>Ga0182024_10007145_pt1 | contig 24169 bp, 17 predicted proteins | sample P32metaG_FD_120480 | JGI IMG/M metagenome (GOLD analysis project Ga0182024, IMG submission 120480) | Permafrost microbial communities from Stordalen Mire, Sweden - P3-2 metaG (Illumina Assembly) | ecosystem: Environmental > Terrestrial > Soil > Wetlands > Permafrost | place: Sweden: Stordalen...
CGCCGCGCTGTAGCAGCTGCTGGGCGAGCGTCGGCGGTAGCGCTTCGCCGCCGCAGAGGATCCGCAGCCCGCTGCGACCGGTCCAGCCGGCCTCGACCAGCATCCGCCAGGTCGCCGGAGTGGCCTGCATCACCGTCGGACGCACGCGGTCGATCAATGCGATCAGCTGCTCGGGATCGCTGCCCTCCCGGGCGGAGGCGATCACAACCCGCGCTCCCTGCACAAGCGGCAGAAAGATCTCCAGCACGGCGATGTCGAACGAGAGAGTGGTCACCGCGAGCAGGACGTCATCGGGCCCAAGCCCGGGCTCTCGCGCCATCGACAGCAGGAAGTTGACCACGCTGCGGTGCTCGATCATGACGCCCTTCGGTCGCCCAGTGGACCCCGAGGTGTAGATCACGTAGGCGAGATCGTCCGGGGCGACACAGCTCGCTGGCGGATCGTCATCTGCCGGCTCGAGCTGCTGGTCTACGAACAGCACACGCGCGCGGGTGCCGGGAAGCTCGGCAGCGACGCTTCGTTGCGCAAGCACGAACGGCACGGCTCCGTCCTCGAGCATCAGGCGGAGGCGTTCGTGGGGATAGCCAGGGTCGAGTGGCACGTACGCCGCACCCGTCTTGAGGACCGCCAGCAGGGCGACTGGGAGTTCCACTGTTCGCTCGAGGAAGATCCCAACTAGCGATCCGCGCCTGGCACCTAGCGCGCTCAGCCGCCCCGCAAGCACGTTCGCCCTGCGCTCGAGCTCGCCGTAGGTCAGCGACGTCTGACCCGCCTGGACCGCGATCGCGTTCTCCTGGCGCGCCGCGGTGGCAGAGATCAGCTCGTGCATGCAGGCGCCCGCGGGTTGCCCGCGCTGCGCGCCGCGACCGCGCGCAAGCAGCCTGCGCTCCTCGTCTGCGGCCAGCAGCGGTAGCTCGGAAAGCGGCAGCGCCGGTCCTCTGACCGCGGCGCGCACGATCCGTTCGAAACGGGCTTGCAGCTGCTGGACAGAGCCAGGCTCGAACAGGTCGGTGCTGTATTCCCACTCGACGGATGTCCCCTGCTCGGATTCCGCCGCGACGAGCGCGAGGTCGAACTTCGCCACGCCTGGATCGACGTCTAGATGCTCCACCTCGAGCCCGGCGAGGGTCGCAGCCGCATCTCCTGCGCGGCCATCGAAGTAATCGAACATCACCTGAAAGACGGGCGAGCGGCTGAGAGCGCGCTCCGGCCGGAGTGCCTGCACGACGCGATCGAACGGGACGTGCTGATGTGCCAGTGCGTCAATCGTGGCGGTCCGCGCACGCGCTACCAGCTCGGCGAACGTCGGGTCTCCGCTCAGGTCGAGCCGAACGGCAATCGTGTTCGTAAAGCAGCCGATCACGCGCTCGAGCTCCGGTCTGCCGCGACCCGACACGGGCACCCCGATGACCAGGTCGCTTTCGCCGCTGAGGCGACTGAGCAGACCGGCAAATGCAGCGAGAAGCACCATAAACGGCGTGGCGCGCTGTTCGCGGGCGGACGCCCGTACCAGCGCACCGAGTGAATCATCGAGTTGTGCGGTGTGGCGCGCGCCCACGTATGTCTGTATCGCAGGTCGCGGACGGTCGGTGGGAAGCTCAAGCGCCGGCACACCCGCGAGCCGCGCCCGCCACCATTCGACCCCCTCTATGTCGGGAGCGCCGTGCTCGCGTTGCCACGCGGAGTAGTCGGCGTACTGCAGCACCGGCGCCGGCAGCGGGCAGGGACAAAGCTCGCGGAACGCTGCGTAGAGCGCCGCGAACTCCTCGAACAGCACGGCCTTGGAGCCCTCGTCGGAGACGATGTGGTGCGTGACGAGGGCGAGCAAGTGGTCGGTGCTCTCGAGTCGCACGAGCCGCGCTCGCAGCAGGAGCTCGCCAGCGAGATCGAACGGACGGCGCACGGCCTCGGTCGCCAGCCGGATCGCCTCTCCCTCTAGCTGGTCTGCCGGGGTCCCGCCCAGGTCGATGAGCTCGAGCTTCGCGCCGTTAGCCGGCATCGGTCGCTGCACCGGCTCGCCGTCTACTAGCTCAAACCGCGTACGGAAGGGCTCGTTGCGCTCCACCAGCGCGTCGAGCGCCCGTCGCAGCGCGTCGGCATCGAGCCCGCCGCGAAGGCGCAATACACGCGGAACGTTGTATGTCGGCGCGTCGGGCGCGAGCTCCTGCAAGAACCACAGCCGCCGCTGCTCGAAGGACAGCGGGACGGATCCCCGCCCCGCGCGGGGTTTGATCGCGCTAGCGACGTCATCGGTGGCTCTCCGGCCGAGCCGCAGCTGCAGCAGTGCCCGTTTCGCGGGCGACAGCGGCTCGAAGCTCTCCAGTGGAAGATTTGTTGACCGCATCTTTTGGGCAGGGCCGAGGCGACTGGCACTTCGGCCAGACACGAGATCAACGAGCCGGCGCAGGACGTACTCGCGTGGGCCCGTTTGCGCGCGCAAGTTTTGTTGTGTGCGACTCGTTTGGCTTGCATGGAGACGACGATGGCTGTCCCCGCTCCACCTGAACCGGGGGTGGGATTGGTGGCTGCTCCGCCGACACGCCTGCGTCCTCCCCGACCGCCTGAGACGCACGTGTTCTTCGCCTCGCTGGATCGGCCGTACGAGAACGCGGAGGTACTGCTGAGCTCCGATGAGCGCGATCGCGCCGCTCGCTTTCACTTCGTCCGCGACCGCCACCGATTCATCGTCGGGCGGTCTTTGCTCCGCGACCTCCTCGGCCGCTACCTTGGCTGCGATCCACGCGCGGTGCGGTTCGGATATGGGCCGAAAGGGAAACCGAGCCTGGCCGGCCATCATGTGCTCAGCCGGCTGAGCTTCAACGTTTCGCACTCGCACGGAACCGCGGTGCTGGCGTTCGCCTTCGGCCGCGCCATCGGCGTCGACATCGAACGCCATCCCGCCCCCGACGATGGGGATGCCGTGGCATCCCACTTCTTTTCTCGCGACGAGGTCCGCGCGTTGGGGTCGCTGTCCGCTACCGAGCGCCCGAGTGCGTTTCTGCGCTGTTGGACGCGCAAGGAGGCGTACATCAAGGCGCGTGGGGACGGACTCTCGCTTCCTCTTGACTCGTTTGACGTTTCCGTGGCGCCCGGAGCACGACCGGCGCTGCTCGCGACCCGCCACGAGCCGCTCGACGCCGCCCGCTGGTCACTTGTCGATCTCACTCATCAATGCCCGGGTTATGTCGCCGCGCTTGCTATCGAGGGCGACCAGCCGACAGTAATCAGCGCGTATCTGTAAGGGGACAAGATGCAGTCATCGAAGCGAATTCCACGGGGCGCCAGGCGGCCCGTCGAGCTGTCGTCGCTGAACCTCGTGGCGATCAGTGCAAACGGCCCCGAGGTAGCGCCCGCTCTGATCCAGCCGACGATCCCGGATGTAGACCTGGCGAGTTGGGCCGCCGGCAACCGGGACCGGATCGACATCGAGCTATTGCAGTCAGGAGCGCTGTTGTTCCGCGGGTTCGAGCTGCCTACGGTGGCAGACTTCGAGCGCGCCGCCGCGGCGATCGATCCCAGCCTCTACGGCGGTTATGGCGACCTTCCGCGGGAGGGCGCCAGCGACAAGATCTACGAGTCGACCCCTTATCCGGCCGACCAGCCGATCCTCTTCCACAATGAGAGCTCGCATCTCTCTAAGTGGCCGATGCGGATCATGTTCTACTGCTCGATCCCCCCGCACCAGGGAGGTGAGACACCGCTGGTTGATTGCCGCGAGATCTGCCGAAGGCTCGATCCGGACGTGTTTGCTCGCTTTCGCGAGAAGGGTCTCCGCTACATCCGCAACTTCTCGCGGGGCCTGGATGTGAGCTGGCAGCAGTTCTTCCAGACCGACGACCGGACAAAGGTGGAGACTGCCTGCCGCGACGGTGGCATGGCGCTCGAGTGGACCCATTCGGATGGGCTACGTATCAGCCAGCCCGCGGTTGCCGTGGCCAACCACCCGGCAACGGGCGAAGAGCTTTTCTTCAACCAGATCCAACTCCATCATCCCTACTTCCTGCAGGCCGCGGTGCGTGAGTCACTCCAATCACTCTTCGCCCCAGAAGAACTTCCCCGCAATGTTCTCTACGGCGACGGAACTCCGATCGAGGACGCCGTCGCAAGGCACGTGCTCGACGTCTACTGGGAGACGTCAGTCGCATCACCGTGGCAACAGGGCGACATCATCATGGTCGACAACATGCTGACCGCTCACGCGCGAAACCCATTCGTCGGGCCGCGCAAGATCGCCGTTGCAATGGCGCAGGTTCCCGAGTGACGCCAGTTTGGGGCCTTGGGGCGGCGCCCGCCCCGGACCCTGGATCACAGCGCCACGACGGCGCGCGCGGCGTAAGCGCCCGCTCTACGAGACGAACGTCCTCAGCTTCTCCTTCGCTTCGTCAACACCACATCACAGGAGGCAATCCATGAGGACTGTCGAGAAGGGCGAGTACGCCACCCGCGCCGGCCTGGCAAGGCGGCTGAGAGCCACTGCGAGCGGCCGTGGAGTTCCGGCGCTCGGGCGTCTTCGCCTGCTGGTGCCTGCAGTAGCGGCGCTGGCCCTGACGCTGATCGCGGCTCCGGTAGCCTCGGCGAGCACCACGCAGTACGCGATCGGCAAGAGGATCTGCAAGCTGCCGAAGCCAGGGCATGGCTCGTGCTTTGCCATGGTGCGTGTTGTCGTGAAGAAGGGTACGCCCGGTGCGCGACCGTTCAAGCTTGCCGCCGGCGCCTTCGGCCGTCCCGCCGTCGCTTTGGGCAGCGCCGCGACGATCGGTCCGGCCGGCGGGCTGACGCCGAGCGATCTGGCGACCGCCTACGGCGTCAGCTCGACGGCGACGGGCACCGGCCAGACGGTCGCGACCGTCGACGCGTACAACGACCCGAATATCAGATCTGACCTGGCGACGTTCGATACGAACTACGGGCTGTTGACCTTGGCGACCTGCAGTACGACCGTGACGACCAGTTGCCTCAGCGTGGTCAACCAGACCGGCGGCTCAACGCTGCCGGCGGCCGATCCCAACACCGGCTGGTCGGCCGAGGAGTCTCTCGATGTCGAAACGATCCACTCGTTGTGCCAGAAGTGCAAGATCATCCTGGCCGAGGCGAATGACGACTCGAGCGCGAATCTGGCGACCGCAGAGCAAACGACGGCGACCACCCTGCATGCCACGGAGATCACCAACTCGTTCGGCGCGGCGGAAGGTGGGTTCTTGAACACCACGGCGGAGCGGGCGGACTTCAACCATCCGGGCTTGGTCATCACCGCCTCCACGGGTGACGATGGGTACTACGACTTCGACCTCCTCGGAGGCGGGTCTCCAAGTCCCTACAACCAATCCAACGCTCCAGCGTCGTTCAACACCGTGACCGCGATTGGCGGGACATCGCTGTACCTCGGCCAGAACGCAACCCGCCAGTCCGAGACGGTCTGGAACGACAACGGCCCGAAGGACTTCTGGGAGCAGAACTTCGGCATCCCGCTCGGCGCGGGCGGCGGCGGCTGCAGCACCCTGTTCACGGCCCAGAGCTGGCAGACGTCGCTGAGCGTGTATCCGAGCACAGCATGCGGTACCAAGCGCCTGGATGCGGACATCTCGGCGGTTGCCGACCCCCTGACAGGGTTCGACATCTACGACACGTATAACTGCGGCAGCGCCTGCCCACCGGCCGGCTGGAACACGATCGGCGGCACCTCGCTGGCATCGCCGCTCACCGCGTCGATATTCGCGCTTGCGGGCGGTGCACAGGGTGTGAGCTATCCGGCGCTGACGCTGTACGGCCATCTCGGCACCAGTTCGCTGTACGACGTCACAGTCGGCGGCAACGGCTTCTGCGGCGGCGAGGGCGCGGCTCAATGTGGTGACCCGAACACGCTGGGCGCGGGCATCCTGGACTGCGACTATCCGGCTACCGGCACGACGCCGGCCGTTGGTGACCGTGCCTGCGATGCCCTCCCCGGCTACGACGGCCCCACCGGGGTCGGCACGCCGAACGGGCTGGGTGCGTTCGCGAAGACCGGTCCGACGGCCAAGATCGCCGGTCCGACGTCGGTAGCACACGGCACGACGACGCACATGTGGACGGCGACTACGACCGACCCGTTCCCCGGCGGCCACGTGACCAGCTTCACGTGGAACTGGGGTGATGGCACGGCCAACACCGTCACCACGACCGGCTCGGCCGCGCACGCCTACACGACCGCGGCGTCCCGCACGATCACCCTGACCGTCAAGGACAACTACGCCGCGACGGGCACGGCGACGTACCACGTGACAGTGACCTAGCCCGAGGAACCGGTGGCCCCTGGCCTCTCACGCACGACGGCTCGGCCCAACGCCGGGCCGTCGTGCTTTGGACACCGGTCGACGCGCAGGGCCGGAATCCCACCCGCCTACACCTTCGGATCCCGGCCAGTGGCGCAGCGCGCGATCCCCGGTGCGGGATGATCTCTTGTTCCTGCACGAACTCGAACACCCCCGCGACCGCACGGAAAACCCGTTCGCAGGTGCGACGCCGCGTGGCGAACCATTCTCCGAACACAGAAGGTGCCGATCTTACAGCGCCTTTCTCGATGGGCACGGCTGGGCTCGAACCAGGGACCTCTCGCGTGTGAAGCGAGCGCTCTCCCACTGAGCTACGCGCCCGGCCGGAGCGATTCTACGTCAGAGCTGACCAGGTCATCCGTCGATCGCTCGATCGCGTGAAGGGAACTTTGTAGGGCTCGGCGAATGCCACCCCCAGCGGCAAGAGTCCTGAAGCCGAGCCCAGTTATCCCCGCATCGTCGTGCATTAATAGTTCCGAGAAGGGATTGTTTGCAGCGGGGCCGCGAGTAGACACGCGGGGGCGCCGTTGCTCAGGCATGGAGCTGAAAGGCATCGTTGTAGTCGAGGATCTCCACTCTCGACTGGACTCCGTCCCCTTCTTCCGGCCAGGGGCGCTAGAGCACGTTGCAAACCAGCCGATCGCGTATCACGTCCTCGACGTTCTGGAAGCGGCCGGAGTCGAGGAGGTCGTTGTGGCCTCGTCCGTCGAGCTGGCCGGAGATGTTCGCGAATGCCTGGCGGCCCGGGGCAAGCCGGATGGAGCACGACTGCGCTACGTCGATCGGCCGGGTCCACTCGATCTTGCAGGGGGACTTGGCTTGGCCGCGCCACTTGTTGGCGAGGCAGCCTGCATCGTCCATCTCGCGAGTGGACTGCTGGACGAGCCGCTGACGCCTCTGCTGCGCCGTCTGCGCGATGACTCGCCAGATGTTGTTCTGGTAATGCATCAAGCGCCGAGCGCCGACAAGCACCTCAGTGCGGCCACGCAAGAAATGTTGCATCTCGCCGAGCTTGACCCCAAGCGCGCTCCACTGGCCATGGCCGGCGTCTCGTTGTTCGGGCCGCACGCACTGGGCCAAATCGGGAGGGTCGCGCTGCGGTCCGGACCAGATGTCGACCTGTCGGCGGTCGGAGAGCGAATTGGAGCTGCCGGAGGCTCCTTCCTTGTCCGCGTGGCTGACACTTGGTGCCGGTATGCGGGTAATCCGCGCGACCTTTTGGAGCTCAACCGCATTGCCCTCGACGGGCTGCGGACAGACCAGCGCGGACCGGATAATCAAGGCAATACCTTCGAGGGGCGTGTCTGGATCGACGAGCGGGCGACCGTCGGCGGGAGCGTCATCGTCGGCCCCGCGGTGATCGGACCCGGTGCCAGCATCCAGGACGCGTACATCGGACCGTACACATCAGTTGGGGCCCGGGCTCGCATCGAGGGCGCCGAGGTAGAACGGTCGATTATCTCGGCCGGAGCAAGCATCATGCACGTCGGTGGCCGATTGGCGGCGAGCGTCGTCGGTCGAGACGCGCGGATCTTCCGTGACTTCTCGCTGCCGCGGGCGCTCCGGTTGCGGGTCGGGGATGGGACCGAGGTCGCGCTCTGCTGATCTGCCGCACAGTGCTGCCTGCCTCGTGCACGAACAGTCCCTCCCGGGCCGTTACTAGCTCGGACCCATTATCAAAACGCCTCGAACCTGAAGGAGTGCCGGCAACATGACCATGCAGCGCGTCGAAACCGCGGTCGAGATCGACGGACCGATCGTCGTCAAGCCGACCGTCTATGGAGACCATCGTGGTTTCTTTCACGAGACCTACCGCCGCAACGTCTACGCCGACCTCGGCATTCCCGAGGAGTTCGTGCAGGACAACCACTCTCGCTCCGCCCAGGGCATCCTGCGCGGGATGCACTTTCAGATCGGCGACGGGATGGCGAAGCTCGTTCGCTGCGCCCGTGGCGCGATCCTGGACGTCGTTGTCGACCTGCGAAAGGGCTCGCCGATGTTCGGGAGCTGGCAGGGATTCGAGCTCAACGACGAGAACCTGCACCAGCTCTACTGCCCGATCGGCTTCGCCCACGGGTTCGTCGTGCTCAGTGACATCGCCGACGTGATGTACAAGTGCTCCGGGTATTACAACGAGTCACTGGAGCGGGGAATCGCGTGGAACGACCCGGACATCGGCATCCAGTGGCCCGAGGGCATCGAGGTCAAGACCTCGGAGCGAGACGACAATGCACCGCGGCTAGCCGAGATAGTCGACGAGCTTCCGTTTGTCTACCAGGAGCCGAACGGTCATCGCTAGGGTGACGGGCGGCTACGCTGTCGCCAGCAGTCCCGCGCGGTCCATGTAATCGGCGAGAGCCTCGCGCCAGTGCCGCAACGGCTCGAGGCCAAAGGCGTCGGCGCGTGGGCGGGCGAGCACGCCGTTCAGCGGCCGGTCCGGCGCGCCGGGCGGGATCGTCGTCGACACGGCCTCGATCGGCACTGCGATGCCGGCAAGGTCCATGATCGCCTCTGTGAACTCATGCCACGAGCACGCACCCGAGCTCGTGAGGTGAAGCAGCCCTGTCGCGCCGGACTCGACCGCGGCCACCGAGGCGCTTGCAAGGTCGGCTGTGTACGTCGGGTTCAGCTTCTGATCGCCGACCATCCGGAGCTCGTGCTGGTCGCGTGCCCGCCCGATCATGCGCGTCACGAAGTTGCCACCCTTCGATGCACTGCCGTGCAGCCCGTAGAGGCCGCCGCTGCGCACCACCAGCGCGTCGGACGCGTACGTCAATGCCGTGTACTCGCCGGCGAGCTTGGAGATCGCATAGATGCTGCGTGGGTTGGGCCGATCATCCTCGGTGTATGGCTCTCTGGCGGTGCCGTCGAACACGTAGTTCGTCGAGTAATGAACGAGCCGCACGCCCGATGTTGCGCATCGTTGAGCGAGGCGCTTCACCGCGCGGCCGTTGACTTCGAACGAGCGATCCTCCTCGCGTTCACAGACATCCACGTTGTGAAACGCGGCACAGTTGAAGACGACATCGGGGCGGACCTCGGCGAACGCGCGTTCCATCGCAGCGTCGTCGGTGATGTCCAACTCGGCCCGGCCAAAGGCCCTCGCCTCGTCGATCAGCTCCTCCAGATCAGAGGCAAGCTGGCCGCCGCCGCCCGTGATCAGCGCGCGCAACCGTACCTCTCCTGACCGCGGGTAAGCATCTGGGCGCCGACCTTAGCAATCAAAGGAATCCACCTCCTGCCACGTACGTGGTCGCTGCGCTCGGTATGGGTGGCCGATCCGCGGGCGCGACGCTCATGGGACGAGCGGCGTCAACCCGGCAAGCGCGCTCTTTCTGATCACCCATAATCCCCTCAGCCGCTCCAAGAGCCGTGGGGTCAGGTTTCGCACCACCGCAAGCTCCCGATCCTGCCGGGGAGTGCGCGACGTGACGGCTGTGAGGGCGTACTGCTGATGCAGCTTCCGAGCGAGGAGCGCGGCAAGCGTGCGCTCCTGCCGGGCCGCCAGTGAGCTTGAGTCTGCCATCGCGATCATCGCCCCTTGCACGTTGGGATCGAGCGGGTTCAGGCGGGCCGCTGCCAGCGTTTCGGCACGCGCCGGCAACCTCGCCTTGAAACGCACCACGGCCAGGTCGTACCACAGCTGCCAATCATTGGGATCGCTCGCGAGCGCCCGGCGCAGCGGCGCGATCGCACTCGCCGGCTGGTGTTCGCGCCCAGCACAGTAGGCAACTACGAGGGCTGGCTGAGGGAGGCCATGTAGGGCCTTCGCTGCGCGCGCCGCCTCGCTGTCGGCTGTCGCGCATTCGCCGGCAGCGGCATCATGGACAGCACGATTGGCGTGTGCCTCAGCCTCCGATATGCCCACCGGCGCGAGCGCTAGCAACGCGCACGCCGCCAAGGCAGGAAGGCGCATCCAGCTACGCAGACGCGGGAGACGGCCGTTAACCCCCGACGGCGCGGCGAGTGCAAGGCCACCGACGGCGAACAGCCACATCGTCACCGCTGGCATTTGCCAATCCCAATCTACCGCCGCCGCGAGCACCCATGCGAGCGCGGCCGCAAAAAGCGCCGCGTAAAGTGATCTTTCCGGGCCGCGGGCGGGCCGTGCCACCCCGACGAGGATGCCGATCATGGTGACCGCAAGCAGCAACAGACCCACCCAGCCGAGTTCGGCAAGTGTTTCGAGATAGAGCGAGTGGGCGTCTTGAGCCGGGAATATCTCGCTTCGCCTTCGGTCCCAATCAATTTCGTAGGTCCCGGCGCCGGTGCCGTGCAAAGGGGACGCGCGTAGCGCGTCGAGCGCTACGCGCCACAGATCGACCCGACCGTCGCTACTTGCCGACAGCAACCGGTCGTTGCTGCCAGCGGAGATCCCCCCGTGCTGGAACTGCGAGATCTTCTCGTCCACGGTGTGGGACACCCGGCCCGATGCGACGACTGCGGTGAGCCCGATGCCGCCGACCATGAGGAGGCCAAGCACGATGAGTCTCTTTGTTTGAGGGCTGACGTGGAACCGGGCCAAGCGGCCGTCAAGAGGGAGGAGGGCGGCGCGCAGGAGGCCTGCGGCCAGCGCGCACCCGAGCAGCACCGCCGCCTGGCGCTCGCCTCGAGCAATCGTGGACGCGGCGTACGGTGAGGTTGTGAGCGCGGATGGTGGGTTGACCGTGATCAAGGCCACGAGCGTCGGCGGAAGTGTGGCGAGGCCCGCAAGCAGCACGCCCGGAGAACGACTGATGAGCACGTACGCGATGACGCCCATCACGGTGGCCCAGGTAGCGCCGCGCGAGAGCGTGAGAAAGAGCGTTGTGGCGAGCAGCGGCGACGCGGCGGCTCCAAGGACACGTGCAGGCCACGGGTCTTTGAGAGAGCAGGCCAGGTGTCCGCAGAAGATGAGGCCGACGCCCGCCAGCAATCCCAGTGTGTTCCAGTAGGTGAGTGGATAGTCAAGCCTGTCCGTGTCCGGGGTGAGCCGGGACACGATTACGTGGGGAAGCGTGCGAGAGATCAGCGAGGCGGTGCACACGACGACGCATGCTGTGGCCAGGCCGTATAGCAGCACGCGCATGCGGCCATCTGTCCGTTTGATCGACGCGAAGACCGCGAAAGTGAGGAAGTAGACCAGCACGCGGTCGTAGGAGAGAAGCGCGCGTCCGGGCGCGTGAGACCAATGCGAAGAAAGCAGGGTCCATCCTGCGAACAGACCGAGCGCTCCGGCCACTGTGAGGCCGGAAAAGCTGGTACCGAGGAAAGGCCGCCGGGCGAGCGCGAGACAGGCGCCGGCAGCCGCCGCGAGCAGCATAGCCGCGAGCGCTGTGGTGCCGGGGGAGAACGCGCCGGCGCTAAAGCTCAGGGCGACCGTCAGCGCCGCTGGAAGCAACAGGATCGCGCCGGTAGCGATGCCTGAGCCAAACTTCTCCTCACGCTCCTGCCTGTTGTCGAGCCCGTCGGAGTCGGCCACCGGTGCTACCCCGATCTCCGCCGCGTCGATCGTAGCCACGTCTGACGAACGGCCCGCGCCGCCTCCAGCTTCCTCCGGTTCGCGGTCGTCGCCCGAGGTCTTCACGACGTAGATCGGAGTCTGCTGCGCCTTCTTGCTCTTGATCTATGTACGAAAACCCTCCTATTTGGGGGATAGGATTGAGGATCCGAGCCGTTCATTGAACGGATGCCGGATAACCAACGGATCTCATTCATGGAGGCCAGCGCAACTGCGCCTCCGGGGGCAGTTGTCGCACCACCTCCGCCGACTCTCGCCGGTGCCCTCGGTGTCGCCTCGGGGAGCGAGGGTCGGAAGGGGTACACGCGTAGCGCCGTGCTGCGGCGGGTTCTCCTGGCAACGGATATCTTGGCCCTGGTCTGCGCGTTCGCGGTTGCCGAGCTGGTCATCGGATTCCAATCGACCGGTCGCCACTTGCTCGCGCGCGATGCAGTGCTGCTCGCGATCGCCATCCCAGTATGGATCCTGTTTGCGCAGGCGCACAACCTCTATCACGTAGACAGCCGTCGCACCGACCACGGAGCAGCGGAGGAGCTTGCACCGATCGTCTGGATGACGACGCTCTGGAGTTGGGGCATCCTCCTGCTCAGCTCGGTCACGGGATTGCGGTCAGTCGCCATTCCCAAGCTTGCCGCATTCTGGCTGGCGACCGTGGTCTTCCTCGTTGTGCTGCGTTCGATAGCCCGCGCCTGGTCACGCCGCCAAACCTGGTACCTGCAGAACGCGATCGTGGTAGGCACCCTCGCGGAGGCTGCGACCCTGGTATCGAAGATCCTGCGTCATCCTGAGTATGGGATACACGTCTTGGCGTGCGTCGAGCTGCCGACAGGCAAGCGGCGCGGCGGCAGCAAGCGAGAAATGAACGTCGGTCCGGTGCCAATCTTGCGGGGCAACATCGACATCGTCGAGTTACTCGGCGAGCTGGATGTCCATCGCGTGATCTTCGGACCGTCGTTGCACCGCCTGGCGGACTTCAAAGAGGTCCTGTCGGATCTCACCGAGCTTCATCTCCACGTGGACATGGTCCCCAGCTGGGCCGACGTGGTGGGCTCGCGCGTCGACCTCCACGAGCTTGAGGGGATGCCGCTGATCGCAATCCCGAACCTCAAGCTGGCGCGATCCTCTCTCTTCTGTAAGCGAGCGATCGACGTCATCACCGCCGCGTCTGCCCTTCTGTTGCTGATGCCTCTGCTCATCATCTGCGCGGTCATGATCAAACTCGATTCGCCGGGCCCGGTGCTATTCCGCCAACGGCGGGTGGGCCGCGACGATCGGCGCTTCGAGCTCCTTAAGTTCCGCTCGATGCAGGCCGACGCGGACGTGATCAAGCACCAGGTCGCGCCGTTGAACTTCCACGGCGGCGGCGTTCGCACGGGCATGTTCAAGATCGACGGGGACCCACGGATCACGCGCGTGGGCCGGGTGCTGCGACGCTTCTCACTCGACGAGCTGCCGCAGTTGATCAACGTCCTGCGGGGGGACATGAGCCTGGTTGGCCCACGCCCCTTGATCGAGAACGAGGATTGCCAGATCGCCGGCCGTCACCGGCGACGGATCACGCTCACGCCTGGGCTTACTGGTCTGTGGCAGGTGAACGGCCGCTCGCACATCCCGTTCGAGGGGATGATCGACCTTGACTACCTCTATGTGACCAACTGGTCGCTTTGGGGGGACATCAAGCTCCTCCTGAGAACCTTCGGCGCAGTCGCGCGAGGCCACGGCGCGTACTGAGAGCGCGCCGAGCCGCTAGCCGCTCGGCTACGTCGAATAGCGGATCTTCACCCCGTGGGTGCTAGGTCCGAGCGTGATGGTCGGCCCCCGGCTCTAACCTTGCGAAACACCACGTCGTCGTACGACGGGACGTTGAGTCGCACGTTGTCCCGTCCGAAGAGCGGAGCGCGAGGATCAGAATATCCATCGTGCAGGCTCAGTACGGGCTCGAAGTCTGGCGACACCACCGAGTCGCAGAAGCGAAAGTTGCTGTAGTGAATAATCAGCAGGCCGCCGTGCTTGACGCAGCGAGCAAGGCCAGCGACTGTCCGCTCGAACGCATCAAAGGTGAGTCGATGGTCACACCTCAGCGCTCCCGATTTGGTCAGATCGCCATGGCGCAGCACAGCCATGCAGTAGATGGCATCGTAGGACGCGGTCCTCTCTCGTTCTACTGATCCGGCCACCGCGAATGACACTCGTCGGTCGCCAGCTCTACGGCGTCGCCGGCGGCATACGGCGATGTTGAGTGGGTTGATGTCGAGCCCCCTGATCTGCGCCGTCGGGAAGTACTCACGCAAAGAGAACACCTCTTCGCCGGTCGAGCATCCAAACGATAGGAGTCGAACACCTGGATCGTCCTCAACTTGCTCGCGAACGAAGCTGAAGATCTCCGGGTAGCGGTCCGGAGAGGTCTGGAACGACGGTTGGAACAGGTTGTCAGGACGGAGCAGCCGTAGGCACCAATAGGATCGCGCGTGTCGGTTCCGGACGAGTTCGGCCGGGGCATGTAAAACGCGGTAGCTGCGCAGATGCGAAGGCGATCGAATCACGTGCTCACCCGAACCTATCACTCGCACCCGGATCCCAAGTACGATCGAGCGTAAGGAGTGTGGAGAACGGCCATGACTTCCTAGCTATGCTCAGTGCCGAGTGCCGCCACGCAACTCGAGTCCACGCCGCTGCTGAGCAGGATCGCTCCAGGAGCGTCGTCTCCGACTGTGCGGACCACCGCACGCCCGATTCGCTCGCCCAACTCGTCGGCAAGGTCGATAGGCGATCGGACAAACGGCGGCTTGGGAACAGGCGACCAGTAGGGAACATGGCCGAGCGATCGTCAGCGAGCTCCAGCCAATGAGCGGCCGGGAGTGCTCGCACCCCGGCATACAGAGTGCGGTAGTCGCCGATTGGCTCCCCGCCGAGCCAATGCAGCACCGCTAAGCTAAGTCGTCGGGCCCCGGGACACTGCGGAGCATGTCCAGCAACTCGGCGACCTCCGAGGCGAAAGTCAGGGAAGCCGGGTTCGGTGGCTGGTCGTGACCGGCCCACCGTCGGCTCGGGCTGGCCCGTACCGCCCGGCGAGGGCTCGCCTCACTGTCGCCCCGAGCCTGCCGTGAGCCGGTGATGACTATCTCGGGTTGTGCCGTCCGCTTTTTCCGTCTCCCACCACTCGCCTTTGGCGACCACGGTTCGGACGGCATCCGGGCCGCGACGTCGGATACGGGCCGGGCTGATGGGGGCTGGCATCAGGAGCCAAATGCCTTTCTCAGTCGGCGGCTCGCGCCCCAGCGATCGTCGGGCCACGGCCGGGTCCGTACTCAATCGAGCCCTAAGTGTCCCGGTGGGGCGCCGACCTGGCGGGCAGGGCGTCGAAGCTCGTCCCACCCCGGATAGCCCACAACTGACGGCTGTACTTATAGATGGACTTCGCGATCCTCGCGAGCGCATGAATCGCCCGGCGAAGCTCGTTGCGCAGCCGGGCCTCAGGCTTCCATCCGTAGTCGCTTATGTAATTCGATAGAGGTTGGAAGTAGTAGTGACGAATGTACACACGAGCGGCCGCCGGAGGGCACAGAAGAAGATCGACCAGCGTGATCCTCGTCGCCACTTCGTCCTGGGTTCCTCGGCTACGCCAATTTGTCAGGCGCGTCGCAGGCGTACGCCAATTCGAAGCTCGCCAGTGAATGGACACGAGCTCGTCGCGAGGAAGGCCAACCAGCTGCTGCGCCGCGTCGAGTGCTGCAATCATCGCGGGGCGCAGGCGAGGATACTCGACCATGATCGGATCCAGCCCCAGTGGAGCAAGCTGTCCTCCGTACGCGTCCCACCATGCTCCGATGTCAGCGGCGATTCGCAGCCCTACGAAGCCATCCCGGGCAAAGATGATGAGTAGCGTCGCGAGGTCGTATGCCGGAGACGGGATCCGGACGCCGCTGCCGTCTTGGGAGCTAGCCTCGATGAGGCGGTCCGCGAACTCCTTCTCATACCAGTGGATTCGCCAGTGAAGCTCTACCTGGGGCAACGGCGGATTCGGGGGACGTAGACCGTAGTGATAGTGCGGTAGGCCATCCGCCCAGATGCTGTCGTCGAAGATTGTGTAGCCCAGATCTCTGAATAGCTGCACGGCGTCGTTGAGTCGCTGCCTATGGACCAGGAAGTCGAGGTCATGAGGTGCGGCCCTCAGCCCGGGATCCGCGTACAGCCGCTCAGCAAGCAGCGGGCCCTTCAAGGACACGGCTGCGATCCCGGCCCCATCCAGGCGGGCGGAGAAGTCGCGTATGTAATACGTCGCCAGCGTGTGCCGGCGTCGCGCATCGGCCATCGCAGACTCCACGGCGCTCCGCAGTCCGGCCTCTACGTCTCCGTTGCACGTCTCGATCAGCCTCGAGCCGATCAGAGCGAGGAGCCGCTGCGCTTCGAGCAGGCTGACAAGCGCGTCACTGTTCATCCGCGCGGCGAGCTGCTGGATCCGGTCAAGCTCTGCGCTGCGCATTGCGGCCACTCCCGCGAGCCTGAGTGCAAGCTCCTCCTCGACAGCGATGACGTCACGCCGTTGATCTGGGCTGCGGGTCATTTGGGACTGCCTTGCCCGCTGGTCTCTTACTGCCGGCGTGAACAGAACCAGCCGCTGGTCAGGCCACCGCAGGAGACGTCCGGTCGTTACCAGTGATGGCGAGGATCCCAGTGCCGAGCGATCCGTGAGGATCGAGTATCAAGGCGGCAGCCTCGCTGCGCGAACGGACGCCGAGCTTGCTGAAGGCGGATGAAAGGTGACTCTTGATGGTGCTCTCAGCGAGATACAGGTTGGCGCCGATCTCGCTGTTGGTGAACCCCATTACCACCATTCCGAGGATCTGCTTCTCACGGAAAGAAAGCGACGGCTTGAGGATGCTCGCATGCAGGTCGCGCGGCACAACCGTTTGTCCCGCGAGCACCGCACTGACGGTTTGCGCCAGAGCCGTCTCCACCTGGTCGGCGACAACCAGCCCATTGATGCTCGCATCCAGGGCACGACGAGCGCTCCTGCCGTTGGCGGTCTCGCACACCACTACGATCAGCAGTTCGGGATACTCCTGTCTGAGGTCAGTGAACAGCGTTAGCTCAGCTGCGCCGACGGCATCGCAGTTGAACACCAGCAGGTCACACTCTGTCTCCCTGGACAACAGGCCCCTCGGGGACCCAACAGCGCGAACCTTCAGCTCGGGTCGGCCGGCCAGCGTGTCGGCGGTCCTGGCGCGCGACCGATGATCCTCGGCGGCGACGACTATCGCAGAGGCCTTGGCCACAACGCTCTTGATTTGTTTCGATGCAGCGTTGCTGTTCATGCCCAAGGAACGGCGAAGCATTAGCCCAACTTGCGCGCCACACGAGCCCGGGCGTGGAACTACCAACAGCCCACCAGGCAACGGCGCGCGCCCTCTCGGACAGCCAACGCATCAAATCCGCGCTTAGCCAGCGCGCGCATTCGGATTCTAAACAGGACCGAGAATGCAAAAAGCCCCGGGTAACCGGGGCTTTTTGAACACGGCTGTCTTGAAAACCGTTAGCTGAAGGCGTTGCCAACGCCTCCGGGCACGTCGCCGTTCGGAAGGGTTGCTGCCTCCGTGAGCTCGACGATCGTGCCATAGTCGCGAACTTTGGGCGGCTCGTAGCTCGAGGTCGTGTGCCCCTCAATGGGAGCCTCTGTCTTGGTCTCCATTTCTCACTCCTCTCATGTTGGACTGCTCGCCGACAATATTAGGCGCGTCGTCGCTGTCGTACCAGTGGGAAAAAGGTGCTACACCGCTAGTGCGGACGCTGCGGATCTGCGGATCGAGGTTCCAGCAATCTCCGGCCAAGTCAGCATCTCGTCAGGAAAGCCGGGATCGGCCAGAGAACGCAACCAGATTTCAGAAGCGGCCATCCGCCACACGAGGCTTCCCCAAGTACGAGATTCGCTCGGCGATTCCGGCCGACCTGTCCGCAAGAACTGCCTCATCCATTCCATATCGAGGTAGGCAGCCAACTCGGCATCGGGTGCGGTGAGCAGCCGCTCGATGCCAGCCGAGTCTGCTCCAGTGATCGCATCGAAGCAGAAAGGCGTGAAGATCGCCTTCTCGCGCTGCATCCTGACGGCGTCCGGGATGATTCCGCGCATCGCCTCCCGCGCCAGCGGTCGGCTGAGGTTGTCTGAATCAAAAGCGAGTTCGGGCGGCAGCTTTAGGCAGTAGTCGATGACGTCGGGATCGTATAGCGGCGACTCGTTCACGACTCCCGCTGCTGCAGCCCGGTGACGGAGATAGTCAATACGGTGTTCCCAGTGCGGACCGTAAACGAGGGTGGCGGCGAGGTAGCGCCACCAGCGCGGTCCCGCGGCGCCCACCTTCCAAGACCACATGTCGTCAAGCTCTACGAATCGTCGGCGGAGCGAGGGGAGCAGCCAGCGCGGTCCGAGCGTCTCCCAGTCATGCCGACTTCGTACGAACTGTCCGAGACGGTAAGGCGCTGCTCCCTTCACGCCGCATTGCTTGAGGAACCATAGCTTCTGCTCACGGGTAGGTGGATGACCCAGTGGCCAACGATCGGTGAGGCTGAGGGCCGCGAGAAGCCGCCCTCGACTAAGGCGATCAGCGACTAGAAAGGGCGAGTAGCCGAGCACCTCGTCACCGGTCTGCCCATCTAGGACGACTTCGCAGCCGTCCTTAGCCGCCTGCGCCAAGACGAGGATGTCGACTAGCGCCGCCGCGCCGCTGAGGGGCATCGCCGAGCGTTTCGTGTAATCGGCGGCAAGCGCGAGCGTGCCCTGTGGGTCGATCTGGAAGATGGCAGATTCAATTTCCAGAGCGCTCGTCAGCTCGTTGACCTTTCCGCTCTCGTCGTAGTCTGCACCCGGGAAGATGGCCGAATAGCTCCGGACCGAAGCGCCAGAAGGCACGGCTCGAGAGGCAAGAGCAGCGACGATCGACGAGTCGAGTCCGCCGCTGAGCACGACCCCCGTTGCTTCCGGTGAAAGACGGTTTGCGGTTGACCGCTGTAGCTGTTCACGCAGCCCTTCTGCTAGGTCCCCGCGTGGCGCCTTCATGGTTCCCGCGTAACGCGGTTGCCAGTACGACCGCGTTGACACAGCATGGTCTGCCAAGTCAATCAGCTCGCCAGGGCCAAGACGGGACACGCCCTCAAATAGGCTGTGCCCTATCGGGCACACCTTTCCTCCGAGCCACATCGTGATTGCGGTGGGATCGGGACCAGGTGTGGAGGGCAAGACTGGAAGCAGGTCGCGTAGCTCGCTGGCGAATACCAATGAGCCAGCGCCTCGCCACGAGAAAATCGACTTCATGCCAAGAAGGTCGCAGCTCAGAAGTCCCTGCTGTCGGATCTCATCCCACAGGACGACGGAAAACCGCCCCCGCAGCCTGGAAAGCGCAGCAGCCCCCAAACGCTGATATGCGAGCGCTATAAGGCGGGCGTCGGTACTTGTTGGAAGAGCCAGTTCTCGCGCCAGATTGCCTGCCCCGTGAAGCTTGCCTTCAAGGATGCAGCTGATTCCGTCAACCTCCCCAAAGGTGACGGACGTGTCTCCGGCGATCACGAGCGGCCCACGTGCGAACTCGAATCCGTCGCCAGGACGTGGCAGGCGATTTCGGACGTCGAGCCCCCGAGCCGGACCGCCTGCGCAGTTATAGACCCCGCACAGCACTAGAGGGTTAGGCTAGGCTGGAGGCGTTTTCCGATGTGTCGGGTCATGCCGGATCTAACGGCATTCAGGTGGGCATTCTTGTGAGCCGGCACCCGTCTCGATCGCGGCGGATGACGACTCAGCCGGCAGGGGAGCCATGGCATAGGTCCCTCAGCCGGTTCTCGCAGCAGAAGAAAGCAAGTCGGGAGGTCGTTTCTAGATCGTTGACGTCTCTGTCCTAGAGCAACGGAGGAGCAGTTGAGCGTAAACACCAAACGGTCAGATGAGCTTCTTGGCGCGCGCGTCCGAGTCCCGCAGGGAGTCGTGTATCGCAGCTTCGTGAAAGAGACCGTGATCTTGAACCTCGAGACCGGCCTGTACCACGGTGTGAATCCCACGGGAGGGAGGATGCTCGAGCTGCTCGAGAAGGTCGGGTCCATCGGTGAGGTTGCCGGGATTCTCGCGAGTGAATACAGCCGTCCATTGGCCGAACTCGAGAGCGATCTCTGCGAGTTTTGCGAGGCGCTCATCGAGCGCGGCTTGCTTATCGTTGGGCCGGCCTGAGAGTGTTAGCCACCTTGTGAGAGGGGCGATGGCCCAGCACCTGTCACGCGCGAAGCAGAGAAGCCCACGGGGGAGGCGAAGCGAAGCGCTGCGGGTGATCCCGGGCGAGCGGGTGCCTATTCTATTGAAACCGGTCCTAATCGGGGAGATCCTCGTCGCGTATCTCCGGGTGCGGCAGCGCATGTCCACAGCAGATATCCGCGACGTCGTGTCGTCCATCCGAGCACTGCCAGCGACCCGACCCACCAACCTTGAGCCTGGCTCGCTCGAGGCACGTCTGGTAGCCGGCCGCCTTGCCAACGCCGTAGGCCGGACACTTCGGGTCCTTCCCACCGACTCTCGATGCCTCATCCAGTCGCTTGTGCTGACGCGGCTGCTATCCGATCGAGCGATCCCCAGCACGATCGTTATCGGAGCGCATTCGCGCCCCGATTTCGCTGCACATGCGTGGGTCGAGCACCTGGGGCGGCCGGTACAGCGGCCAGATGCGTTCAACGAGTCGCGGCTATTTGAGATATAGGCGCGCCCGGGCGGCGGACTGTCTCTCTGACTGTCGGGCGATGTGCGATGAGCCCCGCTACGGCTAGCCAGCTGACCGCCGGGCCAGCCGTTGGCCGGACACGCCTGCGCTGCCAACGTGATGTTCAACCGCCTCCGCCATTGAGACAGCTGACACGCCCTGCGGCGCGCGAAGTCTGTAAACCCTCACGGAACGTGCGACTTGAGCACAGGTCTGAAGCTGCACCCTCTGTCGGCGCGCCGTTATCAGGTGTGGCAAGAATGTCGCGCCGAGCAGCCATCGAGGATCCGGCGGCTCAAGGGGCGCGAAGGTCACTCCAGACACTTCAGCTCCCCGCTCGATGAAGTACAGCGTCCTGAGCGGGAATGCTGTCTTCGGCATACATGCCGGCTGGATGTGCACCTTGTCACTGACTCCCACGGTGCACCCGAGGCGATCGCGTGCCGTGGGCGACATGATCTCGAGCTGCTCCGTGGCAACGTTGACCATGGACACGCCGGGATGCGCCAAGACGGCGTCCTCGACGCACTCGAGGGAAAGCACATCGTCCGTCAGCAGGTCCGCCCCGCGACCGGCAAGGTGCACCGCGAGGGAGCTCTTGCCTGCTCCCGATCGCCCACTGAACGCTACGGCAGCGCCGTCTAGGACTACTGCGCTTGCGTGTAGGAGCGCGAAGCCCTGCAGCGTTGCCGCGATCGGAAGCACTTGCGCGAAGAAAGGACGTTGCCATCGCCAGCTGGGACCCTCCACGGGAGCGCAACGCACCACCGACCCGTCAGCGGAGATAAAGAATTCGCCGTGCCCTGGTGCGTGCACCCGGTATCCATGATCGTCTTGAGATTCGACCCGTATGACGAGTGTGCCATCTGGAAGGCAGCGTTCGAGCAAGCACTTTGCGGCGGTATCAACCCAAGCGTCGCGAAAGTCCTCGGCGCCAATCCGAGTTATAGAGACGTCGCTTCGGCGTCCCGACCGATGGTTTCGCAACGATCCTTGTACGGGTAGCTCCGAGCGAACGGCCATGCCGAAGGCAGTGAACGTCCAGTCGAGTGCGATGCCGTTGTGCGCCACGTGGCGTGCGAGTCTCTCGGCCATCACCGCCTCTCTAGTACTCCATGAGTGTCCCGCGGCGCCGGCTCACGTTAACCGCGAGCCACAGCAGTGCAGCTGAAGCCGGCATCAACACCGCGGCGAAGCCGGCGAGCTTGGTCAGATCAAGCCAAACTGGTTCGGCGGATGGAGCACCAACCAGCACGTGCCGCAGCAGGTCCACGGCCGGAGTGAAGGGCTGCACATTCGACGCCCATCGGATCGAGCCGGGAAACAGCCTAACGGGGAAGTACGCTCCCCCCAGGAGAGCCAAGGCCGCAAGCACCCAGGTGGTCCCCGCCGCGGACTTATAGGCCAGCAGCCCAGCGACGAACAGCAGGCCGATGGATGCGAACGCTAGCGCTCCCAGCGTCGCGACCGCGATGGCGGCAGGGGCGTCGACAAGATGTAGTGGGATCCCGAAGACTCCCGCAGCGAGTCCCAGCATCAGGCCCGAGAACAGAACCGAATACGCGACTGGGAATACCGCTACCGATATCGCACCGCCCACTGGCCCAAGCGGCGAGATCACCACCCGCTCGAAGTTGCCCTGCATCAGCTCCAGGCGAACGAGATTGGACGTGGAGAGGGCCGCGGTGAGGATTGCCGTGCTGAGAATCCCCACGACAACGAACGCGTAGTAATGACCGTGAGGACCCACGGCATTAGGCCGCACGAGCTTTGCGATGTAATTGAACATCGTCAATGTAAAGAGCATCGCGAGAACCTGACTGATGAAGCGCAGCCGATAGCTCGCAAAGATCATGGCGTCACGCTTGGCCGTGGCCAGCACGGCCCCGACGTACTGGGTGCACACGGTCATGCCGGTACCAGTCTTCCGTCTTCGATGAACAGGGTGCGGTCGAAATCGATCGGCTGCTCCTCGCCCGCGGGAGAGCACCAGATCACGGCGCCCCCTCGGGCGAGCACGTCACTGACAGCGCACCGCAGCATCTCAAGACCCTCCCCGTCGAGGCTAGTCCGCGGCTCGTCCAGAAGAAGTACTTTCGGACGATGCACGAGGGTGAGGGCGAGCCGGAGCCGTTGGCGCTGGCCCTGCGAGAGCCGCTCGGCCCGCCGCTTGGCCAGTTCTGAGAGACCAAAGCGCGCGAGCGCCTCTTCCACCGCCGGCCTGCGCTCGGAGCGGGCAATGAACGCGAGCCTAGCCCAGAAGTCGACGTGGGCCCGTACGCTCATGCGGTTATAGAGTCCACGGTCGCCCGCTGACAGGAATCCGATCCGACGGTGATACTCGCGCCAGCTGTCGCCAGTCGTGAGTCCATCGATCGTTACCGTGCCGCTGTTCGGAGCCAGGATGCCGGTGGCGATCCTGAGCAGCGTGGTCTTACCCGCGCCGTTACGTCCCCCGATACAGGTCGCGGTGCCGCAGGGGATCTGAAGGTCGATGCCCCGGAGGACAGCCCAGCGGTTCTTACCGCGTCCCCAGTAGCGCCAGATGTCGGTGAACGACACGAGCGTCTGCTCGTCGAGCGGCGCTATTTGCGCCGAGGGCGCTGGCTCCTCGCTGGGGGCGGCAGACAAGATCTCGGCCGCCTGCCCAGTCATCGCGCTCGCAGACTGATGCACGCTCCTACAACGGCCTGGCGAGCTTCGTTCTTGCGCCAGAAGCAGCGCTCTTGAGAGAAAGGAGCGCCGAAATCGGTCAGTTCCGCGCTCCAGCAGATCCGCTGACGCTCAGCTCGAGACATAACCTGTCCGTCTCAGTTACTGTCGGCCATTACGCTGCTTCGCACTCAGTCCAGCGGCCGCATCGGCCGCAAACCGGCAGGCGTAGTAGGCGCTGAGCGCGGCGAGCAGTTGCGGACGGGCCGTAGCGCGTAGGGGAGCATCGCGGTCGAGTTGATCGAGCGCTTCGAGCAGCGGTGAGACCGCCGAGGACCACCGGAAAACCTCCAGCAGGGGCTCGGCGGCTGCACTGGCTGAAGCGCGGGCGCGTGGATCGTCGATCAGTCGACGCAGGGCCGTCACAGCGCGGCCTATGTCACCTGCCGGCACCGTGGCGGCGAATCCGCTGGCGGCGAACCTGTCGGCCAGCTCGTCGCCTCGCCCCAGAACACACGGAAGCTGGGCCCACAGGTAGTCCATGTAGCGACCGCGCGCGGCGACCTCCTTCTCGGGTGTGTCCCGATGGAGCGTGAGGCCGACGTCCGCCTCCTGCAGGTAGTCCTGACGCTCAGCATGCGGAACCCAGTCGTCGACGAAGTAGACAGTCTTGCCGAGCACTCCAAGCGAGCCAGCAAGCTCGCGTGCCGCGTCGGTGTGATCCATCTGGCTCGCCTCGCTCCGCGGCGGCCGCCCGCCGGTGAAGACAAGCTTCGCCTTCGGGTTCTCACGCGCGACCTCAACAAAGGCCCGGATCGCGGTTTCGGCGTCGAACCACCGCCAGACGTTGCCCCACCAGAGCACGACGACGTCGTCCGGCGCGATCGACTCGAACCGGTCCCTGATCGGATGCCGCGTCGAGGGCGGTGGGGGGTCGTTGTCGATCCCGAAGGGCACGACCCGCAGCAGCGGCTGCC
>Ga0182024_10007146_pt1 | contig 24169 bp, 23 predicted proteins | sample P32metaG_FD_120480 | JGI IMG/M metagenome (GOLD analysis project Ga0182024, IMG submission 120480) | Permafrost microbial communities from Stordalen Mire, Sweden - P3-2 metaG (Illumina Assembly) | ecosystem: Environmental > Terrestrial > Soil > Wetlands > Permafrost | place: Sweden: Stordalen...
ACGATGGTGAGGAAGTGGCCCATGTGCTGGCCGATGCGATTGCGGTCGTGGACTCGCATTTGGGGGCTTTGTAAAACAAACAGTACAAGGAAATAGCTCGGGAAAGCAGCCGTCCGGTTGAGGCCGTACAGGCTGCCCTCGAATACATTCGGACACTCGACCCTCGTCCCGGACTGCGCTACAACAAGAGCCAGCCGCGGCTCATTGAGCCGGATGTCGCCTTCGTGAAGCACGGAGACGAATGGCTGGTCATGATGAACGATGACGACGTCCCGCAGCTCCGCTTGAATCCGGCCTACAAGCGTCTCCTGACTCGCGATACCAACGACAAAGACACCCGCAACTACGTCAAGGAGCGCTACAAGAGCGCCATTCAGCTCATCAAGAATATTGAACAGCGCAAGCAGACAATCCTGAAAGTCTGCTACACCATCGTGATGCGGCAGGGCGATTTCCTGGAACGAGGCATTGATGAACTGAAGCCCATGATGATCAAGGAAGTTGCCGAAGAAATCGGCGTGCATCCCTCGACCGTCAGCCGTGCGGTGGCAAACAAGTACGCCCACACGCCGCAGGGCGTGTTTGAACTGCGCTATTTCTTCAGCGAGAGCGTGAACGGCCCCGAGGGCGGCAACACTTCGTTGCTCATTCTCAAGCGCCGAGTCAAAAAGCTTATCGAGGACGAAGATCCCGCCCGTCCCTTGACCGACGAACAAATCACCAGAATTCTTCAATCCCAGGGCATCCAGGTCACTCGCCGTACCGTCGCCAAATACAGGGAAGATATGCGCATCCCGAGCACGCACCAGCGTCGGGTCAAGAAATAAGAACTTTTCTGGTTCTTAGTTGTGAGTTCCAAATACAGTGCCCAGATTTTAGGTACACTCTCAGGAGGGGGGCGCTCATGAACGTGGAATACACGGGCAGACAGTACGAAGTCACTCCCGCCATCCGCAAAGAAGTTGAAACCGGACTCGCCAAAATCCGCAAAATCCTGCATGACAAGTTTGAAACCAAGGTAGTCCTGAGCGTGGAAAAGCGCCGCCACAAGGCGGAGATCACGATCACTCCTCGAAAAGGCCCGCTGGTGGCGCTGGCCCAGGCTGGCGACATGAGTGCTGCGATCAATGAAGCCATTGACCACCTCGAAAAACAGGCAGTGAAGTACGCCACCAAGTGGCGCAGCAAGAAGCGCCACAGCCAAAGGAAATGGGATGGAGAGTCCGCACAGGAGTCGGTGCAGGTGGCTGTTGGCCTCAGCGAGACTACAGCTGTGCCGATTGTGGTGCACAAGTTTCCGGCCGTTGCCAAAACCACTGAAGTCCACCTGGTGCGCTCAAGAGACGCCGTCGCCATGCATCCCATGACTCTCGAAGAAGCCATCAAGGAAGCCCACTTCCGCGACCGCGACGTTTTCATCTTTCGCGATCCCAAAGGAAAGCTGATGGTCCTGCACCGCACCAAAGATGGAAAGATGGAGCTGATCGAAGCGCCTTAGACCCGTCAGCTATCAGCCGTCAGCTTTCAGCTAACCCGTACGGGGACAGGGCGGAGCTTGTCCTGAGCGAAGTCGAAGGAATCCGTCCGCCAAGCGAAGCTCAGCAGCTTTGGCAAACACTCTTATCTCCACTTACAAAACACTGCACGAAGCGTATGATTCTCCTCGCCGTTTACCCCAAAATTCAATTTGAGGAGCTCACCATGAAAACGATTTGTCGTCTTGTAGCTTTCCTGTTGTTGCTCGCCCCCGCAGTTCTCGCTCAAGAACACTACACTGAAGGCCCGGTCTGGCGCGTCCAACTGATTCGCGTGAAGCCCACCGCCATGGATGCCTATCTCACCAGCCTGCGCCAATCCACAAAGCCCATTTACGATGAGGAAAAACGCCAGGGAACGATCTTGGATTACAAAGTGTTTCTGAAGGAGACCAAGAACAATCCTGAAGATTGGGACCTCTGTGTGGCGGTTCAGTACAAAAACCACGCCGCCATGGACGGCTTGGCCGCGAAAGGCGAGCTGGTGCGTGACAAGGTCCTCGGCGGAAAACAACCAGCGCAACAGCTCGCGGAAAAGCGCGCGGAAATCCGCGAGATTATCAGTTCGGAACTGCTGCAAGAGATCATTCTCAAGTAGCAGCCGCTTTTAGTAACAGCGTCTGGGCCGGGTCTTGGACTCGGCCCAACTCTTGTGGGTTTCCGCCTGCGTGGCGCGGGCGCTCTTGCCCGCGATTCGGGCATCGCACCACCGCCGCCATCGCCCTCTTTGCCTGAAAGATGACATTCTTACTACTCCCTGATGTTTTCAGCTGGCAGGGCTGCGTACGCACTGCTATGTTCTTGCATCGTTCGCGCATTCGGCGCGCCGCCGATGGCCCTCAACCTGGTCAAGCAAGTATTGTGCTGGGTTCTGCTAACGATGTGCGCGTTTGGGCAGATTGCGAACCAAAGCGCTGACCCACTAGAGAGCAAATTGATTGCCCTCGAGCATCTTTGGAACGAGGCCCAGGTGCATCGTGATTCCAGTGCCTTGGGGGACCTAATCGGCGACCGATTCGTGAACACGGAATACGACGGTGAGGTCAGCGATCGAGCCAAGTTCCTGGCCGACATCCGAGATCCGCAATTCAAACCCATTGCGGTCACGATCCAGGACGTGAAAGTGATCCTGTATCAGCAGACCGCAGTCGTGGCCGGGGTCTATCACACCAAGGGTTCTTACAAAGGTAGGCCCTATGACCACGTTGGGCGGTTTACCGACACCTGGGTCCTGGAAAAGGGCAAATGGCAGTGCGTGGCCAGCCACACCAGCCTGATAAAGAAGTAGTTTTCTCCCCAAGGATCGGCCAAATGGGCGCCAAACAAGAGCCGCTACAGTCCCTGAGCATCCCGGTGCACGGCTTCGATCCCAAACGCCGGTAGACACACTGCGATATAGTCTGCGCCCCCTTCGAGCGGAGTGGAATACTGCACCCACTCGCCGCGATGGGCGATGACAGCCTGGCCCGCAGCCACGTCCAGTGCTCCCTCCTGGTGGCGCACCCTGAGCATACCTTTGAGCACAACCGTGAACTCGTCGAATTCCGGAGTTTGTCCGGGCTCTGTCCATCCCTCGGGACTGCGCATGTGGGCCACACTGAGGCTCGTAGTCTGGCTGTTGACCCGTCCAATGTATTCGTCAATCAGCTTGAGCTTGGTTCCAACGCAAGGGATGTGAGTGGGCTGGGCTACTAGAGTTGGCATGAGATCTCCTACCAGAATGATAAGAGATCAATTTAGCAAGAAAAACGAAAATGGGGGGACGTGCAGCCGGGTTCGGCAGTCGGTCAGTTTGAAATTTCTCAATCTTATGAAAGAGGTCATCCTGAGCTTGCGCAGGATCTTGCGTGGAGCGGATCCGCACTTTTGGGACGGGAAGTGTAATGGTGCGCTCGAGGTCCCTTGCCCCGCCGGAGAAAGCGCGGGACGTCGGGATGACACCCGAGGGATATTCAAACAGAGCAATGCACAGATCCTGGGCGAACAAAAGAAATTCGCCCAGATCATGAAGCACAGATTAGGAATGATTTAACGGAGCGCCAATTCCGTCTAGCGTGTGGATCCTGCCGACCGGGTCCGCGCCTTCTGATCCGCCAACCGGTCGAGCGCCGGAAAGGAAACGGGTTCACTGAGCGTGCGTTCCGGTGGCGTGGTGCCGGTTTGCACCGCCAGCGCCAGCATCTCGATGGCTTTACCCGCGTTCGGAGGCACAATGATCGTGGCGGCCAGAAGCCCCCTCTTCACCCAGACTTGTCCAGTCTTGGGCATGCCATCGCAGCCGGTAAAGGGCAGACTCAACCAGCGATCGCGCGCCGCATTATCGGGCAACTCCTGAAATGCTTTTCTTGCGCCCACCGCCATGGAATCATCCTGGGCAGCAATCAAATCTACGCTCGTCTGGTGAGAAGTGGACAAGCGCAGCCATGAGCCGAGGGCTTTATAGGCGCTGGCCTCCGTCCAATTTGCTTTCATCAGCTTCACTTGTACGTCGATGGGCTTGGTTTCGTACATGCCGCTGGTGCGCTGCTTGGCAGCCAAACTCTCGGACGGTCCCTGAACATAAAGGACCGACCCTCCCTTGGGCAGGAGCGCGGCAAACTGCCGCCCCTGAATCCGTCCGATCTCCTCATGGTCGGAGGTAATGCCGAAGATGGGTACCCGGTAGGTCTTCCGCAGATCAGAAACGTAGTCCACATCGCGGTTGAGAACCACCCAACCAATTCCCGCCACCGCGGCAGCGCGCGCCACTTGCGGCAGGGCTGTTCCCCCCACGGGTTCAAACACGATCCCATCTGGACACGAGCCGGAGCCGGATTGAACGAATTTCAATAATTGCTGACTTTGAATGATGGCGTCGTTTTCTGCATAAATGATCTGCAGACCCACACCCAGGCGTCGTGCGGCTTCCTCCGCGGCGGCGGCCTGCTCGATCTGATAGTCGTTATCGTCGGTCGTGAGGGAGAGTACAAAACTCAGTTTTTTCATAAGCGCACGAATGCCTAAATCATACTCTGACAAGCTGACGGGACGGCATGACTACAGTAACCACCGTTTTCTTCTCTGCGAAAATCTAAACGGAAAGAATCCGGGCCTTTTCCGCTTGCCATGCAGCCAGTGCACCTTCAGCCGGATAGGATGTTGGCACCGTCCGCGTACACTCCTCCGGATTCGATCCCGTCTGCACCGCTTGCACTGCCATCTCCAGTGCTTTGCCGGAGTTCGAGGGCACAACGATTGTGCCTGCCAGCAACCCTCTGCGCACCCAGGCCTGGCCGGTCTTGGGAAGGCCGTCGATGCCAAGATAGGGAAGGCTCAACCAACGGTCGCGGGCCACATTGTCGGGTAGTTCTTGAAACGCCTTTTTAGCACCCACTGCCATGGCGTCATTCTGGGCGGCGATGATGTCCATGGGGCTCTGTTGTGAAGTCGAGAGATGCAGCCAGGAACTGACCGCCTTGTACGCGCTGGCGTCCGTCCAGTTGCCCTTGAGGACTTTCACTTCCACATCTCTGGGCTTGGTCGCCTGCATCCCGGTTGTCCGCTGCTGGGATGCCGAACTTTCTGACGGTCCCTGAATGTGTAAAACCGAGCCACCCTTGGGCAGCACGCCTGCAAACTGGCGGCCCTGGATGCGTCCGATTTCAAGATGGTCCGAGCTAACGCCGAAAATTGGTGCCTGATAGGTCTTACGGAGCTCAGAAATGTAGTCGACTTCGCGATTCAGAACCACCCAGCCAATCCCCGCCGCCGCCGCAGCACGTGCGACTTGCGGGAGCGTTGTGCCCACAGGCTCCAGGATGATTGCATCCGGATGTGAATCGGAGTTCGACTGAATAAGCTTCAGGAGTTGTTGACTCTGCACGATGGCGTCGTTGTCCGCGTAGATGATTTGAATGTCCACGCCCAGCCGCCGCGCGGTCTCTTCGGCTGCGATTGCCTGCTCCATCTGATAGTCATTGTCGTTGGTTGTCAGCGAAACTACAAAATGCAGTTTCTTCATAGTGGGCCTTGATGGCCGAATCATATCCCGGCTCTAATGAAACAGCATGGTTACGGGAGTAATACGGGGTGGAGTGTTAGAATTGCGCCGCCCCAGGAGGATTTTCTGTGCGACAAACTTTATTGGCTTCATTGGTGTTGCTGCTCTTTACCTCCGCGTCATGGACCCAAACTAAGCTGTCCGTACACTGGGAGGAATTGACCGCATCCGACTTCCGCAGCGGTATCCGGCAATCGCAAGGTACCTGCCTGTTACCCTTCGGCATCCTGGAAAAACACGGGCCACACTTGCCGCTGGGGACTGACCTTCTGAATGTGCGCTATGCGTCGCTACACGCGGCGGAACAGGAGTATGCCATCGTTTTCCCGGAGTATTACTTTGGGCAGATTTTCGAGGCGCGCCACGAGCCGGGGACCGTCGCCTACAGTTCGCACATGCAACTCGAGCTCTTGCAGGAAACAACGGACGAAATGGCGCGCAACGGCTGCAAGAAGATCATCATCGTCAACGGTCACGGTGGCAATGAAAGCCTGCTGCCCTTTTTCGCCCAATCGCAACTGGCAAGGCCACATGATTACGTTGTCTATGTTCTAGGTCTCGTCGAAACTCCACCGGGAGGACCGGCCAAGAAAACGTCCATTGATATGCACGCGGGCGAGTCGGAAACCTCAACCACCATGGTTTCTCATCCGGACCTTGTGCACCTGGACCGGGCCAACAATGAATCCGGCGCCGACCAGGCCCGGCTGAAGCTGCCGGACACGCTCTACACTGGAATCTGGTGGTATGCGCGCTTTCCCAATCACTATTCGGGAGATGGTTCGGCTGCCACCCGGGAGTTAGGCGAGTTCAAGATGAAGGGTTGGACAGACGCAATCGTTCATGCGATCCGCGCCGTGAAAGCCGACCAGACCAGCTTGCAACTGCAGAATGAATTCTTCGAGAAGGCGAAACATCCGCTGGATACGCAACCCTAATTGGACGGTACAATGGTTGTTTCCGCAAGATCGCCACGTGCTACAATCCGCACGCGAAAGTATGTCAACATTGCCCATTGCCGCGGCGCGCGAACCGGGGATCAAGCCAGCGGTTTCGCCCGCAACGCGGCTCATGTCTCTCGATCTATTTCGTGGTGCAACGATTGCCGGAATGATTTTGGTCAACGACGCAGGCGATGAGTCGGCTGCATATTGGCCACTGCAGCACTCGGCATGGAACGGCTGGACCCCGACCGATCTCGTTTTCCCGTTCTTTCTCTTCATGGTCGGTGTGGCGCTTGCGTATTCTTTCCGTTCACGCATGGCGCGTGGCGAATCCCGGCAAGAACTGCTGAAGCATGTGTTATGGCGCGGTCTTGCGCTCCTGGCCTTGGGTATTTTTCTGAATGGTTTTCCCAACCGCTACCACCTGCACTCCTTGCGCTTCTATGGCGTTCTGCAGCGTATTGCCATTTGCTATGTGATTACAGCGATTTTGGAATTGTGGACCGGTTGGCGGGCGCAGGTGGCAGTTATCGTTGGCTGCCTGGTCGGTTATTGGATTCTAATGCGGTATGTTCCCGTGCCCGGATTCGGCGTGCCGACCCATGACATGCCTCTGCTTGACCCGGATCGCAATATCGTGGCGTGGCTGGATCGCAAGCTTCTGATGGGGCATCTTTATGAAGTCACTCGTGATCCGGAGGGAGTTCTAAGCACGATCCCTTCCGTTGCGACTTGTTTGCTTGGTCTGCAAACCGGCAAATGGCTCCGCTCGGCCCGAAGTCTAGCCAGCAAAGTCACCGGTATGGCGATCGCCGGTGTTGTTCTTGTATCGGCCGGCGAGTTCTTCAATATCTGGCTCCCCATCAACAAGAAGTTGTGGACCAGTTCCTTCGTAATGCTCACCGCCGGGCTGGCCTTGGTGATACTGGCGCTTTGCTACTGGGTGCTGGATATCAAACAATGGCGGGGTGCCTGGACCAAGCCGTTTCTGGTCTTTGGCATGAATGCCATTGCCGCTTATGTCTGCGCTGCATTGCTAGCCCATCTTCTCGGGGCTACCGGAGCCGGCGAGGCGCTCTATGGCAGGCTGATCGAGCCTTTCTTCAGCCCAGCCAACGCGTCTTTGGTCTTTGCCTTAATTTTCGTATTCCTTTGTTGGGCGGCTATGTGGGTCTTGTACCGCAAGAAGATATTCCTGAAAATCTGACGCACCCGTCTTGTCAACGCCTGAGATATCTCCAGATAACTTGAGTAACTTTGGCACCCTAATTGCCCGTGGTAACCTCCTCAAATAGGCAGGAAAATCAGCAGTTTCCGAGGATTCATGCTCTGCTGCCTGTGTACCGGACTGGGTTCGCTGGGGGTAATGGAGACTCATAAGCCCGAGGCCAGCCGGGTTCGGCAACAGTAGTGCGGAGCGACGCACAGCGATGCCACGGATCCCTATCTTCAGACTCGGTTCCTCAGCCGAAGAGCCGGCGCCCCCGCGTCTTGCCTCCTATACTCCTGCGCTTTCGCTGGCAGGGCTCCAACTCGGCGTCGATAATTTGCGGCACGATGTCCACCTAAGCACGAAGTTTGTTGAGCAAACCCGTTTGCATGTGGCGCGACTGATCATGCGCTTCGGCAATGTGGAGTCATTGCTGGCCGCCGAAGCTCCCGAAACGCAAGCCAACAATATCATAGGGTCGAACCGGGCAGCGGGCCGGGCCAAGACGGGCCCCTCGGATCTGAAGCCTCTTCTTGCGGAAATGCATGTGGCTGCGCTGAATCGCGCCAAGGCGGAAGGCAACAACTCCGTGGACCTGCTGGCGCGGAGCGCCATCCTCAAATTCCTGCGGACGGAATTGAATTTGCAGTTCGCGCAAATCCTGGAACGATGCCGCGTAATGTTGAAGAGTTATGAGGGTATCCGCCAGCAAAGAGCTCTCGAGTATCGCGAGCGGCTTGCGGCGTTCCAGGTGGCCAAGAAAATCATTCTCCGCCAAACCGCCCAGGAATTGTTCCGTACCCTGCGCGAAATTGAGAAAGAAACATTGTTGCGCACCCGCCGTTCGCTCTTCGGAAATGAACCTGAGTTGGAGTATCAGTTGTTCTTGAATCCGCTCATCCTGAGCGAAGACGGACGCGATACCTACCTCTGCGCCGAGCATTACGTCATGCTCGGCAACTTCGACCGTGATCCTGACACCTTCGCGAAGGTCCGCCGGATCGCCTGTGACTTTTTACAGTCGTTAAACCTTCAGTCTGACGAAGCCGAGCAAAACGTAGTCCTCGACGGATGGCTCAGTGTGCCGGAGAATGCGCGGGAACTGGTTGGCGCCGGCGCTCCTGATGATTCCACGCTCGAAGGGCGGTCTCAGAAAGCGCGCCTTGAGACTTGGGTGGAACTCCTGGAGCGGGAAAACGTGATGCAGTACGTCATCGCCTCCTACGAAGTCGTACCGTTGCTGGCCGAATACTCGCAGCGAATCAATCCGCAGCAGTTAAAGAACGGCCTGATTTCGCGGGACGAACGCGAAAGAGTCGAAAAGCTCATCAAGGAGCACAACAAGCTCTCAGCGGGGAACTTTGCTGCCGCCGTGGGACGTGTCGCGAACTGTCGCGCAGCCGAGCGGGCCAAGATCGCGGGACGTTTTCTGCGCGATTTCATGCTCTATCATCGCGACCTGCGACGGCTGGAAGTGCTCAATGGAGCCATGGACAGCATCAATCTGATCGGCAATGCAAAATTGCAGGAACTCTCGGCCCTGAACGGCACGCTGTATGAGTTCTTGTTGCTGGAAGAGAAGAAACCATCGGAAGAAAAGATTCTGCGTCACGTGATTCTCAAAGCCGACGTCCGCGACTCGTCACGCCTGACCCGTTCGCTGCTGGAACGCGACATGAATCCAGCTTCGTACTTCAGTTTGAATTTCTACGACCCTGTGAACAAGCTCTTGCAGAAATACGGTGCCACCAAAGTCTTCCTGGAAGGCGATGCCATCATCCTGGCTTTTCTGGAGCGCGAAGGAGAACCGCCGCTGGCAGTGAGCAAGGCATGTGTGCTGGCACGGGAGATGATCGAAATTGTCCGAGGCTACAACCAATTGTCGGAACGTGCCGGACTCCCGTCGTTGGAGTTGGGCGTCGGAATTTCGTACCAGGACTCTCCTCCCATGTACTTGATGGATGGCGAGCAACGGATCATGATCTCGGACGCACTCAATGAGAGCGACCGGCTTTCTTCCTGCAATAAGCGCGTGCGCAAGGTCATGGAGCAAATGGAAACTCCGTTCAACGTCTACGCTTTCCAGACCGTGAGCGACGCCGACGCGCTGGAGAGCCCGGAAGACTTCATTATGAAGTACAACCAGAGCGGGATCCGCGTGAGTGCAGCTGCGTTCCAAAAACTCCAGCAGGAAATATCTCTCGCACCGTTGCACCTCCCATTGCCTGCGCTGTGGGGGAGTGAGGAGTTCCGTCTATACAGTGGCCTGGTGCCCGTGGGCAACGACATTTTCCGGAAGATCGTGGTCCGCGGCAGCCGCATTCCGCAGATCGACACCCACGACTTTACTCTGCAGCGCTGGACCGAGAAGTGGTACTACGAGGTATGTTCCAACGCGTCTATTTACAGCGCGCTCGAGGGAAAATCAGCAGCAGCGGAATAAGTACTAATCGGTGTGCGGTCCTAACAGAGTGCAGCCTGAAATAAGAGGTTCCGCAAGCCACCTATTGCCCGGCGCGCAAAGGCGAGATCAGCAGATGTCCTACCGCCTTCTTCTTTGAACCAGCCTTGTCGGGATTGTACGAGAGGTCCATGGATCCTTCCGAACTGGCTGAAGCATCTGCAAGCGTTTCAGCCAGGGCGCGATAGGAGCGGCTGATGTCGTCATGGCTCAGCAAGGCGACGGGAGCGCCTTTGTCGATCGCCGGCGACACCGATTGAAAATTATTGGGAAGTTTCCAAAGCAGCTTGCAGGTGGTGGCCTTCTCCACGTCTTCGTCAGTGAAGCCAGGAATCTTCTTATAGCGATTAATAATCAGGCGCACGCGGTCGCGGCCGCCGCCTTCTTCCAAGAATGTCCGGATCCGGGCCGCGCTCCACAGCGAGACTACATCGGCCTGTGCGACCAGCAGCACGGCATTGGATAGATCGCAGAGCAGTCGGGCCGTTTGGTCCATACGGCCGGAACTATCCACGATCACGTAGCGGAAGTGCGAAACCAGAAGATCGAATAATCGAGCGAGATCGGCGGCATTTGGCTGCAGAGTCAGCGGCTGTTGCGCACCCGCCAGTAATTGCAACCCTCCTTTGCAGGTCGTCATCAACCCTTCCAGTAACGAGGAATCAAGCCGATGCAGGTTCTGTAAAGCGTCCATCACACCAAACGCCGGACGCAAATTCAAATGCAGAGACGCATGACCCAGCGAGGCAAAATCCACGAGCAGGACGCCGCCATGGGACTCCTGCAGCGCAATCGCTGTATTGACCGCAGCCGTGGTGGCGCCAGCCCCACCCTTGGCGCTGGCAAAAGTAAACACCCGGGCGCGTCCAGAGGTGGCGCGGGCCTTGCTGCGGGAAGCGGAAAAGCGAGTCAGTGCTTCGACCATGCTTGCCGGACTCGCGTCCCGTTCCAAATATTCACGCGCCCCCGCACGCATGGCGGACACGATCGTGCCGGGATCGTACATGCTGCCGATGGCAAAAACCACAATTTCGGATGTATTGGAATGGATCAGTTCAATGGTGTGGATGGCGCGTTGCGAGTTATGCGGGTCAATGTCGACCAGCAGCACTTCTGTCCGCACGTCCTGAATTTGACGCAAGATAGGATCGGTCACAGCAGCCGGGAAGCCTACATGGGCAAAAACAATGCGGCCGTTCTGCGTGCTCTCCAGCCGATGCTGGAGTGCCGAAAGCCGCTCTTTATCTTCGGTGAGGAGAGTGACTGCTACGCCTTGCATAACCGGGGCCTGACTCCTGTCTCCACTATCAGCATGTTATGAAGGGATCGAGGTTACGCCAAGTGACTTACGTAACGTGAGTAAACCCCAACAAAGAAGTCCCTTTTTGGGCCAAAACTATTAAGTTGCAGAGACGAAAGACACACACAACAGGGAAAGCCCCGGGGCGGATGGATGTCTCTGGAAGCTCCATTCTACGCAAAACAGACAGGCTTGCAAAGCAGCGAATGTGTGGAAAATCTCCGCTCCTCGGGAAGTGCGCGGGGACCTAATCCAGAAAGACTAGTTCAAAATTAATGCTGTAAGGCGCTGCGCATCTGAAAAGTGTGAGCCGTCATTTCATTCTCTTCCGGGTTCTTATCCGGCACAATGGAATCGCGGGCGAAGGTCGCGGTCGCGCTCGTGATTTCTGGCAGATATTCGTATCCTTCGAGGTGGACTGCCACGCCAAACTTTGTCCCAGTCAGCGCTGTGCAAACACGCATCACTTTGCCGCGGCAGCGCACACGCATGTCCTCCGCGAGCGTAATCTCTGAGGGCATGACCAGCGTGAGTTCCACTGCATCCCCTTCGGACAAAGCAAAATCCGTATACAAAAGCGCTCCACGCGCGCTTAAATCCTGCGTAAACCCGTAACCTTCACTGTCGCTGTCGGCTAACCGGAGGGTCACGGGAAGATGAAAATCAAAGCGTTGCGTTGCTCGGCGCTCGAAGCGAACCTGGTCAGTACTCATGGAACTCTCCGCCTAATTCCACAGTTCACTTAAACGACTTCTAAACTTGGAGTCTACATCCGCCCGTTTCCTGGCCGCACCCGAAAACAGGAACGACAACTCTACCCGAGCGCCGGGCGTCTGGGAAGTCCCCAGTTAGTCACGGGGGTAGGCGTCGTTTACATTTTGGCACTCAGCGGGTTGCCAGCACGTTCGTGGGTTTGCGGTCGAAGCCTTTGACCGCAAAGGCCGCAAGGTATTTCGCAAAGAGCGCTTAGCAATTCGGGCGCTTTTCTTTGCGATCTTAGCGTTGCCTTGGCGAGCTTTGCGGTCAAAGTCTTGGCCCGCGAAGCCGGTTCGAAACATCGGCGCCATCGACAATCGTCGACTGAAAGTGAAACAATCGATTATCGACAAGAATTCCCATAAAAAGACTTTCCACAGAAAGATTCCTCAACACTCGGCCCACGATCACTCCGCGCCGCGTAAGGGTCGAGTATCGACAACAGTCCGTGCTCTCAAGCATCGCAACTTCCAGCTTTTTTTCGGCGGGCAGCTCATTTCCCTGATCGGCACCTGGATGCAGAGCGTGGCCCAGTCCTGGCTGGTGTACCGGATGACCGGTTCATCTCTGCTGCTAGGCTCCGTGGGATTCGCCAGCCAAATTCCGGTGTTCATGGTGGCGCCGCTAGGGGGAATCGTGGCCGATCGTTACAACCGCCATCGAGTGGTCATCGCTACCCAGATTGCCTCGATGACGCTGGCATTCATACTCGCGGCTCTGACTCTCAGCGGGAAAATTCACGTCTGGCACATCTTCGTACTAGCCGCTTTGCTGGGTGTGGTCAATGCCTTCGATATTCCGGGACGCCAGTCTTTCCTCGTGGACATGGTCGGCAAAGAAGACTTGATGAATGCCATTGCCCTGAATTCCTCCATGTTCAACGGCGCGCGCATTATCGGTCCCGCGATTGCCGGAATTCTCGTGGCGAAGATTGGCGAAGGCTGGTGCTTTCTGGCGAACGCTGTGAGTTACATCGCAGTGATCATCGGCCTGCTCATGATGAAGGTGCAACGCCCGATCTACCACGCGCCACCGGGATCGCCTCTGGCGCACATAATTGAAGGCTTTCGCTTCGTGAAGCGTACGGCGCCCATCCGGTCCATCCTATTGCTCCTCGGCTTGGTGAGCCTGGTGGCAATGCCGTACACCGTGCTCATGCCGATATTTGCCGACAGAATTTTGCATGGCGGAGCTCGCGGCCTGGGGATCCTGATGGGCGCCACTGGGGTGGGTGCGCTGCTCGGTGCCCTAACGCTGGCCACTCGCAGCGGGGTACGCGGTCTCGGCCGGTGGGTGGCATTTTCCTGCGGAGGATTCGGCGTGAGCCTGGTTTTGTTTTCGCTCTCGACGAAGTTTTGGCTCTCGGCTGTCCTTCTGCTCCCCGTAGGATTCTGCATGATGCTGCAAATGTCCTCCTCCAACACTCTGATCCAGGCGATGGTGCCCGATCATCTGCGCGGCAGAGTCATGGCCGTCTACTCCATGATGTTTATGGGCATGGCTCCATTTGGAGCGTTCCTGGGAGGCGCATTAGCCGATCAGCTGGGCGCGCCAGTTACAGTTGCAATGGGCGCGGTCGCCGCTATCGGCGGTGCGGTAATCTTCGGCGTGAACCTCTCCAAGATTCGCGTCGAAGCCCGCCGTTTGATCGTCGCACAGGAAGCCGCCGGCGGTGAGCCATCCCAAGAAACGACTGCCAGAGTGATAGAAGATTAGGCACGGAGTCGAAGGACCCCTTGCCGCTTAAGGGCGTCCAAGTGTGAACAGCTTTAAGGGGACGCACACGGAACAGAGTGCCACAGAACCAGCTCCAGAGGAGCGAGCCAGTTTAGCCCCGGACCAAGGCCGGGGTAAGTGAGGAGCAAGGCTACGCGCCCGAAGGGTGCCGTTGGAAACTCGACCGCTGCCTGTTTGATTGCATTCTCCCTACCGCCAGTCGAACCCTTCTACTCGAAAAGGCACGATGGTAAAGGTCAGGACTAGCATCAATAAGCCAAGCAACGCCAGTCCCCATCGGAAGCCCTTGATTCCCGGAAAGTCCGGCGCCTGATGTTGACGCCAGGACAGGATGTTCATGGCCGCGACCAATGCCGCCCACAAGCGCCATCCCACAAAATGCCATCCCAGGTAGACGAGAAAGAGAACGACGATCCACGAGACCAAGCGATGGGCGCGCGGCCACAGCGCATAAACCATGTGGCCTCCGTCCAGTTGACCACTGGGCAGCAGGTTTAAGGCGGTCGCAAACATTCCCACCCACGCCGCGACCGCAATGGGATGGAGAGACATGCGTCCGAGCGGGACCAGCACAATGCTATTTGGCGCAACCGCCGCTAGCACTCGTTGCACCACATGGAAGATCAAGGGATATCCCAACTGCAAGTCAGGGCGGGGCACGGTCGCAGCTGCAGGTTTCGACAGGATCAGGGCAACGCAAAGCGTAACCACTGCCACGATAAATCCTGCAATCGGTCCCGCGATTCCGATATCGAACAACGCTGCGCGCGAACGGATTGGCGACTTGATGCGGATCACAGCTCCCAAAGTTCCTATCAACGTAGGCGCAGGGATGAAGAAAGGGAGCGTTGCGCGGACCCCGTAATACCGGCAGAGGACGTAATGTCCCATCTCGTGCGCCATCAGAATCAGCAGCAGCGTGGCCGAGAAGGGAATACCGAGAAGCAGGCGCCGAGGCGCCGCCAATATCCATTCAATCGGAAAGAACGGCAAATATTCGTTGCCTGCCGAAAAGTTCGGCAGATTGTGTTGAAAGTTGAACTGCATGCGCGCTCCCACGACCAGAGTCGTGAAGATCGTAATCAGGAGCAGCAGAATGTGCAGCCAATAGCGCTGTTTGGGCTGCCGTACAACGAACACTTCCATGGGGCGGTAGTATTCGGGGACCGGTAAAGCTGGATGCGGAGAACTGGGTGGGATGATTTCAGACATCAGGGAATTCCGCTGGACTTACTTCACGGAGCGCAACTGCGGACGAGGACGCAAGCATCTGCATCGCAGCCAGGTGGTTGGCTCAGTCGATGGACTGTAACTCCTTGCCTGGCTTGAAGCGCACGGCCTTTCCCGGCGGAATGGAAACTTCGGCGCCGGTGCGCGGGTTGCGTCCAATCCCGGTCTTGCGCGGACGCACGTTAAACACGCCAAATCCCCGCAGCTCAATACGATCGCCCTTGGAGAGCGATCGCTTCATGCTTTCGAAGACGGTTTCCACGGCCAATTCGGCCTTGGTTTTGGTGATTCCGGTTTTATTCACCACTTCGTTGATGATGTCCAGCTTAATCACAGGCGTGCTCCCGGCGGCGGAGTGGTTACAAAGTCCACCAAGTGCTTGATGCTAAGGGAGATATCAGAGATTGTCAACGGCAGCTAGTATCCCGTAAGATGACGGCACCTTTATTGCCAGCCTTCAATCTTCAGGAAAGGCCGCCATCGAGCGCGGGGGTGGATGTTCCTGACGACCAACGACCAATGACCAACGACCGCATTTACCAAGGAGCCTCATGCTGAAGAGTGATCGCTGGATCCGCAAAAAAGCCCTCGAACAGGGAATGATCAACCCCTTCTCCGAGAAGCAGGTACGGGAAGGCGTGATCTCTTACGGGCTTTCTTCCTATGGATACGACCTGCGGGTCGCCGACGAGTTCAAGATTTTCACCAACGTGAATTCCACGATGGTCGATCCCAAGAATTTTGATGAGCGTTCGTTTGTGACCTTGCGCTCGGATTGTTGCATCGTCCCGCCCAACTCTTTCGTGCTGGCCCGCTCGGTCGAATATTTCAAAATTCCGCGCGAGGTGCTGACCATCTGCGTGGGCAAATCCACCTATGCCCGGTGCGGCATCATCGTGAACGTAACCCCCTTCGAGCCGGAGTGGGAAGGCTTTGTGACTTTGGAAATTTCCAACACCACACCGCTTCCGGCGAAGATTTACGCCAATGAAGGCCTGTGCCAGATCCTCTTCTTCCAATCGGATGAAGTCTGCGAAGTCAGCTACGCCGATCGCAAGGGCAAGTATCAGTCGCAGACAGGAATCGTATTGCCGAAGCTGTAAGCAGCGATCAGCCGTCGGCTCTCAGCAAATCATGAGGGTGCCCCGTCCTTAGTCTCTCCGGTTTTTGGAGAGACAGGGCGGGGATTTTCACTTTCAAGGATGACCGAACCGCCCAAACCCTCACGGTGAATACCGCTCTTCTTTGCCTATAACCTGTCCAGATTGGTCGAACGAGATAACCCAGTATCCGAGGAACATAGAGGACATTGAATATATGGAATCGAACCTGCAATCACGGGTCACCGCCCCACCATGGTGTTGCCTTCTCTGTGCTTCCTTACATTCGGTTCGCTGAAGCGCTGACACTTACTTGCCGCTATTTTCCCCTTCTTTGTACATGTACTTGATCGCGGGTTTGTAGACCAGCAGGTTGGATCCGCTATTGCGGTTCACCTTCAGGCACGACTTGTCATACCACTCAATGACGCCGTGAATTTGCTCGCCGTCCCGCAGCACGATGACCATGGGCGTCTTGGACTGCATCTGCTTCTGATAGTAAAAATTCTCAGCGTTGGTCTGCTCCGGTGGGGCCGGCTTCTTGCCGCCGCCATTGGAGCGGTCGTGATTGCCGCGCTCATGGTTGCGATCACCGCGCTCAGGACGCTCCCGGCGTTCACCCACGCTTTGCGGCGCAGGGTCATGTGGCGTCTGGTTGGGCTCGGCGCGATTCAGCGCAGGACGGATGAGCTTGCGGTTGGCAAATCCTTCAGTTTCGGATGAGCGTTCGGCTGGCAGTGAACCGACTGCATCTTTCATGAAACCACCTGTTCGGCACGTTTCCTAGGGCCACAACCTGGCGCGACTGGGTATAGAGGGAAGGCGTGAACTTTTCCCTACCGTAGCACACGAGCAGGAACCGTGACAATCCTGAAATGTTCGTTGCCGGAAGGACTTGGGGGAAGACACAAGGCATTTAGCATCTAGCACTTGGCCCATGCTGGCCAAATGCTAAATGCTAAGTGCTATTTTTCCACCGCGGTCGCAAACGCATCCAGAGACAGCGACCGCAACAGATTGCGGCGCACTCCGCGTTCCACTTCGGCGAGGCGATCGGCGGCATCGGCAATCCATTCGAAATCTGCGGATTCTCCCAACCTCTGCAATTCAGATTGAATATCCGTATTGCGAACAAATTCCGGCGTGCCCGAATTCACAAACGTCAAATCCTGCAGCAGCGAGTAGAGCGTCCGCAGCAGGTGTTCAATTTTTTTGCGGCCATCGGCCCCTGCCCGATAAGTTTCCGTAACTTTGAACAACTCGCTGTGATCCCCGGTTCTCAACGCCGAATTAAGAATCGTCAACGCGTGCGCCCGGGCCGCCGTATACGCCGGCAGATCGAAGCTGCGGGCACGTCCCACGGCGCCTTCCGCGAGACGCGCGACTAGAGCGCGTTGTTTCGATGTCCACTGCGGACGATGTTTCGCCAGATGCTGTTCAATTTCTTCGGAAGACAAATCGCTCAGTGAAACAATCATCGACCGTGAGCGGATGGTAGGCAGCAATTCGCCTGGGTTTTCTGTCAGCAGAAAAATGGTCGCGAACTCGGGCGGCTCTTCCAGCACCTTGAGCAGCGAATTGGCCGCCTCTTTCATGAATGCAGAGTCGGTGAAAATGTAGACTCGTTCCTTGGCGTCGCCCGGCCGGTAGTAGATGGTCTCGATCACGCGCCGCACCTGGTCCATCTTGATCATCATCTGCGGCGGATCGGGTGGAATGATGAGCACATCCGGATGCGTCTGAACAAAAAGGCGGGTTTCTTTTTTGTCGGTCTCGCGCAGGTTTTCGCGGGCTTCGACCGCCTCGGCAAAACGAGCTTCGAGATCTTCTGCCTGCGCGATGCGGGTACAGTTGGAGCACCTGCCGCAGAAATCAGGGAGACCGTCAGTGGTGATGGGCTTTTGGCAATTCATTGCCTTGGCCAGCATTAGCGCCAGCGTGTATTTGCCGGAGCCGGTCGGACCCGCCAGAATCACCGCCTGGGGAAAACGTTCGCGGCGCAGCATATCGCGCAGGCGATGGACAACATCGGAATTGCCGTGAAAATCAGAGAAAGGCATAAAAAGCGATCAGCACTCAGCCATCAGCATTCAGCACTTGGTAATTAGCACTTGGCATTTGGCCGACTACGGCCCGGCGAGTCTAACAGAACCCATCAGGGCTGAAATGCTGAGTGCTAAGTACTGATTGCTTATTTTCCCAGCTTTAACTTCTTCCGCACAATATCCACAATCTGCCTATGAGTTGCTTCTGGCGTGCCGCGCGCATTCACGACGGCCACGCGCTGCCGTTCCCGCGCGGCAATCGCCAGATAGGCGTTGTGGACTCGTCCGAAAAAAGCCCGGCTCTCCTGCTCAAAGCGGTTTTCATCAGTTTTGCCGCGGCCATGGCTGTTGGCGTAACTCTTGTTGCGGCGGCGGGCACGTTCCACACTCGTAGCCACATCTGAATCCATGAAAATTGTAAGTTCCGGCTGCAGGTTTCCGCACAAAACACGGTGCAGAGTCAGGACCGGTGCAGTGCCCAGCTTGCGGCCGCCGCCCTGGTATGCTTCGGTCGAATCCGTAAATCGGTCGCACAGCACGATGCGGCCCTCCGCCACAGCCGGTTGAATCACTTCCTTGATATGCTGCGCCCGCGATGCAAACATGAGTGCCAACTCGGACATTGGAGTCAGTCCATCGGTGCGCGTATCGAGCAGAAGCTGGCGAATTTTTTCGGCGGTCGGTGTTCCGCCCGGTTCGTGGGTCAGCACGACGGATAATCCCTGAGAACGTAGCCCGGCCGCAAGTTTCTTCAGCTGCGTGCTCTTGCCGCAACCGTCGAGTCCTTCGAAAGTGATGAACTTTCCGCGATGCTGCATGGCAGTCATCATAGAGCAATCCTCTAGCGTAGTCATTGCTTCTCGGCCGTCGGGTTTATCCATGGCTTTCTTTGCGCTCTTGGCGAATTCTTAGCGCACTTTGCGGTTAAAAGCTCTCTACCGCAAAGCTCGCAAAGAAAGGCTGAAAAGTTCGCAAAGGAAGACGCAGTTGAAATTTGAAACTATCCGGCCGAGGCAGGCTGTACCAAAGAAAGCCACCGCTGCTATAGTCATACATTTGCGGCCATACCATCCGAGGTGGATTCATGAATCGTTTTAAGTTTGGAGTTTTGGCACTTATTCTGTCCTTGGCGTGCGCAGTGTTCGCGCAAGCTCCCGCGCCCACCATAAAGATTTCCGTGGACGCCAGCGAAGCCCCGCGCAAGATTTTCCACGCCCAGCTGACCATTCCCGCCAGCCCCGGCACGCTGACTCTCTACTATCCCAAATGGATTCCCGGCGAGCACGCCCCGGATGGCCCGCTCGATGATCTGGCGGGACTGAAATTTGTTGGAAACGGCCAGATTTTAAATTGGCGGCGCGATCTGACTGACAACTTCACCATTCACATCGAAGTACCAGCCGGAGTCAATGAGGTCAATGCGTCGCTTGACTTTCTTTCGCCAGCGACCTTCGAGGCCGGATTCTCAGCGGGTTCTTCCGCTACGGCTGCTCTCACCATCATCAGTTGGAACCAGCTGTTGCTGTACCCCAAAGGCTGGACTTCTGACGAACTCACTTACACTGCCAGCCTTCGTTTACCGGCGGGCTGGAAGTTCGGAACTTCGCTTCCGTTGGCTGCGCAGTCAGGGAGCGAACTCAATTTCGCTCCGGTTTCCCTCACCATGCTGGTGGACGCTCCCGTGATTGCCGGGCAATTTTTGAAGGTCGTTCCGCTCAACGAAGGACAAACTCCACCTGCGGAAATGGACATTGCCGCGGACAGCGCCGCCGCACTCGACGCTCCGCCAGAAGTTTGGGAGCACTACCGCAACCTGGAAGCCCAAGCTGGCAAGTTATTCGGTGGGCGCCATTATCGCGACTATCACTTTCTGTTTACCTTGAGCGACCATGTGGCGCACTTTGGTTTGGAGCACCATGAATCTGACGATAGCCGCATCCCGGAACGAGGTTTGGTGGATGAAAAACTGCGCATGTTGCACTCCGGCTTGCTCCCGCATGAGTACGTGCACTCGTGGAATGGCAAGTACCGTCGCCCCGCAGATTTGGCCACTCCGGACTACCAGAAGCCCATGCAGGATGATTTGCTCTGGGTCTACGAAGGGCTGACTTCCTATTTGGGAGATGTGCTCACAGCGCGCAGCGGCCTGTGGACACCCGAAGAATTTCGCGAGGATGTTGCCGAAATCGCAGGACGATTGGACCACGAACCCGGCCGTACCTGGCGAAACTTGCAGGACACCGCCGACGCGGCGGCGGATCTGTACTTCTCGCCCAACGCATGGTCTTCCTGGCGCCGCGGAACCGATTTCTACGATGAAGATGTACTGAATTGGCTCTGGGTAGACACGATCATCCGCCAGCAGACCCACGGCCAGAAATCCTTGGATGATTTCTGCCACCTGTTCCATGGCGCTCCCAGCGGACCGCCTATGGTCAAGGGGTACACATTCGATGATGTGGTCAGTACCTTGAATCAGGTTGCGCCTTACGATTGGCACGGTTTTTGGACCGAGCGCCTCACGACCCACAGGGGCAGTGCGCCGCTGGGCGGGGTCGAGGGCAGCGGTTGGAAGGTGACCTATGACGAAACACCGTCAAAAATGACCAAGGCTTCGGAAGAAAACCGCAAAGAGATAAATGCTTCCTACTCCATCGGACTAGAGGCGCGGGAAGATGGAGGAATCATTGATACGATCGAAGGCTCTCCCGCAGCGATTGCAGGAATCGGTCCAGGCATGAAACTCATCGCGGTGAATGGACGCAGCTTCACCTTCAACGTTCTTCGCGATGCGTTAAAGGCGGGCAAAAGCAGCTCTGACCCTCTGGAGTTGCTGGTCGAGAACACCGAATACTACAAGACCTACAAACTTGACTATCACGGCGGCGAGAAATGTCCCCACCTGGTGCGGGATGAATCAAAGCCCGACATGCTGAGCGATATCATCAAGCCGCGATGATGATTTAGGTGGAGCAGCGCGTCCGCGCTGCGATAAAGCCTGCGTCGACGTGTGGCTTTAGCCGCTGAGGTATTCAAGAATTTGTTTGCGCGAATCGGGAAGGGCACGACTTCAGTCGTGCCGCTACCTGCTGAACTCACGAACGCGCTTCAGCGCCGGAGGTCGATCAACCCTCTTTCACGCCAGCGAACAAGTCCGTTTCCTGTACAACGGGCCCGGGGATCATCGACGCTGCGAGATGAAACATCTCTCGCTGACCCCGCTTGCGAACGTTTCCTTCAAGAAGAGGGAAGAGCGGCGCCTGGCTGGTGTGAGCTTTAAATGCTGCGATCTTCGCTTCAAGATATTCGCTTATTTCGATATAAACCGTTGCTGGAGGCAGTGTAATGGGCTGGCGGTTGGGCAACGCAAAATCTGCCGTGGCATAGTACAGCTTCTGAGCGCGACGCGGAGTGAGACCATTTTTTAACTGATCGGGATAGCGATTGTCGCGTCCTGCCCAGTGAAAGGCCAAACTCGCGAAAACGGAGGCCATGGAATGATCGGGATGCCCGGTAAGTCCACCTTCCGAGCCAAAAGTCAGCATCACCTGCGGACGAAATTCGCGTACCTGCAGCGTGAGATCGCAAACCACTTTATATAAATCCTGGCGGTAGAGCTGACCATCGGGATAGTCCAGCACGATTCCGCGCGAGACTTTCAGGATCTCGCAGGCAGCGGCAAATTCCTTTCGCCGCATGGCCCCTAACTCCTGATCGCTCTTCGCCCCACCCCGATGGGTCGCCGCCTGTCCGGCCGTAAGGCAGATCACACAGGTCTCGACTCCCCGCTCATGATACAGGCGTAGGCTGCCTCCAAACCCGCCGGCTTCATCATCAGGGTGCGCCGTAATGCACATCATGCGAAGCATGGCTTGATTGTACCGTGATCGCGCTATAGCCCAGCCCATTGCCGGAATTGTGGGTAGTGGCTCGCGTAGTGGCGGATGCCCTCACCTGTCCAGCCGGGCGGCAGGCCGGCGATTTTGGCGAGCTTGCCCTTTAATTTCAAACTGATCCACCACCGAATTGTGCCAAACCGTACACCCCCGCTGGCCAAAATCCTTGTCAGAATCAAAGAAATCCTTCAACGGAGAGACCTACTCGAACTAGAATAGCTCCGGATAGAGTTAAGACTGGAGGCAGCCGTCTCTCGCGGCTTCCTCAAAACTCCCGGAGTTCGCTTGCACGTTCTGGTAACAGCAGACACGATGAGTGGCGTGTGGACGTACACGCGCGAGCTTGTGACCGGCCTGGTCACTCGCGGGGTCCGTGTCACCCTGGTCAGCTTCGGAGAGATTCCGCTGCCGCACCAAACCTCCTGGATGGAGAATCTGCACGGGTTGGAATATCGCCCCACGGCGTTCCGCCTCGACTGGATGCAGGAAGGTGAGCAGGACCTGACCGACTCGTCTGCTTATCTGGCTTCTCTAGTGAAAGAACTCAAGCCCGATCTGCTGCACTTGAACCAGTTATGCTATGGAAATCTTCCGGTCGCCACGCCGCGAGTTGTCGTAGCGCACGGCGACCTGATTAGCTGGTGGAAGTCGGTGCACGGCCGTGAACCGAAACCCAGCCGCTGGCTGGATTGGTATCGCGACGTCGTAACCGAAGGGCTGTTGAAAGCCAGCGCCGTGGTCGCTCCCACCACCTGGATGCTGGACACCATCCACTCCTGCTACACGCACCCAGTGCGCGAAGCGGTGATCCACAGCGGCCGCAATCCTATCTATTTCAATCCCTACGTCGACAAAGACCAGTCCGTGCTAGCCGTCGGGCGAATCTGGGACGCGGGCAAGCAGGTCTCGTTGCTCACTCAACATACGCATCCGCTCCCGGTCTGCATTGTCGGAGCCGATGCTCCGGTGTCGGCGCCCAAAGTTCCCATCCGCGCCGATGTGAAGCTTGATTTGGAAAACATCCGCATCGCGCTGCGTGGGCCGCAGACCGAGGCACAACTGCGCACTCTCTATAGCCGCGCGGCTATATATGCCGCGACCTCCCGTTATGAGCCTTTCGGCATGGCGGCGCTCGAAGCTGCATTTTCCCGTTGCGCCATCATCGCCAATGACATCCCATCCTTCCGCGAAATTTGGGGTGACGCCGCTCTGTACTTTCGCGCAAACGATGCCAACAGCCTCGCCGACATGATCCGCCGTCTGAGCGACGAGCCGGAGCTGTGCCGCAACTACGCGAACCTCGCGTTCCAGCGTGCCCGTGAACGCTTTACCGCCAGGCGCATGATCGATGAATACATGCAGCTCTATCAAAGCCTGTTGCAAGAAGAAGCCGCAGCAGCGTAAGAGCTGTCAGCCATCAGCTCTCAGCGAATCCACCCTCATTGTCATCCAGAGCGCAGCCAGACGTTCACGAAGTGAACGTCTGCAAGTCGAAGGACCCCTATACCCTCAACACTCCTGCCCAAGCTTTGGTGTGGGTGCAGCCTAGTCCTCACAGGGCTCTCGAGCCCAGCCGCTAGTAGCCCGCCATCCAACCTGATATCTTCATCAATGAGAATCATCTCGGAGGCATCATGTCTGTAAAAATCACGATCAAGAAGGACGGCCCATATCGGGTGGAAGGCGCAGAGGGTTCCATCGAACTAGTTGACGCCGATGGCAACAAGTACGACTTGACCGGCAAACCCGCGTTTTCCCTTTGCCGCTGCGGCGGCTCAGTTAACAAACCTTTTTGCGACGGCACTCACAGCAAAATCGGTTTCTTGGGCGCCGAGTCGGCAGTGAAGAAAGCCGAAGGGGCAGTCTAGGGATGTTCAGAAGTCAGGATGCAGAAGTGAAAACGTGATGATTGTCTG
>Ga0182024_10007147_pt1 | contig 24164 bp, 28 predicted proteins | sample P32metaG_FD_120480 | JGI IMG/M metagenome (GOLD analysis project Ga0182024, IMG submission 120480) | Permafrost microbial communities from Stordalen Mire, Sweden - P3-2 metaG (Illumina Assembly) | ecosystem: Environmental > Terrestrial > Soil > Wetlands > Permafrost | place: Sweden: Stordalen...
CGGCAGGGTATCGAGCATGCCACCGAGACGGGCGCGAAGCTCACGCGCCTGCTCGCCGGCCGATGCCGCCGCGCGTCTCGCGTGCTCAGCTTCCAGGTCGAGCGCCTGCAGGTCGGCAGCCTCGGGCGGCGACGTTGCGAGCGCCTCGCTCGGATCGCCGCCGCATTGCAGCAACTGATCGGCAAGCCCGGTCTCGATGCTCTCGAGCGTCGTCGCGTCACCGAGCGCGCGAGCCGACCGCTGCAGGTCATCGAGCCGGCGGCGGGCCGCATCGTAACGGCGCCGTCCGTCACACGCATGACGGATTGCGATCACTGCAGCGGCTGCGTCCCCGTCGGGGAGCCGGAGGCCCGCGGCCTTGATGACGGTTCGAAGCCGGATCTCGAGGTTCGCCACCGCGCGGGCCGACCGCTCAACGTCTTCGCTCGACTGTGCGCAGGCGGATTCCTCGGCGGCGAGCACGGAGTCCTCGGCGATCAACTCCTCGCGACGGCGCGCTTTGAGGACGATGGCGTCGACGCGGTCGAGGACCTGCTGGGCGCTCGCGATGGTGGCTTCGGGCGTCGCCTCGGCTGCGCGCCGCGGCTCGATGACGCCTGCTTCGGCGGCAAGTGACCTGCAACGTTCGAGCAGCGAGGCGAGCATGACCTGCAACGCTTCCGCGTCCGCACGCCGTCGCGAGGTGCGGAGTTCTGCGTCGTCCAGGGCCTCGTGCAGCGTTCGCAGCACCGGCAGTCGATCCTGCAGGCGCGCCAATTCGGCGGGCGCGATCCCTGCATCCATCGCGAGTGCGTTTGCCGTGGCCCGCGCACGGGAGGCGGAGGACGATCGATCCCATGCTCTCCAGGCGCAGGCGGCGGCTGCGACCACTCCAAACAGCCCAGCCACGAGCGCCGCAATCGTGAGGTGCGCGTGCGCCAGCCCGGTTGCCCCCGAAGCGCCGGCTCCGGCGAGCATGACCGCCGCGAAGCCCAGGAGCCGGCCGCCGCGGCCGGCCGCTTCGAGCGCGGGGAGCAGCTCGTCGATGACGTTCGCGGGCACGCTGCGAAGCCCGGTTGCCGCGATCTCGCGCCGCAATGCCGCCTCGCGGGCGTCGTCGCCCCCGGCGCGGCGGGCTGCTCCGGCAACCGCGATCAGCTCACCACGCAGGCGCTGCGAACGCTCGCGCACATCCCCGTCGAGTCCCTCCTCGAGTCCGATCGCGGCGACCCCGGCCGCGATCTCCTCGCGGCGAGCACGGATCGGCCGCAGCCGTTCGCCGGCCGCCCGCCACCGTGCCTCGGCGCCCTCGGCGTTCGTCGTTGCCTGGGCCAGCTCTCCGCCGAGTGCGGTCATCTCGGTCTCGACGTCGAGGGGAAATTTCGCATATGACGTCGTTGCCTCGACCTCGGCCGCCTGGAGCTTGGCCTCGCGCACCACCTCGACGAGGCGTACCCGACGATCCGCGACGTCCGACAGCCGGCCCGCAAGCCGCGCACGTTCGGCCCCGATCCAGCGATTGGTCTCGGTGATGTGCGTTGCCTCAAGCACTGCGAGGCGCTCCTGGTCGACAGCGACCGCCGCGAGCCTGGTGCGAGCGTCGGCGAGGGTGCGATCCAGGGTTTTGAGGCGGGCGGTCGCGACCCCGAGCGGGCTGCTGGTCCGCCGCTCCGATCCGACGCGATCCATCGCCTCGCGGATCCGAACCAGCGCCTGCGCTGCCGTCACCCCACGGCGCGTGTCCGCGAGCCGCTCGATCGCCTCCTGCAATTGCCCGGCGCGCTGGCGCGCGCTTTCGGGTGCATCGATGCGGAGACCGTCGTCGCCGAGCCATGCCGTCGCACAGAAGACTGCCTCATCGATGCCGAGGTGAAAACGGCCGGGCGTCACCGCCCGTCCGCTGCGCAACTCATCGGTGAGCTCGGACCCCCCGAGCTCGAGCACTTGCACGGACTGCTCGCGGGTGTCGAGACGACGGGCGACGCGGATACGCCGCCCGTCGTCGAGCTTGTACGTCAGGGCGAGGCCGTAGCCGCCGCGCGTCCAGGGCTCGTAGCGTGCCCAGTCGCTGCGATCGACCGCGCGTCCCTGGCCGCCGGCATCGATACCGTAGAGCGCGCCTCGCACGGCGCGGAGCAGCGTCGACTTGCCTGACTCGTTCCGCCCCGCGATCACCGTGACACGCGGATGCAGGTCGGTGGTGAGGTCCTGGAGACAGCCGAAGCCGGTGATCTCGAGGCGCTCGAGGATCATCGCAAGCCGACCTCGGCGCCGGACAGCGCCATCAGCCCATAGCGGAGCGCGTCCTCGAGCACCAGTGCCTCGTCTGGATCAGCGTCCTCGGCGGCCCCGGTCGCCGCCCGCACGAATGCGCCCCGCGTGCTCTCCTCGAGCAGCGCGGCCCCGAGATCGATGAACGGCGTCGTGTGGTCGCGGACCTTGACGGCGGCGAGGTTGAGGCGCTCCCGGACCGCGAGCTCCACCGTGAACGCGTCCAGCGACACCGAGGAGTCGATCGCACCGCTCAGGTCGACCCGGATCATGGTCCGCTCCGGGTCGCTGAAACCCGTCGAGGCGCAGTGCATCATGACCTCGTCGATCACCGCCTCCACCGACCCGCACTCGCCGGCGTCGCACTGGACGGTGAACACCGTCCAACGATTGGTGTCGTGGGCGGTGAACCGGACATCGCCGCGGTCGGTGACCTCGACGACCACCGGGCCGCGGCCGCCCTCGTCATCGAAGCTCAGCGGCTCCGGCGTCCCGGGGTAGAGGAGCCCTGACGTCGAGTCGAGGCGGCGGCGGTGATAGTGGCCGCAGAGGGCGGCCGCAAAGCCAGCGGCACGGATCCGGTCTGCATGAAACGGCCCGTGAATCGACTTTCCCTCGGGGCGTGAGCCGAGCTCGGCGCCGTGGAACAGTGCGAGATGCACGCCGGACCCGCTCGTGGCCGGCGATCCCGCCAGCGGATCGCCCTGCCAGGCCGGCTCGCGGTGGGCGAGTCCCCAGACCGTGACGCCGTCGGTGAGTTCCACGGGCTCGAGGTCCGTGCTGCCGAAGACAGTCACGTTGGGCGGCCACTCGACGCGTCGATAGAGCGACCCTGGGAGCAGCGCGTCATGGTTCCCCGGCGCGATGAGCACACGCATCGGCTGCCACGATGCGAACGTCGCGCCAAGGAACCGGCCGGTGTCGACGCCGGCGCGCTCGTGCTCGTAAAGGTCCCCGCCGATCGTGACCGCCGCGCAGCCCTGTGCCATGGCAAGACGTCCCGCGCTCGTGAGTGCGTCACGGAGCCCCTGGCGGCGGCGCCGCGCGAGCTCCCCCTGGCAGCCCATGGCGGCGAACACCCGGTCGAGGTGGAGGTCGGCAAGATGGAGGAGACGTATCGTCATGGTGCTGGGAATGAGAACGGCGACCTGGAGGCGAACGTCAGTTCGCACAGCCTATCACAGGTTTATTGGCCGGACTTCTGGCACAATTGATCAGTACCGACGAGGTTGACGCTGGCCGCGAGCCAGGGGTCAGAGTCGAGTCAACGGGTGGGGGATCAGGTGGATTTTCAATTGCATTTGGCCCGGCGTTTCAGCCAGGCAGGGGCGGGAATCGTCGGCGCCGCAGTGGCAATCAGGGTGCTCACGCTTCCTGTCAGCCCAGGGGCGCGCGTCCTGGAGGCGCTCATGACGGCTGCTGCACTCCTTTTCGGATTGGCGCTGTTTCGCCTGCCGGCATCCTTGGAGCGGTACCGCGACGTTGCCTCGGCTGCCGCCGCCGTCGCCTTCTCGGTGGTGGCCGCCGTCGCATTGCGTGCCGCCGGCGATCAGCTTCCCGACTTCACAGTTGTCGCAGCCGTGACCTTCACGGCAATCCTGGTTGCCCTGGACATTGACACGCCCCAGAGCGGCACCACGCGGACGATGTCGCTGCGGAGAGCGCCGTGGCCGCTCGGCCTCACCGCCGCCGGAGCCGTCATCGCGATCTTCGTCGCGCTCTGGCTCACCACGGCTCCCGCGTCGTCGGGAGTGGCATCACTGGCAGTGGCCGTGGCCGGCATGGTGGGGATCAAGCTGCTCGCCGTCAGCGGCGCCGAGCGCAGCCTTGCGCGCCTCGACGCCGAGACGCGACGCGGCCATGTCTATGCGACCCTCGGCCGCAAGCTGGGTGTCGCTCGCGATGTGACCTCGGTCGCGTCGGCGGTGCTCGAGGCGTGCCGCGAGATCTTTCCGGAGACGTCGACGGGGATGGTGCTGATCAACGATCCCGCCGACGGGCTGCTGAAGTCCCCCGGAGCGTTCCTGTCCTCGAGCGGCGTGGGATCCGGTGGTCCGGCGTACGAGCTCGCCCCGGGAGAGGGCCTCGGCGGTGCGGTCTTCGTCGCCGAGCGCGCCGAGGTCTGGCCCACCACCCTCTCGGCATCGATGGCCCAGGCGAGCCTCCGGGAGGCAAACCGGATCCGGCTGCGGCGTTCAAAGCTCGGATTCATCCGCTCGGCGATCGGGGCGCCGCTGCGGGTCGACGGGACGACGATCGGCGCGATCCTGCTCACCTCCGAGCAGCAGGAGAACGCCTGGGATCAGGGCGACGCCCCGGTGATGGAGGCTCTGGCGGACGAGGGTGCTCGCGCCATCGAGCGAGCGCGGCGCCACGAGGAGGAGATGGGGCGTGCCCAGCTCGACGCCGTCACCGGGATGGCCACGCGCCCGCAGCTCCTCGCCGTCGTTGACAAGGAACTCGCCCGCGCCTCGCGTCGTGAAGGCACGCTCGCGCTCATCATGGCCGACATCGACGGCTTTGCCGAGGTCAACGATCGCCTTGGTCACGACTCTGGCAACCGGGTGCTCGAGACCTTCGCCGAGGTGCTCCGATCCATCCTGCGCAGGGAGGACAGCGCGGCCCGGTTCGGCGCGGACGAGTTCGTGTGCGTGCTCCCCGGCGCCGACCGCGACCAGGCTCGCGCAGTCGCGACCCGTATCCAGCAGCGATTCACCGCCGACACGTCGGGTGACCAGGGGATCAGCAGGTCCGGCGCCACGGCCTCCGCGGGCATCGCGGTGTATCCGAGTGACTCGCAGGACCTCGGCGGTCTCCTCGAGGTGGCATCGCGCGAGCTCGCCGAGGCGAAGGCTTCGCACGAATTGACCGGGCGCTCCCGGCTGCTGCGCCGTGTTCGGGATGCCGCCCCGAGTTGACATCGACTGACGAATAGTTCTACACTCTAACTATTCGTTCATCGAACACTCGTGCGCGAACCGTTCGCGACCACTTGAGGAACCGTGTGACCCAGGCACCTGCCCTGGAACGGGCCCGCCGTTCAGACCACACCATCACCCCTCGTCGCGACGAGCTCGCCGACCTGCTGTTCGGATATATCGGCGGTCTCAAGCGCCGGCTGATGGCCAGCGTGCCCGAAGAGTTGAAGGGTGAATTCGGCGCAGTCACCTGGCATCAGGTGGGCGCGCTCGAGCAGCTTCGCGCCGCGACCGAGACGTCGTCGGGAGCGACGATGAACGAGATCGCGCGCATGCAGCAGTGCGCGCTCAGCTCGGCGAGCGCGCTGGTCGACCGGGTGATCCGCCTTGGCTTTGCCGAGCGGCTCAATGACCCCGATGACCGCCGGATCATTCACATCGTTCCGACCAAACTCGGGCTCCAGATGCTCGACCGCTTCGACGAGGCGCGGAAGGCAGTCGCGCTTGATGCGCTCGCCTGCTTGAGCGACGCGGACCTCGAGAAACTCGTTGGCCTGATGGGCAAGATCGTCGACTGGCCGGAGCCGGGACAGGTCAAGGAGATTGCGCATGACTGAGGTTCTCGACCGCCCCGACGCCGCAGCCATCGCAATCACTCCGGCGGGCGGGGACACCGGCGTCGCGAACACCCGATCCGGGCGCTTCGACTACAAGTGGATTGCGCTCGGCGTCGTGCTGCTCGGCACGATCATGACGATTCTCGACGCGACGATCGTCAACATCGCGATACCAACCCTGCAGTCCGACCTCAAGGCCGGCTCGTACGCGGACATCTCGTGGGTCGTCACCGGTTACATGCTCGCCCAGGGGGCGGTCATTCCGATGGCAGGTTGGGCGAGTGATCGCTTCGGCACCAAGCGCCTCTACCTCATCACCATCGCGCTGTTCACGCTCGCATCGATGGCATGCGGCGTTGCGCAGAACCTCCCCGAGCTCGTCTTCTTCCGCGTCCTGCAGGGACTCGGTGGCGGCATGCTGATGCCGATCGGCATGACCATCATCATGCGAGCCGTCGGACCCCAGAACATGGGACGGGTCATGGGGATCTTCGGCATCCCGATGCTGCTCGCGCCAGCTGTCGGACCCGTGCTCGGCGGGTGGTTCGTGCAGGACTTCTCGTGGCGCCTGATCTTCTACGTCAACGTCCCGATCGGACTCATCGCGTTTGCGTCTGCATGGAAGTTCCTCACCGAGTCGAACAAGTCGGGCGGCCTCCGTCTCGACACGTTCGGTCTGCTGACCGCGCCACCGGCGGCTGTCGCTGTCATGTACGCGGTCGATCAGAGCATTGCGCTGGGCTGGGGATCGCTGCTGGTCCTGAGCCTGCTCGTCGGCGCAGCGGTGCTGATCGCAGCCTTCGTGCTCTCGCAGCTCGGACGCCGGCGCGCGGCAACGCTGCTCATGATCCCGCTCGCCGCTGGTGCGTTGCTGGTCGCGCTGCGCAACGGCTTCGTCGACGGCTGGACAGCACTCGACACGATCGTGATGCTCGTCGGCTTCGCGCTCGCGGTCGTCAACCTGGTCATCGGCAACCGCGGCAACCCGGAGCCTCTGCTCCAGCTGCGCCTGTTCCGCGACTCGACCTTCTCGTGGTCGATGGGTCTGAGTTTCATCATCGTGACGGCCCTCTTCGGCGGCATGCTGTTGCTGCCGCTCTACCTCCAGGAGGTGCACGGCTACAGCCCGCTCGAGACAGGGCTCCTGTTGCTGCCCCAGGCGATTACCGCGGCCGTCGCGATGCCGCTCGGCGGCTATCTCACCGACAGGATCGGCCCGCGTCCGGTGGTCGCAACCGGCATGGTGATGCTCGCGGGCGGCGGTTTCCTGCTTGCGCAGATCCACCCGACGTCATCCAACTGGCTCGTCGTGAGCGCCCTGCTGCTGCGCGGGTTCGCGATGGGATTCTCGATGATGCCGTCGATGGCCGCGGCGATGGCGCGCGTGCCGCATCACCTCAGCTCGAGTGCATCGAGCATCTCCAACAGCCTGCAGCGCATCGGCTCATCGATCGGCATCGCCGTCCTGGTGACCGTGCTGGCGGCGCAATTCACGACCGCGATCGGGCAGGCATCGTGCGCACCGTCGCCCGCCGTGCTCAGCGCCGCATCCACGCCCGGTCATCAGCTCACCGCCGCTCAGTTCTGCGGCGAGTTGCAGGGCCAGTACTCGACGCTCATCCAGAACGGTGGTCAGCCCACCACGACTGCAGCGGTGCCGAAGGTGGTGGCGCAGTTCGGGCGGACCTACGCGGCGGATGCGCTCAGCACGTCGTTCGATCGAACGTTCGCGTTCATCACGATCCTGACGCTGCTCGGGGTGATTCCTGCGCTGTTCCTGCGCAGACCTGACAAGGCTGCAGCGGGCGGCGTGCCACAACTCGATGCCGCGTAAGGTCCTCGTTCTCGGCGGCACCGATTTTGTCGGACCGGCCGTCGTCGGCGCCGCGCTTGCGCGCGGTGACGAGGTCACGATCTTCCATCGCGGCCAGACCGGGTCCGCACCCGACGGTGTTCGGGTGATCCACGGCGATCGTACCAACGCGAGCGACCTCGACGAGCTCACCGCCGGCGAGTGGGACCTTGTCGTCGACGCGTGGTCGCGTGCGCCACAGGTCGTGCTCGAGTCCGCGCGGAAGCTGGAACCGCATGCGGCCCGCTACGTCTACATCTCCACCATCTCGGTGTATGCCGATGCGCATGACGGCGTGATCACCGAGGCGTCGCCCACCGTCGAGGCGCAGCCCGAGGCCGGCGCCACTGATTACTCTGCGGACAAGCGCGGCGCCGAGCTTGCGATCGAACGTTGTTTCGGTACCGAGCGATGCGTGTTCGCGCGACCCGGGCTCATCCTTGGACCGCGAGAGAACATCGGCCGCCTGCCGTGGTGGCTGCGGCGCGTCGCGGCCGGCGGCAACGTGCTTGCGCCCGGTCCCCAGGACATCGCCGTGCAGTACATCGACGCACGAGACCTGGCGGCCTTCGCCATCGACACTGCGCTCAATGGCGCGGTCAATGTCCTGAGCCGTCCGGGCCAGACGACGATGTCAGAAGTGCTCGCGCTCTGCCGCGAGGTCACCGGCTCGAATGCATCGTTCACCTGGGTCGGCGCGGAGTTCCTGCTGGAGCACAAGGTCGAACCGTGGACGGAGCTGCCGATCTGGGTGCCGCCCATCGGTGACCTGGCGAGCTTCTACGCGTGCGACTCGTCGCTCGCGCTTCGCTCCGGACTGATCTGCCGCCCGGCGCGCGACACCGTGCAGGACACGTGGTCGTGGTTGCGTGCCAACCCCAATTGGGAGCAGGTCGTGAGCCCCGATCGCACCCGCGTCGGTATCGACCGCGAGCGCGAGGCGGCATTGCTTGCCGCCTGGGCCGATCAGCCGCCGGCCGCCCGGTAGCGCCGCCGGCGCTGCGCGACGAGGTCGTCGATCGGGATCTCACAGAGCTCGTCGAGATTGCGGATCACCGCCCCCCGGATCGCGGCGATCACCAGCGGCGCATGTGCGTGGGCACCGGGTGGCGGCTCGGGGATGAGCTCGTCGACGAGCCCGATGCGGTTCGCAGTGTCGACGCCCGGACGAAGCGCGGCGGCCGCACGAGCGCGCTGGCCCGCGTCGCGATAGAGGATTGCAGCGCAGGTCTCGGGGGGAGCGACCGTGTACACCGCGTTCTCGAGTGCCAGCACACGGTCGGCGAGCGCCAGCGCGAGCGCACCGCCGGAGCCGCCTTCGCTGAGCACCACACTGACCGTCGGCGTGCGCAGCCCGAGCATGCAGAGCAGTGCGTCGGCGATCGCCCAGGCCTGCCCGCGCTCCTCAGCGCCGATTCCGGCATGGGCGGCGGGGGTGTCGACCAGACACACGACCGGCATCGAGAACTTCTCCGCCTGGCGCATGAGTCGCACCGCCTTGCGATAGCCTTCGGGGTGCGGCATCCCGAAGTTGTGGAGCGCGCGAGTCATCGGGTCGGTGCCCTTCTCCTGGCCGATCACCATGACCGAACGCCCGCCGAGCCGCGCGGGGCCGCCGACCACGGCGCGGTCGTCGCCGAAGAGCCTGTCGCCGCGGAGCTCGGTCCAGCCCCCGGTGATGGCGGCGATGACCTGCAGCGCGCGTGGACGGTCCGGGTGGCGTGCCAGCTCGACGGCCGCAAAGGCGATGCGTTCGCGCTCGGTGGTCTCGATCGTGGAGGTCATGCCCGACCCGAGTAGATGCGGATCAGCGTCCCGACCGTGTCGCGCAGCCGGCTGCGCTCGACGACGGCGTCGACCATGCCATGAGCGAGGAGGAACTCGGCGGTCTGAAAGCCGTCGGGAAGCTTGTCGTGCGTTGCCTGTTCGATGACCCTTCCACCGGCGAACCCGATCCGGGCGCCGGGCTCGGCGATGATGACGTCGGACTGGACTGCGAATGACGCGGTGACACCGCCGAAGCACGGGTCTCCGAGGATGCTGATATACGGCAGGGGCGCGGCGATGATCTCCGCGACCGCGGCGGAGCAGCGAGCCATCTGCGCGAGCGAGGCGATGCCCTCCTGCATCCTCGCGCCTCCGGACGTGCACACGGCCACCAGGGCTCGTTGCTCCGCGACCGCCACCTCACAGGCGCGAGCAAAGATCTCGCCGGCCCCGCTCCCGAGCGAACCGCCGAGAAATGCGAAGTCCATGCATGCGAGCACCACGGGATTCCCCGCGAGCGATGCCCTGGCGGTCAGGAACGCCTCGTGCAGACCGGTACGCTCGCGGGCTCGCGTCACCCGCTGCGGATACGGAACGCCATCGTCGAATCCAAGCGGATCGCGATCACCGACCTCGAGAGCGAGCGTCTCGGCGGTGTTCGGATCAGCGAGCTGGTCGATGCGCTGCGCCGCGCCGACGACGCCGTGGTGACCGCATTCGGAACAGACGTTGAGATCGGCCGCGTAGCGCTCGGCGACGAACCGGCGCTTGCACCGGGGACAGGCGACCGTCCCGGTGGTCGGCGCTGTGGGCCGGAGTTCGGGGCCCGGCGCCTGAAGCCTGTTGCGCGGCGCCTGTCGCCGCGACGTCACCGCGTCGGCGCGGTCCATTGCAGAGCGATACCACCCCACACGACGCCCGATCCGAACGCGATGCAGACGACGCGATCGCCCTGGCGCAGCCTCCCGGTCTCGGCGGCCTCGGAGAGCGCGATCGGGATCGATGCGCCGCTGGTATTGCCGTACCGGTCGATGTTGATCACCACTCGGTCCAGGGGCAGGTTCAGGCGCTTTGCGACCGCTTCGATGATGCGCAGATTGGCCTGGTGAGGAACGAGCAGCGTCACGTCGTCGAGCGACCAGCCCGCCTCGGCGCACACCGCCCGCGCGGCCTCCGCCATCCGCTCGACCCCCAGGCGGAACGTTCCCTTCCCGTACATGCGGAGGCCGTTCTCGCCCTCCTCGTCGCCTGCTTTCGGCCCGTAGTAGATGAGATCGGCCTCGCCGCCGTCGGCGCCCCACTGGATCCCCTCGATGCCGCCGGAGTCGGAGGCGCCGAGCACCGCGGCCCCGGCGCCGTCGCCGAAGAGCACGCAGGTCGACCGATCCTTGTAGTCGATGAGTGAGGTCAGCGCATCACCGGCGATGACCAGCACCCGGCTCATCCCCGACGACACGATCAGGCCCCGCCCGATGGCCACCCCATAGACGAAGCCCGCGCAGGCGGCGGCGATGTCGAACGCGGGGATGCCTCCCAGCCCGAGGCGACGCTGCACGAGACACGCGGTGGAGGGCAGGGGCGAGTCCGGGGACACCGTTGCGACGATCAGGGCATCGACACTGTCCACGCCGGCGGCCGCCATCGCCCTTCGGCCGGCCTCGGCAGCCATCATCGACGTGGTCATCCCCGATGCGATCTTGCGGCGCTCGCGGATCCCGGTCCGCTCCAGGATCCAGGCGTCGGACGTGTCCACCATCGCCTCGAGGTGGGCGTTGGTGATGATCTCGTCGGGCACGTACGAAGCGATGCCCAGGATGGCCGCCGTCCTGGTGCTGCCTGGGGGGACTCCGGCAGGGGCCGGCCTGGGGGCGTGGAGTATCGCCATCTCGACAGAAGCTTAGGCGAGCGCCCGGGGTTACGTCACCGTTGCACTGATGTACATTTCCCAGTCGAGATGCTCGGGAGCCTGGTCGCCGTCAACAATCCGTTCCCGTTTTCGATCAGCGGGTTCAACGGGCTGACCACTGCCCAGATCATTTCCTTCCTCCTCGTGTTCGTCATATTCAACGCGTATGTCGTGCTCATCGTGGTCGCGATGGTCGCCCTCTACCAGACCTCCAAGCCCCGCCACGGTGTCGTCCGCACCGCCGCCATCTGGCACTTCTACGCCGTCATCTGGATGCTCATGGCGTTCATCGGCACTGTCTGGGGTGCTCCGGCCGAGAAGACCTTCCTGGGCGGGACCGGGCTGGCGACGCTCGGCATCGGTCAGCGGGCGATCAACGAGTTCATCAGCATGGGCTTCGCAGTCATTGCCGTCGTCTGCATGGCGATTGGTTTCGCGCGCGCGTCCAAGCAGAATCGAGCCATACGCGAGGAGATTCTCGGCGCCATTGAGCCAGGTCCCCCCGCCGGCGCAGCGCGCCGAACCTCTCAGCGCGCCGAACTGCCTAGCGCAGAGAGAACGACAGGATAGCGGCGGGGTTCAGCAGGGCGAACGAACGCTGGACCGCATGGGTCTCATTCGTGATCGCCGTGATCCAGAGGGCGGAGAGGTTGGTCACGGGCAGGAAATCCCCGGGATGACGCTCGAGATGGTCCTGCAGGTCGTGACCCGGAGAGAGGTGCACGTCGCCGACGAGCGAGATCGCCGACGTGTTGATCGATGCCGCGTAGGGGACGGTCTCCCGCCACATCGCCGAATTGCCGTCGGGCATCTCCTCGAGGGGCGACACCAGGATCACCCCTGACTTCGCGATGGTCACGCGGGGCTCGAGCCGGCTGAGCACAGGGTAGTTGGTGGAGAGCGGCTCCGCCCGCGAATTCCTGACCTGAAGGTACGCACCGAACCGGTTGATGCTGTCGCTGAGGCGCTCGGCGCCGATGACCTCGAGCTCGCCCGTCAACCGGATGAAGGTGCCGTAGATCTCGACCTCACGCCATCCGCTCACAGGCCCCCAAGGCTACTCTCCGGCAGCCGCCGCGGGCGGGCCCGACCCGGCACGCGGCATGGTGCGTGCGGTGACGTATCCTTTCGCCGACCACGCTGCGAACACGAGAGTATTGACGCTCCGAACACGAGATTATGGAACGCCTCATCGTCGCCCTCCGCACCGACTTCGGATGCTTCGCCATCATCGTGGCATTCATCGTGATCATGATTTCGGCGATTGTGTTCGCCAATATCCTCACCCCGCCAGCAAGCAATCCGCTCCTGTAAGCGGGATGAGGCGCACCCCGTCCATTGGTCAGGCGGCATCCGTGCCGGAAGTTCGTAGACTTGCTCCAGGTACGAGACCGCTCTTGAGGACTGTATGGCGCTGAATCCGTACGAATCGCCGCGAGGGAGGATGCGTGCTCGCGCCGAGACGACGAGACGTCAGTTCCTGATGATCATGGGTGGGCTCGCCGCCGCGGGCGCGAGCCTCTTCGGGGGCATCGAGGTCCTCAAGTTCATGTTCCCCCAGGCGTCGGGGAATGCACCTGCGCTGTTCAAGACTTCCTTTACCTTTGCGCAGCTGACGGGTGGTGTCGTCGGCGGCAAGGCCGCGACGCCCGTCAACGTCCTTTCAGAGACCGACAAGCGCGTCACCGTTGTGCTCGACGACGCGGGCATCTACGCGGTGCTGCTCATCTGCACGCACCTCGGCTGTACGCCGAACTACGTCACGGATGTCATCACGGGATCCGGGGTCTCCGCCTCCGTGGCGGACGCTCGGGGGGCGCGCACCACGAGCCAGCAGCTCCCCAACGGCTGGGCCTGCCCGTGTCATGGCAGCAGGTATTTCATCGACTCGACCAACTTCTACGGGCCGGCGCCGCGGCCGATGGACTGGGTCAACATCGAGGTCACTCCGGACGGCTACTTCGCGGTCGACCGGTCAGCGCTTGTCGTCACACGTGGACCTGGGGACAATACTCCGCCACAATGGCGGCTCCTTGTCACCACGCAGAAAAGCAACGGCAAGACCTACGGGGTCTAAGAGGAGGCGGGCTGAGCGAATGAGGGGTCTCGGTCGATGAGCGCAACCCCGGGCCAGGCCAACCCGGTTCGCGCGTTTGTCGCGCAGCTGTGGGGATCGGTCTTCCGCCATGGTCTGCCGACCAACGACAAGGTCGCCGCTCGGACCGCGCTGACCAACTTCTTTCTGCACATCCACCCGGTGCGGGTCAAGAAGTCCGCCGTCCGCGTCTCCTACACGCTGTGTCTCGGCGGCCTCTCGTTCTTCCTCTTCATCCTCCTGACGATCACCGGGCTGTTCCTGATGTTCTATTACATCCCCTCGGTGGATACGGCGTATCAGAACGTCAAGGATCTGCAGTTCGTCGCCGTCTTCGGGGACATCATTCGCAACATGCATCGCTGGGCAGCGCACGCGATGGTGATCACCGTCTGGCTGCACATGGCGCGTGTCTTCTACCAGGGCGCCTACAAGCCGCCCCGCGAGTTCAACTGGGTGATCGGCACGTTCCTGCTGCTGATCACGCTGCTGCTCTCGTTCTCCGGCTATCTCCTTCCCTGGGACCAACTCGCCATCTGGGCGATCACGGTCGGCACCAACATGGCCAAGTACGCCCCGATCGTGGGGCCCTACACCCGATATCTCCTGCTCGGTGGCGACCAGGTAGCACAAGGTGCTCTGATTCGCTTCTACGTCTTACACGTCATCGCCTTACCCCTGATCGGCTTCTTGCTGATGGTCGTACACTTCTGGCGCGTCCGTAAAGACGGGTTCACAGGAGGCCTCTGATGGCAACTGTCGTCGAGGGAGGACGCGACCCGCGCGGCGCGGTGACCCCGCGGCCGCAGGCACCCGTTTCGGGGCCGGAACTGGCGAACACGCCGCTGGTCATCCGCCGTCGCGAGGACGAGGAGACCGTGGTCACGTTCCCCTACCTGGTCTGGCGCGAGTTCCTCGCCGGGCTCGCGGCCTTCGTGTTCCTGATGCTGGTGTCGATCCAGATCAACGCGCCGCTGCTCCAGCGCGCCAACACCTCCATCACCCCGAACCCGGCCAAGGCGCCGTGGTACTTCGTCGGTCTCCAGGAGTTGCTCGAGCGCTTCCCGCCGATCATGGCCGGCGTCGCGTTCCCGAGCTTCGTGATCATCTTCATGATCCTGACCCCGTACCTCGATCGCAACCCGAGCCGCCGGCCGCAGGACCGCAAGGTGGCGATCGTCCTGTTCACGATCTACCTGTGCCTCGCGGTGGCGTTCGTGGTCATCGGCGAGTTCTTCCGTGGTGAGGCGTTCAACTGGGACTGGACCCTGATCCTCGGTCACCCGGGGCTGAGCTCGCCTGTATGAGAACGAGGGTCCTCTTCGTCGCCCTCAGCGTCGCGCTGCTCGGTCTCGTGGCGTGGGCCGCGTTCAAGGACTCGACGGGACGCACCTACATCACCATCCAGGAGCAATACCTCAAGGACTACCCGAGCTCGGACTTCAACGTCGAGGTCCAGCAGCTGTTCCCCAGCTTCCCGGACGCGACGATCGACGCTGACACCTACCGCGTGGAACGCTGCATCTCCTGCCACGTCCCCGATATCGGCACCATCGGACCGGTGGAAGCAGCGAAGCGTCTGAGTCAGGACTTCTTCAAGTACGAACCGAATGCGAAGCAGATTGCAAAGGAGTACGGCCTGACCGGCATCCATCCCGCATACGTCACGGCGACCGGGAGTAACTACCCGCCGTCGATGAGCTATGCGGCGTATGGCGCGGACTCGTTCAGGCCCTACACGTACACCCCGTACACAGCGCCGGGAGCCCCGCTCGCCAAGCCCGTGACCGTTGAACAGCCAGGCCCGCTTCCCGCGTTCCTGGATCCGTCGACCGACTACGGCACGGCGGCCGGGCCGGCGACCCCGGCGACCGGTGAGCTCGGCATCGACCAGATCGGCTGCATCGTGTGCCACAACGGCAACCGTCTCGGCCTCGACGAGACCGACGCGCATCAGAACCTCATCGTCAACCCCGAGTACTCGTTCACCGAGGGTGCACAGCTCTATTACCAGAACTGCGCCCGCTGCCACGGCGGGCAGGGTGAGGGCGGCGCGGGGCCGCCCCTGAACAACCAGGACCGTCTCGGCTACTTCAACGAGGATTACTACTACCGCTGCATCGAATACGGCTTCACCGACTTCGAGCACTACGGCAGCATCATGCCCAACTGGGGCGGGATCGCCAGCGATTACAACGCGGCACAAAACCCGCCCGGACCGGGCGCGGTGATCAACACGTCACCGGTGCTGAGCCAGACACAGATCAACATCCTCATCCAGTTCATCCGCCAGTGGGAGAACTACAACACCCTTCCATGAGGACACAGCAGTGAAGCGCCGCAGCACCTTCGCACGAGATTTGATCGGAACGCTCGCCGTCTTCTTCGGTCTGCTCGTGTTCACCTTCGTGCTCATCTACGGCGAATTCCTGCTCGAGAATTTCAAGGCGCACTGACGACATGCCGATACCGTTGCTCGCGGAGCTGTATCCCGGCGAAGCCGGCTGGGGCGACGTCCTCTTCGTCGCCATCTGGGCATTTGGCACGCTGCTGCTCGCGGCGTATTACCTCTACCGGGCTTTCGTCGGGCGATGATCGGGAATGCACCGCTGGGCGGCCGCGCCCTCCGAACGTGTCGCTGCGCCGGTGATGGCGTCTGAGGCGGGAGGGGTCAGCCCTCTGCGCCGGCGCAATCCCGGCCTCGCTGCAGCGCTGTCGATCGTCCCGGGGCTCGGCCAGCTCTACAACGGGCATCCGCGAAAGGGGCTGTTCTACCTGCTCTGGACGGTCTTCACGATCGGCCCGGCTGTCGCGCTGATCATGGCCGGGCAGTCCATCGGTCACTCGCTGCTCGTCCATGGCTCCGGCGCGCTCTTCCTGCTCATCGCGCTCGTCTCGGTGTTTGTCTTCATCGGCCTCTTCCTCGCCGGTCTGTTCATCTGGGCGAGCTCGATCATCGACGCGTACCAGAGCGCTGTTGCTCTGGGCGCAGGTGAACCGGAACGCGCGGCACAACGGAGGATGTTCCGGCTGTGAGCTCGGAGCCTCGCACATCCCTGCTGGGACGGCTCCGGCGGCGGCAGCGATCCGCCGCGACCGGTGAGGTGCTGCCGGATCCCTCCCTACCGCCCGGGAATCGCGGCTCGTGGGATCGGGCGGCGCTCGTCAACACGGATATCACCGAGCTTGTCAAACGCCAGATCAACACCAAGACGAAGATATGGCAGCGTTGATCCGAGGCGCGCGGCCCGGGGCCTCCGGGGGCTCGGATTGCCCGGCTGAACGCCGCTATGCGATCATCCTGCGTCGCGGATGAACGTGCTCGCACAGTCCACCTGTTGCGTCAACAACGCCGGTGCGTTCGGCGATGGCGGCACGATCAGCGACCGGGCGCTCGGCGTCTACACCGCCGTGTTCTGGGCTTCGGTGGTGCTCGGCGTCATCGTGACCGGGCTGCTGCTCTATGCATTCGTGAGATTCCGCCGCCGCAGCGACGATGACGATCCACCGCAGTTCCATGGCAACACGCGGCTCGAGATCGCGTGGACTCTCGTCCCGCTCGCGACCTTTCTCTCGCTCTTCGGTCTGACCGCGGCGAACATGCCGTTCATCAACAACATCCATGCGGGAACGCAGTACACGGTGACGGTGATCGGGCAGCAGTTCAGCTGGACATTCGACTACGGCGCGAGCTCGAGCGGTACGCGCATCCGCAGCTTCGGAACGCTGTACCTGCCCGAGAACACCGACGTGGCACTCAACATCATTTCGACCGATCCGCCATGCAATGCGAGCCCGTCGGTGCCGTCGGGAAGCACGCTGGCACAGGCCATCTCCAATGAGGGATGCGGCGTCAACCACAGCTTTTTCGCTCCCTCGCTCGGTCAGCAGATGAACGCGATCCCGGGTGATGTGAACACCGCGCCCATCGAGGCTCGTCAGGGCACGTACTACGGGCAGTGCACCGAGCTCTGCGGTGTGGGCCATGCAACCATGACCTTCGACGTCATCGCGCTCCCCATGAACCAGTTCCAGTCGTGCGTGTTCGGGAATCCCAGCGGCTCGATCGACCCGACAAGCAAGTCATGCACTCTCGGAGGATCTTGATGGCGGTGATGGACGCGACGCTTCCTCGGGCACGCTTCGCCCGCGTCGACAAGTCGAAGGGCATCCTCGGCTGGCTGAGCAGTGTCGACCACAAGAAGATCGCGATCATGTACCTGTTCACGACTTTCTTCTTCTTCATCGTCGGCGGGATCATGGCCCTGCTCATCCGGATCCAGCTCGCCGAGCCGCAGAACACGTTCCTGACGCCTGAGCAGTACAACCAGATCTTCACGATGCATGGGACGACGATGATCTTCCTGTGGATCATCCCGGTGTGGGCCGGTTTAGGGAACTACATGGTCCCGCTGATGATCGGCGCGCGCGACATGGCGTTTCCGCGCATCAACGCGCTGTCGTTCTGGCTCCTCCCGCTCGGTGGGATCGTGATGTACTCGGGCTTCCTCGTTCCCGCGACCACGCATGCCGGCCTGCTCTGCCCGGGTGGGCCTGGTAATGCTGGATGGACCGGCTACGTGCCACTCACCGGCAGCCACTACAGCTGCAGCATGGGCCAGGACCTCTGGATCATTGGATTGCACCTCGTCGGCATCTCATCGATGCTCGGCGGCATCAACTTCCTCGCGACCATCCACAACATGCGTGCCAAGGGCATGACGTGGGGACGGCTGCCGCTGTTCGTGTGGGCGCAGGAGATCACTGCGGCGCTGGTCGTCCTTGCATCGCCGTTCCTCGCATCGGGACTGGCGATGAACCTGCTCGACCGCCAGATCGGCACCAACTTCTTCGATCCCGTCAACGGCGGCAGCGCGCTGCTCTACCAGTTCGTGTTCTGGTTCTACTCGCACCCGGCGGTCTACATCATGATCCTGCCGGCGTTCGGGATCATCAGCGAGATCATCCCGGTGTTCAGCCGAAAGCCGATCTTCGGCTACAAGGCGATGGCCGCATCCATCGCGGCGATCGCTGTGCTCGGCTTCATCGTATTCGTGCACCACATGTTCGTCACCGGGCTTCCGCTCGTGGTGCAGACCTTCTTCGCCTTCACGACGTTCGTCATCGGTGTTCCGACGGGGGTGAAGATCTTCAGCTGGCTTGCGACGATGTGGGGAGGGAGCATCAAATACGACACGCCCATGCTCTTCGCGTGCGGGTTCTTATTGATGTTCCTGATCGGTGGCATCGACGGCGTGTACCTTGGCAGCCTGGCGGTCGACCGCCTCGTGCACGGCACGTACTGGGTGGTTGCGCACATTCACTATGTGCTGTTCGGCGGCAGTGTCTTCGGCGTGTTCGCTGCCTTCTACTACTGGTTCCCGAAGGTGACCGGGCGGTTCCTCAACGAGAAGCTCGGCAAGCTGCATTTCTGGTTGATGTTCATCGGCATGAACCTGACGTTTCTGCCGATGCACGCCCTCGGCCTGCTCGGGATGCCGCGGCGGATCGCGACCTATCTCGACAATCGCGGCTGGGGCGACCTCAACTCACTGATCACCTTCGGCGCTTTCGTGATCGCCATGTCGATCACCGTGTTCATGATCAATTTTGTCATCAGCATGCGCGCCCCGAAGACGGCGCCCGACGATCCATGGGAAGGCAATACCCTCGAGTGGGCGACGTCCTCGCCGCCTCCGGCGTGGAACTTCGACGAGGAGCAGGAGGTGCTCAGCCTGCGGCCGGTCCGCGACCGGCGGGTCGCGCGCAAGAAGGCTGCGTCGGGAGCACCCGCGTAACGCCGGTGGCACCGTGATCCCCACGCGGCCGTCAGTAGGGTTCCGCCGCCTCGCGGTGTGGACCGCGGTGCTGACGTACCTCCTGATCGTCTGGGGCGGCATCGTGCGCGTCAGCGGCAGCGGCAACGGCTGCGGCACCACCGACCAGTGGCCGCTGTGCCACGGCTCGTTGCTGCCCGCGTGGCAGATCAACACGCTCATCGAGTTCACGCACCGCTGGATTGCTTCGATCTGCACACTCCTCGTGATCATTCTCACCGTCTCGACGTGGATCTGGCACCGGCACCAGCGCAGGATCCTGGTCGGCACCAGCATCGCCGCGGCGCTGTTCGTGGTGCAGATCGCGCTCGGAGCACTCGCGGTCGAATACAACCTTCCGGGCGGCGTCGTGATGATCCATCTCGCGAATGCGCTGCTGCTCTTCGCGGTCCTCATCTACGTCGCGGTGGTCGCGTGCACGGTGGGAACGCCAGGACGCAGCCCGAGCTTGCCGGCCGCGCTGGCGCCTTCGGTGAAGTGGCCGGTGATCATCGCTGTCGTGGCCACCTACCTCGTGGCCATGAGCGGCGCGTTCGTCGTCGAGACCGGCTCAGGAGGAGGGTGCACCAGCTGGCCTCTCTGCGGGAGCGGGTTCTCGCTGCCGTCCGGCCAGGCGGCGACGATCAACGTTGCCCATCGAGTGGTCGCGCTCATCGTTGTGCTGCTCCTCGGCGGGCTCATGGCGATGATCGCCCGCCGCCGGCGCGGCGACCGCGGTGTGCGCATCGGCGTGATGGCGGTCAACCTCCTGCTCGTCCTGCAGGTCGCAGCGGGTGCGCTGGTCGTGCTCCTCGGCCTGCCTGCCTGGGTTCGCGGCCTCCACATCGCACTTGCATCGCTGCTCTGGGGCTCGGTGGTCCTCGTGGCCGTCCTGAGCACGCTTCCAGTGAATGAGACAGCCCCGGCGGCCGCAACCCTGCGCGGTGACGCGCTCCGACCCCAGACCAAGGTGACGCAGTCATGACTGTCGCGGTCAGCCTCGAGGCGCTGCCACGCCGCCGCGTCGCGGACGTCGCGCGCGACTACATCGCCCTCACGAAGCCGCGCGTCATCCTCCTGCTCGAGGTCACGGCCGTCGCTGCGATGGTGATCGCGGACCGAGGCTGGCCCGGCTGGCGCCTGGTGCTCCTCACCGTCGCCGGCGGCTGGCTGGCCGCGTCGGGGGCGAACGCCATCAACTGCTGGTTCGACCGCGACATCGACCGGACCATGGGTCGCACCCGGACGCGGCCCCTGCCCTCGGGGCGCATCGAACCCCGTCAGGCGCTCGCATTTGGCGTGGGCCTCGGCGCCGCGTCGTTCGGCCTGCTGGCAACGACGGTCAACGTGCTCTCGGCGAGCCTGGCACTCCTCGCACTCCTCTTCTACGTGTTCGTCTACACCATGTGGCTGAAGCGGTCCTCGATGCAGAACATCGTCATCGGCGGCGCGGCCGGCGCCATCCCGCCGCTCGTCGGGTGGGCCGCGGTGACCGGGAGCCTGAACATCACCGCGGTCTTCCTCTTCGCAGTGGTGTTCTACTGGACGCCGCCCCACTTCTGGGCGCTGTCGCTGCTCATCAAGAACGACTACGCCCGGGCCGGCGTGCCCATGATGCCGGTCGTCCAGGGCGACCGCCAGACCCGCTATCAGATCGTGCTCTACACGGTCGTGCTCTGCCTGGTGACCGTGCTCCCCCTGCTGACCCGGTCCTTCGGTGCCATCTATCTGGGGGGGGCCGCGGTGCTCGACGGGATCCTGCTGACCGACGCGGTGATCGCCTCGCGGCGCCCGACGGCGCGCTCGGCACGCCGGCTCTTCTACCATTCAATGATCTACCTGGCCCTGCTCTTCGCGATCATGGCGATCGACCGTGTGACAGGGCTCTGAGGAGGACGCGCCGATGAACCGAAAGCTCGCCCGCAGGAACATGCGCATGGGCGTCGCCATGTTCATCATGCTGTTGATCCTCATGGGCGCGGCCTTTGTGTGGGCGGCGATCTTCCTCGCGGTGACCAAATGAGGACGGAGCAGTGAGCGACGACGCGGTCGCGACCTCGACCCACGAGGAGGACGGCGAGCATGAGCACCCGCATCTGCCCCCGCCGAGCTTTGTCCCGATCAACCTCGCACTGGCCATCGCGATCACGCTGACCGGCTTCCTCACCGACATCCGGGCGGTGGTCGGACCCGCGATGTGGGGGATCGGCTTGATCTATATCATCGTCACGTGTTTCTTCTGGGCTCGCGGCGCGCGAACTGAGTATTTGGAGCTCCCGGAGGACGGAGGGCACTGACGGCACACCTGGGGTTCGGCGACTGGACCTGGGATCCCACCGTCATCTGCGGCCTGGTGGCGGTGACCGCCGGCTACATCATCGCGATGCGCCGCGGCACGATCGGGCCGAACGACGACGTGACACCGTGGTTTCGCCATCAACGCTGGCGGCCGGTGCTGTTCTTCGGCGGGCTGCTGATCACATTCATCGCCCTGGAGTCGCCGATCGACCGTGGCGGCGACGACTACCTGTTCGCGCTCCACATGGTCCAGCACATGTTGCTGATGATGGTGGCGCCACCGCTGCTCCTCCTCGGCATCGCCGGCGCGCGGCCGTCGCCACGCGAGCGCCACACCACGCTGCGCTCCGTCTGGTGGGCGGTGACCCGCCCCTGGCCGGCGGTGATCATCTTCAACGCGGTGCTCCTGCTCTGGCACATCCCGTCGCTGTATGACACGACGCTGACCACGGTGCCGGTGCACATCGTCGAGCACCTCAGCTTCATCCTCGTCGGCCTCATCCTCTGGTGGCCGGTCGTCGACCCGATACGTGACGAGCGCACGGTGACGGTGAGCCCACTCACGAAGATCGCCGCGCTGAGCATCGCCGGCATCCCGCCCACGGTGCTGGGCATCGTGTTCGCGCTGGCGCCCGCGCCGCTGTACAGCTTCTACGAGCACGCGCCGCGTCTCTGGGGACTGTCTCCGTTGACGGATCAGCAGTACGGCGGGGTGATCATGCTCGGCGTCGGGAACATCGTCTACTTCATCGCGATCATCGTCGTCTTCATGCGCCTGTTCTCGGACCCCGGCAGGGATGAGGAGCTTGCGGCAGATCGGATCGCCGAGGCGCTGCGGTGAGGGCCGAGACGTCCCGGCGAACCCATCCTTTAACATGCCGGTGAAGATGCACATAACTCATCTGCGCACGCTGGCGATCGGCTTGGGAGTGTGTGTCGCCATCGGGATGTTTGCCTGCGGCAACGGGCCGCCGGCCGGCAATTCCAGTGGTCCGCATGCTGCATGCAATGGTTCGGCCGCGGTGAGCTCGCTGGGGACGCCCGACATGACCATTCAGGCGACCGACAGCCTCGTGTTCGTTCCCGACTCGTTGAGTGCGGCGACCGGTCAGGTCATCGGGTTCAAGAACACCGGCTCGGTGACGCATACGGTCACCTTCCAGGACAACAACGACGCCTGCCTCACGGACAGCACGCTCGCGCCGGGAGCCACGTGGGAAGTCAAGTTCACGCAGCCCGGAACCTACAACTACCTCTGCACCATCCACGCCCCCAACATGAAGGGCGTCATCCATGTGACCGGCTCGGCGTCCGCGACGACGCCGTCCGCATCGGCCGGTGTCTCGCCGTCGGCTTCGGGGACTCCCTCTCCCGCGACGTAGCGACTTAACGGTCCGCTGGTCAGCGGTCACCGGTCCCGAGATGGATGTCCCCGGCCAGGAAGTGATGCGTCCGGCCTGACGCCTCGACGATGAGCGCGCCGTCATCGTCGACATCGACCGCCAGGCCCACGACGGTTCCCGCCGGCCCGTGCACCGTGACCGGGTCACCCAAACCCACGGCGCAGCGGCGCCAGTCGCCAAGGATGGCGCCGATACCACCCTGTTCGAGAGCGGCGATGCGGACGCCGAGGGCGTCGCCCCAGGCAACCAGGAGCTCCTCAGCCTCGGGAGGGTTCGCGACGAGGGTATGCAGGCTCACGGCCTCGATGCCGTCTGGAAAACGCTGCACGCGGAGGTTGACCCCGAGGCCGAGCGCGATGGCAACCCCGCTGCCACTGGACGTCCGTGGCTCCACCTCGCTCAGGATCCCAGCGAGCTTGCGGCGATCGACCATGACGTCGTTGGGCCACTTCAGGCCCGCCACGACGCGATGGCGGGCGGCGAGGACGTCGACGAGCGCGAGGCCGGCTGCGAAGGGGACCCCGGCCGCGACGGCGGGGGAGCGGCGAAGCAGCACCGACGCCAGGAGCCCTGCGCCGGCGGGGGCGGTCCACTCGCGCCCCTGCCGTCCCCGGCCGGCGGTCTGCTCCGCGGCGAGACACGCGAACCCTTCGTCCGCGCCCTGACGAGCGGCCCGGAGGACCACGTCCTGCGTGCTGCTCGTCCGGGCCACGCGGGTCACGCGAAAACTCGGAAAACGCGGTTCTTGACCGTTACGAAGCTGCGACATACGATGGAACTTATTACAGGGGTAGAGGATGTGAGGGTGGTGCTCCGATGATCCAGGAGACTTGCGTTGAGATCGGCGAGCTGGAAGCCCGCTGGACTTCTCTGCGCGAAGCACGCAACGCGCGCCGTCAGAAGATCCGTTACATCGACGAGCTCATCGACCAGTTCGAGAAGCTCAACCTCGCTGATGAGGTCGAGGTGCCGTACGAGCTCGTCGGCCGGGCTGTGGCCCTCGTGAGCAACGACACGCACCTTGTGGCCGGGCGCTCGCCCGAGGATCTGGTGATCTCGGAGTGGATGGACGCCCTGTACGACGTGCAGGACAGCCTGATGTTCACCGCCGAGGACGACTCGGACTGAGCCGTATACTGGCCACGGTTGTCCCGGCGAGCCGCGACGGGCGCCCGTAGCTCAGTTGGATAGAGCGCCGGCCTCCGGAGCCGGGTGCGGGGGTTCAAGTCCCTCCGGGCGTAC
>Ga0182024_10007148_pt1 | contig 24164 bp, 27 predicted proteins | sample P32metaG_FD_120480 | JGI IMG/M metagenome (GOLD analysis project Ga0182024, IMG submission 120480) | Permafrost microbial communities from Stordalen Mire, Sweden - P3-2 metaG (Illumina Assembly) | ecosystem: Environmental > Terrestrial > Soil > Wetlands > Permafrost | place: Sweden: Stordalen...
CTCGGCCAGCTGTCCTTTCGAACAAAGGCCAGTTTACGCATGCGTCCCTTCGACTCAGACATTCAAAATCGCCAGAAAGCGCAGGAATATACTCATCAGGTGAAGGAGTTGCCGTGGCTAAGATTGGTATTTTGATTATTGAAGACGATGAGGCCAATCAGTCCGCCTTACGGCAGTTACTGGACTCCGAGGGATGGCACGTCCGCGTCGTGCCGGTGGTAACGCAAGCGCTGACAGAGCTGTCCAGCGGCGAATGGTCTCTGGTTATTGCCAACGTACAAATGCTCGGGCTCACTAGCCCGGTCTATCTGACCTTGCGGGAATTGGCGATGGCTCCGGCCGTCGAAGACGGCAAAGTCCGGGCGCGAGTGCTCTTTATTGTACCGGAATCGGCAGTCACCGAAGCGCTTCCAGGCATTGAACGCGATCGTCTGCCGTTCGTGTTGAAACCATTTCAATTCCACGATTTGCTGGAAAAAGTGAGTGACCTTCTGATGGAAGCGGCTGCGTTGGCCAATCCGATTCGCCGCGTGCGACATGATTCCAACTTATCCGAGCGCAAACGCAAAGAAGGCCGCGAAGTGCGCGAATCCGGCAACGTCTTCGCGCAACGCAATACGAACATGTTTGCAAAACGCGACGCCTACGTCATGACAGAAGAAGAGATTGCGGAATACGAAAAATCGGAAAAAGAAGAGCGCGAAGGGAAAAAGAATAAAAAACCGCTGGCCAACCGGTATTAAATATTTTCCCCACCTGCTTTTGCATTCCTTACTATTTCATGCGCCGGCCGCATCTTTTTCGGGATGCCAGACACGGATGGCGCTTCGGTCCTCCGTAGCGTTGAGCAACTCATGAATCGTTGCCCGCAAAACCGGATGCAAAAGCTTCGGAGCAAGTTCTGCTAGAGGGACGAGAACAAAAAGCCTCTTTGAAAGTCGCGGGTGTGGAATCTCAATTCCCCGCTCGCGAATCGCCACGTTTTCGTAAAAAAGAATGTCCAGATCGAGGATCCGTGGTCCGCGAGGAACCAGTTTTTGGCTTCCCAGACCGCGCTCAATCCCTTGCAACGCCTGGAGCAAAAGGACCGGCCCAAGCGAAGTCCCTGCTTCGACAACGCAATTCAAAAACCAGGGCTGCGCAAGAAAATCCACCGGCTCGGTCTCATAGATCGAGGAACGCCGCAATACGTGCACGCCAATTCCGGCGAATGCGTCGATGGCATCAGCGAGATTGGCGGCGCGATCGCCCAGGTTCGAGCCGAGAGATAAGTAGACTAGCTTTCGGTTCTCCATTGAGAGAGTGTAACCACGGATGCGCACGGATTAACACGGATAAAAATCTAAATCTTTGATGAGAAGATTTGCGGGTTGAACTTAATTGATCTTCGCTGAAGAAAAGTTCTGCATTTATTTTTTCTGAGAATTTACCCGCGTTAATCCGTGTGCATCCGTAAATTCAAATTAAAAAAGGCCGGACTGGCGGCGCGGTTGCTCGAGGCCAAAATGTTTGTAGGCAAGAGCCGTTGCGACGCGTCCGCGTGGCGTGCGGTCAAGCAGGCCCAGCTGCATCAGATACGGCTCATATATTTCCTCGATGGCGTCTTCTTCCTCGCTGATGGAGGCTGCCAACGTACTCAGTCCTACCGGCCCGCCCGCATATTTCTGCAAAATGGTGAGCATCAGGTTGCGATCTACTTCGTCAAGACCGTGCTCATCCACTCCGAGCATTTGAAGCGATTCCTTGGCCACGGAGAGAGTGATATGTCCTTGCGCGCGAACCTGCGCGTAATCGCGCGCGCGGCGCAGCAGGCGATTCGCGACGCGCGGCGTGCCCCGGCTGCGGCGCGCCATTTCATACGCGCCCTCGTCATCCACGTCGATCCCCAAAATAGAGGCCGAGCGGCGAATGATCGTAACCAAATCTTCCGGCGTATAAAATTCAAGCCGATGAACGATTCCAAAGCGAGATCGCAATGGCGCAGTCACGAGACCCGCGCGCGTGGTGGCGCCAATCAATGTAAAGCGATTCAGAATAAATGGATGTATCCGCGCACCTGCACCTTGCCCGATGACCAAATCAATTCGGTAATCTTCCATGGCCGGATATAAAACTTCCTCGATAGCTGGCGCGAGACGATGAATTTCATCCAGAAAAAATACTTCGCGCAGTTCCATGGAGGTGAGAATGGCTGTCAGGTCGCCTTTGCGCTCGAGCAGCGGCCCTGAACTGGTTTTGATCGTGACGCCCAATTCGCTGGCGATGATTTGCGCAAGAGTTGTTTTGCCCAACCCCGGCGGGCCGTACAGCAAAACATGGTCGAGCGCCTCGCCGCGGCTGCGCGCGGCCTGAATAGCGATTTCGATATTTTCTTTTACGCGCGTCTGTCCGATGTAGTCGGCGAAGCGCTGCGGGCGCACACTCGCATCGATGCGCGCGTCTTCATCCAGCATGGCGCCGCTTACAATGCGGCGTCCTTCCTGATCCATTTTTGGTTCGCTGCCGGTTCCATTACTCATGTTATCGGACTGCCCTTGCGGTATTTTGTGACGGTGCTGTCAATTCCTGCAAAGCGCTGCGCAAAAGAGACTCAAATGTTTCAGGGGCACCCTTTTTACCCGCGCGCTCGACCGCTTGCTCGGCGGCATGTTGATCGTAGCCAAGATTCAGCAGCGCGGAGACCACATCGCCTGTCGCGCCGGTGGTCGTGACCGGCTTGCGCGCGTCCTCGGGAAATTCTTCGGCGGCCAGTTTATCGCGCAGCTCCACGATGATACGCTCCGCCGTTTTGCGGCCCACGCCGGGAATGCGAGTGAGGCGCGGAAGGTCACCTGCGCGAACCGCGGGCACCAGATCATCCACGCTCATTCCGGAAAGAATTTTCAGACCCAGCGACGGGCCCACGCCGGAAGCGGAAATGAGCAGCTCGAATAAATGCTTTTCGCGCGCGCTCAAGAAACCGTAGAGGGAGATCGCATCCTCGCGCACCTGCATGTGAATCAGAAGAGTAATGTTGGAATGAAGATCGCCCAGCGCGTAAAAAGTCGAAAGTGGAATGTGAACGAGGTAGCCAACGCCGCCCACGTCCACCAACACCTGATTCGGTCTCTTGTCGCCAAGCGTTCCGCGCAGCTGCGCAATCATCTCGTGTCTACCCGCCCGCGATTATGGCGGCGCGCCAACTGAGTGTCAACGCAAGGGCTTTTCATGCCTCTCCTCACAATGCATTTATATCCAGATTAATTTTCATCCGGGTTTTCGGCGCGGATGACAAAGTGTTCGTTCAACCAGGCAGCAAAGTTATTCGCCGTGCAAGTCCACCGAATCGATCACGCCGATCACTGCGGCATCGATGGGAGAGTTGGGGCGGCCAACGGCCGTCATGGCCGAATAGCCATCCGTGGTGAGCAAAACGCGCTCGCCGATGCCTGCACCCACGGCGTCCAGCGCGAGGATCGGATCGCCGCGATCCGATCCGTCAAGCTGGATTGGCTGGACCATAAGAATTTTGCGGCCTTCATGCGAAGGCACTTTTTGCGTGGCAACCACATCGCCGATGACCAAGCCAATCAGCATGGCAGAAGTGTAGGGTCCGAGATTGAAAGTTGAAAGAATTAATTTCGGAATTAGCGAGAGTGCGAGGGAAAAGTAAAAAATCTAATTTGCCGGAACGTTCACGGAATCGACGATACCGACGATTGTGGCTTCCGTAGGCAAATCGGCCGGCGCAAAGGGGAAGCTGGCTTCCTTGCCGCGGCACCAATAAATGGTTTCGCCTGTGCCGGCGCCGACTGCATCGAGCGCAACGACCGGGCGGCCCTTGTCGCGGCCTTTGCGGTCCAGCGGCTGGACGATGAGGAGCTTCTGGCCGAGCAGCGCAGGGTCCTTCATCGTGCACACGACATTTCCGATGATGCGTCCGAGGAGCATGTTATTTTTTCCGCGCGGCGGCCAGCTCGGCTTCGTGCATGGCATCAAGCATGACTTCGTCTACGATTCCCACGATTGCGGCATCCACGGGGCGATCCTTGCATTCCGCGGCATTTCGCGCGGAGCTTCCAGTAACGACTAAAACAGTTTCGCTGAAGCCTGAGCCGACCGTATCCACGGCAATCAGGTAGCCTTGTTCGTCATCACCTTGCGGAGAAATGGGCTTCACGACCAGGAGCTTTTTGCCTTCGAGCCGCGCATCTTTGCGCGTCGCTACCACCGTGCCAACAATGCGACCGAGTATCATGAATTCAACATCAACCTCTTATTCAACAATCGATAATCCGTTCATCAAGCACAAAATCTAATGCAGCAACATGGGCCATGCTCCGCTCAGTATCATTCCGATTTGCAGAGCAGCAGGACGTCGCTCACAGGACTGATCTGCCTGCCTATTCTCCAGCGGCCACGGCGGTCTTGCCAATAGGGAGCACATCTTCCAGCGACTGGTGCGGGCGCGGAATGACGTGGACGGAAACCAGTTCGCCCACGCGACGCGCGGCAGCGGCTCCGGCGTCAGTTGCGGCCTTTACCGCGGCCACGTCGCCGCGAACCATAGCCGTCACATAGCCCGAACCAATTTTTTCCCAGCCAACGAGCGTAACCTTGGCCGCTTTGACCATCGCGTCCGAGGCCTCAATCATCGCGATCAAGCCGCGGGTCTCGATCATGCCGAGTGCTTCTCCCATGCTTTTTCCTCCGTGGCCGGCGTTTAAATTTTCTGCCGGTTCACCTGTTGAAAATTGTTATGGCCCGAAAAATGAATCTCTGCCGCACATGCCGGTTTATCGCAACGATCGATCCTTGCGCACCGCTTCTTCGATCAACCCTTCGAGTTCCTCGCGGGTAATCGAAATGCGTTTCGAGCGTTGCTCTTCATTCCCTGCATCGTCGCTCGTAATGGGACAGCCAGGAAGCAGTGGAGCGGCGGTCGTCGTTCCGTAACGCGCACGCGCGACGAGCAATTTTTCCACATCGCGCCCAGAAAGCAAGACTTGTTTCCCCAGCAACTCCGTCATAAGAGAAACCTGCGCGAAATGCTCGAGCGTTTCCATTCGGAAAAAAGCGGTCAACAAATCGGGACCGCACGTCACTACGCCATGGTTGGCCAGCAAAATTGCGTCATAGTGCTGCACCATGGGTTCGAGCGCGTCGGAAAGTTCTTGCGTCCCGGGAGTGCCATAGGGCGCTACAGGAATGCAGCCGAGCGCGATAATCAATTCGCTCAGCAGCGCCTTGTTCAGCGGAATTCCCGCTGCGGCATGCGCTGTAGCTGTCGGCGGGTGCGCGTGCACTACGGAATAAACTTCCGGCCTGCGATTATAAATTAAGAGGTGCATGGCCAATTCCGAGGAAGCCTCGCGGCGGCCGGAGAGTTTACGGCCACGCAAGTCGGTAATCACCAGATCGTCCGGGACCATCATGCCCTTGCTCATCCCGGTCGGCGAAGTGAGCACGCGCTGCGAATCCAGGCGCACGGAAATATTTCCGTCGGTCGCAACAACAAAAGACCTGGAGTGAATCCAACGGCCCACCGTGCAAATATCGCGGCGGTGTTCGTCCTCGGATTTTATGTTGCCATTAGAAACAATATCGTCATTCATCGGTTGCGGGAAATGGCTTACATCCTCTCTATTAATTCCATCGATGCCTAGCCATGTAACTTTCGGTCAACGCTTGTATTTCAAAAACCGCTTTAGACTCGCGGCGATATAGTACATCTGTCAGGCGTAAATTCCACGCTCCTTCAGCGCAAAAGCGACACGGTCGATCCCAAGCATGTAGGCGGCTACGCGGTTGTTGACCTGGTGAGTCTCCGCGTACCGGACCACTTCTTCAAAACTGTGCTCAATCACGTCCTTCAGACGCTCATTTACTTCTTTTTCGCTCCAGAAATATCCCTGGCGGTCCTGCACCCACTCAAAATAGCTGACGGTCACGCCGCCGGCGTTAGCCAGAATGTCCGGAATCACGAAAATACCTTTGCGATCCACAATCTCGTCCGCCATGGCGGTGGTAGGGCCATTTGCGCCTTCGCATAAAATGCGGGCCTGTAGCCTGTGCGCGTTTTGGGAAGTAATCTGATTTTCAACGGCTGCGGGGATAATAATTTCCGCCGGCTGGAAAAGAATTTCACTCGCGCTCATTTTTGCGCCACCGCCGGGAAAATCCGGAAGCGCTTGCCGCTGCACATTCACCCAATCGAGTACTTTGGGAATGTCAAAACCGTTTTCATCATAGAGTGCGCCATGAACGTCGGCGACACCCACAATTTTATATCCGGCCTCATGCAAAAGCTTTGCCGCCATGGAGCCAACATTTCCAAATCCCTGCACGATCACGCGAGTGTTTACACGAAGCATGCGAAATTTGGCCAGCGCCCGATCGCAATTGAAAAGAACTCCGCGCCCAGTCGCTTCGTGGCGTCCACGCGATCCGCCAAGATCCACCGGCTTCCCCGTCACCACCGCAGTTTCAGTGTGCCGAACGTGCATGGAATACGTGTCCATGATCCACGCCATGGTCTGTTCGTTGGTGCCGAGATCCGGAGCGGGCACATCGCGTTCCGGACCGAACCATTCGATCAGTTCCGCCGTATAGCGCCGCGTAATTCGTTCCAGCTCTCCATTCGATAATTTACTGGGATCGCAAATCACGCCGCCTTTGGCCCCGCCGAACGGGATATTCACCACCGCGCATTTCCAGGTCATCCAGCTGGCCAGCGCGCGGACTTCATCCAGCGTTACGGTGGGAGCGAACCGAATGCCGCCCTTGCCCGGCCCGCGGACGATCGAATGATGAACGCGGTAACCGATAAATACTTCGAGGTGGCCGTTATCGAGGACTACGGGGATGTAAACGGTAATTTCCTTGTTGGGATATTTCAGGAAGCGGTAAACGCCATCTTCGAGCCCCAGTTTTCGTGCAGCTGCTTCAAAGCGCGCGTCAGCGGACTCATAAACATTAAACTCATCTTGCGCAACAAGCGTAGCCATGGAAAAGCGCTCCTCACGAACCCCCGCCGATACCCTTCGCATCCGGTTCGGCATTCCCACGCAAAAAATCCCGCTTCTTCATCCATTTTCTGGTTGGAAGCAGCAGGTGGCCAGTATACGAATCAAACCACGCGCGGTGCAAGAAAAGGAATGGATTTTCGCTAGAAGATTAACGCAGTTTAGGAGAAGGGGCTTGCCGCTCGATAAATTCCTCGATCAAAAGTTGCGAAAGCCGCTGCGCGTTGTGACGCACGACGCCGTGCTCCTCGAGCAAATTATCCAGCAGACAGCGCACGCCTATCCGCTGCAACTCCGGCATATCGACGCGCACGGGTTCCGCGCCGCGCCGGCTGTAGCGCCTGGCCACTTCCAGGGAGATTGGCTGGTTGCTCGCAACCACCCAATCGAAAATTTTGCGCCGGGTATGTGCGTAAATGACGCGGACATGATCGGCAAGCGAAAACCCATCTGTCTCGCCCGGTTGCGTCATCAGGTTCGATACATAAACTCGCGTGGCGGTGGACTTCTCAATCGCCTCGGCAACGCCGGAAACCAGCAGATTGGGCAGAATACTGGTGTACAGAGAGCCGGGGCCAACCAAGATTAGATCCGCCTTATGGATCGCTTCCAGCACTTCGGGCAACGGGCGAACGTGACGAGGGCGCAAGCTGAGGCGACGTATTTTTTTGCCGGATTTCGCGATGCGCGTTTCGCCCGAAACAATTTCTCCGTCGGTCATCACCGCTTCCAGGGAAACATTCTCCAGCGTGGTCGGAAAAATTCGCCCGCGGATCGCCAGCACTTCTCCGCTGACGCGCACGGCCTCGGAAAAATCGCCTGTCACATGGCTGAGGGCTGTGAGAAAGAGGTTTCCGAAGCTATGTCCGCGCAATCCGCGGCCGGCGTGGAACCTATATTGAAACAGGCGCCCGAGCAGGGCTTCATCCTGAGAGAGCGCGACCATGCAATTGCGAATGTCGCCGGGCGGAAGCACGCGATATTCACGACGCAAGCGCCCTGAGCTGCCGCCATCATCCGTGACCGTTACGATGGCCGCCAGATCGCTGATCGGATGGCGCTCCGACTCATGCCCGCGCCGCGCGATAAAATGCTTTAGCCCGCGCAGCAGCATCGAAAGTCCTGTGCCGCCACCGATTGCGACTACGCGCACGCCCCCGTGGCCCGTGGCGCGTTGTCGTGTACTTTTTTTCATCGGGATTGCATCACTGTGTTACGAAGTCGCGGCACGCCATGCTTCAAGCGCCGGAGGCTTCGCGCTCAGGGTAGAGCAATTCAGTAAAACGGGGATCTTCCTGGAGGAATGCAAAATCTTCATCGTTACGGGCGTGATAGCGATTTTCGGGACGCAACTGAATCGCAATCTTCAAATTTTCCATCGCGGATTCGGCTTCCCCGGTTAAACAATCCAGCGCGGCCATGGCGTAAAAAACATAGTCAGCCTTCGGCGCCAATTTCTTCGCGCGCAACAGATGCTCACGCGCTTCGTCCCAGCGTCCTAAATTCATCATGGCTACGCCGGACTGATAATGTTCTTCAGGAGTGCGTACGGAAGGCGCGGCCTGCTTGGCCATGCGCTGCTCGACAATGCGGAGATGGACGCGTGCGCGGTCCGCTAATTCTTTACTCGGGCCTGCCTCAACTTTTTCCAGCAATTCTTTGGCTTTCACAAATTTCTGCTGATGAAAATGCTGGACGGCTTGTTCGTAGATCTTTAGCTGCTGTTCGAATTGGGGTTCAACCATCTGGCGTACCGCTTCCGCATGCGCTGCGATTTTACTATCTTCTTTACTTTTCAAAGGCTTACGGCTACTCATACCAGAACCTGTCCTACCAGCCCGTTTTGTCGACTTCCCGGTCCGTGGCATTTTGGCGAGTCTAACAGAGGCCGTACCTATCGTCAACGCAACAGCCTGGCAGCAAGGGGAGCGCGCCGGTTTGGCACTCTCCCCTTGGTTGCCATTCCTTACTTCTTTGGCAGCGCAGGCACCACTGACGGCATGGCGGCAGATGGGACATCAGGGACCAATAAGCTCTTGGCGGAATCCGGAAGCTTATCCGTGTTGGCGACAAAGAGCGCTAGTTGCCACAATTGCGTGTCGCTCAGGACTCCCTTAAAAGTTGGCATTCCCGTCAAACGAATACCATTCTTGATCTTCCAATAGCTTTCTTGCGGCGGATCATCGCTGACGCCCTTCCCCTTAAACATTAAAGTTGCGTCAGGAAACATATTTTGGGAGATTGCCGGAGGGGGCTGATTTGGCAATCCGTGGCAACCGGCACACTGATCCTTATAAAGTTTCGCGGCGGCAAAATAATTATCGTCGCTCGGCTGAATCGGGGGCGCCGGAACATCGGCTTTGTCGATATGCGCATCGAGAGATTTGTTAGCCATCTTGCGCTCCATCATCATCGGCGGATCCGAGACGGCTGCAGGCGCCATTCCCGACACAAAATAGAAATACACGGATCCCGCAAGTAAAGCGACACCCACCAGCACACCCACAACGAAACCCTTCATATGGTTCATTCTCCCCTATGTGGAATTGAGCACCCGAGTATAGTTCAATTGCTTTCAATTTCCCCACTGAAAATTTTATCAGACCCATTTTACGGTGGGCGTCTCTCAGACAGCCCTCCATAAAAGGTGAAGTGCGCCCGCAGAATCAGTAGGAAATACCACATCCTTGCGGGTAAAGGAACAATGCTCTACACATCTGAGACATTTATTTGGCTATGGGTTGTATGCTCACCTCATGCCTATGGCGCAACAAACATTGGTTTGAACGTTGGACTCGCTTGGCTCGTGTGCTATAAAAGAGGGCCGGTCAGTCAGTCCGGACAATCGTGCCTTTTATCAACTTTCCTGCTCGCGAAATTAATTGCAAGTTGGTCTACTACGGTCCAGGTCTGGGCGGTAAGACAGCCAACCTTCAGTGGATCTATGACCACACGGGTTCCACGCAAAAAGGGAAAATGATTTCCCTGGCGACGGAGACGGACCGGACGCTTTTTTTTGATTTTCTCCCCATTGACCTGGGCACCGTGCGCGGATTTAAAACGCGAATCCATCTTTATACTGTCCCCGGACAGGTTTTCTACGAGGCAAGCCGCAAATTAATCCTGAAGGGCGCCGATGGCGTAGTATTCGTAGCAGACTCGCAGGAAGAGCGGTTGGACGCAAACCTCGAAACACTGGAAAACCTTCGCGAGCATCTGAAGGAACACAAACTCGACTTCCAAACCATTCCGTACGTTTTACAGCTCAATAAGCGCGATCTTCCGGGCGTCCTTTCCGTTGAGGAACTTACCAAGCAACTGCGAGTGAAGGGTGAGCCCATCATGGAGGGAGTGGCCATTACCGGACAAGGCGTGTTTGAAACGCTGCGGGAAGTAGCCAAGCTGGTCCTCGCCGAACTGAAAAAGGGCGCTTAGCACACTCCTTCTGCCATTGCGTTCAGTTTCACAATCTTGCACTTGAATATTCTGTTTCCAGAATATTGCCAATTTTTTCGCATTTCCTTCCTAAATTAGGATCGCCGCCCCTAAGCAAGGACTGTCCTGGGGTACAGTAGATGTTCCAATACGGGCCGCACATTTTCTTCGTTCAGAATTTCTCCACAGCTTTATCATTGTTATGCGAGTTTCATTTTCTTTAAAGCGTGATTTATTATGAATTCCTTACCGTCAACTATTCTTGACCCCCAACCACTTCCTTCATCGGAATCCGCGCTGCGTGAAGCTCAGGAAAATCTGCAGAAGCTGGAGCGCCGGGACTGGTGGCTGTGGAGCCTGGCCGTCGTGGTCATGCTGATGCTCACGTTCGCCGTTTTCACGATGAGCTTTCCGGGTGTAATTAAAGTGGAAGATACAATGTTTGAGGCCAGCTTAAATCGAGCCGTACGCGGCCTCATTGGCTTGGTCTTAATTTTCAATGCCTATACCATCTATCAACAAATAACAGTGAAGCGATTACGGCGCGATTATTCCAGGAAGATCGAGGAGATGCACACGCTGCAAGTGCGTTCACAGGAATTCGAACGGTTGGCGCAGGTCGATTCCCTGACGGGCCTGGTCAATCGACGAGTCGTGAAAGACCGGTTATCCGTGGAAGCGGCCCGATCTCGACGATATGGCCACCCACTCACATTGATTTCTTTTGACTTGGACAATTTCAAGCAAATTAACGATGCCCACGGCCACCCTCTTGGGGATCGGGTTCTTAAACATTTCGCCGAACGTCTGCAGGGCGCATTTCGAAATACAGACACCGTCTCGCGCATGGGAGGAGACGAATTTCTTGTTTTGCTTCCCGATTGCACGACGAGCCAGGCGGAAGTCCTCATAGCCAGGCTGCGACCCATGGAAATGGAATGTAACGGCGAAAACATTTCCATTTGTTTTTCGGCGGGCTGGGTCGGATACGAAAAAAGCGAAACAACGGAACAGTTCATCGAACGCGCCGATCGTATTTTATATGCGGAGAAGCGCTCGGGGAAAAAGGTCGAACAGGAAATGGCGGCGAATGCGCGGCGCGGGGAGCAGGCGATTGCAGATTTATCCGCCGCAATCGTGTCCTTGTAATTGGTTTTTAGCGCTCGTGTATAAATCGAATTAAAGAGATTTTTTCACGCATGGGACGGCATTCAGGCGGATTGGCTATATCCGTGCAGTTATATTCTTGGCTTCCGATGGACTGCGAGAGTTATCAGAATTTTCTAAGGCAAAATTATGACAGAAATAACCATGACCCGCCGACGAAGCCAGCGCCTGTTTCTTCGTGTTCCCGTAGTGGTCGAAGCAACTCAATTGAATAAATCTCCTTTAATAGAAGAAACCCATACGGTTGTTCTGAATGCCCATGGCACTCTTCTGGAAATGGAAACCGCACTCGAGACGGGGCGGACCGTGACCTTGAGGAACGTCAGGACAACCGAACAAATAGAATGCACGGTTAAATTGGTGACTCAGACGGACGGTGGAAAATTCAATGTTGCTCTCGAATTTAAAAAACCGAACGCGAGCTTCTGGCAAATAAGCTTCCCCCCGGAAGATTGGTCTCCCTACGATAAAGACCCCCGGACGCCACGCTGAAAAGCCAGCAATTTGGCTCCATTTGTTATTTTATTTCGGTTTGCAGAAGGGCTGCATCATCCCTTTCTTGCTGCAATAGATCAGAAATACTTCGGCGCCCTTCTAAATAAAAAAGGGAGGCAATAACCAGATTGGTTACCGCCTCCCGGGGTGGGGTGTTGCTGGGTAAACTCGGCAAATCAAAATCGATAATAGCTTTTAACCACCTACTTTACTTTACAAGCCTGAGTTACCCTTAAAATCTATTTTAGGAAATAGCATATGGTGCGCGCAGTGTCAACTACAACTGTCAACCCTCGGAATTGCGGTGTCGTGACAGCACGGTGACTAGTGCTGGTGGTAGATTGGGCGGAAAGCGGGGCGGTGTCAAGCGGAAAGTGGCATTGCTGCTGGTGCACAGGCTTCACAGCCTGCGGAATTTAATTGTAATTTAGCCGGTCTTGAAGAAATCAAAATTCCACAGGCTGAAGCCTGTGCTACCTGAGCTTTTCAATGAGGCGATTACTGCGGAAAATTTCCGGTGAACACGACTTGAGGTTTGCGCGGATCGCTGCGGCGGATTTGGCCGATGCGGAAATATTTTTCGCGGCGTCGTTTTAATTCGGTTTCGAGTGCACGATGATTTTCGACGGGCACTACGAGGATCATGCCGACACCCATGTTGAATGTGCGGAGAAGATCGTCGCGCTCAAGTTTTCCGAGGCCGGCGAGATACGTAAAAATGGGCGGCACGGGCCAGGAGCCGAGTTCGATTTCCGCCTGCACGCCGCGGGGCAACACGCGCGGCAAATTTCCAGGTATGCCTCCGCCGGTAATGTGCGCCATTGCGGTGAGCCATCCCTTCGCGACCGTGGTTTTCAGCATGGGCCAATAGCAGCGGTGTGGGCGCAGCAACTCAGCGCCAATTTTATTGCTGACTTCCGCAACGTAAGATTCCGGGTGCAGCCCTGCATGATCGAAAACCAACTTACGCGCCAGCGAATACCCATTCGTATGCAGCCCCGTGGAGGGAAGCGCAAAAAGCAAATCGCCAGGCTTCACGACATTTGTCTTTTTCACATTGGCGCGTTCCATCACTCCGACGATGAAGCCCGCGAGGTCATATTCTCCCGGGCCGTAAAAACCCGGCATCTCCGCCGTTTCGCCGCCGATGAGCGCGCATCCCGCGGTGTGGCAAGCGCGCGACATTCCTTCGACTAGCTGCTCGACCACGTTCGGATCCATTTTCGACATCGCGAGATAATCGAGAAAGAAAAGCGGCTCGGCGCCAAGCGTAAGGATATCGTTGACGCAATGATTTACGAGGTCGCCGCCCACCGTGGAGTGGATGTTCATGGCCATGGCGATTTTCAACTTGGTGCCCACGCCATCGGCGCTCGAGACCAGCACCGGCTCTTTCCATTTTTTATCGAGAGCGAATAATCCGCCGAACGATCCGATTCCGCCGATCACCCCGCGCGTGAACGTGCGCGATGCCAGACGCCGGATGCGCTCCTTGGCCTGATCCGCAAGCGAAATATCCACACCTGCTTCGGTGTAGTCCATGAACGTTGAACTCTTTCTGCCGTGGCGAGAGGAGCCGGGCGGCGTGCCCCGCAAGATTAAAACATTTGGCCGATTAAAATAATTTGAAGATACGCCGCCAGCGCACGATGCTCGGATGCAGCAGAATGCTTGCGTAGGCGGTCATGCGATCCCGAACGTGCCCCGGATTCCAGGTTTCCTCGGGCGCGTCGATCGACATATACACCATGATAGGAGTCCCAATAATATTATCGCGCGGCACAAATCCCCAGTACCTGCTGTCATAGGAATCGTCGCGATTGTCGCCCATCATGAAATATTCGTTGGCCGGTACGGTCACCGGGCCGTAATTGTCCGTCGGGTTTGGCGGGTCCGCGCGGTAGGGCTCGTTCAGCGCTTTCCCATTGACGGACACAACGCCTTCGCGAATTTCCAGTTCATCGCCCGGCAACCCGATCAGACGCTTGATGTAATCGGGAGTTCCCGGAAGCGGCGCGCGGAAAACGATAATCTGCTGGCGATGCGGATCGCGCCAAAGGCGCATATGCAACGGCGTCATCGGCAATTCGGCTTCGTAGCCGAAGCGGCTCATCAATAGATGATCGCCTACGAGCAATGTTCTCTCCATGGAGCCGGATGGAATGACGCGCGCCTGTACGATCGTTCCGGTGATGAACAAAAATGCCAGGATCACCCAAAGCCAGGAGAGCGCCTCGCGGAGAATAATTTTATTAATGTCCGGCTTGGGTTGCGCTACAACCGGAATTGTTTCTTCAGCGTTCATTTGGCATCACCTGAATTTCCACAACGGTTGGTACTTCGATTTCCACCGTTCGTGATTCGAGTTCGGCTTGCGCTCCGTCTACCGGGTACACGCCCGTATAGCAGGAGGTGCAGAACGAGCCGCGCGTATCGTCCACCGCGCGCTGCAAATTGGGAAGCGAAACATAACCTAGAGTATCCGCGCCCAAATACTGGCGAATTTCCTCGATGGAGCGTTGCTCGCGGCCGGAAGGAAGCGACCCCTGATCAAGCTTGGCTTCAAAGGCGGCGAGTTCTTCCGCGGTAAGGCGCGGGCGCACGCGCGAATCGTCGGAGGCAATTAATTCCTCACGCGTCGGCGTATCCACACCGTAGTAACAAGGCGAAATGGTTGGCGGGCAGCTGATGCGCATGTGAACTTCGGTTGCGCCCGCTTCGCGCACCATGCGCACGATTTTGCGGCTGGTTGTGCCGCGTACAATCGAGTCGTCCACCAGCACGACGCGCTTTCCGCGCAGAAGTTCCGGCACAGGATTCAGTTTCAGCTTCACGCCAAAGTCACGAATGGATTGCTGCGGCTCGATAAATGTGCGGCCAACGTAGTGATTGCGAATGAGTCCCATGCGAAACGGAATGCCGGATTCCGCCGCATATCCAACCGCGGCGGGCACGCCGGAATCGGGGACGGGCACAACGAGGTCGGCCGGAACGCCGTGTTCACGCGCGAGCATGCGGCCCAGCATTTCGCGGCTTTGCTCGACCACGCGGCCGAAGACCAGACTGTCCGGGCGCGCAAAGTAAACGTGCTCAAAAATACATTGCTGCAAGGGTTTTGGTGCGGCGAAGCGTAGGGACTCAATTCCGGATCGTGAAATCCGCAGCATTTCTCCGGGCTCGATGTCGCGCACGTAGGTCGCGCCGATTAGATCGAACGCGCAGGTTTCCGAGGCCACGACCCATGCGCCGTCGAGCTGCCCGAGCGCGAGCGGACGGAAGCCGCGCGGATCGCGCATGGCGTACAATTCGTCACGTGTGAGCACGAGCAGCGAATATGCGCCTTCCACCTGATTCAAGGCATCGGCCAGGGCGCTCGAAAGATTACGCGCCTGGCTGCGCGCGATGAGATGCACGATGACTTCGGTATCGCTCGTGGTTTGGAAAATCGATCCGCGATGTTCGAGCGTGCGGCGCAATCTCGCGGCGCTTGGCAAATTTCCATTGTGGCCGAGAGCGAGCTTGCCTTTATTGCAGTCGATCACAATCGGCTGCGCATTCATCAGGGAAGTATCGCCGGCCGTGGAATAGCGCGTGTGCCCCAGCGCCGCTTCGCCCGGAAGGCGCGCGAGGACATGAGGCTGAAAAATATCCGCAACGAGGCCCATGCTTTTTTCGAGATGCAACTCGCGCCCATCGCTCGAAACAATTCCGGCCGATTCCTGCCCGCGATGCTGCAATGCGTAGAGACCAAGATAGGCGAGCTTCGAGGCTTCGGGATGGCCGAAAACGCCGCACACCCCGCAGTGATCGTGAAACCGGTCATTTTCAATTTCGATCAAACGATTCATTCTGCCTTCCGGATATCGTTGGCATTCAGGAGCCGTCCGAGGGCTCCGCTCCATGCGTCAGCGAGGGAGGGGACTTCGGCGCTGACTACAGCGTGGCCATTTAATTCGATGCGGAACTCGCCTGAAGCGACTCGGCCGACTTCCACCGCTGCCACATCATATTGTGCCGCAATTCGGCGCACGGCGGCAACATTTTCGGGAGTAACCGATACGACTGCGCGCGCGCCGCGTTCGCCGAAGAGCGCCAACTCGTCCGGATCTTTGCTCGAAAGCGAAATTTCCGCCGAAAGTCCATCGCTCGTGAAGCACGATTCGGCGAGTGTGACGGCCACGCCGCCATCGCTAACGTCGTGCGCGGATTGCAATTGACCTTCGCGTGCCAGCGCAACCAGCAAAGTAATCAGCCGTTTTTCCGCCGGCAGATTTACGGAGGGAGGCGCGCCGGCTTCGACGCCCTGCATGGTCCGCGCATATTCCGAGGACGAAAATTCTTTTGCGGCATTTACGTCTGAACTTGATGCGCTCGAGTTTCCATCCAGCAGCAAAATTGCATCGCCTTTCGCGCGGAAAGACATGCCTAGCGCTCGCGGAGCATTTTCTATCATTCCAAGCACGCCGAGAACGGGCGTCGGATCGATCGAGCGGCCCAGCGTCTCGTTATAAAAACTGACGTTGCCGCCGGTGATGGGAATTTCGAGCGCGATGCATGCCTCGGAAATGCCGTCAATCGCGCGGCTGAATTGCCACATCACTTCCGGTTTTTCGGGGCTGCCAAAATTTAAGCAATTTGTTGCGGCCATGGGCTTCGCGCCGGAGCATGCCACGTTGCGCGCAGCTTCCGCCACGGCGTGTTGCGCGCCGACAAAAGGATCGAGGCGGCACCAGCGGCCATTGCCATCGGACGCGAGAGCAAGCGCGCGTTTTGTTCCTTTGATTCGTACGACTGCTGCGTCGCCTGCTCCGGGCCCTTCGAGCGTGTTGGTGCGCACCATGTAATCGTACTGTTCCCAGATGTAGCGCTTCGACGCAATCGCGGGCGATGCGAGGAGCGCTCGAAAATTGTCCGTGAGGTTTTTTCCAGGCGCGGCGAATTCTACTAACCGCTCGTTCGTAACCGGTGCTGGCGCAGCTAGTGGACGCTGGTAAACCGGCCCTTCTTCGGCGAGCGCGTGCGCTGGAATTTCGGCCACAACTTTTGCATGATGCAGAACTCGTACCAGGCCATCTTCGGTAACGCGCCCGATTTCGACCGCGTCCAGCCCCCACTTGGCGAACACTTTTAAAACTTCCTGCTCGCGGCCGCGCTCGGCGACGAGCAGCATGCGCTCCTGCGATTCGCTGAGCATCATTTCATAGGGCGTCATGCCCGGTTCGCGCTGCGGCACGCGCGCAAGTTCCATTTCGATGCCGAGGCCCCCGCGCGACGCCATCTCACACGACGTGCTTGTCAGTCCTGCAGCGCCCATGTCCTGGATCGCTACGATTGCGCCGGTCTTCATCGCTTCGAGGCAGGCTTCCAGCAAAAGTTTTTCCATGAATGGATCGCCGACTTGCACGTTGGGGCGCTTTTGTTGGGACTCTTCGGTAAATTCGGCGGACGCGAGCAACGACGCGCCGTGAATGCCGTCGCGCCCGGTTTTCGCGCCGACATAAATAACGGGATTGCCAACACCGCGCGCCTTGGCGAAAAATAAATCTTCCTTCTTCGCAATGCCCAGCGCCAGGACGTTGACCAGGGGATTGGCGGAATAGCCAGCTTCGAATTGGACTTCGCCGCCGACGGTCGGAACGCCAAAACAATTTCCGTAATGCGCGATGCCGCGCACCACTCCATCGAGAATTCGTCGGTTGCGTGCGATGGTTTCAGCGTCAACTTCGGATGAAGTTTTAGCGCCTGCATGCAGCGATGAAATCGGCCCAAAACGCAGTGAGTCGAGCACGGCAATGGGACGCGCGCCCATCGTAAAAATATCGCGGAGAATTCCGCCAACGCCAGTCGCCGCTCCTTGAAACGGTTCGACGTAGCTGGGGTGATTATGCGATTCCATTTTAAAGGCGGCGGCGAGGCCGTCGCCGATATCCACGACGCCCGCGTTTTCGCCCGGTCCCTGCAACACTTGCGGGCCGCGCGTGGGCAGGCGGCGCAGATGTACCTTGCTCGATTTGTACGAGCAGTGTTCGCTCCACATCACGCTGAAGATGCCGAGTTCCGTAAAATTCGGGTCGCGCCCCATAATTTTCTGGATGCGCGCGTACTCATCGGCGGTAAGGCCGTGTTCGGCCGCGAGTTCCGGCGTGACTTTGATTTCAGTTTCTATGGTTGGTTTCGGCGCTGACAAGGTTTTGAAAACTCCAGTAGGACAGGCTTCGCCTGTGGATTTCGATTGCAGAATGAGTGACTTTGCCGGGCCAAATTTAAAAATCAAATGCTACAGGCTAAAGCCTATGCCACGAAATTCTAAGCCGAAACTCCTGCCTGAAGCAGCAGCGATTCTATCAGTGAGCGAAATATCACCTGGCCATCGGCCGAGCCGAGGGCGGATTCCACGGCGCGCTCGGGATGCGGCATCAGGCCTACCACGTTGCGTTCTCGATTGCAAATGCCTGCGATGTTTGCGAGCGAACCGTTCGGGTTGGCCGACGCATCGATGCGCCCATCGGACGTTGTGTATCGAAATATAATTTGTTCGTTGCACTGGAGTTCGCTTAGCGTTGCTTCATCGCAAAAATAATTTCCGTCGCCATGCGCGATGGGCATTTGCAGCACCTGCCCAGGAGCGGCCGCGCCGGTAAAAGGCGTGTCTGTGGATTCGACTCGGACATGCACCTGGCGGCAGATGAATTTCATCCCAGCGTTGCGCTGCAGGACGCCGGGAAGCAATCCCGCTTCGCATAAAATCTGGAAACCGTTGCAGATGCCCAAGACAAGACCGCCGCTGTGCGCGAATTTTTCCACGGCGCGCATCACGGGAGAAAATCGGGCAATAGCTCCCGTGCGCAGATAATCGCCATAGGAAAATCCGCCGGGCAGAAGAATCGCGTCAAATTTATTTACGTCTTCGGATTGATGCCACAGGAATTCAACAGGCTGGTGGAGAACTTCGCCAAGCGCGTACCAGGCATCGTGATCGCAATTCGATCCCGGGAACACCACAACTCCGAATTTCATCGCTGGAAATCTCCCCGCGGCATTTTAACACACGCCGCGGGGATATTCTGTCTGCGGATTGGGAACGACGGCAAATCGACTTCAGATAAATTCAATTAGCCCGGTTCTTAGCGCGTATGTCTTTGCAGGACGGAGACTATTCGGTCTTGTCTTCTACTTTTTGAGCGCCTTGGTCTGTTTTTTCAGCCGCTTTATGGGTTCCCTTTTTCACTGCGTGGCCGGTTTTCTTGGCGGTCTTCTTAGTGGCCTTCCCAGTTTCTTTCGCGGCGTCTTTTGTATCCTGGCCGGCGTCCTTCATGTCCTGCTTTGCGGAATCTTGTGCGATCAGGTGCGTCGGACCTGTCGATAATAGGAGCACCATTATTAGAAGAGGCGCAAAAACACTTTTTAATATTCGAGTCATCCAATCTCCCTGTATTTTTTTTACGGACTTGAATCATGACAGGGAAGAAGGCGGAGGGAAATACTCGTTACTCCCTATGAGAGGCTTTTTAAGCTAGTAGAAGAAATTTTGCGCTGTCATAAAGTAGAACTGGCCGCGGACAGGCTAAAAATAGGAATTCGCTTGGATACACTCACGGAGAGCCTGATTTTAAAAGGCTTATTGCGCCAACAGGAAAGTTCTGGCGCTCTTGCGATACGCCCCTACTGCCCCGAAACGTGTTTTGGCAGCATGTGTCCCGGGCGACGATGAATTGCCAGGTTCACTAACTCCAAGATGACCGGAGTTGCCAGACCCACAGCAACCGAGCCAATGGCCAAGCCGAGAATGCCGCCAGCCAGCAAGAACATGCCCAGCACGGCGAGATTCACACTTTCGTACACTTCCAAGACAAGATCACCGAAAATGAAACCGATTGCAGCGACTACGAGGCCCCAGTTCACCCAAACACCCATGGATATGGTCCTCCTAACAGCGGATTTAATCCGACAGTATCACTAGGCGGGGAAAGTTACAACCATTTCGATGAGGGTCCCCGTACCAGGAAGGTAACTAGATTATAGAAGAGTAATTATTGAGAAGGATGAAATGAACTTGCACTCGCTACGTAGTGCCTGGCGATTTTAAGTAGCACTGGCGTCAGCCAGTGGATTGTGATTTTTTGCGCATGCAATTTTAGTTCTGCGCGGAAAATCCACAGCCTGAGCCTGTGCTACTTGGACTTCCTTTTCGCTTTTTTACCACTGCCCAATTTTTTGGATTTGGCGGACGCCATTTCCTTCCTGCGCACAACAGCCCAACCAAGTTTATTCATCTGTTTTCCGCGAGCAAGACCCAAGGCATTGGCCGGAACATCCTTGGTAATGACCGAACCTGCTCCCACGTAGGCGCCATCGCCCACGCGCACAGGCGCGACAAGAGCGGTGTCGCTGCCGATAAAGACGCCTTTGCCAATGGTCGTGGGATTTTTATTCACGCCGTCGTAGTTGCACGTAATGGTTCCCGCGCCGATGTTAGTTCCCTTGCCGATGCGCGCATCTCCCAGGTACGTAAGGTGCATGGACTTCACGCCCTCGCCGAGCACGCTCTTTTTCACTTCCACGAAATTTCCCACGTGCGCGTTTTCTTCCAGTCGCGCGTGTTCGCGAATGTGTGCAAATGGCCCCACTTGCGTCCCGCTCGAGAGATGGCTGGCAGTGACCATCGTATAGGGTTTCACCAGCACGTTATCTTCGAGGACTGCATCGGACAGAACGCTGCCAGTGCGAATGGTGCAAGCCGCCCCCACGCGAGTTTTTCCTAGAAGCTGCACGCCGGGCTCAATGTGCGTGTCGGCTCCGACAATGACCTCGGGATCGATCAGCACGGTTTCAGGCAATTCAATGGTCACGCCTGCGTCCATGATGGCCGCACGTTTGCGCCTGCGGAACACGGCATCCACTTCGGCCAGGTCTGCTCGTGTGTTGCAGCCCAGAACTTCATCGGGATCCGACGCCAGAACGGCCTGCACTTTTTCACCTTTCTGCCGCAACACGGCAATGGCGTCCGTCAGGTAAAGCTCTTTGTGCACATTTTTTGGTTTCAGCGTTGAAAGGCACGGCCACAATTTTGCCAGCGTGAAGCAGTACATGCTGGAATTGATTTCGCGGATTGGTCGCTGCTCAGCGGTCAGCGCCGAATCTTCGACGATTGCCAAAACCGAGCCGTCGTCGTGCCGCACGATGCGTCCGTAGCCGGAGGGATTTTCGATTTCAGCGGAGAGAATCGTTGCTGCCGCGCCGCTCTCGCGGTGCGAGCGCGCCAGCGCAGCTATGGTTTCTGCGCGGATTAGGGGCGCGTCGCCCGGCAAAAGAATTACAAATTTTGCGCGCGATGGAATGGCGCGCCGCGCGACCAGCATGGCATGGCCCGTTCCGCGCTGCGGCTCCTGCAAAATAGTTTTCACTCCGAGCGGCGCAACGGCAGCGGTTACATCATCGGCCTGGTGCCCCACAACCGCAACAATTTCGCGAGGCTTCATTGGCTGACAAGCGCGCACGACGTGCTCGACCAGCGACCTGCCGCCTGCGCGATGCAACACTTTTGCCAGCGCGGATTTTAATCGCGTGCCCTTACCCGCGGCGAGAATCACAATTACAAAATCGGAGTTTGCCATGGCTGTATTTTCAGCGTTCTTCGGAGGAATGACAATCCATGGTCATCACGAGGCGTGCGAAACGAATACTTTATGGAACAAACACAATCCGAGTGAATCGAGGAGATCTGGAAAGAGCAGCTCAGTCCGCAGCGGAAGCGGAGACGCCGGCAAGATGCTGAGACGACACTACAGGGGCTTCGTCGTAGGTCTCAGTCCATAGTGTCGGGTCCGCAAGCAGACGCGTAACTAACTGCGTATGCAGCGCATGGCCGGCTTTGTAGGCCTCCACGCGAGCCAGCAGCGGGCGGCCAACAAGCGCCAGGTCGCCAATCAGATCCAGCGCTTTGTGCCTGCCGAATTCGTCCGGGAATCGCAGAGGGCCGTTCATCACTCCGTCTTCGTTCAGCACAATGGCGTTTTCCAGCGAGCCTCCGCGGATGAGACCCATTCGCCGCAGGCCTTCAAAATCATGCACGAAGCCGAATGTTCTCGCGGGCGCGAGCACCCGGCTGAACGACTCGCGGCTCACTCGCAATTCTATTTCCTGCGCGCCGACCGCTTTGTGGGCATATTCCACGTAGCAACGAACGCTAAAATTGTCCGCCGGGTAAATCCCGATGCGCCTTCCGCCATCCGAGAATTCCAGCGGCTTTACGATCTTCAGGTAACGCCGCCGCTTTCGCAGCTTTCGGATTCCGGCCTGGCCAAGCATTTCGATGAATGGTTGGGACGAACCGTCGAGGATGGGTAATTCCAGCGCATCGATTTCAATATAAACGTTGTCGACGTCGCAGGAATAAAGGGCAGCAAGCAAGTGCTCGGTGGTCGAGAGGAGCACGCCTTTCTTCATGAGGCTCGTGGCATAGCTGACGCGCGCCACATTCCGGACGTGCGCCTCAATCTCAAAATTGTCCAGGTCGACTCGACGGAAGACGATGCCCGTATTGGCTGGAGCGGGCACGAGCCGCAGCTTGGACTTTACGGCGGTATGTAGGCCTATTCCACTTGTCTCAACTGGCCTGTCAATTGTCGTTTGGAAGCTCATATCCAACAATTATTGTAGCATTTGATGGGCCTTCGTAGACATTGTTTATATGCTTAGAATCATAGACTTGGAAGCGCTTCCGAATTTTCATGTGGTAAAAGAGACACAAAACGTAGCGTTCTTTGTGGTGGAATGGCATCAAAACCGCATCGCGAATGACGCTTTCAATAGGCACTAAAGAGGTACCTTTCGCCATGCCCAGCATGCGGATCATGGAAGTCACGCTGCGGGTGCTTGTTTCTGCTCCGAGGTCCGCTTAGAATGGATGACTGAACAGAAGAGCTCAGATGGCTTCTCCATTTAATATCATTTCGACTTCGGTTCCCACGCCCGTGCCCGGAGCGTTGATCGACCCTGCGGCGCATCCTAGACCGGAATGGTTGCGCGTCAAATTTTTTAACGGACCTAAATACCAGGATTTGAAGCGCCTGATGCGCACGCTGGAATTGAACACGGTGTGCGAGAGCGCGCGCTGCCCGAACATGGGCGAGTGCTGGGAGCATGGCACGGCGACCTTCATGATCCTCGGGAATATTTGCACGCGAGCTTGTGGATTTTGCGCGGTGCCTTCGGGCAAGCCAGCGGGGCCGCCGGATGAGCAGGAGCCTGAGCGCGTGGCGGAAGCAGCGGCGCGAATGGCTTTGCGCTACGCCGTGGTTACCTCTGTGAATAGAGATGACCAGCCTGACGGCGGCGCGGGAATTTTTGCGCGCACGATTGAGGAAATCCGTCGTCGTCTGCCCCTGTGCAAGATTGAAGTGCTGATCCCCGATTTTCGCGGGGACTGGAACGCGCTGGAGACCGTAATCGCCGCGCGACCGGACGTGCTGAATCACAATACGGAGACCGTGCCGCGGCTTTATCACGAAGTTCGCAAGGGCGCGGTTTATGCGCGATCGCTCGAACTACTGCGGCGCGCGAAATCTTTGGCGCCCGGGATGCCCACAAAAACGGGACTGATGCTCGGCCTCGGCGAAGAGCGTGAAGAAGTGCTGGCGGCGATGCAGGATTTGGCTGCACAGGGCACAAACATTCTAACCCTTGGCCAATACATGCAACCGACGAACGAGCATCTGCCGGTCGTGCGGTACGTTCACCCGGAAGAATTTGGCGAATATAAAAAATTGGGCGAAGAGATGGGTTTTGCGCATGTGGAGTCGGGTCCGCTGGTGCGTTCTTCCTACCATGCGTTTGAGCAGGAAGCTGCCGCGCATACGTAGTAATCGTTTTTAATCACAACATAAATTTGGAGTTGGAATTTAGTGGCGCGGGCTTCAGCCTGCGGGGGTAAGTCCTTGCAAGGCCAAAACCCCGCAGGCTGAAGCCCGCGCCACTAAAACCAGACGTTCCTTTCACGAAGGCTCTCGAAATATCGTAAGATTTCCCACGACATTCATTCCCTTGAGGAAAAATTCGATGAGA
>Ga0182024_10007149_pt1 | contig 24158 bp, 18 predicted proteins | sample P32metaG_FD_120480 | JGI IMG/M metagenome (GOLD analysis project Ga0182024, IMG submission 120480) | Permafrost microbial communities from Stordalen Mire, Sweden - P3-2 metaG (Illumina Assembly) | ecosystem: Environmental > Terrestrial > Soil > Wetlands > Permafrost | place: Sweden: Stordalen...
GCCCATACCTTGTCCGAACGGGCAAGTATTGCACGCCGCATCCGCTCTATTTTGCAAGGGGCCTCGATTGTCTCCATTGCCTCGCTCTATGAAAATCAGGCAAAGATCATGGAAGTTAAGATCTCGCCCGAATCAGGCATCGTCGGATCTCCACTATCCGATTTAAGTTCTATACTTCCGCAAGACTTTTTAATTGCCATGATTGAAAATCGGAGCGGCGTCACCGTTCCCAAAGGAAACAGCATCTTAACACCTGGAGACACAGCGATTGTACTATGCAGTCCTGAAGCCATCCCGGAAGTTGAAAAAATCTTATGATCAAAAAACTCGTGATTGTTTTTTTAAGCCTCTGTGTTCTTGGAGTCGGCCTCTATTTCTTAATCCCCCCCGCCAAGCTCTCTAAAGATTACTGCGCTTTCTGCGATCCTAAAGTCATTGAAGCGCAGAAATTCTATGAAGACGACCAGGTTATCGCCCTGTATACGCATAAACCGGTCGTACCAGGCCACTGCCTGATTATTCCCAAAAGACATGCGGAGCGTTTCGAACAGGTCACCGATGAAGAAACAGCAGCGATGACCCGCGTCATTAGAAAAGTCGATCAGGCGTCCGGCAAAGTTTTCCATACCTCCTCATACCTGCTTCTGCAGAAAAATGGCGTTGAGACCGGGCAGACAGTACCCCACGTACATTTCCACTATATGCCAAGACAAGCAGGCGATATTTCGACGGTGAAATTTTTGCTGCAGTTGTTCATTGCTAATCATAAAAAACCGATAGCCTCTTCTGAAATGAAGGAAGTTTGCGAGAAAATGAAAGAAGCGATGTAAACCGATGTCTTATGCTGAGATTAGTCGAGTCCTAGGCCGATATTTTCTCTATTTGGCCGCTATTTTATTGATCCCTCTTGGCGTCGCCGTCTACTATGATTTTTTTCTCGAAAAGCAAATTTATTTTTCTATCCCCGCCACTTTTGCTTTTTTAGGCACCATAGGCATCTGCCTCATTTGCAGCACGCTTTTCCGCTGGTGGGGCCGTAAGGCTCGAGGAACGCTCTATCGCAAAGAAGGGATCTTGCTTGTTGTTTCGATATGGTTTTTGACAGCAGCTGTCGGGTCATGCCCTTTCTTGATCACCCAAACGATCAAAAATCCGATCGATGCCTACTTCGAAACCATGTCGGGACTGACCACAACAGGCGCCACCATTATCTATCCCAAGCACTATGATGAGAAAGGGGAAGAAGTTTCAGATGTCGTTAGAAACCCCTTAGACAGTTCATTGATCTATTCTTTTAATGGCACCGTCGAGCCGCTGAAAGATCCCGAGACAGGCCAAGTCCTTAAAATCGGCATCGAGGCGCTGGGCAAACCCCTGCTTTTCTGGCGCAGCTTCATGCAGTGGCTAGGAGGGATGGGGATCGTCGTCCTTTTTATCGCTGTCCTTCCCGCTTTGTCCATGGGAGGAAAGTTTCTCTATGAAAATGAGATGCCCGGCATCTCTAAGGAAGGAATGACACCCCGGATCAAAGAGACCGCCAGCATTCTATGGAAAATCTATCTAGGCCTTACCCTCCTCCAAGTTCTTCTGCTCAAAGTGACCAATGCCTCCGTCCCGCTCTTTGATGCCTTCACCCTCTCCTTTTCGACTATCTCGACTGGCGGCTTTACCGTTACCAATGACGGCCTCCTCTCTTATGCCGGCATTGCAACCCCTCTTGTCATCGCTATCTTTATGATCGCCGGCAGCATCAACTTCACTTTTTATTTTCACGTCCTTAGGGGGAAGTTCTACCGCATTTACGAACCTGAATTTTTTCTCTTTCTCGTGATCCTTATTTTCGGATGCCTGCTGATGTCTTTTCCCTTATGGCATGCTCATTCCTGGACGGAGGCCTTGGCTCAAGGATCATTCATGGCCATTTCCGCGCAGACAACGACGGGGTTTTCTCTTATTTCCTATGACCTCTGGCCGTTTGTCTGCCAGCTCCTCATGCTCATTTTGATGTTCATCGGAGGTATGTCAGGGTCGACAACCGGCGGTATCAAAGTCATCCGGTACTTCGTTGTCCTCAAACTCATTAAAAATAAAATCGAATCGCTGTTCCGTCCTGAAGTCGTCCGCGTCCTCAAAGTAGGAGATAAAGAAATTGCTCCGAAGACCGCTTCTACCGTCCTGATCTTCTTCTGCATCGTGATTTTTCTTGTCATCACAGGAACCTATCTCCTCGTCTGGGATAACCACGATCTCGTCACCGCAATCGGCACCATTAGCAGCATGATCAATAATACCGGCCTGAGCTTCGGCGGCATCGGCTCCGCAGGTTCATACGCTTTCCTTTCCCCTTTTTCCAAGATCGTCTGCATCCTCTGGATGGTTCTCGGCCGTCTCGAGTACCTCAGCGTCCTTGTCCTCTTAGTCCCTGCCTTCTGGAGAAAAAAGTAATATGACATCTGCAGCAATGGAACTGCTACTGTGCGCTTTCACAATAGTCTTATTGTTTGCTATAATTGCACGGATCTATAGGAAATAAATTGAGCACTTTGTAAAATATTTGAACCAGCGAGGATTAAAATCATGAAAAATAGTCTTAAATTTTTTGTACTGTTATTGGCTTGCCCTATCACGGCTTTGAATAGTGCTCAGACTTCTCCTCTCCAACCGCTAACAGCCGCTCTTCCTCCTCATCAGGGGACTAAGTCTGTGACAGCTGAATGGTTGGTAAGTATGCCAAAGATCGATGTATCCCCTGTAAAGTGGCTGGATGACACACATATCGTCTATAGCATTGCTTCAGACAAGCAAGGCGAAATAATTAAAGTTTTAGATCTAGAGAGTCTTACACATATAAATTTAGGGGAAGGCACTAACTCGCAGCCGTCACCTGACGGTCTGTGGATCGCCTATTTTCACGAAGGCCAACTTTGGCTAATGAGAAATGATGGCACTGAGAAAAAACAGCTCACTTCTTTACCAAAAAGATTGGCCGGCTCTTATAATTTTCATTATGGTTTGGCATGGGCTCCTAATTCCACATCTATAGCCCTCTATTATCAATCATCTATTTATCCTGTATCCCCTTGGCAAGATAAAGAAGATGAAACGGTCGTGGACAAATCTAAAACCTCTGCGATCGATGCAGACAGCCAAGACTCCCATTTATCTCAGGCCGTCATTGACTTAATAGATATTAAAACTGCTGAAATTCGGCAAATTGCAAACTTAAAGGGAAACCTTCGCCGTCTATCATGGCTTCCGCAGGGTGACGAACTTCTCTTCATGAGAGAACATTTCAATTTTTTTGGCAAAGTCCAGACCTGGGTACAGTCACTCCGAGTCAGCGATGGAAATTCCCAGACGTTGGCAACCTTTGATGGCATGCAACAAGCTTTGGACCCTGCATCTTCTCCTGACGGCAAGCAGATCGCCATTGCATATGATGCCGATAACCCGGAGTTCGATTATATGCCGAGTGTGGGATTAATTTTGCCTAATTCGCACATCCAACGTCTGACCTATGAACTGAAACTCTTTAGGCCCCAATGGTCAAACGATGGTCGTAAAATATATGTGATTAGAAACCATGGTGCTTATAACCAGATTTACAAAATTGACATCCCAACAGGCGAAACAATACAGCTGACCAGCGCTCCTTTAAGGATCAATGACTATGCCCTTTCTTCTGATGGAACAAAGTTAGTTTGGAAAGGTAAAGATGCTCAAGACAACACCATCATAAGATTAGCAGCAAGCGATGGCAAAGATGTCCAAGATCTCGTTATCATTCCCAGCGCACCTCAAGATATGGCTCTTAGCGAAGTGCGCGAGATTGAGTGGGAAGTTCCTAATTACCCCGTACCTATGAGCGGATTGCTTTTCTTACCTATCAATTACAGAGAAGATGTTCGCTATCCTCTTATTGTAGATATTCACGGCGGGGGACCAGGAGCATCGATTCATTTAGGTGGCGGAGTTCTCGGAAGAAATTCCTTAGAATGGCATATGTGGACCGCTCTAGGCTACGCGGTATTTGTTCCCGAATTCCGGTCTTCAGCTTCGTTTGGATCCCTTGCTATAACCCGTGATGAAAATCAAGAATATGATCTCATCAATAAAGATATTAACGACATTGTTGCTGGAGTAGATTTTCTAATCGCAAAAGGGATTGTTGATGCAAAACGCACGGCCGTCATCGGTTGCAGTGCAGGAGGACGGCGCGCCAATTGGCTTACTGTGGCTACCCATAGATTCTCAGCAGTCGTCTCACTTGAAGGTTGGGCAGACGATTGGCTCATAGGAGGCATATATCCCTCCTTTCAAAAACATCCTGTGCTGGCGCCTGAAATTTATCAGAAAAATTCATCTCTCTTCCATGCTCTAAACGCAACTACGCCGACTCTTTTTCTGATGGGCAACCCCAAATTAGGCGGTATAGACCCCAATGACACCGTGCGATGGTTGTACAATGCCCTCAAGGCACAGGGAATAAAAACAAAATATGTGCAATATCCTGATGAAGGGCATGCAATTGAACGTCCTGAGAATTGTCTGGATGCCCTTCAACGTGTCCAGGAATGGATAGCTGAATATCTGAAAGATTCACCGATTAAGGAAGAGCAGAGGTGATCTGGGAAAAACAATGGGAGCTCTTTGCTCCTAACTTCAAAGAGGGCAAAGCCCACATTGACCTGACGCCTTATGGATGTCCTGAAACCCTTCGGCTTTACCCAGGACCTGGATTTGGAGATCTGTCGCATCCCACGACACGTCTAGTCTTGCGCCTGATGCAGCCTTATGTCAAAGATCAGATTGTCCTCGATATAGGATGCGGAAGCGGGATTTTATCTCTGGCTGCTGCTGCGATGGGGGCAGTTCAAGTGGATGGATATGATATCGATCCGGAATCTGTAGAACATGCCAATAAAAATGCAAAGCTGTGTCAGAGGAGAATTCGTTTTGCAACAACTCCTCCAACAAAAATTGCTCCTGTTTTGCTCATGAACATGATCAGCTCAGAACAAGCTGAGGCCTGGAGCATGATCGCCGATCGAGTCCCATCTTCAGCGACTTTAATCACCTCCGGTGTTTTGGAAGAGCATCAACAAGACTATCTTGTTAGGAAAGCTCAGCAGGGCTGGAAAATCATGAATACATTGACCGAAGATGGCTGGTGCGGTTATATTTTTCGTCTTTAATAAGGAGTATGTATGTCATTTATTGCAAATGTTGCCCAACCTGCGAACGTGATGAATTCCATCCCTGGGGTCGGGAGAGTTATATGCATAGCTGCGGCACTACAAAAATCATATTGCGCATGGCAGAATTTTCGAACGTTAGAAGATATTAGCAAAAACGGCCGAACAGAAACCCGAGATCGAGTCCTAGAACGGACTGAGAAAGTTATCAGTAAATTTCCCTGGGTTGACAGATTCGCAAAAAGCGTATTCTCAGATTCTTCACGGTCCATCGTATACAACTTAAAACCGTTTGGAGAAAATTTGGGATGGGTCCTTCTTTTAACAGGTTGCGCAACAAACGCTATCCCTGGAACTGCAACTGCGGGCCTTCTATTTTCACTTTATGCCCGCCCTTGGACAACCTTGGTGAGAGGAACTCAGTGGCCCTTGCTAGGCGGTTGTTTGCTATGGACCGTGATCTTCGCCAAGGAACCCCTGTATAAACTAATTCCGCTTGTTGCACAGGTTGCTCGTCCACTCCTCTAAGAAAATAGGATCCTGAAGGCAAAACCGATCAGCAAGACTCCCATGACGAGATTGAGATGGGACTGAAAAGCACGGAATTTATGGCTGATGGCCTCGTGGGTGAGGATATAACTCAAAAGGGCAAACCAAAGAAAGGTGATGAGCACGATCTCTAAAGCGACCAGCGCTAAATTTGCAAACGAGGTGCCGGGCTGTACCACTTGTGTGAAAAGACCCATGATGAAAAGGCTGGCCTTCGGATTCAAGAGATTGCAAAAAAATCCTGCGATAAAGGCTTTTTTAGTCGTGAGTTTCTGATGCTCGTGTTCTTTTTTTTCAGAAGAGGGAGCTGCTTTCCGATTCCTGATCATTTGAAAGCCTAAATATGTCAAATAGGCGGCTCCAACGATCTTGACGATCCAGTATAAAACTTTGGACTCATGGATGATGACAGCAAGGCCAAGCGATGTATAAGCAATATGAACAAGAAGGGCGCAAGCGACGCCAAGTCCCGTCAAAATCCCTAACTGACGAGAACCTGCAAGGCTATTTTTTGTCACCATGACAAAATCAGGCCCCGGACTCATCGCCCCTAAAAGGACAATGAGCCCGAGTGTGAGATACTCAAAGACTTCCATAGAGTCACATCATGTCGTCCATGCCCATGCCACCCATACCGCCCATTCCTCCCATGCCTTCCATTGAAGGGGCATGAGCTTTTTTAGGCTGAGGTTTATCAGTGATCATGGCAGCAACGGTGAGCAAAATGCCCGAGACGGAAGCAGCATTGATAAAGGCGCTCTTGGTGACGAGGACAGGATCGACAACGCCGTCTTTGCTAAGGTCTGCAAATTCGCCGGTCAGTCCGTTATAACCCCAAGCTCCTTGCCGCTCATAGATCTTTTCAGCAATGAGGTTGCCTTGTTCGCCGCAGTTGTTAGCGATGGCAATGGCAGGTGCAAAGGCCGCTTTGCGGACGACTTCGACGCCGATCTGTTCATCTCCGGGAAGGACGAGGGCTTCAAGAGCTTTGACGGCACGCAATAAAGCGACACCTCCGCCAGGAACAATTCCTTCAGCGACAGCTGCGCGTGTGGCATGGAGCGCATCGTCAACGCGGGCTTTTTTCTCTTTGAGTTCCGTTTCGGTCGCAGCTCCGACATTGATGACAGCGACTCCGCCGGCAAGCTTGGCAAGCCTTTCCTCAAGTTTTTCAATGTCATAGTCGGAAGTGGAAGCGGCAATTTCTCCACGAACTTCTTGGATCCGTTTCTGGATCTCTTTGGCATCGCCTATGCCATCGATGATCGTCGTCGTTTCTTTGGCGATCTTAATTTTTTTCGCACGGCCGAGCATTGAAAGCTCGATATCTTCAAAAGAAAGACCGACTTCTTCCGAGATAACGGTTGCTCCTGTGAGAACGGCAATGTCTTGTAAAACGGCTTTACGTCTATCGCCAAAACCGGGGGCTTTCACAGCGCAAAGAGGAAGGCCGGCTTTGATTTTGTTCACGACCAAAGTCGCGAGGGCCTCTCCATCGATGTCATCGGCAATGATCAGAAGCGGCTTTTGTCCTTTTTCCATGAACTTTTCAAGGAAGGGGACGATCTCCTTGATTGAAGATATTCTTTGGTCTGTGATTAGGATCCAGGCGTTGTCCAACTCGGCTGTCATCTTGTCGGGATTGGTGATAAAATAGGGTGAAATATACCCTTTGTCGAACTGCATCCCTTCAACAATATCCAGTGTCGTATCGATGCCTTTTGCTTCGGCAATCGTGATGGTGCCGTCTTTGCCGACTTTCTCCATCGCCTCTGCGATGATGTTTCCGATTTCGGGATCGTTGTTGGCTGAAATCGTGGCGATCTGCTTGATCTCTTCCGGCTTGCTGATTTTGATGGCAAGCTCATCGAGAGCTTTGCAAAGCTCAGCTGTGGCTTTGTCGATGCCGCGTTTAACGCTGACAGGATTTGCGCCTGCGATCACGCTCTTGACGCCTTCGGCATAAATGGCTTCGGCCAGCACGATTGCTGTCGTCGTGCCGTCGCCGGCGACATCGGAGGTTTTCGATGCGGCCTCTTTGACGAGTTGAGCGCCCATGTTTTCGAATTTATTCTTCAATGCGATCTCTTTAGCAACGGTGACGCCGTCTTTTGTCGAGAGGGGAGATCCAAAGCCGCGGTTGATCACGACATTACGGCCTTTGGGACCTAATGTCACAATCACAGCTTTGGCAAGCGTTTTGACACCTTTCAAAACGGATTTAAGAGCTTCTTGGTTGAATTGCAACATTTTTGACATAATTTATCCTTATACGAGTACGCCGAGAATTTCATCTTCGGTCATGATTAAATATTCAGTTGCGACATCATCGCTTTTAACTTCTGTCCCGGCATAAGCGGAAAATAAAATTTTATCGCCGACTTTGACGTGCATCGGAAGCAGCTTTCCGTCTTCATCGGTTTTTCCGGGTCCTGTCGCGACGACTTCTCCAATCTTAGGTTTTTCCTTGGCAGAATCAGGCAGCAAAATGCCTCCCTTGGTCGTCTTGGCCTCGGCACGTTTGATCAAAACACGATTTCCAAGAGGTCTCATCATACATCACTCCACTGGTTAGCAAGGCTGCATCATAATCCTCTTTTTCAAAAGAGTCAACGCAGTACTCTGTCAACAAAGTTTCGCTAAGTTGGGCTGCGTCAAAGCCTCGGGGTTGGACGATTATAAATCGGTTCGTATTAATTCAATACGAGCCGATTTATAATCGTTCAACCGCGGGAACTTTCACGCTATCCGAACTTAGCAAAACTTTATTGACAGAGTACTAGAAAAAAGAAATTTTAAAAAAAATATTTGTCATAAGAAGTAATTTTGTTATGAGAAAGTTAACATCCAAAGGAAACCGCTAAATGAGCAAAATGTCTCCGCCTTCCCTTCATCTGCAAGAAGCGGTTGAAATTTTAGACACAGCTAAAGGAAAAATTCTCACGATCGGCCAACGGCAAAAACTCGCTGTTGAACTGGCAGCCCTGATGCTGGAAGAGGCCAATAAAATCCAAACCCGCTCAGAAAAAAAGAGACAGGCCGAGCTGGCCCGGATGATGAGAGACCCACGTGGAAAAGCTTTTACCACGACGATGACAGACCAATGCTTCCGGAGTAAAAAAACGGGAAGAGTCGCCCATCAAATGATCTATTTGCTCAATCAATTTGGCATTCCTCGCTATCTAGACTGGTCGAAGCGGCTATCTTTAGCAGCTTTTCAATACATGGGAAGGGCTCTTTCTCCTATTTTCGTTCCGATGGCGACCTGGATTCTCCGCAGACAGACCAGAATGGTGATCCTTCCTGGTGAGAAACATGCGCTTGCCAAGCATATGCATAAACGGCGCAAAGAAGGGGTTCGCCTCAATCTGAATCATTTGGGAGAAGCGATCCTAGGAGAAGAAGAAGCGCTTCAACGTTTATCCGTCTATCTCCACGACCTTGCTCAAGACGACATCGAATATGTCTCGATCAAAATCTCAACGATTTTTTCACAAATCAATATGCTCGGATGGGAAAAGACCGTCGATGTTCTTTCAGATAGATTGCGGCAGCTCTATCGCGTCGCCAAATCCCATACTTTCGTCCATGCCGACGGCACTAGGTCTCCAAAATTTGTCAACCTCGACATGGAAGAATACCGCGACTTAAAGCTCACCGTCGAACTTTTTAAAAAGGTCCTGGATGAACAAGAGTTCAAAGATTTTTCCGCCGGGATCGTCCTCCAAGCCTATCTGCCCGATGCCCATGAAATTCAAAAAGAGCTCACACTCTGGGCAATGGATAGAGTCAAAAATAAAGGAGCGCCGATTAAAATCCGGATTGTCAAAGGCGCCAACCTTGCGATGGAGCAGTTCGAGGCATCTCTGCGCGGATGGCCGCAGGCTCCCTATACCGATAAAATTTCTGTCGATGCCAATTATAAACGGATGGTCACCTATGGATGTCTTCCGGAACACGCCAAAGCCGTCCATATCGGAGTCGCCAGCCATAACCTTTTTGATATCGCTTATGCGCTCCTTTTGCGCGCTGAATACAACGTTGAAAAAGAAATTTCCTTTGAAATGCTCGAAGGTATGGCCGACCATATCCGCCGCGTCGTTCAAAAACTTTCGAAAGATATCTTGCTCTATTGCCCTGTTGCGACAAAAAAAGATTTCCAAAGCGCTGTCGCTTATTTAATCCGCAGGCTCGATGAAAATACAGGACCTGAAAACTTCCTACGGCATACTTTTGGTTTAAAACCGGGCACTCCCGAATGGAATGAACAAGTTAAACGATTTGCACAAGCCTGCGAAGAGATCAATATCACGGCCCTAGGGCCCCGGCGGCATCAAAACCGTTTGGAAGCTCTTCAAGCACATGATGGTTCGTTTGAAAATGAGCCCGATACCGATTTTGCATTGCCGCAAAATAGAGTATGGGTTGATCAGATCCTCGATGAGTGGAAAAGAAAAAAAATCGGCCCTATCCCTTGCGTCATCGGAGGAAAAGAGTTCCACGAATCAAAACCTCACGGCGAAGGCGACGATCCCTCAAAGCCCAAAGAGTTTCTCTATACTTATTCCCTAACAAATTGGAGCCAAGTTGATGAAGCTCTTAAAGTCGCCAAGGCGCATGAGGCAGAGTGGGCAGCTACTTCTGTCGAAAGCCGCTGTCAATTGCTGGCAAAGGCGGCCCAAAAATTGCGGGAGCGGCGCGGCGATCTCATCGGAGTGATGATGGCTGATGGCGGAAAAACTCCTTATGAGTCTGATCCCGAAATTTCTGAAGCGATCGACTTTGCCGAATATTACCGCCGCAGCGCCATCAAAATGGACTCTTGCAAAGACATCCGGTGGAAACCTAAAGGGACGTATCTCGTCGCTCCTCCTTGGAATTTTCCCGTTTCCATTCCTGCCGGCGGCATTTTAGGAGCCCTCGTCATCGGTAACTGCGTGATTTTCAAACCGGCCCCTGAAGCCGTCCTCTCCGGATGGGTGCTTGTCAATGCGCTCTGGGATGCGGGCATTCCCAAAGAAGTTCTCCAATTCATCAATTGCGAAGATGATCCTGTCGGAAGCAGGCTTATCAAAGATCCCCGCCTTAATGGCGTCATCTTGACCGGAGCGACATCGACCGCGCGCCTCTTCATGCAAATGCGCCCCGATCTCGATCTTTCTGCAGAGACCGGAGGAAAAAATGCGATCATCATCACCGCATTGTCCGATCGCGATTTGGCCATTAAAGACCTCGTCCAATCGGCATTCGGCCATTCGGGACAGAAATGCAGCGCGGCAAGCTTGGCTATTTTAGAAGCCGAAGTTTATGACGATCCCCATTTCCGCCAGCAGCTCAAAGATGCTGTCATGAGTTTAAAAGTCGGATCGGCATGGGATCTTTCTTCTAAAGTCATCCCTCTGATCCGCGAGCCAGGCACCGCACTACTACGTGGTTTTACAGAGCTGGAAAAAGGAGAAGAGTGGCTGGTAGAGCCGCATCAAGACAAGTCGAATCCCAACCTCTGGTCTCCCGGTGTAAAATGGGGAGTCAAAGAGGGGAGCTTTATGCACCATACCGAGCTTTTTGGCCCGGTTTTGGCCGTGATGCGGGCAAAAAATCTCGAGCATGCTCTTCAAATTGCCAATGAAACACCCTATGGTCTAACCTCAGGATTCCAAAGTTTAGATCCCCGCGAGCAGAAATACTGGCTTTCAAAAATGGAAGCAGGAAACCTCTATATCAACCGCTCGACGACCGGTGCAATTGTCCGCCGCCAGCCGTTCGGCGGCTGCAAGGCCAGCAGCTTCGGCCATGGAGCCAAAGCGGGTGGACCTAATTACGTTCAGCAATTCGCACATCCGACCCAAGTAGGTTTGCCTAAAGAAAAAGCTCCTGTCTCCGCAGCTGTTGAAAATATGTCAAAGCTCTTGGAACAGCTCTCCCTCACTACAGAGCAATTGGGCATTTGGTATGCGAGCATCTCCCACTATGCTTTCTGGGGCCACCGGTTTAAACACGACCACGACCCGAGCCGCGTTGTAGGACAAGACAACCTGTTCCAGTATCGGTCTTATATGGGCATCTGCCTCCGAATCCAACCCCATGATAAACCGTTGGACATCTTGCGCGTTTTGGCTGCAGCGCTCACATGCGAGACGCCTCTGCAGATCAGCTATACGAAAGGGAAAACACCCATGATCGTCTCCGATCAGTGGAAGCATCTCATGCCGCTCTTCCGCGTCGTCGAAGAGTCGGAAGAACATTTCTTGCAGCGCGTCCAGGCCGGAGCTTTTAGACGGATCCGCCTACTAACGACGCCGAGCTCTGAGCTTCAGCTTGCCGCTGCCGAGTCGGCCTGCCATCTCGATTGCGCCCCCGTCCTCACAAACGGCCGTTTCGAATTGCTCCATTATCTCAGGGAAGTCTCCATCAGTTTTGACTACCACCGGTATGGCAATCTCGGCGTGCGGGAAGGGGAAGTCAGAAAACCTGTTCTTTAAAAATAAGCTCTTCTAAAATACTTTGTTATGCTGGTCAGCGGTTGTACCCATCAAGCTCATTTCTTACATCCTTTTTGTCCTCGTCAGACTTCGGGAGAAAAAGCCACGAAAATCGTCTTGCTCATCCTAGGAGCAATTTTGGTTTATCAAACTTACCGTTTCCTGTCGAAGCGGGAAGTGAAAGTTGAGGAAACCCGGGAAGAGAAGATTCGACAAATCACGATTGAAAGATTAGAAACGCAAGGCGATCCTTTAACTCCTTCCACGCTTTTTTGCTGCTTCGATTTATTCAAGACTTTGCAGCCGCTCGACTATGTCCGGTCACCGTCGGAAAACCTTGAAAATCTTTTAAAAGAGAAAGTCGAATTTGAAAGATTTTTAGCTATTCCATGCCGAGTCAAAGGCTGGTTCATCGACCATATCACCCTCTTATTGATCGAAAAAAAGACGGATGGTTCTTATCATCTCGAATTTTTCGACTCAAAAGGGTATTCTATCCTGAGGAATCACCATGCTAACCTTTTAAAAGATAATTTAATGATGCTTTATCCCATTGCATCCGTGACAGACAATGCAAGGTGGCTTCAATGGGATGGTTATAACTGCGGCATCTATCTCTGCTGGTACCTAGAGCAGCGGCTGAAAGGAAAAACTGCAGAAGAGCTCTATAAGCTCCCAGCTCCTAATATCGAAGCATACAGAAAAGAATTAGCGCAAAGATTGAAAACATGCCAGACGACTTAAATCCAGCCCAGCTAAGCGCCGTCCATCATTTGGAAGGGCCTGCCCTCGTCATCGCCGGAGCAGGTTCAGGAAAGACCCGCGTCGTGACTTTTCGGATCGCCCATCTGATGAGCGTCGGGATCCCATCCGATGAGATCTTAGCGGTGACCTTCACAAACAAAGCTGCGGAAGAAATGCGGCATCGCGTTGAAAAACTGGCAAAAAACTATGTCCTCTCCTGCACATTCCATAGCCTAGGCGCCAGGATCTTACGCCAGTCGATCCACCATTTAGGCTATAACAACGATTTCACCATTTATGATGAAGAAGATAGCGACAAACTCCTCAAAGAATGTCTGACAGCACTGAACATCCGGGAAGAAAAAGGTTTTCAGAAGACGACACGCATGCAAATCTCGTCGGCAAAAAACAACCTCCTCTCTCCCGAAGCGATCATGAAAGAAGACGGCACGTTAGGGACGATCTATCAGCTCTATCAAACTAAGCTGAAAAGCTACCAAGCTGTCGACTTCGACGATTTGCTATATCTCCCCATCCAACTTTTTCAAGAACACCCCGACGTTTTAGAGATGTACCAAAAAAGGTGGTCTTTCATTCTCATTGACGAATACCAAGACACGAATGCCGCTCAGCATACTCTTGCCAAGCTTTTAGCCGCCAAGCACCAAAACGTCTTTGCCGTGGGAGATCCCGACCAATCGATCTATTCTTGGCGCGGGGCCAACATCGACAACATCTTGAATTTCGAAAAGGACTTTCCCGGCGCCCGGATCATCACGTTGGAGCAAAATTATCGGAGCCGCTCCACCATCTTAAATGCCGCCAACGGCCTGATCCACCACAATATCTCCCGCTACGAAAAAAATCTCTGGAGCGCTTTGGGTCCAGGAGAAAAAATCGGGCTTTACATCGCGGAGAACGACCATCAAGAGGCTGAATTTGTCGCCCGGAAAATTCTGAAGCACCACGACAATTTTTCGCTCAACGACTGCGTGATTTTCTACCGCACGAACTTCCAGTCGCGGATCTTTGAAGATATGCTTTTAAAACTCCGCATCCCTTACACCATCATCGGAGGGCTTTCGTTCTATCAACGACGCGAGATCAAGGATATCCTTTGCCTGCTCCGCATTGTCCTTGCCGGGGCCGACTTTATCGCTTTCGCACGCACCGTCAATCTTCCCAAGAGAGGCCTTGGCGAGGCAGCCCTCGACAAGCTCCGCGAAGGCGCATCTATAGCCTCTATGACAATCTTTGATTATTGCAAGGCGATTACGGAACGGAAGATCGAAGCCAAGCTTAGCGCACGGCAGTTAGAGGGCCTCGTCCACTATGTCAGCACCATTTTAGCCCTGCGGGAGATGGCCAAAGAGCGGATTCCCCTCCATACGATCGTCTCGGAAGCGATCGAGCGGTCGCGCTATAACGACTATATCAAAGAAGATCCCGAATCGTATGAAGACAGGAAAGAAAACCTCGCGGAATTGGTCTCCAAAGCAGCCGAATGGGAGCAGGAAAATCCTCAAGGGACACTTTCCAATTTCCTCGAAGAGCTCGCCCTGAAAACATCGACGGAAGAGCCCGTTTCGGAATCGGTCAAAATGATGACGCTCCACAACGGAAAAGGATTGGAATTTGCCGTTGTTTTTCTCGTCGGCATGGAAGAAGACCTTTTCCCCCATGTTAATGCAAAAGAAAGTGAAGATGCGCTCCAAGAAGAGCGGCGCCTTTGCTATGTCGGCATGACGCGTGCAAAAGAGTATCTTTATCTGACATCCGCTAAGTTCCGTTTTCTATGGGGAGGCGCGCGCCTGATGAGGCCCAGCCGGTTTTTGAATGAAATCCCTCCTGAATATATCCAAGCCCTCAATACAAGGCCGGTTCGCATAGAAGGTGAAACGAGTGACGTATTTTCTCTGGGCGACACGGTCCACCATCGAGATTTTGGACTGGGAGTTGTTCAGAAGTGTTATGAAACGTCGTTAGGGCCGACGTACGATGTCTTCTTTCCCCAAAGCGGAGAGACTAGAAGTCTGGTCGCAAAGTACGCAAAACTTCTCAAAAGTTCGGAAGACCTGGCCTACTGATAATCCCCACTGCCAATATTTATCTCTCCAGCGAAGCCCTTTGAGGTTCGGAAGCCATCCTTGCGGAAGGCAAATTTCTCCAGGAGCAAATGACGGCCTCCAGAAATTAGCCGTCCGGTCATTTTTAAACAATGAGACCGTCGGCACTCCCATACACGAAGCTAGATGTCCGATTCCGGAATCGTTGCCGATCATAAATCCAGATTCGCCTACAAAACGGGCCATCTCATCCAAACTGGAAAACAATGGAGCCTCGGGCCACTCGACCCTTTCCGCAGGGGAAACAATAAAAACAGGCTCGTATCCATTCTCAGAGAGCCTTTCAGCGAGCTTTAAGAACTTAAGGCGCGGCCAATTTTTCCCGGGCCGTGAACTCGTCGGATGGAGCACAACCCTCTTCAAATAACGGCGAGGCTGAAGTCCTGCGGGCAGGGAGATTCCATTACTTTTGACAGCTTTTTCGATCCCTATCATCTTGCAGAAGGCAACCAGGTTATCGGCAAAGGTTTGATTTCCATCAAAACGGCCTTCTTCCCAATAAGGATAATCGGTATTTGGCGTGGCAATCGGATTGAGGACAGTGGTCTTGTCCCGAAACTTGGCCTGGCAGGTTTCCAGGACTTTGAACATCCAGTCAGACTTTTCATAAAAAATAAAAAATCGATCGAATTCTTCCAGTTTTGGAGGGAAAGGACGGAGGGGGAGGCGGGGAAACCAGCTTTGCATCTGCGACATAAAAGGATGGAATGTAACGACTTCATGTCCCCTGTCATGCCCGTGGGAGGCAAGATTTTGGGACAGGATCGTCGTTAGAAGGCAATCTCCTAAGCCGGCACAACTAAAAACTGCAATTTTCATAACCATTTACTAATAAATATTCATACTATAATAACCAAATTAAGAATTAAATGAAAATTAAAACACATTTAGACCTACAATTTAAAACTCAGCAGGCCTTGGTCTTGACCATGGCGATGCAGCAGGCACTCTATGTGCTTCAACTCCCGATCACAGACCTGGTCCAATGGGTCCAGCTCCAGATCGAACAAAATCCTCTTTTACAGTTTGATGAGACGCCGCCCGAAGACTTCCCAAGCGAATTAGACTTTGACGCTCAAGGATTTGAGGTACTGGACCACCTCGATGATACCTTCGTCCAGGGACTTTTTCCCGATGAGGTCTTTGAAGAGGCGGTCTCGCTTGAAAACCTCGTCCATGCCTCCGTCTCTCTCCATGACCATATGATGCAGCAAGCAAGAACGATTTTTCATGATCCCGAACAGCTGGCCCATGCCGAACAGATCATCGGCAACCTCGATGAAAAGGGATTTTTAGGAGATTTTGATGCCGATCCCCAGATCCTCAAAATTGTCCAAACTTTTGATCCTCCCGGGATTGCCGCCCGCGACCTTCAAGAGTCTCTGCTGATCCAGCTCAAGGCCCAGAAAAAAGAAGAGTCGCTCGCGCATTTTTTGATCTTGCATCATTTTGACGACCTGCTCCGGTGCCGCCTCTCTTATTTAGCCAAAAAGCTCCATATGACGGTCGCCGACGTCCAAGCCGCTCTACAAAAAGACATCTCTTCTCTTGATTTTCATCCCGCAAGCCGTTTTCAAACCACCTCATCTTCCGTTGTCATTCCTGACATCATCATCGAACAAACCGATAATGGCTATCAGGTGAAGATCAATGAATCGCCGCTGCCCCGTTTTATTCTGTCGCCCCCCTCTTTTGCCAATCTCAATCGACATTATACGGAAGGGAAATGGATGGAGCGAATTTTAGCGCGCCGCCGGGAAATTCTCACGAAAATCGTCCATTATCTCTTAGAGAAACATGCAGGATTTTTTTCCGGAGCTACACAAAATTTAGAGCCTCTTTTGATGCAAGAAATCGCCCATGAGCTGCAGCTGCATGAATCGACAGTAGCCCGCGCCGTGAAAGATAAATATGTCTCTTGCCCACGGGGAATTTTTAGCCTCAGGTATTTCTTTCCGCATACCTCGGCAAAAAATAAAGATGGAACGGCGATCTCCCATGTAGCTTCCAAGCAACTTCTTCTCCAGCTCATCCTTCATGAGGACAAAAATAAGCCCCTCTCTGACAATGCCCTTGCAGGGGCCATGTCTAAAGCGGGAATCCCTTGCGCCCGGCGCACCGTTGCCAAATACCGCAAAGTCTTGAACATCCCCACTGCTTCCCATCGCAGAAAAGAATCTGGTTAAAAAAAATCCCTTTTTTTTGTTAAGCTCTTTACCCATGAGTATAATACCGCCGCCCAGACCTGAAAGTCCCTTATTGTTTTCTATAGATGATCTTCCTCCGCCTCCACCAAAACCGTCTCCAAAAACTTCAGGGACCTCTACATTAAAGCCTGCCGCCTCCCTTCCGATTCCTATTCCTATTCGAGAACAACCTTCTAAGTCGGATAAGCAGCGTGGATTTTTTTCCTAGATAAGCTTGGATCTGATCGTCTGACATCCAAGCCAGCTTTCTCATCTCAACATCGGTCAAACAGAGAACAGCCGGAAGTGAAAGCTTGCGGCAGCACCTTTTGAAGATCCATTGCCGGTAAATAAGCCATCCTAGACTGAGTCCGATCATCAATACAGGAACCACCGGCCACCAAGCTCCTAGTAAAACAGCCAGCATCAAAACAAAAGGCTCCCATGTTCTGCTAAAGAGAGGACCGAAAAAACGTTTCCAGGGTTGCGGAGCGGTCGCATAGGCGAGCACCTCTTCAAATTGAGGCTCTTCAAAGCGCATCCGCGCCGCATGAATAGCCTCATGGGACAGCACCTCGCTGCGAGAGTAGCCTAAAAAAGAACCTTTTTGAAAGTTAGTCCGCAGTTGGATGGAGGGAAGCTGATCTTCCGAGATCCAGGTGGCAGCTCCTTCCCACCACGCGATCTTATGATTCGAGTAAGAGATGGGGACCCAGTCGATCGCAAATCCGAAAAGGGAAGGTAGTCCACTCCATTCAGAGTGTGACAAAGGCTCGGCTTGGCTTGCACGCTTTAGAAAGGCTTCTTCCGATTCTTCGGGACCTGGGATCAGTCCCCGTTGAAAATATTCCAGAAGAGCGTCGTCGTCGATCACGCGGCCGAACGGGTTTTCTTACGGTACTTCATGAAAAGGAGCGTAAACCCGACCATATTGAGCAGAGAGAAGACTCCAAAAAAGACCAAGATCTTGTTGGTCTTTTTAGTGATCTTGACAAGCCTTTCGCGGACGAGCTTTTCAAACTCCGACTCATTTTCAAACCACGTTCCTTGATAGAGATGGCGCGAAAAAATCGCCAGTTTATCTTCCTTAGCATTGAAATAGTAGGTCGGAAGAGCGATATCGCGGTTGCCTTCTTGATTGGCCAACTGCTTGAACGATTCTCCCATGACTAAAAAGGTGCGGTGCGAAACGCGGTTGATCACCGAATCCCGATCTTTGCCGGGATATTCGTTATCAATGCGATCCCAATTATCAGCAAGCCAGTCCATGCAACGCTTCAAAATAGCATGGCCAGGCCTTGAACCGATGATATTGTTAGTCGGAAGAACAGAGGAGCTGAGCGATGTCTTGTAAGGCAGCTCCATGCCGCAGAAGAAATCAAACCCTTTATTCAGAGGTTCGAACGACTGCATGCATTTGACATCGTGGTCGACATACACGCCGCCTTCCTGATACAAAATCTCATACCGAAGGATATCTGATTTTTCACCATAATTGTCTGACTTTTTATAGCAATCATAGAGTTTGATGAATTGAAGGTCTTGGACTCGCGCTAATTGCATATCTTTATGCGGAAGCGGCCTGTCGCGGTCTGTCCAAAACTTAAAAATCCAATCGGGGTGCTTGGCGATCCAGGTCCTGACATTTTCTACTGAATCCCGAGGAAAAGGTTTGGGACCGATCCAAATAAAGTGGACGACCTTTGGGACTCGGAACATCGTCGATTTCATCCCCAAGAAAGGGATGTTCTTCTCATAGATCATTTTGAAAAAATTTAGGTTCTCAAAATCTTCGCGGGTCTGCACATATTGCCAGGCAGGATTTTCACGCCCCATCAAAGTTTCGAAATCGCTTTTCTCTTTGGAATCTTTCCTCTTAGAGCATCCTGCTAAAAGAGGCAGGAGGGCGAGGAGATAAACCCATTTTTTCAAAAATTTCATATCAACTTCCTTTTTTTGCTAAAGATTATCCCAAATGCTATTAGAAGCAAATTAAAAGATAAGAAAATCCCGACTACGACTAATGTTCTCCTGAGTTTCATATCGAGCTTGTTCAATATTTTCTGAGTTCCTTTTTCAAAATCAGCGGCATTACTATCTTTTGCCCAGCTATTAGCAAAAAAATGTTGTGAATAGAGCGGCTTAATCCCTGGTTTTGCAAAGAAATAGGCTGCGGGCAGAACAATATCGGAATTGCCCGGAAAGTCCAATTTTTCCCGGAGAGCAAGCGTCAGTGCAAGATAGGTACGCTCCATCACAATTTGTGTTCTAGAGTACCCATCCTTATCAGGATATTTTTTAGCCAGCTCTTCCCACCTCCGGTCAATGAGATCAATCACTTGCTTAACGACAGGATGGCCCGGTCTGGATCCAATGACTCCATTCCCCGCTGTGATATTGAGCCCGACGACAAGAGGGTGAGGGGCTTCGAGCCCGCAGTAGAAGTCATAGGCCCCATGCATGTTTTCAAAGGGTTGGAGGCAGTTGGCATCATGATCGACGTAGACACCTCCTTGATGGTAGAGAATCTCAAACCTCAAGACATCCGATTTCTCTCCCCAATTTTCCGAAGCTGCATAACATCTGCCCAGAGCAAAAGGATATTCTTTGATCAGAATCGTTTCCATCCCATGGCAGGGAGGATCGCGGGGACGATCGGTCCAAAATTTAAATGTCCAATCGGGGTTTTGGGCCATCCATGTCCGGACATTATGGACCGACTCACCGGGAAATGATCTGGGCCCCAGCCAGATAAAATGAACCACTTTCGGTATTTTTACAGCGGCGGCCTTGAGATGCCTCAACTCCTTTTGACGGTCATAGAGCTGTTTATATCGAAATAACGCCTGGATATCCTCAGGCTGCCCGACATGCGCCCAATGCGGACTATTTTTGCCCATCAAAAGATCGAAATCATCTTTTTCAGCAAGCAATGTTGCCGTGCATAAGAGAATAGCGACTAAAAATTTATTCATCAGAGGTTTTGGGGCGTGTTCTTACAAGACGCCACGAGTTTTTTAGGGAAGTCCAATTGCCAGTCTTCAGGGTAGCTATAAGAGGGATTCAAAACCCGAGTGGGAGGATGATCGATAAAATAACGATTGAGATAACTTTGGTCATGCCAGCGCGAGATGAATTTCTTTGACAAATCCATATCAATCTGTTTTCTGACGACTTTCAACAGCCTCACAAATTGATTTTTGGTCCCTCCAAAAAGAGAGCCTGTAAAGTAATGCCTGCCCTCATGCCGGCCGACATAAGCGGCAGAGATTTTTTTACTTTCATAATCTCCTCTCTTTTTCATAAAGAGAGGGTGCTGAGTTGCCACCAGTTCGGACAACACCTCTTCACCCACAGAAGCCACAAAGACCATATCGGCGTTGACAGCAAAGACATAGTCCATCTTTTCAAAAATAGCCTCGTGATCGTCAAAAACATGAAAACGTTTTAAATTGTCATAAGGCCATCCTAAACTGGCCTGTTTCACCTTGACGACATCCTTTGCCTCTGTCACTGAAGTTCCATCTGTAAAAACAAAGTACGTCACATCATGGCCCACACAAAAAAACTTGCGGCCCGATTCAATCAGCTTGCACGGCTGGGCCTCGCAGGATCCCGTCGCCATGATGCAGACGCCGATCTTATACTTGTTCGGCTCAATTTTTTTTTCGGAATTTGCCAGCAGGGGAGAAATCAAAAGAACCAAAAAAGAGAAAACTCGATTCATGTGAATCCTAAGTTACCAAATAGGCTAACACCCCTAAAGGTTTTCTTTCCAGTGCTATGTCACAGCAAACCAAGACCTTATCTTGATATACCTAACTTCAAAAAAGACACTCCATTGTTTTGCCTTCTTGCTGATTATCAGTAACTTATATCCGACTATTATACGATGTATCGTAAAATAGTCGCGACTAAAATACGATATATCGTATAATGGTCGTTATGAAAAGGATCTACCACGAATTGATATCCCGGCACTTGTCCACGTTGCGGCAAATGATTTTTTTGATGGGCCCGCGCCAAGTCGGCAAAACTACCGCAAGCCTGGAAGCTGCAGCCGAATGGCCTGAGCATTTTTACTTCAATTGGGACAATCCCACAGAAAGGCTACTGTTCATCGAAGGCCCCAGCGCAATTGCACGACAAGCCGGCCTGGATGAACTGACCGAACAAACGCCTGTCTTGATTTTTGACGAGATCCACAAATTCGGAAAATGGAAAAACTTCCTGAAGGGATTTTTTGATCTTTATGAAAAGAAAACAAAGATCATTGTCACGGGAAGCGCCCGCCTTAATATCTATAAAAGAGGGGGTGATAGTTTGATGGGCCGCTATTTCTATTACCGGATCCATCCTCTTTCGGTTGCAGAAATCGCTTCTCCTCATTTGATTGAAGAAGAGATCCGACTTCCCTCCCCTATTGCCGATGCCGATTGGGAAGCCCTGTTAGAGCATGGAGGATTTCCAGAGCCCTTTCTTCAGCGCTCCAAAGCATTCTCTCGCCGACTACGCACGATTCGTAAAGACCAACTTTTCCGCGAAGATATTCGAGATGGAACGAGAATCCAAGAGCTTGGCCAACTTGAATTGCTCGCTGAACTTCTCCGTCTGCAAGCCGCGGAATCGATGGACTATCACTCCCTCTCAAAAAAAGTCGGAGTCTCCATTGATACCATCCGGCGGTGGCTGGAAGTCCTCAAGTCTTTTTACTATTGCTTTTCCATCAAACCGTGGTCTAAAAACATCTCCCGATCGCTCATCAAAGAGCCAAAACTATACCTCTGGGATTGGTCCCTCATTGATGAAGAAGGGCATCGGAATGAAAATTTAGTCGCCAGCCATCTTCTCAAAGCCGTTCATTTTTGGACTGACCTAGGCCTTGGCGAATATGAACTTTATTATTTGAGAACAAAAGACAAAATCGAAACTGATTTTCTTGTCACCAAAGACAAAAAGCCTTGGTTTCTTGTCGAAGTCAAAACAAAAGCAAAAGGAATCTCCCCTGCTCTCTACTATTTTCAAAAAGAGACCGGTGCTCCTCATGCCTTTCAAGTCGCTTTCGACCTTCCTTTTGTGAACAAAAATTGTTTTGAAGAAAAAGGACCCATTTTAGTTCCTGTCCGAACTCTCCTCTCCCAGCTGGTTTAAGGAATCACCTTAATATAATATTGCCTTGCAGGAAATTACCGTTTAATGTTATCAACCAATAACTTATTGTTTTGAAAAAATGAAAAAAGCACTAGTTATTGTTGAGTCTCCCGCCAAAATTAAAACCCTAAAAAAGATTTTAGGGCCTAATTACGCCGTCGAATCCTCTGTAGGGCATATCCGTGATCTGCCTAAAAAAGGATTTGGCATCGATATCAAACACAATTTTGAGCCCGAATACGTTGTGCTCGATGAAAAAAAAGATGTCATCGCAAAACTCAAAAAAGCCGCCCAAGAAGCGGAGATCGTCTATCTATCTCCCGACCCTGACCGCGAAGGAGAAGCCATCGCCTGGCACATCCTCTCTATCCTTCCTGCCAAAACAAAAGCCAAGCGGGTCACCTTTAACTCCATCACGAAAGAAGCCGTTTTAGAAGCCCTCAAACATCCCCGTAATATCGATCAAGCCCTCGTCGATGCCCAGCAGGCCCGCCGGATGCTCGACCGTATTGTCGGTTATAAAATTTCTCCTATCCTTACACGACGTGTGCAAGGAGGCCGCGATGGAGGCCTTTCCGCGGGCCGCGTCCAGTCCGTCGCCCTCAAACTCGTCGTCGACCGTGAAATAGAAATTGAAGCTTTCAAACCTGTTGAGTACTGGAACATTTTCTCTGATTTCTTGTCCAAAAAAGGCGAGCAGCCGTTCACTGCTACTCTCTTTTCCGTCAACGGAAAGAAAATAGAAAAAGAAGCCGTCGAAGGAAAAGATTTTTTCCTCATCTCCAACGAAAAAACCGCGCAAGACCTCGTCAAAAAGCTAAAAGCTGCGACCTTCAAAGTGGCCCATGTCGAGAAAAAAGAAAAAAAGCGGAATCCTGTCGCCCCCTTCATCACTTCCACGATTCAACAGGAAGCCAGCCGCCATTACGGATTTTCCGCTACCCGCACGATGAACATCGCTCAAACCCTCTACGAAGGGGTCGAGCTCGGGCAAGAAGGCGCTGAAGGTCTCATCACCTATATGCGTACCGACTCTGTCAGGATTGTTCCTGAAGTCATCGAAGCTGTCCGGCACCATATCGCAAAAAAATATGGAAAAGAGTACGTGCCGGAAACACCGCGCATCTATTCGACCAAAAAAAGCGCGCAAGATGCCCACGAAGCCATCCGGCCCACCAATCTCCAGTATACTCCTGAGAAAATCCAAAAATACCTGACGCCTGACCAATTCAAGCTCTACACCCTTATCTGGCGCCGTTTTGTCGCTTCTCAAATGAACCCTGCCGTCTACGACACCATCTCCTGCGACATCGAGACCAATAACAACCTCATGCTCCGTGCCACCGGCTCTGCCATCAAGTTCTCCGGGTTCTTGGCCGTCTATGAAGAAAAGCAAGACCGAAGCCCCGATGCAGACAAAAAAGATGAAGACCGGCTCCTTCCTCCCTTAACCGTCGGCCAAACCCTCCAATCCCTCAGCATCACACCCGAGCAATCGTTCACAAAACCCCCTCCGCGCTACACCGAGGCCTCCCTTGTGAAAGAACTCGAAAGACTCGGCATCGGCAGACCTTCGACCTATGTCTCCATCATGCAGAAGATCCAGAGCCGCGATTACACCATCAAAGACAAAGGGGCCATCAAACCCACCGAGCTAGGCCGCGTCATTGCTAAAATGCTTGAAGACAATTTCAAGCTGATCATGGACGTCACATTTACAGCCAC
>Ga0182024_10007150_pt1 | contig 24158 bp, 21 predicted proteins | sample P32metaG_FD_120480 | JGI IMG/M metagenome (GOLD analysis project Ga0182024, IMG submission 120480) | Permafrost microbial communities from Stordalen Mire, Sweden - P3-2 metaG (Illumina Assembly) | ecosystem: Environmental > Terrestrial > Soil > Wetlands > Permafrost | place: Sweden: Stordalen...
CGCACATCGGGCACATCAGGTCGGGCGTGGTCTTCGACATCCTCACCCGCTGGCTGCGGGCCAGCGGGTACCAGGTCACGTTCTGCCGGAACGTCACCGACATCGACGACAAGATCCTCCGGGTCGCCGCCGCCGAAGGCGTCCCCTGGTGGCTGGTTGCCCAGCGCAACGAGCGGGCGTTCAGCCGGGCGTATGCGGTGCTGGGCTGCGTCCCGCCGGACGTCGAGCCCCGGGCGACCGGGCACGTGCCCGAGATGATCACCTTGATGCACCGGCTGATCGATACGGATCACGCCTACGCCGCAGACGGCGACGTCTACTTCGACGTCCGCTCCTACCCGGCGTACGGCGCGCTCTCCGGCCAGCGGGTGGACCACATGCGCCCCGCCGACGACACCGAGCTCAACGAGACCAAACGCGACCCGCATGACTTCGCGCTGTGGAAAGGCGCCAAGCCCGGCGAGCCCGCCTGGGACACCCCGTGGGGCGCGGGCCGGCCCGGATGGCACCTGGAGTGCTCCGCCATGGCCACCAAGTACCTCGGGCCCACGTTCGACATCCACGGCGGCGGCCTGGACCTGATCTTCCCGCACCACGAGAACGAGATCGCCCAGTCCCGCGCGGCCGGGGATGGGTTCGCGCAGTACTGGCTGCACAACGGGCTGGTCGGGGTGGCCGGGGAGAAGATGAGCAAGTCCCTCGGCAACTCGCTGCTGGTGGACGCCATGGTGACCCAGGTGCGGCCGGTGGAGCTGCGCTACTACCTCGGGCAGGCGCATTACCGCTCGGCGATCGAGTACTCGGCGGAAGCGCTGGATGAGGCGGTCGCGGCGTACCGGCGGATCGAGAACTTCGTCACCCGGGCGGCCGAGGTCAGCCCGCAGGGCGGGGCGGGTGCCGGCCTGCCTGCCGCGTTCCGCGCCGCCATGGATGACGACCTGGGCATCCCGCAGGCGCTGGCCGTGGTGCACGACACGGTCCGGGCCGGCAACAACGCGCTGGCTTCGGGCGACATCGGCGCCGCCGGAGCCGCCCTGGGCGAGGTCCTGGCCATGCTGGGCGTGCTCGGCCTCGACCCGCTGTCCGAGCCGTGGGCGTCGGCCAGCCCCGGTGACGACCTGCACGCGGTGGTCGGCGCGCTGGTTACCGTGGCCCTGACCCAGCGGCAGGCGGCCCGGGAACGCCGCGACTACGCCGCCGCCGACGCGATCCGCGACGACCTGCAGGCCGCGGGCATCCTCATCGAGGACACCCCGCAGGGACCGCGCTGGGAGCTGAAACGGTGAGCAGCGGATCGGCGGGCGGATCCGCCCGCGGCGGGCGGGGCGGCCGGACCAAGTCCGGCAAGCCGCGTCCCGGCACCGGGGGCTACGGCAAGAAGAAACTCGAGGGCAAGGGGCCGACCCCGGCGGCCCACCTGCGGCCCGGTCACCCGGCGCAGCGCCGGGCGGCCGCGAAAGCGGCCGGGCAGGCAGCCGGCCGTGGTGCGCCGTCGCCGGACCGGGCCCGCGGGGCTGACCGGGCTGGCGACCGTGGTGCTGACCGGCAGTACCGGGACCGGGCACCGGACCGCGCCCGCGGAGCCGGCGACGCTCCCGAAGTGGTGGCCGGCCGGAACTCGGTGCTGGAGTCCCTGCGCGCCCGGGTCCCCGCGACCGCGCTCTACGCCGGCCCCCGGGACGGCTCCGACCCCCGGTTCAACGAGGTGATCCGGCTCGCCGCGGACGCCCACATCCCGGTGATCGAGGCGGGGCGGCCGGAGCTGGACCGGCTGACCGGCGGGGCGGTGCACCAGAGCCTGGCCCTGAAGATCCGCCCGTACGACTACGCCCACCCGGACGACCTGCTGCAGCGCGCCCGGGCGCGGGGCGAGGAACCGCTGATCGTGGCGCTGGACTCGGTCACCGACCCGCGCAATCTCGGCGCGATCGTCCGCTCGGCTGCGGCGTTCGGCGCGCACGGCGTGCTGGTACCCGCCCGGCGGTCCGCGCACGTGAGCGCGGGCGCCTGGAAGGCCTCGGCCGGGGCGCTGGCCCGCGTGCCCGTCGCGTGGGCCACCAACCTGGCCCGCACGCTCACCTTCTACCAGGAGGCCGGCCTGTTCGTGGCCGGGCTCGACGCCCAGGGCGGCACCGACCTCGGCGACCTGGGCGTGGCCGACGGCCCGCTCGTCCTGGTGGTCGGCTCGGAGGGGCGGGGCCTGTCCCGGCTGGTCGCGCAGCGCTGCGACGTGCTGGTGCGGATCCCGATCGCCTCACAGACCGAGTCGCTCAACGCCGGTGTGGCGGCCGGCATCGCCCTGCACGAGGTAGCGATCCGCCGCGCGCGGTAAGAGAGGGTGACCGTGGACCGGCTGCGGATCGGGACGCTGGGCGCCGCGGGTGTCACCCCCGCCGCGCTGATCAGGCCTGCGCGCCAGGTCCCGGAGGTCACCGTGGCCGCCGTCGCTGCCCGCGACCCCGAGCGGGCCCGCCGGTTCGCGGCCCGGCACCGCATCCGCCGGGTGCACGGCTCGTACCAGGATCTGCTCGACGACCCGGCCATCGACGCCGTGTACAACCCCCTGCCCAACTCGCTGCACGCGGCCTGGACGCTGCGGGCCATCGCGGCGGGCAAGCACGTGCTGTGCGAGAAGCCGTTCGCCGCGAACGCCGGCGAGGCGGCCGAGGTCGCCGCCGCGGCCGCGGCGTCCGGGCTGGTCGTCATGGAGGCCTTTCACTACCGCTACCACCCGCTGGCCCGCCGGATGCAGGAGATCGTGCGGGGCGGCCCGGAGGGCGCCGGGGAGATCGGGCCGCTGCGGTACCTGGAAGCCTCGCTGTGCTTCCCGCTGCCGCGGTTCTCCGACATCCGCTACTCCTACGACCTGGCCGGCGGGGCCACCATGGACGCCGGCTGCTACGCGATCAACTGCCTGCGCATGCTCGGCCCCGGCGAGCCCGAGGTACTGTCCGCGCGGGCCAGGCTGCGCCGCCCGGACGTCGACCGGGCGATGTCCGCCTCGTTCCGGTTCGCCGGCGGGGTGCTGGGCCGGATGACCGCGTCGCTGTGGTCGGGCCAGCTGCTCCGCCTGGACGCCAAGGCGGTCGGCGACCAGGGCGTGATGCGGGTGTTCAACTACGTGTCGCCGCAGGCTTACAACCGGCTCACGGTGACGGCCGACGGCTACACCCGGCGGGAGCGGGTCACCGGCGAGCCGAGCTACACCTACCAGCTCCGGGCGTTCGCGGCGGCGGTGCAGCACGGGGATCCGGTGCCGACCACGCCTGAGGACGCCGTGGCCGGGATGACCGTGATCGACGCGGTGTACCGGGCCGCGGGCCTGCCCCCGCGCGGGGCCTGAGCCTGCCGCGGGCGGCCGTTGGCGCTGTGCCGGTCAGCGCGCTATCGTTCGCAATGTGAACACATCAGGCCGGGGCGTCCCCGGGGAGGGGCCCGAGGTGGCCCCGGGCGCGGGGGAGGAGCCCGGTACCGGCGGGCGGCCCGGCCCCGGGCGCCGGACGGACTTCGTCCAGTCCCTGGACCGGGGGCTGGCCGTGATCCGCTGTTTCTCCTCCGAGCGGCCGTCGCTGACCTTGTCGGAGGTGGCCGAGCGGACCGGGCTGACCCGCGCCGCGGCCCGCCGGTTCCTGCTCACCCTGCAGGAGCTCGGCTACGTGGGCAGCAGCGGGCGGCAGTTCTCGCTGCGGCCCCGGGTCCTGGCGCTCGGCTACGCCTACCTGTCGTCGTTCAGCGTGGCCCAGATCGCGCAGCCGCACCTGGAGGACCTCGCCGAGGAACTGCACGAGTCCTGCTCGGTGAGCGTGCTCGACGGCGACGACATCGTGTACGTGGCCCGCGCCTCGGCCAACCGGATCATGACGATCGCGCTGACCGTGGGCACCCGGCTGCCGCCCTACCCGACCTCGATGGGCCGGGTCCTGCTGGCCAGCCTGCCCCCCGCCGAACTGGACGCGCTCCTCCAGCGCACCACCATGCGCAAGCTGACCGAGCGGACCGTGACCGACGAGACCGAACTGCGGAAGATCCTGGACCGGGTGGCCGCACAGGGCTGGGCCACCGTCGACCAGGAACTCGAGGCGGGCGTCCGGTCGGTCGCGGTGCCCATCCGGGACAGCTCGGGCCGGGTGGTCGCGGCCATCAACGCCAGCGCGCACGCCGCCCGGGTGCCCATGCGCACGCTGGACAAGCAGTTCCTGCCCCGGCTGCTCGACGCCGCCCGGCAGATCGACGCCGAGCTCGCGACCCGGATGGCGGTCGGCGCCCGGGCGGTCCGGTAAAACCGTTAGAGACGATTCTTCCAGCGCCGGCCTGCGGGCCCGGCGCTGCGGCTACGCGTTCGCGCGGATGTAGCTGGCCAGCGCGGCGTCGGTGGCCGGCGCGGGGCCGGTCACCACCGGGGCGGGTGACACCCCGGCCGGGAACTGCCGCGAGACCAGCTCGGCCTGGATCTCCTGCAGATGTGACGGCTGTCCCGCCGCGGGCCCCGCCTCGCCGGCCACCGGCACCGTCACCCCGGCCAGCACGTCGTCGGTCCGCGGCGAGGTCAGCGTGAGCACGTCGCCGAACCCGGGCGCGGCGGTGTCCCGGGCGGTCAGCGACGGCAGCCCCCAGCGCTGCTCCACGGTCTTCAGGATCGATGTGTGGTCCAGCGGGGTGCTCCCCGGCGGGACCCGGAACACGGTGCCCGGCGCGATCAGCGGCGAGACCAGCACCGCCGGGACCCGCACCCCGAACCGGGTGAAGTCGAACCCGAACTCGCCCGCGTCCTTGTCCGGGGCGACCGCGCCGGCTGGGGGCGGCACATGGTCGTAGCATCCGCCGTGCTCGTCGTAGGTGACGACCAGCAGCGTCTGCGCCCAGCCGGGACCGCCGCGGAGCGCCTCGTACACGTCGTGGATGAGCTGCTCGCCCAGGGCCACGTCGTAGTTCGGGTGCTGGCTGTTGCCGGTCGAGCTCCAGCTCGGCTCCAGGAACGTGAATGCGCCGAGCGTCCCGGCCGCGGCCGCCGCGGTGAAGTCGGTGAACACCCCGAAATGGCTCGCCGCCGCGCCGCTGATGTCGGTGAAGGTGGCCTTGGTGAGTGGCTGCGCGTCGTAGCCGTAGATGCCCCACGAGATCCCGTGCCCGTCGAGCAGCCCGAAGATGGACGGCGACGTGAACGTGTGCGTCTTGTCGTCCATGTGACCCTGGCTGGTGCCCGAGCAGGCGAACGCCCGGTTGGGCATGGTCTCGGTCGGCACGGAGGAGAACCAGTGATCACAGACCGCGTACCCCCTGGCCAGCCCGGACAGCACGGGCAGGGCCTCCGGGGTGAAGCAGCCCATGATGTCCTGGGCCGTCGTGCCGGGCACGATGGACCAGCCCCCCTCGCGCGACTGCCAGCCCAGCGTGTAGGTGAAATCCTTGATGAAGCCGTCATTGGACGGCGGCGACGAGGAACTCGCCGGGGCGGTCTCGCTCCCGAACAGCTGGTCGTTCGTGGCCATGTAGCCTTCGCCCGGATCCGCCCCCGGCATGTAGTAGGCGTTGGGGGTGGCCGGCTCGATCTTGAACACGCTGACCGGCGGCCCGGAGGACGCCGGGTTCGACTCGCTGCCGGTCAGCCCCTCGTAGGGCTGGCCGGCCGGGGACACGTTCCCGCTGCCGCTGTAGAGGAAGCCGAGCATGTGATCGAACGACCGGTTCTCCAGCATCAGCACCACGACGTGCTCGACCGAGGACAGGTTGTTTGAACCGGGCATCGCTGCCTCCGTTTATACGGGTAAGCGGGGCGAGAGGCGGCGGTGTCGCCTGGATGCCGCGCGCGGCACCATGGTGGCACGGGGCCTGCCAGGCCCGCTGCTGCAATGGCCGGTAGGGTCATCAATATCCGCCAATATCTGGAGAGAACTCATGCGGCTGACGAAGCTGGAGCACGCCTGCGTCAGGCTGGAGAAGGACGGGGTCACGCTGGTCATCGACCCCGCGGCCTGGAGCTTGCCGCGGGCGCTGGAAGGTGCCAGCGCGATACTGGTCACGCACGAGCACTTCGATCACTTCGATGCAGATGGCCTGCGCGCCGCGCTGACCGCCGATCCCGGCCTGCAGCTGTGGACGAACGGCTCGGTCGCCAGTGAGTTCGCCGGGTTCAGCAAGGACCAGGTACATGTGGTGGACGAGGGGGACACGTTCACCGCGGCCGGGTTCGACGTGCACGCCTACGGGCACCTGCACGCGATCCTGCACCGGGACATCCCGGTGATCGAGAACACCGGGTTCATGATCGACGGCTCGCTGTTCCACCCGGGCGACTCGTTCACCGTGCCGCAGGACCCGGTTCAGACCCTCCTGCTGCCGGCCAGCGGGCCGTGGCTCAAGACCGGCGAGATGATCGACTACGCGCGCGAGGTGGCCCCGCAGCGCGGGTACGTCATCCACGAAGCCCTGTTCGGTGACGTGGGCCTCATGGTGCTGGACAACTTCCTGCCGATGTGCGGCAAGGACGAGGACGCGTTCAGGCGGGTTGACGTGGGCACCACGGTCGAGATCTGACCGCGGGCGCGGTGCGGGCCGGCCGCCCGGATCAGCCTGGGCCGGGGGACATCAGCCCCTCGGCGGCAGGCGTCCCCGGCGCGGCGGACCCGCCGCGCCAGTCCCGGCCCTCCTGGTACAGCCGCTCCACCTCCGGCCCGTGCAGCCCCGGCAGCCGGGGCGCGATCCGGTAGCCCAGCTGGGACTGCAGGTAGGCCAGGTGCCGGTACCCGGTCGGGAACTCCGCCAGCCGCTGCGGGTCGAGGGTCAGCCGCGCCCCGGGATCCACCGGGTCGAGCCGGTCCTTCTCGTAGATCGGCTGGCGGCGGACGATACCCCAGGCTCCGTGGCGCTTCTCCAAGAAGTCGTAGAAGCGGCCGGTGCAGGTGACATCGGCGGTGATCCCGTGTACCGGCGCGCGCTGCTGGATGGTCATCTTGGTCTGGGCCACGGCCCGGTCCCCGCTTACCTCGCAGCGGGATCCGCCCAGGAAGTGCAGGATGTTCACGCCCGCGTCGAAGCCCTCCCGGCTGGCCCGGACGAACTCCCCGGCCGGGCCCTGGAACCAGGTGGCCGTCATCCAGCCATCCTCGTGCCAGACCGACGCGAACCCGGCCCAGTCCCCGGCGTCCCTGGTCAGGGCCCACTTCTCGACCAGCTGGCGGATCCGGAACTCCTCCGCTTCCTGCTCAGTCAGCATGCGTGGCCTCTCTGCCCGTCTGGCCCTCAGTTTTCTGCGCGTCTGGCCCTCAGTTTGAGGCCATTCTCCCGGGGCAGTCTGCCTCGATGAAGATCCAGACGCGAGGCTGGTTCCAGCAGGGGCCGGCCGCCAGCGACGGGCCGGTGATGAGGATAACTGGCGGGCCAGTGACCAACGACCCGGGCGGATGGGCTGCCGGGCGGGTGCCCGGCGACGATCTGCTCCGGCTGGCTGCCGCATGGACGATCGGCCTGGACACCATGGCCCGCGCGGCGGTCGCCGCGGTCAGCGCCGTCGCCGAGACCCAGCTCCGCTCCATGATGGCGGAGGCGCTCAGCGGCAAGTTCGCGGACTGGGTCTTCGTCGACTTCCTGTCCAGCCCGCCGCGCCGGGCGGTCTCCGCGCGGGAGCCCGACCCGGCCCTGGTCGCGGCGCTGGGCGAAGTGGCCGCCCGATCCTGCCCGGTGATCAGCTCGGCGGTGAGCCGGTGCACCCCGGAGGTGCGGGCCTCGATCGACGACGAGTGGATGCTCGGCGGCCTGGCCGACGGCCGCCCGGTGGCCAGCGTTATCGGCGCCCGCTCGGTCGCGGTCGGGCCGATCCTGGCCGCTGACGGGGCCTGCGGGGCGATCACCGTGGTCCGCAGCCGGGTCGGCCCGCGGCTCGGGTTCCGCGAGCTGGGCATCCTCTCCCAGATCGGCCGGCTGGCCGGGGTGGCCGCGGAACGGCTTCGGGCGGAACCGCGGAGCGGCCCCGGGCGGTTCCCGGGGGCGCATAACGGCTGAATAAGGGGACGCGGGCTGGTCCCCGGGGGGCCCGGGCCGAGGCCGGGGGCCCGGGCCGAGGCCATCTGCGGGAGGCTCTCCTCCAGTCAGTCCCACCAGCCACATCCGCCCCACCCTTCGCCAACCGTGTTGATGATCAACTGATTAGTGATGCTGGGGCGACACACGGGAAGTCCGAACATCACCCTGACCAGGGCAGCCGCGCAACTGGTCATCGAGTGGACCGCGAAGCTATGAGAGACCAGCCAGCGCCAGCCTGTCAGGTTCGCGGTTGTTGACCCGCTACTCGACTGGCTGGGACCAGTCCTGGCGGATGTGTTCGAGGTGCCGTCGCATAAGGCGTTCGGCGGTGCGCGTGTCATGGCGCATGATCGCGGTGAGCAGTGGTCGATGCTCATCGGCTGACGCGACGAGGCGGCCGTCGGCATTGATCGCGCGCAGGTTGTACAGGCGGGTCTGGTCGCGCAGCCGGGCGACGGCCTCGACCAGCCGCCTGTTGCCCCCAGCCGCTAGCAGGGTCAGGTGGAAGTCGCGGTCGGCAGCCAGGTTGCCGATGAGATCACCGCTCCTAGCGGTCCGCTCGAGCGTATTCACAAGGTCGGTGAGCCGGGCAACGCGGTCGCCCGGCAGGTCACCTTTGGCCAGCCGGGCGACGGCGGGGACTTCGAGCAGCAGCCGCATCTCATAGATCTCGGCCAGATCGGCCGGGGTGAGCAGCACGGGCCGGAAGCCCTTATTCGGCACGGCCTCCATCATCCCGTCACCGACGAGGGCGAGCATCGCCTCGCGGATCGGGCCGTTGGACACGCCCAGCTCCGCGGCCAGCGCCTTGGAGGAGTAGACCACGCCGTCGGCAATCCGCCCGGTGATCAGCGCCTCGCGTAGCAGGGCGAGCGCCTGCTCCCGCAAGCTGGTGCGCTGAAGCGTCGTCTCGGCGAGAATCGGCATAACAGTAGTATGTTACTGGTCACCTATCACTCGCAACTGCCACCCGGAGCATCGGCGATTGTGAACGTGTACGAAGCGGTGCGTTCGCGCCGGTCCGTCCGGAACTTCCTCGGCCGGCCGGTGCCGGCCGCCGTGCTGACGCGAGTTCTCAGCGCGGCATTGCGTGCGCCCTCGGGCGGAAATTTGCAGCCGTGGCAGGTCTACCTGCTATCCGGCCCCCGGCTGGAGGACCTGAAATTTCGTGTCCGGCGGCGCATCGTGGCAGGCGACTCCGGCGATCCCCTGCCGGTGCAGCCCTACCCGGCCGCTCTTCCCACCATCTATGCTCAACGGCTCGCGGATATGGGCGAGCGGCGCTACGGTGCAGTCGGTATCGCCCGGGAGGACAAAGACGGCCGCGCGCGGATCCGTGCCCGCAATTGGGAATGCTTCGGGGCCCCGGCCGCGCTGTTCTGCTATCTCGACGAGCGGATGCTTGCGCCGCAATGGATGGATGCTGGAATCTTCCTGCAGTCCGTCATGCTGCTCCTCCGGGTCGAGGGACTCGACAGCTGTCCTCAGATCGCCTGGGCGGAATACCACCGCACCGTCGCAGAGGTCATCACGCCACCAAACGGTCACGTCCTCGCCTGCGGCATGTCGATCGGTTACGCCGACCCGCTAGGACCCCAGCCACCACCCATGCCACGTGCACCGCTATCCGAGGTCGTCACATTCCTCGACAGCTGAGCCCGGGCATCAGGGACCAAGTGCCCCTGGGACAGCACCAATCGGTTGATCACGAACACGGGAGGTGGCAGAGCAGGGGCCTGGGGGGAGATGTGGCTGCTGGGGTGCCCAGGGCTGGTGGTGCTGGGCCGGGGAGGTGCAGCGGCGGAGAAGGGCTGGGGCCGGGACGTGCGGGGTTCGGGGACGTGCGGGGTCCGGGGACGTGCGGGGTCCGGGCGCGGGGGCGGCCCGGCCGGGAGCTGAGGGTGCCCCGAGAACGGGTCCGCTTACCCGGCCGGCCCGCCCCGGTCTGCCGGCCGGACACACCGAGCCGGGTTAGCGGGGCGCGGCCAGCGCGGGTCAGGCGCGGGCCAGGGTGAGCGCCGCGGCGGTGATAGCCCGGGAGTCAATGCCGGCGTCGGCCAGCTGGTCCTCGGGGGTGCCCGAGGCGGGCATCTCGCGCACGGCCAGGGTGCGCACGATGGGCAGGGCCTCGTCCGTGCCGTCGGCGAAGACCTCCAGCACCGCGCCGCCCAGGCCGCCTTCCGCCCAGTGGTCCTCCACCGTGACGAGGCGGCCGGTGTCCCGGGCCGCCTGGCGCAGCGTGGCCGCGTCGATGGGCTTGACCGAGTACGCGTCGATCACCCGCGCGCTCACGCCGCGCGCGGCGAGCTGGCTGGCCGCTGACAGCGCCTCGTGCACGGTGATGCCCGCCGCCACGATCGTCACCTGGTCGTCGGCGGAGGAGCGCAGGACCCGGCTGCCGCCCACCGGGAACTCCTCACCCGCCTTGTAGATGACCGGGGTACTGCCCCGGGTCAGGCGCAGGTAGCTCACGCCTGCGCGGTCCGCCAGGGCGGCGGTCAGCCAGGCGGCCTGGTTGGCGTCACAGGGATACAGCACCGTGCTGCCGTGGATGGCGCGGAACGCGGCCAGGTCTTCCAGCGCCATCTGGGACGGGCCGTCCTGGCCGATGGAGACCCCGGCGTGCGAGCCGGCCACCCGCAGGCTGGCCCGGCTGACCGCGGCCATCCGCAGGAAGTCGTAGGCCCGGGTCAGGAACGCGCCGAAGGTGGCCAGGTAGGGCGTCCAGCCCCGGGCCTGCATGCCGATCGCGGCCGCGGTCATCTGCTGCTCGGCGATGTAGAACTGGAAGAAGCGCTCGGGATGCGCGTCGGCGAAGTACTGGGTCCGGGTGGAGTCGCTCACCTCGGCGTCCAGCACGACCACGTCCGCGCGGGCGGCACCGAGCGCGGTCAGCGCCTCGCCGAACGCGTCCCGGGTCGACACCGAGGAGCCCGCCTCGTACCCGGGCAAGTGCAGCTGGCCGGCCGGGAACGCGTGCGGCCGCTGCCGCTGCGCGGGCGGCTGCACCTCCACCCGCGCTGGCCGGGACCCGCCGAGTTCGCGGATGGCCTCTTCCGGGTCGGGGAGGGGTTTGCCGTGCACTCCTTCGGCGTCCTCGACGGCCGCCACCCCGCGGCCCTTGCGGGTCCGGGCCAGGATGACCGTGGGCTGCCCGGTGGTCTCTCCCGCCTCCGTGCAGGCCCGGTCGATCTCGGTCACGTCGTGCCCGTCGATCTCGATCGTGTGCCAGCCGAACGCGGCCATCCGCCGGGCGTAGGCCGCCGTGTCCCAGCCGTGCCGGGTCGGGCCGCGCTGGCCGAGCCGGTTCACGTCCACGATCACGGTCAGGTTGTCCAGGCTGTGGTAGGCGGCGTGCTCGAACGCCTCCCAGACGGACCCCTCGGCCAGCTCGCTGTCCCCGCACAGCACCCAGACCCGGTACGGCAGCTGATCCAGGAAGCGGCCGGTGAGCGCGAGCCCGACCCCGACCGGCAGGCCCAGCCCGAGCGAGCCGGTGGCCACGTCCACCCAGGACAGCCTGGGGGTGGGATGCCCCTCCAGCCGGCTGCCGCGCCGGCGGTAGCTGAGCAGCTCGTCGTCGGTGATCGCGCCGGCGGCCCGGTACATCGCGTAGAGCAGGGGCGACGCATGGCCCTTGGAGAAAATCAGGTGATCGTTACCGGCCGCGTGCGGGTCGGTGAAGTCGTAACGGAAGTGCCGGGCGAGCAGCACGGCCATCAGGTCCGCAGCCGACATCGACGACGTCGGGTGCCCCGAGTTCGCAGCGGCGCTCGCCCGGACCGAGTCAACGCGCAGCTGCTGGCCCAAGTCCTGAAGCCGGCGGGTTGACGTGCCATCCAGCAACGCTGTGTGATTCATGGTCCCTCCGAACTATTGCTGGCCGGCGGCCCGCACAGGCCCCGCTGTGCAGGCCCCGCTGTGCAGGCCCCGCCGTCCAGACTTTTCCGCTGCCCCCGCTCGCTCGCTTTACACCCCCTTGACCGCGTGCCCGTTGCCCTCGGCCCGGCCCGGCGCACGGCGGTGATTAGCCTCCCGCCGCCCGGGTAGCCGGGCCTGCAGACACGACCCAGGCAGTGACACCTCAGGCAGTTGACACCTCAGGTAGTGACGGCTCAGGCAGGGACCCGGTGGAGGGAAACCAGTGAAATCGCTGACCAGGCGGCATGGCGCGGCGAGCGCTCCGGCCCACGGCATCGACCGGATGGTCCGCAACGTCCGGACCGGGCACTTCGAGCGCAGCCTCTCGGCCCTGACCGCCGCGGGAGCGCTGGTCACCGCGGCCGAGATCTTTTTCGAGCACGACAGCGCCAGTTTCGGCAACAAGATGATGTGGATCCCCGTCGCGCTGGGCCCGGTCGGGGCGGCCGCCGGAGTAGCCGGGTTCTTCAGCCGGCGGATGGCCAAGACCGCGCTGCCGGTCGCCTCCGCCGCGATCGTCGCGAACGGGCTCCAGGGGACCTACCTGCACGCCCGGGGCATCTCCCAGAAGCCCGGCGGCTGGTCCAACGCCCGGTACAACCTGGAGATGGGCCCGCCGCTGCTGGCCCCGCTGCTGGTCACCATGGTCGGCGGGATGGGCTTGCTGGCCGCGATCCTGCGGCGGGAGCAGTGAGCCGCGGTCCGGCCCGCCCGCCCGCATCCGGGACGCCCAGGACGCCGGGCGGCGGCCCCGAGCGGTTCCCCGGTTTCGACGTCATGTCCCAGCTGCCGCACTGGGATGCGGCGACCGCCGCCGTGGTGGAGTCGCGGCTGGGCCCGCCGCCGGCGCCGCGGTTCTTCAGCCCGGCCGAGGAGGCCACCGCCTCGGCGCTGCTCGACCTGATCCTCGGCCAGGATGAGGAACCGCGCGTGCCTGTGACGGCGATGATCGACGTCCGGCTGGCCGAGGGTGAGACGGACGGGTGGCGGTACGCCGACATGCCCGAGGACGGGCAGGCCTGGCGGGACACGCTCGCCTGCCTGGACGCCGACGCCCAGGCCAAGTACGGGAGCGGATTCGCCGGGTGCCCGGCCGCCGACCAGCGCGGGCTGATCCAGTCCGTGCAGGATCTCGGCTCGGGTGACTGGCACGGCCTGCCGGCGGCCCGGGTCTGGAGCCTGTGGACCCGCTATGCGTGCACCGCCTTCTACGCCCACCCCTGGGCCTGGAACGAGATGGGGTTCCCCGGGCCCGCCTACCCGCGCGGGTACAAGAACAAGGGCGTGGGGCGGCGGGAGCCGTTCGAGGCGGCCGACCGCCACCCGGCCGAGGACCCGGTCCGGGAGGGCGAATGAGCACCGACGTCCGTGACCGGAACGGATCCGCGTGGCTGATCCCCAACGACGGCACCCGGACGAACCACCGGCTGCGCCGTGACATGCGGCGGTTCGACGACACCGACGAGATCGACCTGGTCATCGTGGGGTGCGGCGCCGGCGGCTCGGTCCTGCTGCAGCGGCTGGCGCGGGCCGGCTGGCGGGTGGCCGCCCTGGACGCCGGGCCGTTCTGGGACCCGGACACCGACTGGTTCAGCGACGAGGCCGCGTCCCACCACCTGTACTGGACCGAGCCCCGGGTGATCACCGGGACCGATCCGGTGCCGCTCGGCTCGAACAACTCCGGCCGCGGTGTCGGCGGGTCCATGGTCCACTACGCGGGCTACACACCGCGCTTCCATCCCAGCGACTTCGCCACCTTCAGCCAGGACGGGGTCGGCGCCGACTGGCCGCTCAGCTACGGTGACCTGCGGCCGTACTACACGGCGATCGAGGAGGAACTCCCGGTCGCCGGGGAACACTGGCCCTGGGGTGACCCGCACGGCTACCCGCACCGGCCGCACCCGGTCGGCGGCAACGGCGAGGTGTTCCTGCGCGGCGCCCGGAAGCTGGGCATCACGGCCAAGGTCGGACCGGTCGCCATTCCTAACGGTCGGTTCGGCAACCGCCCTCATTGCATCTACCGGGGATTCTGCCTGCAAGGATGCAAAGTCAACGCCAAGGCGAGCCCGCTGATCAGCCACATCCCCGATGCCCTGGCTCACGGCGGGGAGGTCCGGGCCGACGCCATGGTGACCCGTGTCGCCGTCGACGAGCGGACCGGGCGGGCCACCGGCGTGCACTACGTCCGCGGCGGCCGGGAACGGTTCCAGCGGGCCCGGATGGTCGCGGTGGCCGGTTACTCGATCGAGACGCCCCGGCTGCTGCTGAACTCCTCCTCCAGCCGCTTCCCCGATGGCCTCTGCAACGACTTCGACCAGGTCGGGCGCTATCTCATGGTGCAGGGGGCGCCGCAGACCGCGGGCCGGTTCGACGACGAGGTCCGGATGTACAAGGCGCCGCCGCCGGAAGTCAGCTCGGAGCACTTTTACGAGACCGACCGGGCCCAGCCCTACCGGCGCGGGTTCTCCATCCAGAACGTGTCCCCGCTGCCCATCACGTGGGCCGAGCATGTGGCAGCCCAGGGGCACTGGGGCCGGGCCCTGCGCGACTACATGACCGACTACGTGCACTGGTGCTGCCTCGGGGCGCTCTGCGAGTTCCTGCCCCAGGCGGGCAACCGGATCACGCTGGACGAGGAGACCGACCGCCACGGACTGCCGGTGGCCCGGTTCTCCTACTCCCAGTGCGACAACGACACCCAGCTGCTCCACGCGGCGCAGCGCGTCATGGAAGACATCCTGCACGCGGCCGGGGCCGATGAGGTGATCACCATCCAGCGGTTCGCGCACCTCGTCGGGGGCGCTCGGATGGCCGCCGACGAGCGGCACGGCGTGGTCGACGGCACCTGCCGCAGCTTCGCCGTGCCCAACCTGTACATCACCGACGGGAGCGTGCTGCCGACCCAGGGCAGCGCCAACCCCGCCCTGACCATCATGGCCGTCGCCGCCCGGGCCGCAGGCCTGCTGCAGGCCGGTGCGCGCGGCGGCCCATCCTGAGGGGGAGTCATGCCAGGACGTGAGGAACTGCCGTCGACCCTGCAGCGGCCGCCGGACCCGGGGCGGCGGATGAGCCCATCTGTTTCATCGCGGGCGGCGCGGGCAGCGGAATGGCGGTATCCCCGCCCGGCCCGGAACCGCGGTCAGGCCATGAGACGACCCGCACCTTCCAGGAGGATGGCGTGAAGGCTGTCGTGTACAAGGGACCTTTCACCGTCGCGGTGGAAGAGGTGCCGGACGCCCGGATCGAAGCCCCGGGCGACGCGGTGGTGCGGATCACCACCACCAATATCTGCGGGTCTGACCTGCACATGTACGAGGGCCGCACGAACGTGGAGCAGGGCAAGGTCCTCGGCCACGAGAACATGGGCATCGTCGAGGAGACGGGCCCCGGGGTGACCTGGATCAAGCCGGGCGACCGGGTGTCCGCGCCGTTCAACATCGCCTGCGGCAGCTGCCGCAACTGCGTGGCCGGGTGGACCTCGTTCTGCCAGCGGATGAACCCCACCGAAGGGGTGGACGGGGCGGCCTACGGCTACGCTCAGATGGGCCCGTACCCGGGGGGGCAGGCGGAGTACCTGCGGGTCCCGTTCGCGGACTTCAACCTGCTCCCGCTGCCCGCCGGCACCGAGTACGAGCGTGACTTCACCATGCTGTCGGACATCTTCCCCACCGGGTACCACGGGGCGGTGCTGGCCGGGGTCAGCCCCGGGGACACCGTGGTGGTCTACGGCGCGGGCCCGGTCGGGCTGCTCGCCGCGCACAGCTCGTACCTGAGGGGCGCGGCACAGGTGTACGTGGTGGACATGCACAAGGACCGGCTGGACCTCGCGGCCGAGTTCGACGCCATCCCGGTCAACGCCTCCGACGGCGACCCCGCTGAGCAGATCATGGACGCCACCCGCGGGCTCGGCGCGGACCGGGGCATCGAGGCGGTCGGGTACCAGGCCCACGACGACACCGGCGAGGAGCACCCGGAGATGGTGCTGGACGGCCTGGTCAAGTCGGTGCGGGCGACGGGCGGGATCGGTGTGGTGGGTGTCTACGTGCCCAGCGATCCGCAGGCCGCCAGCGAGAGCGCGCAGCAGGGCCGGATCGGGTTCGACTACGGCACGTTCTTCCAGAAGGGGCAGGCCATGGGCACCGGCCAGTGCCCGGTCAAGCGGTACAACGAGCAGCTCCGCGACCTGATCATCTCGGGCCGGGCGGCGCCCTCGCTGCTGGTGTCGCACGAGCTGCCGCTGGCTGAGGCGCCCGGCGCCTACGAGAAGTTCGACCGGCGCGAGGACGGCTACACCAAGGTTCTCCTGCATCCGGCGAACTCCTGAGCGTCCGGCCCGGGTACCAGCGGCTGAGCACCCGGGCCGGGCTTGACCGCTCGCCCGTGTGGCATTCAACGGCGATGCCACGCGGGCGAGCCGCATCTATGGCCGGGCGGCCACAGGTACGGCCGGCTCGGCGTCCGCCGCTACGGCCGGGCCGGTGCCGCCGCTACGGCGGGGAGTGGTGCCCGCGCGGGCGGTGATGGAAGATGACAGAGAGTAACCCGTCCCGGGTCGCTGCCGTCCACCGGGAAGCGGGCGGAGGGAGCCATGCCGAGTCCGGACCTCCCGCAGGAGGCCGCCGAGCTACTACGCAGTGCTAGCCGGCTGCTGCACAGTGCTAGTCAGCCGCGTCGCGGGGCGAGCCAGCCGCTGCGCGGGGCGGGGGCACCGGCGACGGAAACGCTCGGCGAGCTGGTCCGGCTGGCTGCGAGTCAGGTGACGGGATGCTCGGGAGCCAGCGCCGCCCTGTGGCAGGACGGGGAACCGGCCGTCTTCGCCGCCAGCCACCCTGACCTGGCCGATCTGGCCAGGGTCGAGCGCAGCGCCGGGTGCGGCCCGGTGACCGAGGCCCGCGCCACCGGGAAACCGGTCTGCTCGCCGGACACCCTCTGCGACGACCGCTGGCCCGCGTACAACGCGGCCGCGCTGGCCTGTGGCGTGCGCTCCTCGATCACCCTGGTCCATCAGTCCGGGCCGGTGGTGGTCACGCTTTCCCTGTTCGGGACAGGTCCGGGGCTGCCGGGGCTGGCTGGCCGGCCGCCGGGCGCTATCGGTAGCTGACCTGCTCCGTGCCGAGCAGGCACTCGCGGAGGTAATCCAGGGCCCGGGCCAGCAGCCGTGATACATGCATCTGCGAGACGCCCAGCTTCTGGCCTATCTCAGCCTGGGTCATGTTGCCGTAGAAGCGCATGGCCAGGATGTGCTGTTCCCGCTCGGGCAGCTCATTCCAGTGCGTGGACACCGCCTGCATGTCCAGGGTGCGCTCCACCTGCGGGTCTTCCCCGCCGAGCAGATCACCCAGGGTGGCCGCCTCGTCGTCGCTGGACATCGGGGCGTCCAGCGAGTGCGGGTGGAAGACCATGTCCGCCCGGTTGGCGTCGCGGATGTCGTCGAGGCTGACGCCCAGATGCCGGGCGACCTCCTGGTCCGTGGGGGAGTGCCCGAGGTCCTGGACCAGCGCGGCACGCGCCTTGCGGACCTGCAGCAGGAGTTCCTGCACCGGCCGCTTGACATGGACCTGCCACCGCTTGTCCCGGAAGTGGCGCTTGATCTCGCCGGAGATACACGGCTGGGCGTAGGCGGCCAGGTTCCCGCCGAAGGCCGGGTCGAAGTTGTTGATCGCCTTGAGCAGGCCCACGTACCCGACCTGCATCAGCTCTTCTTCCGGCTCCGGGCTGTCGCGGTACCGGCGGGCGCACGAGCGCACGAGCGACCGGTACCGCAGCACCAGGGCCTCGCACGCGGCGGAACGCCGCCGGGATTCAGCCGGCAGCGTGTGAACAAGCTCGAGCAGTTCGCCGTCGTCCTGCGCTGCCGGGTCGGCGGCCGGTGGCGTGGGCGCGAGGGGGGTCGCAGCCTCCACGTCTATCACCTCAGAATCCTGCGGGCGGAATCAGTACCTCCCGAGGATGCCCCCAGCACGGGAGATAAACATCTCGCGCGGAGTATTCACGACAGCCCTGGCCGGGCCCCGGGTCCTCAGCCCTCGCGGTAGCGCCCGGCGTCCGCGGACCGAAGTTCCAGGCCCAGGCCGGGGCGCCCCGCATCGGGGGTCAGGACCCCTCCCTGCGGATCCAGCGTCCCGTCGAAGAACATCCGCTCGATCCGTTGATGATCATGGAAGTATTCCAGGTGGCGCAGGTTCGGCACGGCGGCGGCGACCTGCGCGTGCAGGTTCGGCGCGCAGTGCCCGGAGACCTGCACGTTGTGCGCGGCGGCCAGCGCCGCCCCGCGGAGGAACTCGGTGATCCCGCCGCAGCGGGTCACGTCGAGCTGCAGGCAGTCCACCGCCCCCGCGTCCAGCAGGCGGGCGGAATCCGCCAGCGTCCAGCTGTACTCACCCGCGGCCACATCGGGCCGGACCTGCTCCCGGATCACCGCCAGGCCCGCCAGGTCCTGGGAGGACACCGGCTCCTCGAACCAGGTGACCCCGAAGTCGTCCATCTGGCCAGCCATCCGCACGGCCTGCCCGGTGGAGTAACCGCCGTTGGCGTCCACGTACAGCTCCGTGTCCGGCCCGATGACCTCGCGGGCGAGCGCCACGCGGGCCAGGTCGCGCGGCTCGTCGGCGCCCCACGACTCGCCAATCTTGATCTTGACCCGGGGGATCCGGTCTTTCTCGACCCACCCGGACAGCTGCTCGCGGGTCCGTGCCTTGTCGTACGTGGTGAACCCGCCGCTGCCGTAGACCGGCACATCCTCCCGGGCCCGGCCGAGCAGGGTGGCGACCGCGCAGCCGAGCAGCCGGGCCTTCAGGTCCCACAGGGCGATGTCGGCCGCGGACAGGGCCATCGCGCCGATGCCGGGGCGGCCGACGTTGCGCAGCGCCCGGGTCATGGCCTCGTTGGCGCCGGCCACATCCAGGGCGCTGCGGCCGGTCACCACCTCGGAGAGGATGCCGGTCACGACCGGCGCGGCGGCCGCCGCCGTGTAGCTCCAGCCGATCCCCCGCTGGCCCCCGGCCCGTGCGGTGACCAGCACCAGGGTCGTCTTGTCCCAGGCCAGGGTGCCGTCGGCCTCGGGCGCGTCGGTGGGCACCACGTACACGGCCGCATCGAGCCCCTCCACCACGGGCCCGTCCGCCACGGGATCTGTCTCCGCTTTCGCTCCGCCGATCACGCTCATCCTCCTGCCGTCCAGTCCCGCCCTGGCCGCCCGCCCAGGCCATCTGCCCCCAGGCCGTCCGCCCTGGCCTTCCCGGCCGCCCGCGGCTCTAGGCGCCCGCCCCTCTGCTACCTGCGGTCCGTGTGGCCAAACCTCGGCCTGCCGGACAAGGCGTCCGGGAGGAGCCGGACGCCGGCTTGAAGGGCGGTACGCGGGCCGCAGCCCGGACCGCCGGGGGCAGCCCCTGCCGGGGCTGCGGGAGCGATCCTTTAACGATGTTTGGCCGCGGGGCATGTTTGGCCGCCTTCTCCGCGGACAGCCGGGGATGGGCGGATTCACCTGCCGCAGTAACCACGATCAGTTGGAGGTCCGCAGGTGGCACAGATCGCATCCGAGGTTCTGGTCGAGCGCCTAGCCGACTGGGGCGTCGACACCGTCTTCGGGCTCCCGGGCGACGGCATCAACGGCATCATGGAAGGCTTCCGGCGCCACCAGGACCGGATCAAGTTCGTGCTGGTCCACCACGAGGAGGCCGCCGCGTTCATGGCGACCGCCCACGCCAAGGCCACCGGGCAGATCGGCGTCTGCCTGGCCACCTCAGGCCCCGGCGGCATCCACCTCCTGAACGGGCTCTACGACGCCAAGCTCGATCACATGCCGGTGCTGGCGATCACCGGCATGCAGGAAACCTCGGTGCTGGGCACCGGCTACCAGCAGGAAGTGAACCTCGACCGGCTGTATGAGGATGTCGCGGTCTACGACCAGATGATCTACAACCCGGCGCAGCTGCCCGCGCTGGTGGACATCGCGGTCCGCACCGCGTACGCGCGGCGCGGGGTGGCCCACCTGACCGTGCCGAACGACATCCAGGTTGCCCCCGCAGGCGAGAATCCCTGGGCGGAAGTCGGCCCGGCCCGTCCGCCGGCCACGTCGCCGGTCCGGCTGGCCGCCCCCGGGCGGCCCCGCGAGGAGGACCTGCAGCGGCTGGCCGACGTGCTGAACGCCGGCGAGAAGGTCGCGATCCTGGCCGGCGCGGGCGCCCTGCACGCCCGGGAGCAGCTGCTGGCGGTGGCGGAGACGCTGGGTGCGCCGATCATCAAGACGCTGTCCGGCAAGGGCACCGTGCCGGACGACTCGCCCTACACGACCGGCGGGATCGGCCTGCTCGGCACCGCGCCCTCCGAGGAGCTGATGGACGACCTCGACACGCTGTTCATGGTGGGCACGAACTACCCGTACACCAAGTACATGCCGGAACCGGGCAAGGCGCGGATCGTGCAGATCGAGGCCGACCCGGCCCGTGCGGGCGCCCGGGTCCCCACCGAGGTGCCAGTGGTGGGGGACGCCCGGGAAGGCCTGCAGGCCCTGCTGCCCCTGCTCAAGCAGCGGACCGACACCTCGTTCCTGGAGAAGTACCAGACGCAGATGGGTAAGTGGCGGGAGAAGATGGCCGCGCTGCAGGACGAGAAGCGTGACCCGATTGCCCCGGAGTTCGTCGTCAGCGTGCTCGACGAGCTGGCCGCCGATGACGCCATCTTGACCTGCGACAGCGGGACCATCGCGACGTGGGCTGCCCGGCACTGGCACATCCGCGCCGATCGCCAGTTCTACCTGTCCGGGAACCTGGCCACGATGGCGCCCGGGCTGCCGTACGCGATCGGGATCCAGCACGCCTTCCCCGGCCGCCAGGTCATCGGCTATGTCGGCGACGGCGGGTTCTCCATGCTGATGGCCGAGTTCATCACGGCCATCAAGCATCAGCTGCCGGTCAAGATCGTGATCAACAACAACAACTCCCTCGGCCAGATCCTCTGGGAGCAGATGGTGCTCGGCTACCCCGAGTTCGGCGTCCGGCACTCGGACCCGTTCACCGACTACACCGGGATCGCCACGGCCAACGGCGCGCTGGGCCTGAAGGTGAGCCACCCCGGCGAGGTCCGGGACGCGATCAGCCAGGCGCTCAGCCACGACGGGCCGGCCCTGGTCGACGTGAACGTCAACCCGGACGAGCCGCCACTGCCCGGCAAGGTCGAGTACAAGCAGGCCGTGAAGTTCGCCGAGGCCTTCCTGCGCGGCCAGCCCCGCAAGTCCACGATCGCGAGCACGCTCTTCCGGGACAAGATCGAGCAGCTCAAGGCCTAGCCGGCCCGTGCTCGTGGTCCGCGGGCGGCCGCCGGTGCTGACGCGCCGCGCGGCCGCCCGCCGTCGTCTCCGGGTCGAGCGGCAGCCCGCACGGGGGCTTGACCTCGGCCAGCCGCAGATAGGTGACCAGCCGCTGGCCGCCCCGGCTGGACAGCCGGTTCAGCACGTCCTGCAGCTCGGTGACGTCCCGGGCGACCACGGTGAGCAGGTAGTCCATCTCGCCGGCCACGTTGTCGGCCGCGATGATCTGCGGCAGGGCCCGGACCTGGTCCTCGAAGATCCGCGCCGCCCGGGGGTCGTGCCGGCCCAGCGTGGCGAACACGTAGAGCTGCAGCGGGAACCCGGCCGCCTGCGGGTCCAGCTGGGCCCGGATGATGCGGATGACCCCGGACTCCTTGAGCGCGCGCACCCGGTGCAGGGTGGCGGCCGGGGACAGGCCCACCAGGCGGGCCAGCTCGACGTTCGTCCGGTCCGCATCGGCCTGCAGCGCGGTGAGGAGCTTGATGTCAACTTCGTCAAGATGTAGAGCCATAGCACCGAATAATATTTCACCAAGAGGGTGTAGCAGCTAATTCTGGCCCGCGAGGACGCATCCTGGAGGCATGAACCTCGACCGCCGTCGCGCCCTCGTGGCGCTCACTGTAGCCGGGCTGCTGTGGGGCAGCACCGTGCCCCTGTCCAAGATCGCCCTGGGCTGGCTGCCGCCCGGCTGGCTGACCGCCATCCGGTTCGCGGTGGCGGCCGCCGTGCTGCTGGCCATCACCCGGCCCCGGGGACGCGCGACGTGGAGCCCGGCGGTGCTGGCGTGGGGCGCGGCGGGGTACGGCGGGACGGTCCTGCTGCAGAACACCGGCATCACCCGGACCAGTGTCAGCCATGCGGCGCTGCTCATCGGCACCGCCCCCGTGATGGTCGCGATCATCGCGGTGATGTGGCACCGCAGCGTGGTGCGGCCGGTCGCCTGGGCTGGTTTCGCCGTCTCGCTCGGCGGGGTCGGACTGATCGCCGCGGGCGGCGGCGGCGGCGCGAACCTGGGCGGCGACGGCATGGTGCTGGCCTCGGTCCTGCTCTCGGCGGTCTTCACCGTCGGCCAGACCCGGCTGCTGCGCGGCCGCGACCCGATCGCGGTCACCGCGGTGCAGTTCCTGGGCGCGGCCCTGGTCACGGCGCCGTTCAGCGCGCTGACCGAGGGCATGCCGCCCGCACCGGCGCACACGGCCAGCCTGCTGGCGGTGGCCGCGCTGATCGCCGGCGGGACCCTGGTCCCGTTCACCCTGTTCGCCTTCGGGCAGAGCCGGCTGCCGGCCGAGATCGCCGGCGCGTTCCTCAACATCGAGCCGCTGGTCGGCGCGGTAGCGGGCGTCGTGGTCTTCGGGAACCCGGCCGGCCCGGCTCAGCTCGGCGGAGGTGCGGCCATCCTCGGCGGCATCGCGCTGAGCAGCGTGCGGCGGCCCGGCCGGCGCACGGCCAGCCCCGGGATCGCCGCGCCAGCCGAGGCTGAGCACGCCGTGGCTGAGCACGCCGTGCCCGCCCCGGTGGCCCTCGCTGCCGCTGCCAGCCCGGCTGCGGTCCGGGCTGGGTCCGGGCATCGTGTGGCCGGCCATCGTGTGGCCGGGCATGTCGTGGCTGAGCACGTGATGGATGAGGCCGGCGCCCCCCTGGCGCGCTCGGCCGGGGCGCATCCCGTGGCCGCAGGTCATCCGGCCGTCCGGCTCCGCCCGGGGCGGGGACACCAGGCCGGGCAGCCGCCCCGCATCGGCCGCCGGCGCCCCCGCGGGCAGCTCCGGCCCGAGGGTCGCCGTGAGACGGATCGGCCCAGGCCGGGGGATGGCCGGCGCCGCGTGCTCCGGCCGGCTGGCCGCGCCTAGGCCGGCCGGCTGGCCTAGGCGCGGGCGGCCCAGATCGGTACCCAACTGGGCCAGATCCCAAACTTTTTTGAGCAACCGGAAGTCCAGCAGCCGCAAGGGCTTTCGGCATTTACCCAGGTCAGCCCGGTCCTTCCCGACTTGCATCCTCGACCCAGCCTTGCATACGTTGGGCCGCTGTGACTGGAATCCGGACAAGGAGCTTTATGAAGGTACAAACGCGGATAATCACGGCAGCAGGCGCCGGCATCGTCATGGCGGGCCTGGCGGCTGGGCCGGCCCTGGCCAGCACGCACACCGTGCAGCCGGGGGACACGCTCAGCGGCATCGCCGCCTCGGCGGGCGTGCCACTCTCCAAGGTCGAGGCGGCCAACCGCTGGATCAAGAACCCCAACCTGATCTACGCGGGCCAGGTCGTGCACGTGCCGGACGGGCGCTCCGGGATTACCCCGATGGCGCCGACCTCCTATCAGGCGCCGGCGGCGTCCAGCACGCCCTCGGCGAGCTCGGACACGTCAGCTGCTGCATCCACCACCCCGGCGGAGAGCACCGGCACCTCGTCGGCCAGCACGGGCTACTCAGCCAGCGCGGGCACGTCAGCCAGCACCGGCACGTCGTCGGCCAGCACGGGCACTAGCTCGGCCAGCACCGGCAGCTCGCCGTCGTCGTTCCAGCAGTGCGTGTCCTGGCGTGAGTCAGGCAACAACCCGACGGCGTCCTCGTCCGGCCTGTACGGCATCCTGCCGAGCACCTGGGCCAGCCTCGGTTACTCGGGCACGGCCGGCTCCGCCTCCGTCGCCCAGCAGACCCAGGCGTTCCAGCAGCTCTACGCGCAGGACGGCACCTCGCCGTGGGCGCCCTACGACGGCTGCTGATCAGGACCACGTCCTGATCGCAGCAACCCCTCATTACACCTGATTCCGATCACACCGGCCCTCCTCATGCCCCGACTGGTCAGCCTGAGGAAGCCACGCGCGAGCCCCGGCCCGGGACCCCGATCCCGGCCGGGGCTCGACGCGTTCCCGGCCGGATCCCCGGCCCGCAGCCCCGGCCCGGATCCCCGGCCC
>Ga0182024_10007151_pt1 | contig 24156 bp, 20 predicted proteins | sample P32metaG_FD_120480 | JGI IMG/M metagenome (GOLD analysis project Ga0182024, IMG submission 120480) | Permafrost microbial communities from Stordalen Mire, Sweden - P3-2 metaG (Illumina Assembly) | ecosystem: Environmental > Terrestrial > Soil > Wetlands > Permafrost | place: Sweden: Stordalen...
GACCCCACCCGCCCCTCTCCCACCACGCCCTCCAGCCGCGCCAGCGTCAGCTCCAGCTTCTCTACATCCGGAAAACTCGGCCAAAAAAGTCCGCGTTGCGCCACCCGTGGCCGCGCCGCTTCCGCCGCCACCAGCACTTTCACAATCGGCGCCCCCGGCGGACTCCCCTGCAACCGCAGCCGTAGCAATTTCAGCAGCAACTTTGCATCGCGCATTGGCACCGGCAGTTGCATCGTGCGCTCGTAAACTCCCGGCAAACTTTTCGCCCGCAGCACTTCCGTGCGCACATCCAGCGCATTTTCAAACGCCGGCTGCAAATCAAATCGCACGCGCAGCAAACTTGCCGCCAGCGCCCGCGTCGTCAATCGCGCGCAAAGCTGATCCAGCAGCCGCCCCAGCACAAAAGACAGTGGCTCCAGTTCCTCCACTGCGTCGTCTAGTTCCATCTCCTCCTCAAAAGTAAGTTTCTGCTCCGCCACCACCAGTGCGCGCGAAGCTTTCCCTCGCGCCAGCGCCCGCAATCGCACACCCGCCTGCCCCAGCCGCTCCGAAAGTTGCAGCACCGGCAACCGCGCCAACTCCGCGCACGTGCGAATTCCCCATAATTCCAGCGTCTCCGCCATCCCCTCCTCTGGCAGCAGCACGCGAATCGGTAATCCGCCAATCCGCGCCGCTTCTTCCCCCGCCGCAATCAACGTAATCCCGGCAAACCCCCGCGCCGTCACTTCCGCTACAAAAATATTTTCCGCAATCGCCACATTCACGCGCAGCCCGCACTCCCCCGCCCGCGCCACCAGCAACTCCGCGATTTCTTGCTCCGTGCCCAGCAGCGCCGCCAATCCCGCCACATCCAGCAAAATCAAATCTGCCGCGCGATCTTCCATCCGTGGCGACACCGACCATCCCACATCCCGCAACGCTGCATGCGCCGCCTTCTCCGCTGCCGCTGACCGCGCCCGAATCTCCACTCCTGCAAACTGCGCCGCATGCGCCTTCGTCATCCCCAAAAAAATCTCCGCGTTCAGCGCCCCCGCGTTCGCCGCCACCACGCTAAACAGCGGCGGCGCATTCCCATCAATCAGCGCAATCGCCCGCCCACGCAATCCCGGCTCAACGCGCACCACCGCCTGCACCGTAAATTCCGCAACGTAAATCGCCGCAAATCCCATATCGCATCGACCAAGAAGCGCAAAAAAAACACTCCTTTGTAGGGGCGCAGCATGCTGCGCCCAGCTTGCCCGGGCGTCCGAAATTAAACGTCTTCGTTTTAATTTTTTGCCGAAAAATTAAAAATCTTCTCGATTCTTATCCTCATCCAAATAATTCCACTCCGTCTTTATCGCAAAATCCGTTGCATCCATCCGCTTCTCATCCATCTTCCGCGCATCGATCGACAACACGCGACTCGCCATCGGCCTATTTCCCAGCGCCCGCCTATCCTCCATCTGCATCCGCGACCGCACCACTTCCGTGCAACTCTGCGTCCCGCTAAGCAAACATCCCGCTGCATGCCAACTATTTTTCTGCGATTCATTTTTCTGCACATATTTGTGTCGCAAATTTTTTCCTGCCGCTCCCGCTTCCCACGCCGTCTCCCGCCACACTCCGGCTTCCCCCTCCATCCGCAACACCAGCGACGCGCAAGTCTTCGCATGCGACTCTTCCCCCATCAACAACAGCACCGTCGCCGTCCCCTCCACCGCTCGCCGAAACCGGAACCACACATTCAGCTGCACCTGCCGCACCACGCGCGCCGCCACATCGCTCAAATCCAGCGCGATCAACCCGAATCCTCCGCCCTGAATCAGCAAGTCCGTAGCCCGCAACGCCTGCTCGATATTTTTGCAGCGCACCCACAGCAACTGCCGCAAGCTCACTCCCGCCGCCAGTCCCGCCGCCGGATCAAACGCGTCCCGCCCATCCACCAGCGCGCACACTTCTCCCTCGCGAGTCCGCGCCGCCATCATCGCCAAGAGCAAACTCGTCCGCCCGCTTCCCGCCCTGCCAAAAATTTCCGTCAAACACCCGCGCGGCAACCCTCCCGTCAACTCATCAATCTCCGCAATCCCGGTGGACACCACCTCCACCACCGACCGGTCGCGATACTCCAGCGGCCCCACCACGCGCCCCGCCAGCGCCGTCTCCACCTGCAAACGCAACGCCGCCGCCCGCTCATTCATAGCCATGAATTGCACGTCCCAGGACATCCCGGCGGAAAAAACGAGGTAGAGGAGGAATCGTGTATTCGCTTTTTGTTCGCCTACGAGAAAATGATCTACCCGTGCGCTGTCTTTGTCAAGCGCCCCCAATTTTTTCTTGTATGTGAATTTTGAGATTTCACGCACGAGTGGAGACTGATTTCACTTCTTAAGGAGGGTTCCCAATGCGCACTTACTCTACAACACAAAGTACTTGACAACAGGAAGCGCGAGGGTATCCTAGGGCTAGAAATCGCAGGAAAGGAACCGCCCATGCAAACCGCGCAACCCCCTCCCTCCAACCTTTCGAATCCCTTCTCCGAATTCTGCTCCACCCTCGCCGACGCCGCTCGCTTCTGGGAGCCTCGCCGCGTCCTCTACAACATCATCCTCGCTGCCGTCACCGTCACTTGGTTCCTCGCCACCTGGCCGCACTTCCGCCCCGCCTTCACGCTCCAAGGCCTGCTGCAGCTCTGCCTCCTTGGTTTGATCGCCAACGTCCTCTACTGCGCCGCCTATCTCATCGACCTGCCCATGCAGCACACTCCCTTCGCCGCTTTCTGGAAACGCACCCGCGTCATCCTCTTCATCATCGGCACCCTCCTGGCGTTCGTCATGACCAATTACTGGATTTCCGACGAAATCTATCCCTTCGTCCAGTAGCACCGGCACTCTTGCCTGTACAACCCAGCTGCACCGCATCCATCCCCAATCTCACGCAGAAAATTTCTGATGCTTCACAAACACCCGCGCATCCGCGGCATCAAAAAACACCAACCGCACCTCCGTAATCCCCTCCGCTGCCCGTAAACCCCCCTCAATCGCCCGCGAAGCCACCTCCGCCGCTTCCTCCCTCGGATACCCATACGCCCCCGTCGAAATCGCCGGAAACGCTATCGACCGCAACCCCTTCTCCTGCGCCAACTCGAGCGCCTTCCGGTAACAAGACGCCAACCCCTCCGCATCCGGCGTGCTACTCGACCGGCAAATCGGTCCCACCGTGTGAATCACAAACCGCGCAGGCAAATTCCCTCCCGTAGTAATCACCACTTCCCCTGTCGGCAACCCCTCGGGATACCCCGTCCGCCGAATCCCGCGACACTCCTCCAAAATCGCCGCCCCACCCTTCCGATGAATCGCCCCATCCACTCCTCCACCCCCCAACAACGTGCTGTTCGCCGCATTCACAATCGCATCCACATCCTCGGCCGTAATATCCCCCACCACCACCCGTACCTTCCCGCCGAAATATTTTTCCAATGCTTCCTTCTCCTTCATTCCTTCTCCTAGTTACTTTTAATCACTCGCACACGCAATGTGCCAGTCGTCACCACCGAGTGGACCACGCCATCTTTCTTGTAAGGTATAAAAATCCACATCCGTGCAACCGCCGCTAGCTGTTCTCCAATTTCCCGCTCCGTGGCGTGTACGACTTCGACCCGCTCCACTAAGCCATTTTGCGCGACGTGTACTTTTAGCTTCGCTTCTGCTGACCTGACAATCCTTCGTCAACACCACTCGCTCCAAGCCGCAGAAAACGACCATTTCCGCTGAAACCGTCCAACACTGAACCGGGTTCGCGGGTCGTTTACGTTTTTCAAGAAAAACGGCCTTTACTCCGTAATTCGCCGCTCAATTCGCGGATCCGGCGCAAACCACACCAGCGCAATCGCCCCGTAAATGGCCAGCGCAATCCACGTATTCAAGAACGACAACACGATCGCCGCAGCGTAAAGTCCCAGCGAGAGTTTTCCCTTGTAGTCGCGGCCCAGCGCCACTGCCAGCGGCGAATCCTCTCCGTGCAACGCGATCAGCAGCCGCGTCAGAATCACATACGCAGCGCCAGCCAGCAGCAGCACCGAACCGTACAGCGCCACCGGAATCGTCGCGCGGTGATTTTCTCCCATCCATCCCGTCACCACCGGCACCAGCGACATCCAGAACAGCAAATGCAAATTCGCCCACAACACGCGGCCATTCACTTTCTGGCACGCCTGCAGCATGTGGTGATGGTTGTTCCAGTAAATCCCTACGTAAATAAAACTCAACCCATAGCTTAGAAAAACAGGAATCACCGGACGCAGCGCCGCCCAATCCGTGCCGCGCGGCACTTTCAATTCCAGCACCATAATCGTGATGATCACCGCGATGACGCCGTCGCTGAACGCTTCCAGCCGTCCCTTACCCATGCGCCATTCTACTTGGATTTATCGTGGATCGCGGTTGTAACCAAACCGCACAGTCGCGACGAACCCGCATACGGTCATCCCGAACGAAGCGAGGGATCTGCTTTTTCTTTGGCGTGGCGAACCCGCGGCTGTATCCAACTCAGCGGCGCGCGCGGTCTTTGCGCACCGCTTCATCGATCAACGCATCCAGTTCGCTGCGCGTTAGCGTTACCGGCTCGTCTTTTTCGTCCGCGCAATCGCTGGTGATCGGCAACTCCGCGCCGCCGCCCGGCGGTGCTTCCACAAAATACCGCGCGCGCGCGGCCATCAATTTCGCCACTTCACGCCCCGAAAGCAATTCCGGAGTGCCGGCCATTTCCGCAGCCAGCGTAATCTTCGCGGAATGCTCGATGGTTTCCATGCGGAAAAATGCCGTCAGCAAATCCGGCGCGCAGGTCACTGCGCCATGATTGGCCAGCAGCATTGCATCGTAATGCGATACAAATGGTTCGAGCGCTGCGCTTAACTCCGGAGTTCCCGGAGTTCCGTAGCGCACCAGCGGAATCTGGCACAAACCAATAATTACTTCCGGCAGCAGCGCCTGATCCAGCGCGCGTCCAGCCACCGCGAACCCCGTGGCCGTGGGCGGATGCGCGTGGCACACTGCAAAAACATCCGGACGCATGCGGTAAAACAAAAGGTGCATGGCCAGCTCGGAAGAAAATTTCTTTTCGCCGGACAACTGGCGCCCTTCCAGATCGGTGACCACCAGATCGTCAGGAAGCAGCGCGCCTTTGTTCATGCAGGTTGGCGTGGTCAGCACGCGCTGCGCGTCCAGCCGCACCGACAGATTTCCTTCGCAAGCCACGATGAAGCCGCGTTCGTACATCCAGCGGCCGGTGACACAAATTTCGTGGCGGTGCTGCGCTTCACTCTTGGCGTGGCCGGGCGATACCGATTGTTCAAACATGGATGGTAGCGACCCAGGAGCGGGAGAACCTGTGCCGCGGAGCGGAAGCATACACACTTCGCAGCGGCCATGCCAGCACGAAAATTTAAATTACGTTGGTCTTCCGTGGCCCGCCGCCCACACGGAAAGCCATGGCCGGTCAGCTCAAGCGTAAATGCCGCGCAGCCGCAACGCGCTGGCCACACGGTCAATCGCCAGCATGTACGCTGCGATGCGGTTGTTTACCTGATGAGTTTCCGCGTAGCGCACCACCTGATCGAAAGCGTTGTCCATCACGTCCAGGAGGCGTTCGTTGACTTCACTTTCGCGCCAGAAGAAACCTTGGCGATCCTGCACCCACTCAAAATAGCTGACAGTAACTCCGCCGGCGTTCCCCAAAATGTCGGGCACGGTGAAAATGCCTTTGCCGTCAATGATGGCGTCGGCTTGCGAAGTGGTGGGGCCGTTGGCGCCTTCACACAAAATTTTGGCCTGCACCTGGCTGGCATTTTTTTCGGTGATCTGGTTTTCGATGGCCGCGGGAATCGCAATTTCGCAGGGCTGAAACAAAACATCGCGCGAACTCATCTTGGCGCCACCGCTAGGAAAATCCGGCAAAGCTTTGCGTTGCCGATAAACCCAATCGATTACTTGCGGCACGTCGAAACCTTTTTCGTTGTACAGGCCGCCGCCGATATCGGCCAATCCGACAATTTTGTATCCGTTGCGATGCATCAATTCCGCGGCCAGCGAACCAACATTGCCGAAACCTTGAATCACCACGCGGCACCCTTCTTTTTTGATGCCCAGCTTGGCGATGGCGCGATTGCAGCACATCATCACGCCGCGGCCGGTGGCCTCGCGGCGTCCCGCGGAACCGCCGAGTTCGATGGGCTTTCCGGTGACGACGGCAGTCGTAGCTTGGCCAAGATGCATGGCGTAGGTATCCATGACCCAAGCCATCGTCTGTTCGTTGGTGCCAACGTCCGGCGCCGGAACATCTTCCTCGCGCCCCAGCCAATTCGCGAACTCCGCGCCGTAGCGCCGCGTCAAACGTTCGAGTTATGTCTTCGACATTTTTTGCCGATTGCAGATGACGCCGCCCTTGGCGCCACCGAACGGAATATTTACGACGGCGCATTTCCAGGTCATCCAAGTAGCCAAGGCGCGAACTTCGTCGAGGCTGACGTCCGGAGCAAAGCGAATGCCGCCCTTGCCGGGGCCGCGCACGGTGGAATGCAGCACGCGGTATCCGGTGAAAACTTCCAGCGTACCGTTATCCATGCCCACCGGAATATACAGCGTGATCTCTTTGCTGGGATGTTTCAGATAGCGGTACAACCCTTGCTCGAGTTTTAGTTTCTGCGCGGCAATTTCAAATCGTGCTTCGGCGTTTTGGTAGACGTTCAGTTCTTCGGGCGTGGGTACCTGCGACATGCACACTCTCCTAAAATTCGCGACATCCTTTGCGCGGCACTATGCGACGCGGCGCGACCGGAAAGGTCGACGCAACTAGTTCGACGCAACTTCGCCAAGAAGCAAAGCTAACGTGCGGCGGTGCCGATCGCTCCTCTGAATCGCAAGACAAGCAGCGTACCTGATTGCGAGCTACCCACTCGCGGCACGTCATTTGTCCGGGCGACCAGTATACGAACGTGGAGCGCGTAGCCGCAAGGACCACGACGTTGGGACGTTGGGAGGCGCAGTGCTTGTGAACCACCAAAGGACGGAAACGTGTAACCGCAGCGAAGCGCACGAATCGCGGGCTGCTGAATGAGTTCAGCGCTATTGCAGGCGGAACTGGATGGTGACCGTGAGATGCATGGGAACAGCTTTGCCGTCGAGCGTGGCAGGTTGATACTTCCATTGACGGAGAGCGTCCATCGCGGCCAAGTGCAGCATGGCTGGGCCGGAGACAATTTTCATGGTGGTGACACGGCCTGCGGCGTCGACGAGCGCGTCGACTCTTACGTCGCCGCTAACGTGCTGCGTCTTGGCGAAAGCCGGGTAAGCCGGAGGAACAGACTTCAGTAATTTAGCGGACTTCACGTCTCCGCCGACGGGTACGGGAGCAGTAGGCGCCGCGGGACCGGAACTGGAAGCGAAAGTTGCGCCAAGCGCCGCGTCACCGGCGTCAGCAGAGTTATTGAGAGCAACATCGGCATCGCCTACATCGGAGCCGTTAGACTTGCGACTGACTGTCGGCGCTGAAAGATGGACTGCTCCGAGCGCAGGTTTTTTTGGTTGGGCGGCCGCGGACTTCGCGTCGGCGGGCGAGCCAACTGCTGCCGAGGGCACTGAATTGGCAGGTTGCACCGAGCGACCCGCGGTGGCCGCCGTGTTGGTGTTGACCGGCGCCGAAACGACAGCTGAATCTTTGACAGCAATCGCGGAATGAGTGCTGGAAACGTTGGCAGTGGACGAAGGTTGCGGCACCTGCGCATCAGCGGTCGAAGCGCTGCTGCCTGGTGAAGCAACGGGAAGATTGGGCTGCGCCGCACTCGCGCTGTGCGGTGAACGCTGCGCGCCCCCAAAAATTGCCGCGTCCTGATGCGTATACCAGTAGCCGGCGCCCGCGGCGAGCAGAACGCCCGCGGCTATCGCGGCAAAGACAAAACCCTTTTTCGACTTGGCAGCGCCCTCGGCGGAAGTTTGTTCGTCGCTAAACATCGAATTTGAGCCGAAGTTTGGCGCAGGGACTTCGAAGATTCCGGTGACGGAAGCGTCGGCGGCGGACGCGGGTTCTTCATCCACCTGCAAATCTTGCGCAGACGGTTCGTGTTGCGGCAGGACCCGTGAGTCCTGCGTTTCGACCGACGACGTGAGGAACGATGAACTGAGCAGTTCGCTGTCCACCTTTGTTTCCGGTGGCGTGGCGGAGTTACGAGCCAACGATTCGAGCCACGCGGGAATCTTTACGGGCTCTTCGTCGAGCAGGGACTCCAACGACACGGAGGACATTTTTGTCAGCGCGGGAGTGACGGTAACCGTAGAAGACGACGCGGCGCTAGGCGCAGCCTGAGGCGTTTTTGACTGTGTCGTTTTTGCGTCCGAATCGGGAATGCTTGCTGGAGGCGCGGCGATCTCCGAAATTTGGCGGGCGAGGCTTGCGAGTGTCGAGACTTCCGGCGCGGATGGAGCGGGAGTAGGCTGCTCGGATTTTTTGACGTTCTGACCGAGGAAGGCAGAAAGCTGTTCTTGCAGGCGAGCGTTTTCGGCGCGCAGTGCTTCCGTGGAATCCGCGGCTAGGGGCTTGACGATTTCAGGCTTAGGAGTCTCCGGCTTTGTCGCGATTGGCACAGCATTGGAGGGCACCGCAGGAATAGCGGGAATGGCGCGGAGTTTAGGGTCGGAAGCCCGGCGCAACAGATTCATATCGAGAGGCGCGGGAGTCGAAGTAGAAGTAGCCGGCTTCAGCGGCGAATTCGCGGTAACGGCGGGTGTTGCAGAGATCGGCGGCGCGGCGTGTTGCGATTCCGAAGTGGGAACGGCGAGTTTTGTTGGAACCAGTTTCGGAGTTTCGGCGACCGCAGGAACGACTGGTTTGGGCGGTTCGATGGCGGTTGCGGGAATCGTTGAAGTGGGGATCGACGGCGACGAAATGGGAGCTGCGGGCACGGACGCCACGGGCGTCGCGGGCGCGGCAGGAGCGCCGATCGCGGGGGCGGAACGAGCAGGCGTCATGGCCGCAGGCAGAGGCACTGAAGCGTTCGGCGAAGATTGCGCGATGCGGTCGCCAGGGAAGCGCATGCCCCAAAAACCAATCACGGGCTCGGTGAATTCGAGTTCTACGTAACCGCTGACGTTGCGATAATTTTTGGATTTGACAACCTGGCAGACCACTTCTTTTTTCGTTTTTTCGTTGGTGAGGAAAAGCAACTGGCCAGGCGCGACGGAAGATTGCAAGCGGATCACTGCGCCATTGGCGAAAACGAGTACGGTTTTGCTGGATTCGGAAAAAGGCTCGCGCTTATCGGTGCCGTCGACGGAACGCGCGCCATTCACGGTAATGGAAACTTCCAGAGCGACGGGCTGCGGCTTAGCAACAAATTCCGGCGCCGCGAGATTGCCGGCGGCCGCACGCGGCGTTACCACTTCCGGCGAAACTGGAAGAACTTCCGTATCTTTTACAATCGTTGACATGACCCCACCCGCGAAGAAGATTTTGCCTGGCCCCGAAAGCCATGAGGAAACAGAGTTCTCGGTAACCTATATAGCTTGTTCCTGACGAGGGCGGAGCAGCCATAGTACGCGCGTACCACGAAGGAACACTGGCCGCGTGGACAGGTGGGCAACCTGTACGAAAGGCAGACTATTGCAGGGCGAAATTATTTTTTGGGCGTTAGATTGAGCGGCAGCTTGAAGCGCTCGTCGATTTCGACTTGGTAGCCGGTGACCAGTTTGTTGGTTTCGTTGGCCATGCCGATGACGGCTTGCAATTCCTTGAACACTTGGGGCGCCATGCCTTTGGCGAAAGCCGAGGCGGTATGCGAAGCGATGCAGTATTGGCAATTGTTGGTAACGCTGACGGCGATATAGAGAAGCTCTTTGGTGAGCGGATCGATGGCGCCGGGGCCCATGATTTCTTTCAGGCTTTCCCAGGTGCGCTTCAGGAGTTGCGGATCGTGGGCTATGGCCTTCCAGAAATTATTGATCCAGTCGATCTTGCGCGTGGTCATGATGTCGTCGTAAACCGCGCGGACTTCGGGAGTGGCGTCCTGGTATTCGATGAGCGGAAAAGTTGGCATGTGGTCTCCGGAAGATGAGCGAGCAAACTCCAGCTGCGTTCAGAACGTTAGCAGGCGGCGGCAAAATTGAGAAGTGATACAAATCCGCAGCATTAAAACGATATAATACGCGCGCGTTGACGACTGGCATTTGTGGCCGCGTAGATTTTCTTGAGGAGTTTCTGCTTGCCGACAAATCGTTTTTCTAACCACAATTTACGAATTTTGCGGGCGGGGAAAGTTCTGGCGAAGGCGGCAGGTGTCGCGCTGACCTGTGGCGCATTTCTTGCCGTGTGTCGAGCAGGGCAGACCATAACGACCATAACGATTGACACTACGCCCGCCAAGGCTATCTCTTTCGATCCGGACCGGGCGCTGGGAACGTCCATTGATATTTTGCCGGACACCTGGATCGACAAAGCCTATAGTCCAGACGTTTTGCGAAAATCGCTTTCGGCGGGATGGGGACCGATTACCTACCGGCAGAATACGGAGTTAACGGTGGAAGTGTGGCACTGGAACGAGCACGGTACCTGGAGCGACGCGGCGCATCAGAGCGGATATTTCACCGGCGATGCCGCGCCGAAAGACTTTCCGCGGCATTCATATGGATTCAACCTGACACATCGCGGAAGCACGCGCAGCGATCATGCGGAAAGACAATTTTCGCGGCTGACGGATGGCGACGCGCAAAGTTATTGGAAGAGCAATCCGTACTTGACGAAAGCGTTCACTGGTGAGGACGACGCAATCCATCCGCAATGGATCGTGGTGGATTTCGATACCGTCCAACAAATTGACGCCATCAAGATCGATTGGGCCAATCCGTATGCACGTAAATACGTGGTGCAGTATTGGACCGGAGAAGACGCCATCAACAAGCAGGGCACTGGAACGTGGACCACGTTCGCGAATGGCGAGGTTGCCGGCGCGGCGCAAAACGGCGTACGCAGGCTTGCGGACTCGCCGATGAAAGCGCGCTTTGTGCGGATTCTGATGACGGAATCTTCGAATACCTGCGACACGCATGGTAACGGCGATCCGCGCAACTGCGTGGGTTACGCGGTGAATGAAATTTACGTGGGAAACTTTACGGCGGGCGGCGAATTTGTAGATTTGGTGCGCCATGCGCCGGGGCAGTACCAGACGGCAACGTACGTGTCGTCGATGGACCCGTGGCATACGGCAGCGGATATCGAGCCCGGGCGCGTACAAACGGGATTCGATCTCTTCTACACTAGTGGAATCACAAACCAGCTGCCGGCGATGATCCCCGTTTCTCTGCTGTACGGAACACCGGAAGATTCCGCAGCGGAGCTGGCGTACATTGAAAAACGCGGCTACTCCATTTCTTATGTGGAGATGGGCGAGGAGCCGGATGGACAATTCATGCTGCCGGAAGATTACGGCGCGCTGTATTTGCAATGGGCGCGGGCGCTGCACGGTGTCGACGCAAAATTGAAGCTAGGCGGTCCAGTATTTACCGGGGTGAATGAAGATGTGCAAGCGTGGCCGGATGGCGGCGGGCGAACTTCTTGGATGGGAAGATTCATCGATTATCTGAAGGCCCGCGGAAAGTTGGGAGAATTGTCGTTTGTTTCGTTCGAACATTACCCATTTCCGCCGTGTGAGGTCACCTGGGCGGATCTGTATCGCGAGCCAGAACTGGTGCGGCACATTTTACAGGTGTGGCGCGATGACGGAGTGCCGCGGAATGTTCCTTTGATGATCACGGAGAGCAATCTGTCTTGGGACTTGACGCAGCCGATGGCGGATACATTTGCCGCGCTATGGCTGGCGGATAATGCCGGCGCGTTTTTAGCCAATGGGGGCGCGGCATTTTATCACTCACCCATACAGCCAGAACCGTTGCGCCCAGGTTGCCATGGCTGGAGCACGTTTGGAAATTTTGTGGCGAATGACCGGATGGAAATACTGCAGCCCGCCGCACAATATTTTGCCAGCCAGTTGATCAATCTCGAGTGGGTGAAGCACGGCGCAGGGGCGCATGAACTTTATCCCGCAAATGCCGATGTGCACGACGACGCGGGACATGAGTTGATCACCGCGTACGCGGTGAGGCGTCCGGACGGCGACTGGTCAGTAATGGTGGTGAATAAAGACGCTTCTAACGCGCATGCCGCCAAGATCGTAGTGGTGAATGGAAATACTTCGGCGAAGCGGCATTTTGCCGGCGCCATTTCACTGGTCTCTTTTGGCGCGGAACAGTACGTCTGGCACTCGGATGGGTCCAAAAGCCACGCGGAACCCGATGGGCCGATGAAGCGATGGTCTGTGCAGGCCGGGACGGACACGACGTTCACATTGCCGAAAGCGTCAGTCACGGTGATTCGCGGGCGATTGTCCGACAATTAATTTTGCGAGCGGTTCACAAAAGAAAAACGCCACTCCGGCTTGCTGCGCAGAGTGGCGTTTTTCTTTAGGTACCGCGAAAGATCCGACGTTTTTAACGAGCGGGCTTCTTGGTCGGATGCGACTCACTCGGATGCGCTTGCGGCTTAGGAGCACTCTTGGGTTGGGGCGCGGGCTTGCTGCTTTGCGCGTGCGCGGTATTTTGATTGGAAGCCGGACGATTCGAATTCGTGGCGGTGGCGCTCTTCCCCTTGTTGGCGGACGTTGTGGAATTCGCTGTGTTTGGACGATTGTTGTTCGCGGTCTTCGCTTGGGCGTTCGCCGGACGGTCCGATTTTACGGCGGCTTTCGCAGACTGTGCGTGATACGGCGCGCCAGCTGTTTTTGCAGCGACTACGCCCTTGCCGGAAAATTGGCCGGGCTTTGGCGTGGCTGCGACAGCGGGCTTGCCGCCATTGACAGAAGCTTTTTGTTGCGGGTTCGTCAGCGACGTGTGCTCGTGCTGCGTTTGTTCGGACGTGGGTTGTATGTGCTTCTCATTGGCAGCGGCTTGTTCTGCGGCCGTTGGTTGCGCAGCGGTACCGCCAGCGCCGTTAAAGCTGGCGTTGGTCGTGGTGTTGTTGACGACGACGGTTTTGTTATAGGTGTTATTGATGACCGTGGTGTTGCTAATGTTGGTGACCGAGCGGTTGTATGCGAAGACGCCGTGATCCCAGCGGCCGCCTTCAAAGCCGACGCCGCCGTATCCAAAGCCGTAATTCACTCCGCCGTAGAAACCAATGTGCGGTCCCCAGTAGCCGACGTGCCACCCATAAGCGCCGCCGACAAAACCCCAGTAGCCGGGAGTCCAGAGATATCCAGGCGTGGGAGCAAGCACCCACGTGCCAGGAACCCAATAATAATCATCCTCGCCATAAGCCCAATAACCGGGGGTCCAAATATATCCAGGCCCGGGCACGGCAGGTTGCACATAAACGGGCAAAGCGGGCGGAGCAACGTGAACTGAAATGCCAACGCCGATGCTGACGCCCTGCGCACAGGACGCGGCGGGAATCACAAGTGCTATGAGAGCAAGAAAAACTAGACACAAACCACGAAATGTAGACATTTGCCGTCGACCTCTCTCCGTGTAGTTTTCGTGAGTTAAGGCTGTGAGGTTAAACCCTCGCTGCTGCTGAAAGTTGCTGCTGGGATAGACAAAGTATGGCGGCGTGGATGTGCGTGAACAACATCGTTTCCAGTGCAGGCTGTCGAAAGAGTGAAGAGCGGCTCGCTAAAAGATTCGCAAACCTCTACAATCCGCTCGCAGTCGGCTCGGACATTCGCGGAGGACAATTTGAAAGCCTGGTATGTGTATGCGGTTTTGACGATTTTGACCTGGGGATTGTGGGGCGTATTTAGCAAGCTGGCTTCCAACTATTCGAAGCCGAAGCAGGCGCTGCTGTTTCAAACCGCGGGCGTGCTGGCGTTTGCGGTGGTGGTCCTGTTTATGGAGAAATTTCGCTTTGAGTGGTCGTTGCCTGGTTTTAGCTGGGCATTTCTGGGAGGATTTTTTGCATTCATAGGTTTTTTGACTTTTTTTGCAGCGCTGGATCAGGGGAAGGCCTCGACCGTGGTGACCCTCTCGGCGTTGTATCCGTTGGTGACGATTTTGCTAAGCCTTGCGTTTTTGCACGAGAAGTTGACCATTCGGCAGGGCGTGGGGATTGTGTTTGCGTTGATTGCCAGCGCACTGCTGGCCGTCTAGGTGCTACGTGAATTGCGCAGTCGCTAGCGCCAAGTCGCACCGCTAATGCGGATGCCGCGTTGGTGCATTTCGAGCAGAAACTGTTTTGGCGGAATGGCTGTCTCCGGCGGTTGCACTCCGGTCGTATGGATTGCGCCTGAAACGATCATTTGCGCGGCGGCAGAGATGGGGAAACCGGTGTCTCGTGCCACGGCGCTAAACGACGGAATCGTTGAAAATCTTGCGGTGGCGTCCAGCGTCAGCACTTCGTTACGGCTCCCGTTCTTGCCGGTGACCACCACGCGGATCGTTTCAACATCCTTGGGAGGCTTGGCGGACAGCGGCCGAGCTTTGAGTAGTTTTTCCAGCACGGCTCGGGGTGAAACTTGCACGCCGCTCACCGCGACGGGCTTATTTTCGAGTAGGCCAATCGCTGAGAGAAGTTTTACGGCTTCGATCAAATGCTGGTCGTAGTTGATTTTGAAAAAACTTTCCCGGATGCCTTTGGATTTGAAGCTTACGGGAAGCGTAGCCACTTCGGAATGAATGGAATGGTGCATAACGAGTTTTCCGATGGGCTTGGCGAAAGTCTGGGACTCAGCGCCAGAAAACCTCTCACATTCGCGAAAGCGGCCTTTCTCGAAGGACATCGGCGGAATGGTGAGTTCGTCGAGGATGGTAGCGACAGAAAAGCCGAAGGCCAACGGGTCGGCGTAGATTTGCGCGTCGCGGCTGCCGTTGTAGACGCGTACGGCGTGGACGCGGTCGAGTTGATCAGCCAGATAACGGGCCATTACGTTGGCGATGCCCGGAGCGCTGCCGATGCCCAGGATCGCGAGTTTATCGATGCGCAGGAAGGCCCGGTGAAGCTTTAACTGTTCGCGGGTGGTATAGAAAAGGCCGCCGAGATCGAGGTAATGCACGCGCGCGGCTAACGCGGCTTTCATTACACCGAGGTTCCAATAGTATTGCGTGCAATTCAGGACCGCGTCGTAGTTGCCCAGGAACTTCGCCAGGGCAGAAGCTTTCCGGACGTCGGCGAAGACCGCTCGCGCTTTCTTTGCGCCGAATTCTCGTGCCACTTTCTTTGCACGCGGAAGATCGAAATCGGCTACCAGTATCTCTTTCACCTGCGGAGATTGCTCCAGATCGTAAACCGCCGCACAACCCATCATTCCAGCACCGAGCACCGCAAACCTCACAATGTTCTCCCCGCCTAACAGCCCGGCTTCAATGGATTAATGTGCAGCGCGACAGTCTTGAGGTGCGTCATGTCGTCGAATGTGAAGCGGCCGCCGAGACGGCCATAGCCGCTGCTGGTGCCGCCACCACCGCCGAAGGGTTCGTGCGCTTCCCAGTAGTCCGTGGTGTCGTTGATGACTACGTTGCCGCTTCGCAAGCGCTCCGCAAAATAAAATGCTTTGTCGATGTCGCGGGTGAAAATCGCCATTTGCAGCCCGTACCCAGTGCCGTTGGCGAATTCGATGGCTTGATCGTAACCGTCGACAGTGATGATCGGAACAACCGGGCCGAAGGTTTCTTCGCGGTTGAGCAGTGATTCAGAACTGACGTTGTCGACGACTGTGGGTTCAAAAAAAAACTTTGTCGCATGGTTGGCGGCGCGCTTGCCTCCGAAGGCGATGCGCGCGCCTTTTTGCGTGGCGTCAGCGAGATGGCGCTCCGTTTTCTCGAGAACGGGCAGATTGTTCATCGGCCCCATATGAATTCCCTCATGAAATGGATCGCCCACGCGGACGTTTCTGGCTTCTCGAATCACCAGATCAAGAAAATCTTTGTGTACGCGGCGGTCGACGAGCACGCGTTCCGTGGCGCAGCAGACTTGTCCCGCGTTGAAATAAGCGCCGAAAGCGGCGGCTTTTGCGGCGCGGGGAAGATCGGCGTCTTCCAGGACAATTTGCGGCCCGTTGCCGCCGAGTTCCATCAATAGTTTTTTGACGCCGGCGCGGCGCTGGATGGTGTCTCCGGTGTGCGTTTCGCCGGTGAGCCCGATTCCATCGATGCCAGGATGCGTTACCAGCGCGTTGCCCGTCGTAGGGCCCAAGCCCGAAATCAAGTTGAACACTCCTGGCGGCAGCTCTGCTTCCGCCATGCACTGCGCCAAAAACAGTCCAGCGAGAGGAGTTTGCTCCGCGGGTTTGAAGACGATGGTATTGCCCGCGGCGATGCCTGGACCAAAATATTCCGAGGGAATTACCGTGGGAAAATTCCACGGAGTGATAATGCCCCAAGTGCCGATGGCGACTTTGAAGGTGAAGAGTCGCTTGTTAGGATCGCGCGCGGGAATGATGGGAGTTTCGAGGCGTTTCACGTCTTCGGCGGCGATGCGAAAATTCTCCGCACTCTCCTCCACTTCCGGCAGGGCTTCGGCGAAATAGGGTTTGCCCTGTTCGAGCGAGATGATGCCCGCGATCATTTCCTTATGCGCGAGGATGCGGTCGGCGATGCGGTGGCAGGCCGCGGAACGTTCAAAAGGTGGCGTGAGGCGCCAGGCGTCCCAGGCTTTGCGGGCGGATTCCACAGCGCGCGCAACATCGGCTGCGGATGCGTGCGGAACTTTGCCGAGCAGTTGGCCGGTGGAAGGACTGTGGACTTCGAGATGCTCCGTGGTGTCACTGTCCACCCATTTGTTGTCGATGAACAACTTCAGCGGGGGAAGCGCGGCAAGAAGTTCTTCTGCGGATGGAGCGCGAGCGATCATGCAAGCCTCGTTTTGGGAGAGTGGCGACAACTTGTTTATGTTGGGCGGTCGCAGCGGGAGCAGTCTGGCACGTTACTATAACTTCGTAAAGTTCGGTTGCGGCAACAACCTCGCTTCTAGTCTCGCGCGATCATAGAAATTGCTCGCGCAGCAGCAGCGCCAGGCGTCGCGTATTGTGCCGAATGACGCCATGCTCTTCGAGCAAATTATCAAGGATCACGCGAAACCCCAGCTTGCGCAGCGCCGGAAGATTCACGACTACCGGCTCTGCGCCCTCCGCGCGATAACGGCGTGCCACGGCGGGAGAGACGGGCTGGCTATTGGCCACCACGTAGTCGATTACGCGACGCGGAGAATTTTTGCGCAGCACATGCTCCTGAATCGCGCGCAAATGGTCCGCCAGAGCGTAGCCCGCAGTTTCTCCGGGCTGCGTCATCAAATTAGCGACATACACACGCGGGGCTTTCGATTGAATAATCGCCTGCGCAATTTCGGGAATTAAGAGATTGGGCAGGATGCTGGTGTAGAGAGAACCGGGTCCCAGCAAAATCAGATCCGCTTCGCGTATGGCCTCGACGGCCAGGGGCAGGGGACGCACTCCCGGCGAGGACAGGGCGATTTTTTTGATGGGCGATTTGCTGGCAGTGATGCGCGTTTCGCCGTGCACCACGCTGGCGTCTTCCAGTGTGGCCACCAGATGCACGTTGGATAGTGTCGAGGGAAAAATACGGCCGCGAATCGCCAGCACTTTGCTGCTCACGCGAATGGCTTCAGCGAAGTCGCCGGTGATATGGGTCAACGCAGCGAGAAAAAGATTGCCGAAATTGTGGCCAACCAAACCGCGACCCGCTTTGAAGCGGTACTGAAACAATCGGCCGAGCAGCGCTTCATCCTTGGACAGCGCCACCATGCAATTGCGAATATCTCCCGGCGGGAGGATGCGATTTTCACGGCGCAGTCGCCCGGAAGAACCGCCGTCGTCGGTAACCGTAACGATGGCCACAAGATCGGAAATCGGACGCGCCGGTGTCGGGTGATCGTCACTGCGGCGCACACAGTGTTCCTTCAGGCCGCGCAGTAAGGTGGACAATCCGGTGCCGCCGCCGAGCGCCACCACGCGGCAACCGCGGCGCAGAATTTTTGTTGGCGAGGATTTTGGCATGGATCTCTGTGACGCAAAAAAACGTGCAACAAGGCTACGCAGGCCGGGGCGCGTCATGCTGCGCCACCACAACGAGTCGCACGAAGCTTAGCCGGAGTAGCCTTCTTTTTCCGGGTAGAGGAGTTCGGTGAAGCGCGGATCTTCCTGCAGGAACGCAAAGTCTTCGTCGTTGCGCGCGTGAAAGCGATTTTCGCTGCGCAACTCAATGGCGACTTTCAAGTTGGCCATGGCGGAGTCGGCTTCGCCAGTCAAACAATCGAGCGCCGCCAAGGCGTAATGGATATGATCCGCTTTGGGCGCGGCTTTGCGCGCCTTGACTAAACTTTCGCGCGCGTCATCCCATCTGCCGATGTTCATCATGGCTACGCCGCGCTGGTAATGCTCATCAGCCGTGCGCGGATTTTGTTCTAGTGTGGGTTTCATGCGCTGCTCGGCAATATTAATGTGCATGCGCGCGCGGTCGATCAGCTCTTTGCTGGGGCCTTCGAGGACTTTTTCGAGCTCCTGCTTGGCTTTGGCAAACTTTTGCTGGTGGAATAGCGCTAAAGCCTCGTCGTAGAGCTTCAGTTGCGCCTGGACGCGCGGATCGACAAGTTCCACGCCGCCGCGCTGCGGAGGGTGAGGCGGGGGCAAAGCCTTTTTTTTCACTGGTTTATGCTCGCTCCGCGAAGCGCTCTTGGAACGTCCCGCGGAGCGCGAGGCGGGTTTATGGACTTTAGCCATGAGGCGGATGCTAGCAGAGCAGGTACCGCGCGTCAACGCGGCTAAAAAACGGCTAAAAAACGCCCTTCTTGCTCCAAGCGTGGCACCGCGGGAGCACGCCGTGAAGGCGCGGGCCAATTCACCCGTTACCTACGGGTGCCACCGCGCAAAATAACTGCTATCCGCGAAGCCATTCTCGCGGAAACTAACAGTGCAGTATTTATCTGGTGACACTCACGGCGCGGACCCTAGCCTGCCCGTTTCGTGTGTGTTATAAAACTCTGGCCGAGATCGAGCTGACCACAAGTGCCTTTCATTAATTTTCCTGCGCGCGAAATCAATTGCAAGCTGGTGTACTACGGTCCAGGTCTGGGTGGAAAGACCGCCAACCTGCAGTGGATCTACGACCACACCGGACAAAATCAAAAAGGCAAAATGGTTTCGCTGGCCACGGAAACAGACCGTACCCTGTTTTTCGATTTTCTCCCATTGGATTTAGGAACCGTGCGTGGATTCAAAACTCGCTTTCACCTCTATACCGTGCCGGGGCAGGTGTTCTACGAAGCCAGCCGCAAACTTATCTTAAAGGGCGCGGATGGCGTTGCCTTCGTGGCCGATTCGCAGGAAGAACGCCTGGACGCGAATTTTGAAACAATGGAAAATCTGCACGAACACCTGCGGGAACACAAACTCGATTTCGCCACGATTCCGTACGTACTACAATTGAACAAACGAGATTTGCCAAACGCCATGCCGGTGGACGAATTGACGCGCCAACTGCAGAAAAAAGGCGAGCCGGTGCTCGAAGGCGTGGCCGTCACGGGCCAGGGTGTCTTTGAAACGCTGAAAGAACTCGCAAAACTGGTGCTTGCCGAATTGAAGAAAAGCGGGTAGTTGGGTTGGGTTGAAGATTCTTTTCGCTAGCGTCTTTCGCCAGGCGAAATTTGTGACGTTACTTCTCTAACGACGGCAAATTTATTTCCCTCACTTGCCGCATCGAAAAGCTCAAAGGTAAGGACTCAAAACTTCAGGGCTGCCGCTTCCGTTTGAAACGTCGGGATGGCATCGGTTAGGCGCGTCACGGTGAGCGAATCGCGCACCCGGCCCGGGCCGCACACGAGGTGCAACGCGCCCTTTTCGCGCGCCATTCCAATGGCTACGCGCACTAGCGTAGAAATACCAGAACTGTCGATCTGCGTCACGTGGTTCAGGATCACCACCACTTTGTGCACGCCGCGCTGCACGATGGAGTTCAGCGCTTCATGCAATTGCTCCGCGGATTCGCCAATCGCCAGGCGGCCGCGAACATCCACAATGGAGATATCGCCAACGTCGCGGACATCTATTTCCATCGGCGTGTGATCAGTCATGTGCTTTCGCTCGGGAATTCCGCTCAAGTGAAGTTCCTGCTCCGGCTCTGGATTCTCGCCGGACCCTCGATTCTGGCCCGGAGGCACATTATACGCTGCCGGAGGTGCGTGACAAGATACGTACTGCCGTGTCTGCCGTGTTGCGGTCGGCCTTTGACTTTGATTCCACTGACACCTTGAGCCGCTGCTTTTGCTGGTTCGGTCTGATGCTGCGGGCTTTTCTTGACCCGGCATTTCGTCTCAGTTTAGAGGCGAAGAAAACACACGGGATACGTCACCTGCTATCACTAAATCAAATAGTGCCAATGCAAAGTTCAATCTTCGGGGCCGCTTCCCCGTGCGTATAATTTCGGTCATTGGTTCGCAAAGCTAGCTTTTGGCCGCATTGCGGTCGGGCCCATGCGATTGCTGGTGGACAAGCTCAAAGTGCACTTCGATTATCGTGACGCGCAGGATGCGTGCGCCATGAGCGCCGTGGCGGACGAGAGTTACGAACCGGCAGCGGTTAACGAATTGACCTACTTAGAGCGCGCGGAGCGGAAAAGTTCATGATGAAACTGGAAGCGATTATTCAGCCCTCGCGCTTTGAATCGGTGAAAGATGCGCTGGTGGAAATCGGCATCGAGGGAATGACGGTCACCGAAGTACGCGGGCACGGCCGCCAAAAAGGCCACACCGAGGTGTATCGCGGACGCGAGTACACCGTGGACCTCTTGCCGAAAATAAAATTGGAACTCGTATTACCGGACAAACTGGTGGATAAAGCGGTAGAAACCATTTTGAAGACCGCCAAGACAGGAAAGATTGGCGACGGTAAAATATTCTTGACGCGGGTTGACGATGCTATCCGCATCCGCAACGAAGAGCGCGGGGAGAATGCGCTCCAGTGAACTTCGCCGCCCGCCCCGGACTGGATCGCAGCAGCGATCCAAAGAACGAACCGCGGCGTCGCACCGCGCCGGATACGCAGAGACTCGTGACACCCGTTTCCACACTAGCTCCACAAATCGACTCGCAACGCCAGCGTATCCGTGACGGATTCGCAGCGGGGGCCAGCGCCAAGGAGACTTTGCAAGCGTTGTGCGCGATGGCAGACCGCAGCATCGAGCAGGTGTTTGCGGAATTGCAGAGCGCTCGCGGCATGGAATCGCAGGGACTCTGCGTGCTGGCGCTGGGCGGCTATGGACGCGAGTTGCTTTTCCCTTATTCGGATCTGGATATCCTGTTCGTTTTCGGAAATGAACGCGCCGAGCGAGATTTTCGGCCGCTCATTGCGGAATTTTCCAAAACTTTATGGGACGTGGGATTTCGCGTTAGTTCCGCCGGACGCACGCTCGAAGAATGCAAGCGCATTGAAGAAGATAATGCGGAATTCCACCTGGCGCTGCTCGATCGCCGCTACATTACAGGCGATCAGGAGCTTTTCGAGCGATTGGATAGCAAGGTCCTTCCTGGCCCGGAACGTCAGGCTAGGCCTTTCCTTTCCGCACAAATTCGCAAACTGACCCGGGAACGCCTGGCGCGCTATGGCAACACAATTTTTCATTTGGAACCAAATGTTAAGGAATCGCCTGGCGGCATGCGCGACTTTCAAGCGGCGGCGTGGCTGCGCCAGGTGTGCGGCGAAAAGCGCGAATTCTGGAACAGCACTGCTGCTGAGGAAGAATTGGCTTCGGGCGCTGTGGATTTTCTGAGCGCCATTCGCTGTTTTCTCCATTACAGCAATCAGCGCAACGACAATACTTTGACCTATGAGTTGCAAGCCAAGGCCGCGGAGCGCGGTTTGGGCTTGCCGCCGAACGCCGCACTGGACAACCGGCGCAGTACCGCCGAATGGATGCGCGTCTATTTCCGGCAGGCGCGCACACTGAACCGTCAACTATTGCGCTACATGGAACAGAAAGCGCCCACGCAGCAATCTTTGCGGCAGCGAATTTTAAGCGCCGCGCGCGGGCCGAAAATCGATGCCGGCGACGGCAAACCTTTTGCGGTGCGCGACGGGTTGCTGGAGGTGCTGGATCAGACCGCGCTCGCGGATCGCGCCGTGCTTTTTTCGCTGTTTGCGATGGCCGCAAAAACCGGCGTCCCACTCAGCCGCGAAGCGGAACGAACCATCGCCTACGTGATGCTGCATCCGGAACTGACCGTGCGCAATGCGCAAATTTCCTGGCCGGCCTTTCAAGAAATTCTTGGTTCCGATTTTCCCGGTGTGGCGCTGCGCCCCATGCAGCGGCTCGGATTGCTGACGGGCATTTTGCCGGAATTTGCGGTGATCGATTCGCTGGTCGTGCGCGACTTTTACCATCGTTATACGGTCGACGAGCATACCTTGCGCACCATCGAGCATTTGCAGGAACTGGCCGGGCCGCCTGATGCGCGCGGCGTGAACTATTCATCGATCTGGAAAACCGTGGACCGCCGGGACCTGTTGATTTTGAGCTTGCTGCTGCACGATGTGGGTAAAGGCATGCCGGTGGAAAATCATGTTGCCGGCAGTGTGCAAGCGCTAGAAACCGCGGCCGCCCGTCTGAAATTGTCGGCGGATGAAAAAACGGAAGTGCATTTCTTGATTGAGCGGCATCTCGATATGTCAGCTACCGTGCAGCGCCGCGATATTTTCGATCCCACCACCGTTTCGGGTTTTGCTTCTATCGTGCAAACGCCGGAGCGTTTGCAGCGACTATGCCTGCTTACCTATGCGGACATTCACGCTGTGAACCCGGAAGCGTTGACTCCTTGGAAAGCGGAAATGTTGTGGCAGCTTTTTGTAGCCACTTCGAACCATTTCAGCCGCACGCTGGATCGCGACCGCTTGCATGCACTCGACGAAGTTCCTGTTTTGCAGCAGGTCCGCAAACTTACCGGCTCCGCGGGAACGGAATCCATAGAACGCTTTCTCGAAGGTTTTCCGCGGCGCTATTTGGCAGTGCATACGCCTTCGGACGTCGCCGGACATTTCGGCTTATATCAAAAGTTGGACGCTGAACCCGTACAGATCGATCTGGTAGCCACGCAACACGCTTATTCCTTGACGCTACTTACCGCCGACCGGCCAGCGCTGTTCGCCACCATCGCCGGCGTACTCGCCGGATGGGGCATGAACATTATTAAGGCCGATGCTTTTGCGAATGCTGCAGGCGTGGTACTGGATACTTTTCATTTCACGGATTTGCACCGCACGCTGGAACTGAATCCGACGGAAGTGGAGCGCTTCTGCAAGAGTCTGCTCGATGTAGTGCGTGGAACTTCGCCGCTGGAAGTTTTGCTGAAGAGCCGCGCCAGCAGCGGGCGGCAGCGCCCGCCGAAGGTAGAAGTAGCCACGCGCATCAGTTTCGACGACACGTCTTCGACGCACAGCACTCTGTTGGAGATCGTCACCCAGGATCATCCGGGATTGCTGCACGAAATCGGTTCCGCGCTCGCGCGGCTCGATTGCAATATCGAAGTGGCGCTGGTGGACACCGAAGGCCAGAAGGCCATCGACGTATTTTATCTGACGTCGCAGCACAAAAAGCTCGGCGCGCAAAAACAGGAAACCTTGCGCGAGCTGTTGCAGGGCACCTTGGCCTGACATGCTCCGTCGTCCCGCGAAATAACCCCCGACGAAGTCGGCTGACGCACCTCGAAGTGCCGTTTACCGATGATAGTTACTAACGCCTCTGCCCTTTGTATATAATTCCGGTCATGAGTTTTGAATTCAGCGCAAAGACCATTGAATTGCGTGCGCGTTTACAGATGTTCATGGATGCTCATGTGTATCCGAACGAAGCACGCTTCCACCAAGAAGTGGAACGCAACCGCTGGAAACCCACGGGCATCGTCGAAGAGTTGAAAGCCAAAGCGCGCGATGCGGGACTGTGGAATTTATTTTTACCTGCACACGAACACGGCGCGGGCTTGACGAACCTGGAGTACGCGCCGCTATGCGAAATGATGGGCCGCAGCCACATGGCGCCGGAAGTTTTCAATTGCTCGGCGCCAGACACCGGAAACATGGAAGTGCTGGCGCGTTACGGCACCACCGAGCAAAAGGAAAAATGGTTGCGGCCGCTGCTGGCGGGC
>Ga0182024_10007152_pt1 | contig 24154 bp, 14 predicted proteins | sample P32metaG_FD_120480 | JGI IMG/M metagenome (GOLD analysis project Ga0182024, IMG submission 120480) | Permafrost microbial communities from Stordalen Mire, Sweden - P3-2 metaG (Illumina Assembly) | ecosystem: Environmental > Terrestrial > Soil > Wetlands > Permafrost | place: Sweden: Stordalen...
CATCAATCTCGATGGACACGTCAATGCCGCCGACATCGTCGCCATGATGCAGGCGCTTACCGACATCAATTCGTATCAAACCACGAACAATCTGGGATCGCAGGAAGTGACCCTCGTAGCCGACGTCAATGGCGACGGCATAGTAAACAACGCCGACTTGCAGTATCTGCTATCCAGCTTGCTCAGCGGAGGTGGCAGTTCCAGTAATGAAAACTCGCCGAGTAGCCCTGCCAGTTCTCCTCCCGCGCCGACACTGTTACCCTCGACGGAAATTGTAACCACGTCCGACAGCTCTCCTGCCCAGACAATCACGACCGCAGATTCTCCTCTGGCATCCGGTTCCGCTCCCGCAACGGACAATGTCGCACCGACCGAAAGTCATCAGTTTATCCCAGTCGTAACCGCCAGCGAGAAAACGTTGCCAAATTCAACATCGACGTTGTCGCCCACCGATGGCAATCACTCAACGCCATCAAGCGCAGCAGCCCAAGGTCATTCTTCATTGGCGACGATCGATCGCTATTTTGCTCGGCTCGATCAAGCCACATTGCTGCATGCAAAATCGCATCGTTCCTCGGGAAGCCCCAATCAAGCCGACGACGAGTCCCTTGCCGATTCTTGGATGGAGCCTTTGATCGATTTTGCGCGCTGGAATTGACCCGGCGGCCCCGCTCTTTAATTGGCAAATTTCTTCCGGAATGCGGGAACTGACGTCCATCTCCTGACGTCGAAACACGGTCGTCCTCCGGACCAGATTCGACCGCTTAAACTACGCATCCCGCGACGAATCTACCGCTGCTGGATTATTCCGCGCCCACTGGCCATAATTTAATAGTGTGCCCGAGCCAATCAGGGTCGGGGGCAGCCTGTTTTCATCCCTTATCTCCGTCTCTGCAAACCAAAGGGCCAACACATGTTACCTGTCGTGGCAATGCCGAATCACGATCGGCTGAGCGAAGACGATGTTCAGGCCATCGATCAATTGCGACTTACCTACGACCGGTTACGGGCCGAACTCGGCCGGGTCATCGTCGGCCAAGATCGAGTCATCGAACGACTTTGTATCTGCTTGTTTGCCCGCGGCCATGCGTTGTTGATGGGGGTGCCGGGCCTGGCAAAAACGTTGCTCGTCAGCAAGGTGGCCGAAACGATGTCGCTCCGTTTCAGCCGCATCCAATTCACGCCCGACCTGATGCCCATGGACATTACCGGCACCGACATTCTTCAAGATAGCGCCGACGGCCGCCGCGAATTCCTTTTTGTCCATGGCCCCGTGTTCGCCAACATTGTCTTAGCCGACGAAATCAATCGCGCCCCGCCAAAAACGCAGGCCGCCATGCTCGAAGCCATGCAGGAATACAAAGTCACCGCCCTGGGGAAAACGTTCAAGCTGGAACAGCCCTTCCTGGTGCTGGCTACACAAAACCCGGTCGAGCAGGAAGGCACCTACCCGCTCCCCGAGGCCCAGCTCGATCGCTTCATGTTTCTCATCGAGCTGGACTATCCGTCCGAAACTGAAGAAGTGCAAATCGCACGCACGACTACCGGCGATGATCTTCCCACCCTGGATCATCTTCTGCACGCCGACGAGGTGCTTGCCCACCAAGGCGTCGTCCGCCGCGTCCCGGTTCCAGACCATATATATACGTATGCCGCCCGTCTGGTTCGCCAAACTCGTCCCACAGGCGGTTCCGCCCCCGATTGGCTCAAGCCTCTGGTCGCCTGGGGCGCCGGACCACGCGCCGTGCAGAACCTAATTCTCGGCGCCAAAGCCCGCGCCGCGCTATTGGGCAGCTACATGGTCCGCTTGGAAGATGTGCAGGAAGTCACGGCGCCGGTGCTCACGCACCGCATCGTCACCACTTTCGCTGCCCAGGCCGAAGGAATCAGCGCCAAAGATATTGTCCAGCGCTTAGTTCAGGAGTCGAACAACGAAGAGTAAGCGGCGGCCCGCAATCGGTAGCAGTTTGCACATGTTTATTCTGCCTGCCGCTTACCGCATACGTGCCAGCTATGTTTCCGCAGCGTCAATACCGCAGTTTTCTTGATCCGGTGGTGCTCTCGCGCTTAGCAGCGCTGCCGCTGTTGGCGCGCCGGCCCATGCAAGGCACCGTCTCCGGCCGGCACCCCAGCCCGCATCGCGGCGCCAGTGTCGAGTTTGCCGAATATCGCAAGTACGTACCCGGCGACGATCTTCGCCGTCTCGATTGGCGTGCTTACGGCCGAACCGATCGCTTCTACGTAAAAGAGTTTGAGGCCGACACTAATCTTCGTTGCCATTTCGTTCTAGACACCAGCGGCTCCATGGATTTCGGCTCCCACGGCATTTCCAAGTTCGAATATGCCCGCCGTTTGATTGGCGGCCTGGGCTGGCTCGCCATGCAGCAAGGCGATGCCGTCGGTTTATCCTGCGTTGCCGGCGGCCTAATTTCGTCGATCCCCGCCCGTCGCAATCCGGCACATTTGTCGGTCATCTTCGATCAACTGGAACAGACCCGGTCCAAAGGCGACACGCAATTGGTTCCGATCCTCCACGAATTGGGCGAAACCATTCGCCAGCGCGCCCTGATCGTCATCGTTTCCGATTTCTTTATCGACGCTGACGAGCTCCGAACTTGTCTGGAGCATCTTCGTTTCCGCAAGCACGATATTGCCGCGTTTCATTTGCTCGATCCGGCAGAATTGGAATTCAAATTTCACCGCCCCATGCGATTTTTAGATATGGAAGGCGGCCCGGCCATATTCGCCGAGCCGAACGAAATTGCCGAGCGATATTTTTTGGTTCTCCAGCGCTATCTCGCAAGCCTCAAAAAAATCTGCGCCGAGACCGCCATCGATTACCACCGCATCAACATCGCCGATAGCTACGAACAAACGCTCATTCGCTTCCTGGTGGGCCGCACACGCGCCGGAGGTGTGCGGTGAGTTTTTTACAGCCGTTTTTGCTCGTCGCGCTGCCGCTAGCCGCGTTGCCGGTCATCATCCATCTGATTAATCAGCGCCGTTATCAAACCATGCGCTGGGCGGCAATGATATTTCTGCTGGCCGCCAATCGCATGTCGCGCGGCTACGCCCGACTGCGCCAATGGCTTATCCTGGCCATGCGCGTCGCCGTAATTGCAGCCCTCGTGTTCGCCGTCAGCCGCCCGCTAGCCAGCGGCTGGGTCGGCCTAACCGTTGGCGGCCGCGCGGATACGACGATCGTTTTGCTCGACCGCTCCCCCAGTATGCAGCAAACATCTCCAGGCACTGTAACTTCCAAGCTCGAGACCGCCACGCAGCAATTGGCCGCGACACTCTCCACGCTGGGCTCCTCTCACTTGCTGCTAATCGACAGCGTCAACTGCAAGCCCATCGAACTCCAATCTCCCATGGCGCTTGTAAATTCTCCCAGCACCTCCGGCGCCAGCGCATCGGCCGATCTGCCCGCCATGTTGCAAGCGGCATACGACTACATTCACGAAAATCGCGCCGGTCGCACCGAAATCTGGATTTGCTCCGATCTTCGCGCCAACGATTGGAACGCTCAAAGCGGCCGCTGGCAGACGCTGCGCGACGCCTTCCTGCAATTTAAAGCGGGCGTCCGATTTCACCTGCTGGCTTATCCGAAAATGGCCCCAGGCAATCTTTCGGTCCGCATCACCGGCCTGCGTCGCCAAGTCACCAGCGACGGCGCTGAACTGTTAGTGTCTCTGCATCTGGCGCGTGAAACTGGCAATCACGAAAGTGCCAATGCGACAAATGCCGATACCGCCAAGTCCAATACCGCCCAACCCGACGATGCCAAACTCACCATACCATTAAATTTTGAAATCGATGGCGCTCGTTCCGAACTGTCGATCGACATGACCGGCTCCGACTTCGATTTGAAAGATCATCCCCTCCCCTTGCAGCAGGATCATCCGCGCGGCTGGGGTCGGGTTTCCATCCCCGCCGACTTGAATCCCGCCGACAACGACTTTTACTTCGCTTACGATCTGCCGCCGCCGCGCCACACGCTTATCGTCGCCGACGATCCTCAATCCGTCCGCCCCCTGCAAGTTGCCGCGGAAGTTTCCGACGACCCCGCCGCCGAAAGTAAGGCCGAAGTTGTCTCCCCCGCCGATTTAAGCAGCATCCAGTGGGAAAACATTAGTCTGTTGCTCTGGCAAAGCCAATTGCCGCAAGGCGATACCGCTGATTTAGTCCGTTCCTATATCGACCGCGGTGGGCAAGCAATTTTTTTCCCGCCCGCCAATCCAGACGAAACCGAATTCCACGGCGTGCATTGGCAAACCTGGGAAAACCCTGAAGAAGAACTCTCGGTAGACGCCTGGCGCGGCGATCAAGACCTGCTCGCGGCCACTAACAGCGGCGCCGCATTGCCGGTGGGCGACCTGCACGTGCGGCGCTTTTGCAAACTGAGCGGCGAATTCACGCCGCTTGCCATGCTCCACGGCAGCGCCCCACTGCTGGTTCGCGTAACCACCGATCATGGCGCCCTATACTTTTGCACTACCACCGTCGCGCCCGCCGATTCTTCTTTAGCCAGCGACGGCGTCGTGCTATTCGTCGCCATTCAGCGCGCACTTTCCGCCGGCGCCGCAATACTGGAAAAAACTCACCAAGTCACAGCCGGTGAAATTTCGAGCGATCCCGATCATGCCTGGCAGCGCCTTTCGGGCGACACTGCCGCGCTGTCAACGGAATATCCGGCGCACAGCGGTGTGTACACGGTGGGCGAGCAAATGTACGCCGTCAACCGAGCCGCCGCCGAAGATCAAGCCGCTGTATTGTCCGACGCCCGCATCGCCGAGCTCTTTCAAGGGCTCGACTTCGTCCGCGTCGACCAGACCGCCGGCGGCGTGGGATCGCTGGCTCATGAAGTCTGGCGCATGTTCCTCGTGGCAATGATGCTGGCCATGGTTGTCGAAGCTGGCCTTTGCCTGCCGAAACGCCGTCCCGCCGCCACAGCGAGTTTTCAACAACGCACGGATTAGCCCCGGATGAGTGCCATGCCCTGGGTCCGCCAATGGCGTGGGTAAACTGGAATGACTATGACCGCCGCACACGAACTTACTTTTGATTACACACCGTGGTCGCTGGCCATTTCCGTGGCAATCCTTCTCGTCACCGCGGCCTTCAGCACAATCGGCTGGCGGCGCAGCCAGTATTGTCGCTCCATCGGCCTGCTGGAACTTTCGCGCTTGCTGCTGGTTCTCCTGGCGGCCATCGTGCTCAACCAACCTGAATGGGTCGAGAAATTCCGCCCCAGCGAAAAGCCCACTATCGCCGTCTTGTGGGACGATTCAGCCAGCATGAACACCCGCGATGTTCTGGTGACCAACCAAACCAGCAGCCAGCCCATTTCGCGCCACGACGCCATTGCACAACTCATCTCCGCCGAAACTTGGAAACCACTGGCGGATCGATTCCAAGTCGTCATTCAGCCCTTCTCAACCGCCCAAGCGGGCCACGGCACAAATTTGCACGATCCGCTGGCCGAAGCGCCCGAAAAATTCAAAAACCTCTCCGGCATCGTGCTCGCCTCGGACGGCGATTGGAACGAAGGGCCGCCGCCGGTATCCGCCGCTGCCCAACTCCGCCTCAAAAATATCCCCGTGCTGGCCGTGCCAGTCGGCAGCGCCACCCGCTTACCCGATATCGCCGTTCTCAGCCTCGATGCTCCGACATTCGGCGTAGTGGGCAAATCCGTGCGCATTCCCTTTACAATCGATAGTTCTCTGCCCCGCGAATACACCACCACGATAACCTTGCGAACTTCCAACGGCGATGAAGTTTCCAAAGATATCCAAATCGCTCCAATGGGTCGCACGACCGATTCCATTATTTGGAAACCAAAAGAAACCGGCGATTTCACCGTCTCTCTCGAAGTCCCCGCTCAAAGCGACGAAACTCTCACCGACAACAACCGCGCCAGCGCCCCCCTGTCGGTGCGCGAAGAAAAGCTTCGCGTCTTGCTGGTCGAATCTTACCCCCGCTGGGAATATCGCTATCTCCGCAATGCCTTGTCGCGCGATCCCGGCATCAATCTCTCGTGCTTGTTATTTCAACCAGGGCTCAGCAAACCCGGCGGGGGAAACAAAGATTACATCAAAGATTTTCCCAAAGGATTGGACGAGCTCTCGCAGTTCGACGTCGTCTTCCTCGGCGATGTTGGCCAGGAAGAAGGCCAGCTCACCGCCGAGCAATGCCGCTGGCTCAAAGGATTGGTCGAGTATCAAGCCAGCGGATTGGTGTTCATGCCCGGCGCGCAAGGCCACGAAATGTCGCTGCTCCAAACTGACTTGGCCGATCTGTACCCCGTCGTCATGGACGAATCGCAACCCGGCGGCTGGGGCACACGCCTGCCCAGCCATTTCGAACTCACCGAATCCGGCCGCCGCAGTTTGCTTACCAAGCTCGCCGATTCGCAGGACGAAAATACTGAAGTTTGGGAAGATCTACCCGGTTTCCAATGGTACGCACCGGTTCTCCGCGCCAAAGCCGGCACCGAGGTCTTGTGTGTTCATAAAGACGCCACGAACGATTTCGGCCGCTTGCCGCTGTTGGTCACTCGCACCTACGGCGTCGGAAAAGTGCTCTTCATGGGCACCGACGGCGCCTGGCGTTGGCGCAAAGGCGTCGAAGATAAATATCACTACCGATTTTGGGGACAAGTGGTTCGCTGGATGGCGTACCAACGCAACATGGCCAAGGGCGAAACCATGCGCATGTACTATTCGCCCGATCAGCCGCAGCTGCATCAAACCGTCACGCTCAATGCCAACGTCATGGAACAAGGCGGCGAGCCGCTGGCCAAAGGCGATGTCACCGCGCGCATTGTCGCCCCGTCCGGCAAAGCCGAAACCCTGCGATTGACCCAGCAAGGCGACGAATGGGGCGCATTCGCCGGCCACTTTACAACCGACGAACTCGGCAAGCACGAAGTCACGCTCACCTGCAAACAAACCGGCGCGAAACTGGAAACCTCCTTCTTCGTCCAAGGCGCCGCCGTCGAGCCGATCGGACACGCCGCCCGTCTCGATGTCATGGACGAAATCGCGCGCGTAACACGCGGATCGGTCATCCCCGATCACAACATCGACCAAATTGTCCGCTCCCTTGCCGCCTTGCCGGATCCCACCCCCGAGGTCCGCCGGCTCCAATTGTGGAGTAATCCCCTGGTTATGGCCGTCTTTGTAACACTGCTCGGCGCCTTTTGGGTGGCCCGCAAAGCTGCCGGTTTGATATGATGAATCTGAATGGGAACCATTTACTGCATAGCTGCGTCAAAACCGAGCGATCTTTTCGCGCGTGTTTAGGAGGGCGACCATGAGCAGCATTCACGTATCGTACGACTTACGTGTCCCAGCCACGCTCGAATCGCAACTCCTCGATTTCCGCCGCCGCGTTTGGACCATCAAATTGGCCGAAGCGCTGGGCGTTGCCGCCTTCAGCATCGGTTTAGCCTATCTTTGCACGTTTGCAATTGATCGGCTGTGGGACACGCCCGCTTGGGTTCGGGCAACCGTTTTAGCCGCCGCCTTGGCCGCCTGCTTGATCGCACCCTACTACGTGCATCGCTGGATCTGGAGCCAACGACGCTTGGAACAATTGGCCCGCCTGCTCAGCCGCAAGTTACCACGCATCGGCGATCAACTTTTGGGCATTATCGAATTGGCCCATAGCCAGTCCGAACAAGCCCGTTCCCCCACGCTTTGCAAAGCCGCCATCGAACAAGTGGCCCACGATGCTGCAAAACGCGATTTTCGCATGGCCACGCCAAATTCCTATCACCGTTTATGGAGCGTTCTATCCGCCGCGGTCTTCGTTGCTGCGCTGGCACTGTTCGGCATGTTTCCTTCCGCGGCTGGCAACGCCTGGGCGCGCTTCCTCCTGCCGTTCCGTGCCACGCCGCGCTACACCTTCACCGCAATCGAGCCGCTGCCCCATTCCATCATTGTCCCGCACGGCGAACCCTTTACGGTCGTCGCCAAACTGAACGCCGATACCCGCTGGCATCCTGCGCAAGGCCGCGCACAATTGGGCGTGCAACCCGCCGTCGCCGCCGACCTCGATACCAATCAATACACTTTCCAACTACCCCCGCAAATCGAAACCGGTCGCCTGCAACTCTCGATCGGCGATTGGACACAAACTGTCCTCATCGATCCCCAGTTGCGTCCGGAACTCACGTCGGTCGTCGCCCAAATCAAACTGCCCGATTATTTGGGTCGCCCCGAACCGCTTAAAAACGACGTCCGCGGCGGGTCAATTTCCCTGGTCCAAGGCAGTCGCGCTTCGTTCGTAGCCACCGCTAGCCGACCGCTCAACTCCGCCCAAATCGATGGGCAGCCGACTCAGCCTAACGGCGCCGCCATTTCGGTTCCCGAACTTGCCGTCGAGAGTTCCAAGCAAATCGCTCTCCAGTGGCAAGACGAACTCGGCTTGGCCGGCAAAGATGCATTCAAGCTTTCCATCCAGGCGCACGAAGACGAACCTCCGTCCTTATCGGTCGAAGACCTGCCGCGGCAAAAAGTCATCCTCGATTCCGAACAGCTTCTGTTCAAAGTCAAAGCCCACGACGATTTCGGCGTTCGCCAGGTCGGAATGGTATGGAAATCGTTGACGCCGCAATCGGTCGAAAAGCCCGCCCAGGGCGAAACCATGCTCGGCGCCGGCGGCACCGACAAAACCGCCCTGGAACTCGCCGGCACCTTCACCGCCAAAGCGCTCGACATCGAACCGCAACCAATTCAACTGCGTATTTTCGCCGAAGATTATTTCCCAAACCGCCAGCGCGTTTACTCGCCCCCTTACACTTTTTACGTCCTAAGCCCCGAACAGCATGCCATTTGGATGACCGAGCAACTCGCTCGCTGGCATCGCATCGCGTTGGAAGTCCGCGATCGCGAATTGCAGTTATACGAAACGAATAAACAATTGCGCGAACTTACGCCACAGCAGCTCGATCAGCCCGACAACCGCCGCCGTGTCGAAACTCAGGCCTCCGCCGAGCGGATGAACGCCCATCGACTCTCGAATCTAACACTCGCAGGCGAACAGTTGGTCAAAGAAGCAGCTCGCAATCCTCAAATCGATGCCGATCAGCTTGAAACCTGGGCGCAAATGCTACAAATCCTCAAAGACATTTCAGCCAACCGCATGCCCTCGGTCGCCGATCTATTGAAGCAGGCTGCCCAAGCCCCGGGCGCAATCGCCAGCAGTCCGATCAAAGCACCTTCGAGTCCCAAAGCCGGGCAAGCCCGCGCCGGCGTCACTCCAGCCACACCGCCGAAGGCGGACGACAACGCCAAAAAACCGCCAGCGGTTCCGCAAATTGTCGATATCGAATCAAGTCAGGAATCGCCCGACACGAACGCAACCGGCCAACCCGCCCAGCCCAAACCGCCTTCCACCCCGCGCCTCGATCTGCCGGTCACCACCGTCATGGGCAGACCCACCACACCGCCGCCCAGCACCCCTGCTGGACAAAAAGTTGATCAAGCGGTCACGCAGCAAAAAAACTTACTGGCCGAATTTGAAAAAATCGTTGACCAGCTCAATACCATCCTGGCCAATCTCGAAGGCAGCACGCTTGTCAAACGGCTGAAAGCCGCCTCGCGAAAACAATACGTCGTCTCTGGCAAAATCAGCGACCAAATCGACAGTGCTTTCGGCGTCGCGCCTGCCCGCATCAAACCTCCGCAAAAAGAAGTCTTCGACGATCTGGCGCAGCAAGAATTGAAATCCAGCACCGACGTCTCCTGCATCATGGACGATATGCAGGCCTACTTCGAACGCCGCCATCTTGCCGCATTCAAAACCGTGCTCGATGACATGCGCACGCAAGACGTCATCGGCAGCCTCCGAAAAATCTCCGACGACGTGCCCAAAGAGCATGGCCTGTCCATTGCGCAGTGCGAATACTGGTCCGACACGCTCGATCGCTGGGCCGAAGATTTGGTCGACGCCGCCTGCAAAGGCCAGTGCAATTCTCGCCCGCGTGGCAGCCTGCCCCCGGCCATCGTCCTGGAAGTACTGCAAATTTTGGAAGCGGAAGTCAATCTCCGCGAAGACACTCGAGTGGCCGAGCAAGCCAAGGCAGCCGTCGATGCCGATAGCCACAAATCGAAAGCTGAAAAACTTTCCAGCGTCCAAAGCGAACTGGCCGATCGTGTCTCCAAAGTCGTCGACCGCATTCGCGAATTGCCCGAAGGCGATTCCGAGTTCGCGCCGGAAATTAAATTGCTCGGTCAGGTAAACGGCGTCATGGACGAAGCGAAGGAAATCCTCGCCCAGCCCGAAACCGGCTCGCCGGCCATCGCCGCCGAGACCGAGGCCATCGAATTGCTGCTCCGCTCCAAGCGCATCAATCCGCGCGGCGGCGGCAATGGCGGCGCCAATCCCGGCGGCGGCGGTGGTGGAACCACAAGCGACCTTGCCCTGGCGCTGCTCGGCTCCGGCGTGAATCAAAAGGAAGTCCGCCAAGATCACGACGTCAGCCAATCCGTTGGCCGCACCGGCCCCATCCTGCCCGAGGAATATCGCACCGGCCTGAACGAATATTTCACCCGTCTGGAAAGCAGCGAACCGACTGAGAACCAAAATCCTAAATGATCTTATCGTCCTGCTTAACATTGCAATCGGTCAGAAACGCATCATGACGAACCGAAATATTCTTATCCTTTACATTGCGATTCTTGATGGCATTTTCGCTGTGCCCGCCGCCAATGCGCAAGCGAAGGATGCAGTTCCGAATCCGACAAACGTTACGATTGTTCCGGCGAAAGATGACGACGCCAAAATTAAAGCCGACGCCAATGCCGACAACGACGAGGCCAACCTTGATCCCGCCGAACGAGAAATACGCAACCGCTTGCAGCCCATCCTGAAAAGAGAACTCACTTTCGCCGCGCGCGTTTGCAAGCTGGACAAACCGGAGCGAAAAATATTGGCCGATGCCGGGCAAGAAGCGGTGAAAAAAGCCGTCCATCTATACACGCAAGCGCAGCGAAATGGCGGACAAGGTCAGTTCGTGGTTCTTAATGGCGTGCGGAACGTCGCGCAGCCGAATCCCATCAAAATGCTGCAGTCCGCCCTGCAAGATTCCGCCAAGGATAAACTTCCGCCCGAAAAGCTTCAGCTGCTAAACGACGAGTTTTCCAAGCGCGTCGAATATCGCAAACAGGCCATGATCGATAATCTCATCGTCATACTCGACAAAAAACTAGGACTGACCGAGAAGCAACGCACCGAAATCGCCGAATCGCTTGCCGCTAGTTGGGATGACAGTTGGGCTCCTCAACTACAAATCTTCATGTTCGACCAAGATGTAATCCCGCGCATTCCCGACAAGTGCATCACGCCGCACTTGCAGGCGGCGCAGAAAACCGTTTGGGACAACATGCCCAACAAAAATGTCCAATTCGGCTTCGATGCCTTCGAAGTCGATCCAATTATCGGCGGTGTCACCGACAATTCCGACTCCGACGACGATCCATGACGTACATCCCCAAATTATTCGCTCTCTTTATTCGCGCTTTGCCTCGGCGCCCCAGCGCCGCTTTGCCCGCCGCACTGGTTGCGTTCCTTTTGCTCGCCTGGTCCACTGCCGCGGCCCGCGCCGACGACGATGATGACGACGAACCGGCCAATCCACAGCCCGCTGGGCAGCAAGCATTCGTGCTCGTACCCGAAACCTTCGATCAATGGGTATTTGGCGGCGTTGTGATGCATGGCGGCCCAAACAATAACGCCGCCAACCAAATGGACCAACGATGCCAGTCACTGCTCGACATGCGAATCGACGCAATCGATCGCGTTTGTACTTTGTCCGTAGCTCAACAAAAAAAGCTGCGCTTGGCGGCCTCCGGCGACATCAAACGATTTTCTGACCAGTACGATCAATTGAAGCAGAAGTACTTGAACACCAAACAAGACCCGAACAACATCAACCAGGTTTTCGTCGCCCTTCAACCACTTCAGCAAGCGTGGCAAACTGGCATCTTTGGCGATCAATCTCTATTTAAAAAAGTAATTGCCAACACACTCCAGCCGCAACAGCTCGATGACTATCAGCACGAAGAAACCGCACGAAACAATTCCCGTTATCTGGCCAAAATAAAACTGGCGGTGATCTCGCTCGATAACCTATTGGGGCTTACCGATACCCAGCGCCAGGAGCTGGAAAAACTGCTTGCTGAAACACCGCCCCCAAAAAAATTCGGCCAGTACGACTATTACTATGTAATCACCCAGGTCGCCCGATTGCCGGAAGAAAAGTTGAAGTCAATTTTGGACGCCCGGCAACTGAAACTCATTCAACCAATCATCCAGCGCAATAAAGGCTTCGAACAGATGCTTAAACAGCAAGGTGTGATGTAATGCCGTTAAAAACGCGCTTCATACCAACCCTGATCGCGCTAGCCGCCCTCGCCTGTGTCCACGATTGGGCAAATTCCGCGTCGGCTCAACTTCCCGATCAGCATACCGGCGAGACCGTCCCTCGCGATGTCCGCGAAATGTACGATCGCGGTCTGCAATTTCTGGCCACCACGCAAACACCCGAAGGAACTTGGAACGATTCGCAGCAGGGCGCAGCCATCACAGGCTTGGCGGTGATGTCATTTTTGGCGTCGGGTGAAGATCCCAATTTCGGCCTCTACAGCAGCCACGTGAAAAAAGCACTCCACAGCATCATTAGTGGGCAGGATCCCGGCACAGGTTATCTCGGCAACAGCATGTATCATCACGGCTTTGGCATGCTAGCCCTGGCCGAATCATACGGCGCCGTCGACGATCGAAATCTGTGGTCGGACGACGACAAAACCCAGCGCGACTCGCAGGGGCAGCCCAACCGCCGCCGCAGCATCGGCCTCGCGCTGGAGTTAGCGGTCCGTTGCGCCGTCACTTCCCAAAAGAAAAATACTTTCGGCGGCTGGCGATATACGCCCGATTCCACCGACGCTGATACCTCAGTCAGCGGCGCCGTACTCGTTGGTCTGTTGGCCGCTCGCAATGCCGGAATCGAAGTTCCCGACGAGTGTATCGACAAGGCTATCTCCTTTTATCAATCCATGACGTCTCCCTCCGGCCAGGTTGCATACACCGGCGGCCTGGGCGGCTTTGACGAATCGATCGCGCGCATTTCTATCGGCTGCTTGGTTTACTCGCTGGCCCATCGTAAAGATCTGCCGCAATCCAAAAGTACGCTCGCTTACCTTACGCAACGATTGGAACAACCGTCCGGCGGCAGCTATCCCGAGTACACCCGCTACTACGAGGCGCAAGCCTTATTCCAGGGCGATGTCGACGCATGGGAAAAATGGAATCGCCTGCTCGTCCGCGAGCTCAAGCAAAATCAACAAACCGATGGCGGTTTCAATAGCCAATTCGGCCGCAGCATTGGTACTTCCATGGCGCTGCTGTCGTTGGCGTTGAATTACCGTTTTCTGCCAATTTACGAACGTTAAGCCGGCCACAATCTATGCGTTTTTCGCTGCTACATTTTGCCTTGGTTCCATTTCTCTTGCTTGCCATTGCCTCGGCCTCGGCTGCCGACGCTGACCATAATCCTGCAGCTCAAAATCCTGACGACGTCGCACCTGTCAAAATTGTGAACGTCGCTACCGGCAAAATTCTCGCCATCGATTTTGCTGGCGGTCAAAATCAAGTTGTTGTCGCTGACGATAGTCCCTCGGTTGCACGCTGTTGGCGCATCATTCCTGACGGCGATTTTCTCACGATTGTTAATCCTGAGAACAGCAGCAACCTCCTCGCCAAATCCGGCGCCGCCTCGGAAACTCCGGTTGCTCATTCGCCGAATCGATTAGATCCCAGCACCGGCCATCATTTGGACAATCAGCTCTGGACTTGGGACGGTACCGGCAAGGACCGTCGTCTGAAAAGTAAATCGAGCAACTTAGTGCTTGATGTCGACGAGCACGGACTCGTCGTCTTACGTCAGGCCAATGCCAACCCCAGCCAGCTTTGGAAAGCGGTCGATAGTAAAACTGAAGTTAGTGCCGTGCTTACGGGCGGTACGGGCGGCCCGCAACAAGCCACGCAGCCAATTCTGCATTTGGTTAACGGCAATTTCTGCATTGGCGAATTAGTCGATTGTGATCAGCCCGACATCGTCCGCTGGAATTGTCCGGCCGCCACTGGTCCATTCGACTTCCGTCTTAACGCCGTCAGTGCCATTTATTTTCCGCCCTCTAAAAAGGCGCAAGAAAAGGCCGCTCAGGCCGCTGACGACTACTGCGTTGAATTGGCCGGCGGCGATGTACTGTTCGGTTCCCTTTCAAACCTAACTGCCGACCAGCTCCTGCTCGATTCGCCAACGCTCGGTCCGTTGCACATCGATCGTTCCAAGATTTCGCGACTCGAGCACCGCAACAACTCCGCCGACTTCGTTTATTTTGGGCCCGAGGGAACCCTCGGTTGGCAGCAAATCGAGATCAATCCCCCGTTAACACCAGCAGATGAAATGCGAAGGAATCGCAACGGGCCGAATCCACCTGTGGTAATTCAGAAAGACGTAAAACCGCTGAACCAACAGCAACAAAAGAAAGAAACTCTCTGGCACGACGAAGCCGGCCAGTTGGCCACCGATCATCCCGACGCTGCCGCCTTCGGCAATTTCGGCATCCCCGAGCAAGCCACCGTCGAATTCGACATCTCCTGGACGACCAAAGCCGACTTCGTGCTGGCCCTGTGCCTCAACGAACCGGCTCCCCTGATGAAACCCGCCAGCGACCCCTGGCCCACGCTGACCGACCGCAAGGCATTCACCCATCCATTCCGCATCGAGGCCTGGGATCGGCATCTTGTCGTGGTTCGCGAGTCGGACGATGGCGCCGACCTTGCCGACCTGATGGAAATCAATCCTGCCACTGGGCATGTTCATTTGCAAGCTTACATCGATCAAAAACTCGGCCGGATTTTGATCATCGACGAAGCTGGCCGCCAATTGGCCGATCTGACAGTCCCGGAAAAGGGCCAATCGAAACCGGCCGGCGGCCTCCAGCTCATCAACCATCATGGCGATGTCCGCCTGGAGCATCTTCGCATCAGCCGGTGGAATGGCGACGTGCCCGCCGATTTGTCCACCGACAAAGCCCGTCTTCGCGAAACTGACGGCACGATCGTTTCCGGAAAAGTCCAAGAGTTCAATCCAACCACAAAGCAATTTGTGGTGCGCGACGGCGATAAAGAAATCAATGTCGACGCCGATAAAGTGGCATCGGTGGCATTCGCCTCCGCTCAAGATGCCCCCAAATGTTCGCTCCGCGCCCTGACCCAAGACGGTGCTCGAATCAGCGGCAAGCTCGAACACATCGCGCACGGCCAACTGAAATTAACAACGCCTGGCATCACCGAACCCATCCTTCTGCCGGTAGCCGATTTGAAGTCGGTCATGGGTTTAGATCATTACCCAATGTCGGCGCCCACCGGAGTCCGCATCGGTCGGTTCGAATTGCCGGGCATTCGCTTAAACGGCTGGCTAGAAGCAAGCGATGCAGCCGCCGATACCGAAATCCCATCCGGAGCCACCTGTTTGGTTTGGCATCCGGTCGCCAGCCAAACAAGCGCGCCGCTGCGCAGCGATATTTCCGGACAAATCATCTATCACGAGGCTCCTCCTGCGCCAAAGCCGCAAGCGCAACAAGTACCACAGGGCGGACGGGCCATTATGGCCGGACGCGTCGTCGGTGCTGGCATCGCGGCCGTTTTCGTCCAGGGGATCGCCTCCGCTGCATCCAGCGCTGCGAAATCCCAATCAGTCTCTCAAACGCTTTATCTCCGTACCGGCGATACCCTTCTTTGCTCAGTGACGCAGATCGATCAGGACGGCGTCACGATTAAAACCACCGTCAGCAACGCAACTTTTATTCCGCACGAAAAAATCAAAGCCCTCGTATTGGCGCCGGAAAATCGCACGGGCTCGCTCGATAAAATTCAGCGCCAGCGGCTGTTGACGTTGCCGCGCATGCAAAAAAACAATCCGCCTACACAGCTCGTCGTCTCCACCGATGGCGATTACCTCCGCGGCCGCCTGACCGCAATGGACGACAAGACCGCCTCGCTGGAAGTGCATTTAGAAACCAAACAGTTGCCTCGCGATCACATTGCTCGCATTATTTGGTTACATGCCGATGAATTACAGGACCCGAGCAAACCCGCCACATCCCAGCCACCCGCCGAACCACAAGCCCCTGCAGCCGATTCACCATCGCCCCATTCAAACAAAATACTCGTGCAGGCCTTGCGCAGCGATGGTGTGCGGCTCACCTTTTCTCCCCAGCGCGCTACGGATTCCACGCTCGCCGGTTCCAGCGACGTGCTCGGCGATTGCCGGGTAGATTTAACCAAGGTCGATAGCATTTTGATCGGCCACGCCATCGACGAAAATGTTGCGCATCTGTCTTACAGCAAGTGGAAACTGACAAACGCAATCGAACCACGCTTCGTCCAAGACTCGTGCGATGAAAATGCATCCGACCGTCCTGCCGGAACTGACGGCGCCTTGGTCGGCCAGCCGGCCCCTGATTTCGAATTAAAAACGCTCGACGGCGGCAAATTCAAACTCAGCGAGCACAAAGGCCACTTGGTCGTGCTTGACTTCTTCGCCACCTGGTGCGGTCCCTGCGTCGCAGCCATGCCGCAGGTCGATCAAGCGGTCCACAGTTTTCAGGCCGATCATGTCGAACTCCTCGCCGTCAACATGCAGGAAGATGCAAAAACAATTAACGGCTTACTGGAGCGGCTAAATCTAAAACCCAATGTCGCGCTCGATCAAGACGGCGCCACCGCCGAAAAATATTCCGTCACCGCCATTCCACAAACGGTCATCATCGACGCCGACGGAAAGGTCGCCCGCCTGTTCATCGGCGGCGGCCCCAACTTCGGCGACCAACTGCACGACGCTCTGCAGGAAGTCTTGCATCCGCCAGACAAATCGCTACATGCAAAAACCGAATCTCCGCCCGCCACTTCTGGACCATGACGGCTCGCTTTCTTCGTCACGCGCCCTGTTTTGGGGCTACGGAAGCGAAAATAATTTCGGGGTCGCCAAAAATGCAGGAGGGAAATTGTGCCACGATCTAAAAATCAAACTGATCAATATTCTCTTGATTAAATGTGAACGGCTCTCCCAACAGAACATTGTCCCCTTTCACTTTCACATCTCCCAAGCGGCCGGCGGACACCGTTTTGTCGCCAGGCATTAGCTTGCCCCGAGCGAGGGCGGTGGCGGTGTAAACGGTCAGGTAGCCCAAGTCCGTCGTATTCCACAGCACCACCGACTTTGTGATGCCGTCATGCACATACTGCTTGTTGTCGTTCGGCAAGCCCAGGCCGACCACTTTCACGTCTTTGCGTCCCGACTGCTTCACGGCCTCTGCGGCGCCAGGCACCGCAGGGGAACAAATCGCCATGATCAACTTCACATCCGGATAAGCGTTCAAAATCGTGACGGTCTCGTCAAACGCTTTTTTTTGCAAATCGTCGCAGGCACGAAAGACGGCCATTTTCATGTTGGGATACAACGTCGCCCGTCGCTTTTCAATATATTTGATCCATTCGTTCTGGTTCGCGGCCGTCAGCGATGCGGTGATGATGGCGAACTGGCCTTTGCCGAGCGTTACGTCAGCAGCACGGTCCATCAGCGTATGACCGATCCCTTCCGACGTGGCCTGATTCACAAAATATTCGCGGGAGTCGGGCAAAGTATCGGCATCGAACGTGATGATGTCGCTGCCAGCGCGACGGGCTTTCTGAAGTACTGAAGAAATTGCTTCGCGGTTTTCCACCGACACCGCAATCACGTCGACGCCGCGCGTAATCCAAGATTCGATAATTTCGTTTTGCTTCGCGGGGTCCGGATCGGTCGGGCCGTCCCAAATCAGGTCGACGCCCAATTCGCGGGCTGCCTCTTCAGCGCCTTTGCGGCACGCAATGAAGTACGCGTTCCCCCTGCTCTTGGGCATCATTGCGATGGTGATTTTTTTATTGGTCGGCGGCGCAGGCACTGCCGCACCCTCACCCCGGCCTTCTCTCGAAGGGAGAGGGAGAGAAATACTGCCCGCTTCATGCTGCACAAAGTTGCGCATGAGCAACCAATTGCTAACGGCCACGATTGCGGCACCCAGCAAAATCACCACGCAAAGCACTGCGACTTGCGAATTCTTCACGTCGAAATTCTCGCCAGCAAAAGAAACAAATTTAGTGGAGCGGCGATGCCAACCGCTCAACCGCTCCACGCTTATCGTGACCAACAACAGTCCGCCCATCAAGATGCCTGCCAGCTCGGCCGGCTGGGCCGCCAATCGCAGACCGTTTTGCAGCACCGCAATGGCCGCCAAGCCGAGCACGGTGCCTTGGATCGTGCCGCGCCCGCCGAAAATGGATGTGCCGCCCAAAACCACGGCCGTAATTGCGGCCAGTTCGTAGCCCGTGCCGGCGTCGGCCTTTGCTTGCCCCAAATGGGAAACGTAAATGATCGCCGCCAGGCTCGCCACAACGCCCGACAAAATGTAGACCAAATTCAACCGCCGCTCTACAGGCACGCCCGCATGCCGGGCGCCGTCCGGCGAAAAACCGATGGCGTACAAGCCGCGGCCAATCGTGGTGCGCTGCTGCAAAATCCAAAAGCCGATGACGACGGCAATAAAAATCGGCAATTGCGTGGGCACCCAATTCAGCAAGTATCCTTGCCCGAGAAACAAAAAACTGCCGGGAAAACCGGAGAAGTTGTCGACGCCTCTGGTCAGTCCTTCGGCCAGGCCGCGAAACAGCGAAAACGTACCAAGCGTGACAATTAGCGGCGGCAATCGCAGCCGCGTAATAAGCAGCGCGTTCAAGCAACCAGCGGTCGTCCCCGCCGCCAGCGTGCAGATGACCGCCAGCGGAATGGATAAATGCGCGTCGCGCCAAAACATGCCAAACAGTACCGCCGACAAGCCCATTAGCGAACCGACCGATAAATCAATTCCGCCGGAAATGATCACCGGCGTCATCGCGACAGCCAACAATCCAACTTCGACGAACAGCCGCGTGATTTCGAAAGCATTTTTCCACGACATAAAATTCGTGCCGATCGCAGAAAACACAGCGATTTCAGCCGCCAGCACGACGGCAAGCACAATTTCATGCATGACGCGCAAGCGGCGATTCACGGCCGCTTCGCTGATCGTGCCGCTAGGCGGCGAGAGATTCGAGGCCATGTTTTCTCCGCTTTAAACTGACTGCATCGGACGCCACGGCAAGCAAAATAATCGCGCCTTCAAAAACCTTTCCCCAGGAGGCTTCGATTCTGAAAAACACCAGCGCCGGCTCGATCGTCGACAACAGCGCGACACCAAATAGCACGCCAACGAGTGTGCCGCGCCCGCCGGAAATGGCCACACCGCCGACCACCACGGCGGCAATCACTTCTAATTCCAGCCCCTTGCCGGCGGTTGGATCGACCTGCGGAAATTGCACGCTCGCAAGCAATGCCGCCAGTCCCGTGAGCGCGCCCATCATTGCCAGCACACTAAATACCACGCGCCGCGGCCGCACTCCGACCAAAAAAGCCGCCTCGGAATCGGAACCTGTGGCGTAGACCGCACGCCCCGCCGCCAAATAACGCAAACCGCACGCAAACAAGAAAAACGCTGCCGCGGCAATACCTAGGATTATCGTTTGGCCGATTTCCTGTCCGTAGCCAAACCATTGAAAACCATCGGGCAAATTCTTCACGAATTCACCCTCCCGCCACCACAGCAGCGCTTCGCGGTAAATCACCATGGTCGCCAGCGTAACGACGATGGAAGGCAGTCCCAAAAATGCCACGAACACGCCGTTCACCGCGCCCAAACCCGCGCCAATTGCCATGACGGCAACAGTGACCAGCGGCATCGGCAACCCGGCTTTGGCCAGCAAGCCTGCTGCAACGCTGCAAATCGAAAGCTGTGAACCAACGGAAATATCAATTTGCCGAGCCAGAATCACCAGTGTCATGCCGATGGCGGCGATAAGTACCGGCGCACTGCTGACCAATAGATTGCGCAACTGGGCGCCCTGATAGAACGACGGCGCAGCCAAAGCCAGCAGGCCCATGAGCGCTGCATAAGCCAAGGCAACGGATATTTCGCGTTGAAATCGGACCACAAATCACCTTGCTGCGGCAATTTCGGAATGAGCCAGCGCCAAAGCCATCACGTTTTCTTGCGTTGCCTCGGCGCGATCCAATGTGCCGGCAATCGTGCCGGCATGCATGACCGCGATACGATCGCACATGCCCAGAATTTCCGGCAGCTCGGAGGAAATCAACAAAATCGCCATGCCGCGGCCCGCCAGTTCGACCATCAAGCGATGGATTTCAGCCTTTGCGCCAACATCGATTCCCTGCGTGGGCTCGTCCAAAATCAGCAGCTTTGGCTGTGTCGCCAACCAGCGCGAGATGGAAACTTTTTGTTGATTGCCGCCGGAAAGATCGCCGACTGGAGTGTCAACCGAGGGCGTTTTGATGGATAACCGCCGCACGTAATCGTTTGCCAACAAACGCTCGCGGCGAAAGTTCATCCAGCCTCGCGACGATATTTGCTCGAGCATCGCCAGTGTTGTATTCGCGGTCACAGTCATTTCCGGAATGATGCCGTGCCGGCGACGATCCTCAGGAACATAGGCAATGCCCAATTGTATGGCGCGAGCTGGAGTGCTAATGGCGACTGGTTTGCCGCGCCACAGACTCTCGCCTTCATCGGCCGGCATCAAACCAAAAACTGTGCGCGCCAATTCTGTCCGACCTGCGCCGATTAATCCGGCCAAGCCGACGATTTCCCCGGCGCGAATTTGCAAATTTACGCCGTGCACGCCGGATCGCCGGCAACCCAAATTGCGAAGCCCCAGCAGCATATCGCCCAGCGGAACGGTTTGCTTGGGGAAAATAGCGGTCATTTCGCGGCCGACCATGAGGCGGATCAGCTCAACGTGGTTCACTTCGGCCATGGGTCGCGTGGCAATCGAACGCCCATCGCGCAGTATCGTTACTCGATCGGCCACTTGATGCAGCTCGTCCAGCCGATGCGAAATGTAAATAACGCCCACGCCTTTGGTCCGCAAATGGCGGATCACTTGCAGCAAACGCTGCACTTCGCGGTCAGAAAGGGAAGCGGTCGGCTCGTCGAGAATCAAAATCCGTGCATCGGCGCCGAGCGCCCGGGCAATTTCGACGAGTTGCTGTTCGGGCATGGAAAGCGTTTGCACAATCGCATCGGGAGCGATCGTTGCTCCAATGCGCGACAGCAATTCTCGAGCACGGTGTTTGCGCAATTTCCAGCGGACCGGCCGCCAGGCGCCCGGCGGTTCCATTCTCAGAGCGATGTTTTCCGCCACGGTTAAATCGGGCAAGAGGGCAGGCCGCTGATAGATGACCGCGATGCCCAGCCGGCGGGAAAACACCGGATCGTTGGCCGTGATTGTCTGTCCGGCAATTTCCAAAGTGCCGGAGTCGGTCTGATGGGCGCCGCTGATGATTTTGATCAGTGTCGATTTGCCAGCGCCGTTTTCGCCCACCAGGGCATGCACTTCGCCCGGCCACAGATCGAATGAAACGCCTTGAAGCGCACGAACGCTGGCGAACGATTTGCTGATGTTATCGAGCTTTAGCAGCGTGTTCAATGAAGAACCTTTAACTGCGCCGAGATAGTACAGCCCGCTCGTATTCGCGGACATCGCTGAGCCACGCTCGCTCCGTCGGCACGTTTTGCTGCACGCAGTAATAATCCCACACGGCGCCGGCGGGGAGCAATTTCAACTCTTCCAACATGGCCAAACGTCCCGTGTAATCGCCCGACGTTTCCATTTCTCGCAGTTTGTCGATCGGCTCCAGCAAAGCACAAAGCAACGCTTTGAGCATTGCGCGTGAGCCGATGACCCAAGCGGCCACTCGGTTGATACTGGCGTCGAAATAATCCAAACCAATCTGGACGCGTCCCAAAAAATCGCCGCGGACCAATTCCTGTGCAATGGCGAACAACTCGTCAGTTTGCGTAACGACATGATCGCTGTCCCAGCGGACGCCACGACTGACGTGCAACAGAATTCGGTCGAGCCACTGGAGCACGGCGGAAATCTTATCGGCCAACGATTCGGTGGGATGATAATGACCCGCGTCCAGGCATAACAACTTCCGGCGCGAAACGGCATAGCCCAAATAAAATTCGTGCGAACCCACGACATAGCTTTCCGAACCGATGCCGAATAGCTTACCTTCCACCGCATCGAGATTGTGTTTCGCATCGATCGGCTCGGCGAAAATTGCGTCGAGTGATTCGGTAAGCCGGCGGCGCGGGCCGGCGCGATCGACCGACGTGTCTTTATACCCGTCGGGAATCCAGAAGTTGCTGATGCAAGGTGAACCCAGGGCTTTGCCCATGGCTGCACCGATCCGGCGGCAAGCGATGCCGTGCTCGATCCAAAATCGGCGTACAGCACCGTCGGAATGCGATAGAGTGAAGCCATCGGCGGCTTTCGGATGCGAAAAAAACGTCGGGTTAAAATCTATCCCTAGCCGGCGCACGCGGGCCCAATCGATCCAGCTTTGAAAGTGCTTGGGTTCCAATTGGTTTCGCTCGACGCTGCGGCCGCCGCGATCGGTCGGATCGGCATAAGAAGCGTGCAGATTCAGTCGGAGCCGGCCGGGAATGAGCGAGGTCGCCTTTTCAAAGTCGCTGCGAAGTTCCTGCGGCGTGCGGGCGCGCCCCAAGTAGTTTCCAGTCACTGCCAGTCCGCCGCCGAGTTGGATGCCGGTGTTTTCAAATCCGGCGACGTCGTCCCCTTGCCAGCAGTGAAGCGAAATGGAAATTTCCGCTAATCGAGACAGTGCACCGTCGGCATCGACGCCCAACTCGGCATATGCTTCTTTCGCCAGCGAGAAGGATTGTTCGAATCGACGGCTGGAATCCGCCACGGTATGCTCCTCGCGAGACTCGACGCTGAAAAGATTATGGCCGCATTAAGATCACGCATGACTGCGGCGTACAAGACATGAGCAATTCTGAACAACGTACCGGCTGGCATGCGGCAACTCAAGGGTTGCTGGCGCTTACTGCGATAGTAAAATCCCCCCTGCCCCCATTCCAGGGTGAAAGAAAAAAAAGTTTGGCAAATGGTTGACAACGCTATATTGCTCTGTTAGTTTCGCAATTGCAGGGGTGGTAACCCGCTTTTTGACGAGCTGGCACTCGTCGTTCTGCTGATTGTTTCGCGGGAAGTTGTTTCGATTTGCACGCCCCTGAACCTCCCCAGCTGCACCAATCCGTTTCGCTCTCTGCTGGGAGTCAAGTTTTTGGCGGCGGTTTGACGGCGCTCACTTTCCCGCGGCAACAGTATAGACGGAGCTTTTCTGTACCCGTGGGATTTCTGTCTCGATTTGTGGGATTCTCTGTTTGCACCATCGTGCGCTTCTCTAAGCGACACGCCGGTGTGCGTTTTACAAGAAGGGGCTTTTTCATGTTCAACACGCCAGGAGTGAGCCATGAGAAAGATGAACAAGGTTGGAGCAAGTCGGTTGGCAAAACGATCCAAATTCCATCTCCACGGTCCGGAGGAGTTGGAAAATCGCAATCTGATGACTGCCTCAGGCCCGACGTCAATTCTGCCGCCGGAGCCAATCAACGGAGTGGGAAACAACGTCGCCAATCCAACCTGGGGTGCAGCCGACACCGATTTTACACGGCTGGCTGCTGCTCTGTTCGGAGATGGCATTTCCTCTCCCAATGGCCAGACGTTGCCTTCGGCGCGTGCCATTTCAAACCTGATCGCCAATCAAGACCTCAATGGCATTGAGCAAGATCTGAACAACGCTCGGAATATGACCGACTTCGTCTATGCCTGGGGTCAATTTATCGATCACGATATCGACCTGACCCAAGGCGGCTCGGTGGCCATGAACATCCCTATTCCCGCTGGCGATCCGACTTTTGATCCGACGGGTCAAGGCGACCTATCGATTGCGTTCGACCGTTCACAAATCGCGTCTGGTACCGGTATCAGCAGCCTTTCAATTACCCACAAGTTTCCCGTATCGCCTTGGTTGTGTCGAGGTTAGATTCCCCTACGGAGGCTGCGAGGATCGCGGCTGGCAATTGATGTATGTGCTTGCTGGAGACCACCGACATGG
>Ga0182024_10007153_pt1 | contig 24153 bp, 16 predicted proteins | sample P32metaG_FD_120480 | JGI IMG/M metagenome (GOLD analysis project Ga0182024, IMG submission 120480) | Permafrost microbial communities from Stordalen Mire, Sweden - P3-2 metaG (Illumina Assembly) | ecosystem: Environmental > Terrestrial > Soil > Wetlands > Permafrost | place: Sweden: Stordalen...
CATCCCAGGACTACATCCAGCTTTGGCACGGAGACGCCAATCTCCTGCGCGAGAGCTTGGAAGCCGTTCAACAAACCGCTGCCGTGATCCTCGGGGGCATTGCCCCCGAGCCAGCGGCACTCGCGGCAGCCGCATAACAACCCCAACACTTGCACCGTTTGGTTTCAGGCCCGACGTGTGCGCTGAGTCCACCAACACCTAACCAAAGACACATGAGAGGAGAAAAGATTATGCCGAGTACGCAAAATGCAGTCAACAACCATGAATATCGCAGCGTTCCCATCACCGCGCTTGCGGAGTCCGCAACCAATCCCCGCAAACGCTTTGATGCAAAGAGCCTCGAAGAACTGGCGGCCAGCTTCAAAACGCAAGGGATTCTGGCCCCTCTTCTGGTACGCGAACTGGAGGAAAGCAAGTACGAAGTTGTAGCCGGGGCACGTCGCCTGAGAGCGGCGAAACTGGCGGAACTCGAAAAACTTCCCGTCCGCGTGGTTAAGCTGACCAATGCCGAGGCTATCGAGGCCCAATGCGTTGAGAGCCTGCAACGCGAGGACATCCAACCGCTAGAGGAAGCTCTGGGTTTCAAATCACTCTTGGAACTCGGAGAACCCGCCTACACCATCGCTACCATCGCTTCACGCGCTGGCAAGAGCGAGGCGTATGTCTACGGTCGCATTCGCCTCGCTGACCTCATACCGCCTGTGGCCGAGGCATTCCTGAAAGACCAGATCACCGTCGGCCACGCTTTGCTGATCGCCAAGCTCCCGGCTTCGCAGCAGCAGGAAGCATTCTCGGCTGCGTTTCGGGGCTTGTGGACCAGCGAGGGCAACAGCCAAGTCCTGATTCCAGTGCGGGAGTTGGCAGCATGGATTGAATCGAACATCTTGCTACAACTGGCGTCTGCGCCGTTTGACAAGCAGGATGAGACACTCGTTCCCGAAGCAGGTTCGTGCGTCAACTGTCCGAAGCGAACCGGATTCAACAAGCTACTTTTCCCCGATGTGCGTAAGGATTCCTGCACTTCGCCCGACTGTTTCCGAGCCAAGATCGACGCTTCCGTGAGAAAGACTCTGGAAACCAAACCGCACCTCATCCAGATTTCGGCGGCGTCGAATTCTCGCGAGGGCGCTCGGTTGGGACGGAATCAGTATGTGGAGTTGGAGATCAAGAAGCCCAGGCCGAACGGCGCAAGCAGCAAGCTCTCAGCGGTGCAGAAACCCTGTGACAAGATGACCGAGGCGATTGTCATGGACGGCGGTAAACGTGGACAGGTCGTCAAGGTTTGTGCCGATCCGGCTTGCCGCACACACCATCCCAACACGCCTTCCCCGCAGCAAGTCGAGCGGGATCGGGCGGAGGAACGAAAGCGCATCGAAAGGGAGAAACTGGCCATTACGACTCGCCATCGTTTCTTGGCTACGATCCTCCAACGTGTATCGGCTCCGTTGAAGAAGGCAGACTTACTGGCGGTTGCCGACTACCTGATCGGCCACCTTTCCTACAGCCAAGTTCCGGCTCTGGCGAAGCGGCACAAAGTGGAGGTAATGAAAGACTCTGCGTCCGCACAGGACCTTCTAGCCAAGCAAGTAAGCACGTATGACGAGTCCGAACTTTGCAAGCTGCTTTTGGAAATTAGCTTGCTGGATTCTGCTTATCAGCGATCCACCGCGAGCGGCGACGATGTTCTCATGGACACCGCCAAACGCTATCGAGTGGACGCAGAAAAACTCCAGAAAGCCGTGGCCAAGGAGTTCGCCGCGAAACGAGACCAGAAAGCAATCAAGCAGAGGATTCGCAAGACAGCAAACTGAGACGACCGACTTTTTTGATCTGTGGCGGAGTGCTAATTTGCACTCCGCCTTTTGTTGTTTTGAATGAAGACCTGTCATTCTGTAGCGGGACTCCCATAGTCGGGCTGAAAACTATGCGGCCGCCCGTGTGGCGCCAGAACCTCCTCTTGTGTCCTCAGTATCGATTATGTCGAAGCTTTCGAACTTGTTGTTCCCAAGCAGGAAATTGATCGCGATGCTTTCAGAACCCATTTGTTTGTAGGTTCTCTTTTCGGAAGTTTGTGGTCATTCAGATTAGAACATGAGCTGACGCGCTGCGAGCAGTCCACAAAACTAAGACGCAAATCCTTGACATTCCTAGTCCCAATGCATATCTTTGGTGCGATTCGGCGAAGCGAAGGATGAAGTGCTGTCCCGGCTTCTCATCCGAGGGGGCTTCTACTCGCCGACTTCCCCAATACAGGAGTGGTGTGCACGGGCTGGTCTATCTGTGATGGTGGCTCTTGTGCACAGGAGCCATCCGTCACCGGCCAGAGAATTTCGCGCCTCGCGAAAGGCAGTCACTGTTGTTGGTTAGTCAGAGGGAGGAAGAGTTCAATGACCACTCGACGATATTACAGCCGACTGTTCCTGATCGTGCTGTGTCTTCTTTTCGTTCGGTCATTTTGCATCGCACAAGGTAACGGCGACAAGAAGCGCGACAAAAAGAAAAAGGGGCCGGACAACATTACAAAGGTCACTGTGATCGACAACAGAGGGGAAAGGATCACACGGCTGGAGATTGATCTGCAAAACGCACCGAACAACATGGAGCCCGTGGCCGAGCCACGGCAGATTCGAGTCGACGACCGCGCAAATGTGCAGTTCCTTCTGAAAAATCTTAGTCCCTTAGACGTATGTTCGCGCACCGCTAGCACACCAACTCCAACCGTAGAAACCCCTGTTGCGGAGTCCCTAGTAACAACGATTGCGGCGCTTGGCGGGCAAGCGATTGGCGCAAGTACGGCGAACTTACCTGCCAACAGCACGAAGAGCACTCTTCTTAGTTCCCGCAATCAGGCTCAACTTGAACCTCTTCTTGAGGAACTCAACGCTGCGCCCCCACCGCAATGTAAGGTGCAGGACGACCCCGAGTACAAACAAGTCCTTGCCTTCTCGGCGGAGTTTTTCCGCAAGGCGAGCGGCCTCATTGGCACGGCACCGAAGGTCTGCCGGAACGACCGGACGGACCAAATGGAGCTGTCATGCGAGATTGATGCTGCTACGAGGAAGCTCGGAGACTATGTCGGAGCCGATTACCGGGGAACACTTCAGGCGAACTTTATGGTCGACGGTAATCCTGAACTCCAGACGGTTCGCGACTCTTACACTCTGCCACTGGACTCCATCGATAGCGCGGGGAAGCTGCAGGCAATGGTGGACGAAATGGCCACCTGGGCTCTCGATTTGCACAAGAAATATGACTACGTAGTGCCTCCAGCGGAAACTGGCTCCCCGGCAATTCCTTCCCCTGTTCCAGGCGTGCTGATGGTTTCACCCACCACACTTTCCTTCACCCTTGATCCTCTGACGCAGGTGGTCCAGCTGTCCTCTGGGGGGCAACCGGGGACGTTCGCGGCGACGCCATCATCGGACACGGGCTGGCTGCTTTTATCGAAAGCAGGCCCAGCTCCTCCGAGCACGGGCACGCTGAGGGACACTGCTCCAGCACGCGGCACATTCGCCATCTTGGTAACGGTTAATCCGATGGGCTTGGATGCAAATCCGCACTACGGGTCGATCACAATTTCGGGAACAGGGCCGGCCAGGGGCACAACCATCGTGAACGTAACGTTCAAGTCAGTCGCGAAACTCCCGACACTGAGTCAATGCGATCTCGACCATCTTCGTGAAGTTGATGTCATCGTAGATAGGGCCAAAGCAGAGATGTCGCTTCTTTCCGACAACAATAAATCGCTGGAAGCGGCGCAAACGGCCCTAAAAGCTAGCTATATGGCGCTGGTGAAAATCTCTGACGACTTCAATCGCCGAAAAGGCCAAAGGATCGTAAGCGTGGACGCGGCTGGAGTTCTCGTTCAAGAGTTCAACCTAGGTACCGACCGAAAGGATACATCGCCTGGGTATATTTCCTGTGTCAGCGACAAAGATGGAGTAACGCCAACCACAACGAACATCAATTATTCTCTCTTGTATCAGGACGTGCCCCATTGGTCAGCGTCGGTTGGCCTCCTAACCAGCTTCCTGCCGAAGACAATCATCGGGATTGCGAATGAGACCACACCAGGCACATCTCCGCCAGTCAACATGCAGGTATTTGCTGTGACCGACCGAGCGCGGGTTCAACTGATCCCCATGGCCTATGTTAATTACCGGATTGCACCCTACCTATCCTCACACTATGGCAAGGGGAAAGAGGATGAGCTGGTTTGGACGGCTCATTTGAGCGGTGGCTTCGGCGTAAACCCCAACACAGGCACGAACCAACCCGAATTTTTTCTGGGCTTCGCCTTGGGACTGAATCGCTTCATGTTGCATCCGGGCGTTCACTTTGGGCGCACCCAAAGTCTCGGGGGTGGCTACAGTTTGAATGAACCAGTCCCCACGGGAGTGACCACGGCGCCGATCTCGTGGAGCTACCATCCCGCTTTTTCGATCGGCTTCAGTGTTCGTCTTGCTCCGTACTAACGCATCTCGGAGAACTGGCGGATAAAACCCATAACGATGGATTGCTGGAGTCGGAAGTAGCCTATTCAAAGATTAGAACAGTGGCGAGACGAGAGATAGACGATGAAAGTTAGTGTCGTCGCAGCACTCGCACTGTCTGGGCCGTGATATTGCAGGTTAGTGGAACTGATCAGTGAGGAATAGCCCATGCCGACCAACGCGACGCGGATGATCCTTTTCGCGGTATGTTTCTTGTGCGCTAGCACACTCCCTGCCGCCGACACGACCGGACCATTCTCGTTTGTTGATCCCGCCGTTCGTATTCCAGCAGGTTCTCAAGACGGCACTTCCGAAATCACTTTGAAGAGTTCAAAAGAACAAACGACCCCACCAGTCCTCAAAGACTCGGATTTGCCGCACCCACCCGCAGCGACTATAAGTTTTGAACTAGTCAAAGAGGAAAAACCTCAGGCCAATGTGTGGCGGTACCAAGTTCGCGTGTCAGGTCTGTTGCCTGCGAACACCAACCAAGAGCATTATGCGATGGTCTACGAAGACAGCAAGTCAATGCAGACAATTCCATATCTAGTCACCAATGCGGCCTCCAATTTTTCTTGGAGCATCTCCAAGTTGCCCGAGCCATGGGTGGCGTCCAGCTGGCTGCCCGAATCAGTTTGCACCGACTTTACTGTTACTCCGAAGGACTATCCCGCAACGAATGTGGTTTTGGGGGCATCGACTCTTATTGAGCAAAGTACAAAGCAGGGAATTAACGTCGGAGAGCTACAGCTGTGCCGCATTGACGATACCAACGCTTGCGACCCTAAGCAGCCTATCAACTTGACTGCGAACGTGCCTTCCCATCTCAGGATCTGTACAACCGAGGGGTTTCGCGGTAATTTTCACGGTCTTGTCACGCTGGCTTCGGCTCAGAAACCCGACGGCGACACGGTTCTCCAAAGTGCTTCATTCAGTTCCTTCCCTGCAAAGTGCGCCGGAGTCCTCCTCCTATGTATCGGCATATACCTGGCCTGGTGGTCCAAGGTTTGGGCTCGAGCCAGGCTGGAAAGAGATCAAGCGTCGATCCCAGCCATCGTAATGCGTGCACAGCTCGCGGCGCTTCAAGAAATCCTTAGCCGGCTTCCATCACGGTATCTCCCCCCCTCCTCAACCCTGAGCAGAGGAATCCAAGACCTTATGGACGAACTGTCTGACTCAGTTCTTGATAGGCGTCTGTTCCTTCCGCCGAAATTCCCGAGTCCCAATGGTTATACCGTTGATGCCGCTGGATACAAGGCTTACCTGGAACAAAGGAATCCAAGAGTTCTCCTCTTCTCCGTGCTGGTTAAAGAGGGCATCGTTCCCGCCGAAGCGGAAGACAACGGCACTCTGACAGCGGCGCAGCAGGGGGACGTCGTCACTGCCATCGAGAACATTAGCGCGCTTAGCGCGAATGTACCCCTGCCTAATCCCGATCAAGCTTTCCAATTACTGCAGCCAATCCTCACGAATCTACACAACACCTTGTTTCCGCCGCCGGCGCCGGCCCCTGGAGCCACAGCTCTGATTGCTACTCCTCCCGCCGGGGAATTCGAGACACTTCAGCTCCAGATCCAAAGCATCAGCAAGGGGATTTGGCTTCTCTACGGCGTGCTCACTGCGCTCTCCGGGCTTGCAGTGGTTATCCTGAACAATTCGGGATTTGGAGTGCCGCTTGATTTTATTTTTGCGTTCTTTTGGGGGTTCGGTTTGCCGACAACCGTTGGTGCTCTTGCCCCAGGATCCGCGGCTAGTGCCCTAAATATTTCTGTGGCTAAAACATAAAGTAGATATCGTCTACTTTGACTAGACGACGGACCGACAAAGAATTGAATTCAAAACCGATGGAGACCAAGTCGCATTCCACAGTGAGGTGAAATATGGCGGTCGTAAAGAAGGTAATACGGGTTGGAGCGCCAAAACCTAATCCGTTCACCATTTGCATCATCGCGAACCCAGTGCTGGAAGCTCCCTGGAATTCCGGCAGCGTGGCCAAAGACCCTCTAATCGGACAGTTGGCAGCGTTTCAAGCTGCGGCTGCGTACATTGATTCGGCTTTGTTCGGTCTCTTGCCGGGTGAGCGGGAGAATCTGCTAGCAGACCCAATTCTGATGCCATTTATTCGGGTTGTCTCGCTTTACGACGACAGTCTCCCGACGACATTGTCCAACGCACTCGTCGCGCAGGATGGCAGCAGCAACATACTTGTCGCGAGACGAACGGCGTTTCTGCCCTTTCTGGCAAATTATCAGATCGATGCAGACGTTGCTTATGCGGTCTCAGCTTCCGCCACCCATACTCGCGCAAGCGCGTGGTTCACGACAGATGACGACGCACGATCGGGAGTGCCCTTTACCCTTGATGGAAATCCATTTGTTCATTGCTACTACAACACCATCCCGGGCACGGTTGCGATCCCCGTCACAGCTAATTCTCTGACGGCCTTGCATGAGTTTGGACATGCGATTTCCAGCTATTCGAATGGCAAAATCCTCGACTTATACGTCGACAGTCCTGCAGCATTGAACAACAAAGTCGGGCGTCCAATTCCCCCGCTCTTCTGCAACTATCAGGGAGCGTCGTTTTCTACAGACTCATTGAGAGACGGACTGGGCTATCCCCCCTCATGGCAGTCTTATCACTGTGAACTGGCCGACCCAAGCTGCCCAGCAGTAATGGACGATTATTGGCAATCGACGAAGGGCTCTGTCGCATGTCTGCATGATATTGTAACTAAAGCATTTATCAAGGACCGAGTGGCTGCAAAGATCAGCAGACCTTAGGGCGCGAAAATTGTTGCATCTAATGCACTGAAAGGGGAAAATAAGCTATGCAGCCTCTAAAGCCAAACGAGGAGCGCTCGGTGTTGGAAAACAATCCTCAGGCGCAGCCTTCGGATCTCGAAGAATACGAACGGTTGCTGTCGCTCCGTTTCACGGAAGACCCTGATCAAAGGCCCGTCGCCTCCCCACAACAAGAGGATGAAGCCGATGTGGATCTTGGACGCGAGGCTAGGATACAGCAACTGCATCGCAAGTTGTTCCGTGCCGCTACGGCTCCGGCACGGGAATCCGCTCGCTAACTTCGGGACCGTGCTTTTCACCTCTTTGACTCCTATGGGATAGGGGTGTGGATTTCACTCTGACAAGATTCAGACAGAACCCCCTCGTGCTCCGAAAGTAAACACGAGGACGCCGGAAATCCATCGCTTGAAGCAACTCTTACGGACTAAACTCCGCGCACCTCTGCAATGCGCATCGTGACTGCTGTGACACGACCCACGATGTCCGCGTCTCCTGGGTAGCGAACGTGTCTCGACTGCTTTCCAGATTGGGCTGAGGGGAGAAGCACCAACTGGCTGCCGTTCACTTCGCACCAACTGCACACGTATAGGTTATCTCGAAGCTCCACAAAATAGATTGGTCGCTCGAATTCATCGTGCCAGCCGTCAGGTTCAACCTTCGTCTGCTGGGAATCGATCTGCACAAACGAACCGGGCCTCAGCATTGGGTAAAGCGTGCGGTCCTCGATCCCGATATATCCGTAAAGGGAATTCCGCCAGTCCATGTGCTGGAGCAGCACGACCGGAATCTCGCCCCAGCTCTCAAACATCCGCGAGACTAAGTTGGTACTCCCAAAGTCGACTCTCTCTCGGAGTTCCAGAGGAGCCACGAGTGTGCTTTGCGCACCTCCAAGCATGGGCGTCACCAAGTAGGTGTGTGGTAGCCCCACGAGTGCCTGTTCGGTGCCAGCGTCCGCTATATCAACACCGAAGAACGACAAAAGTTCGTCCAAACCTAGCCTATAGACCAGGCTCAAGCTTTTGAGTCTGTAGATATTGGGTTTTAATTTTCCTGCTTCAATATCGCCTAGCCAATTGCGAGAAATGAAGTAGTCAGGAGCTTTTTGCTTAAGGGCGATTTCCCTGCTGAGGTGTTCCACTTCACGCATCGAGAGGCGCAAGAGTTTCCGTACAGCTCTGAGCCGCTTACCAGCATCCGTGGACGATGTCGGGGCCAACATCGCAGTACACCTCGGAGTTGGGCTATGTTACCGCAAATCTCAGCCTTGTTCACAAGTTTAATGGGCCATTTCCGAAAAGCGGAATTCCCATCGTTGGCTTCGAAATCCTTGCTGCTGGCCGTACTTGAGGGGATTGATCGGGTCTGACCTTAATTCTGGCCATTCCGTCAGACCGACGCATTCTCACCAATGTCATCAGACCCATCCTGTTTCTTAGCGGTTCGAGCCCTATTGTCCCCAATCTAGGACAGCTTACAAAATGTTCATGACGGTCTGCGAACTCGCATTTATACCGAACAAATCTCTGCGAGCTTGCAGTCTGGACGCGACCTGGATTCGTGTGTTTTCAGACAACCCGTCTGCGTACGAGCATTTCTGCCGGAACACCAGACGGGCAAACACGCACGCTTCGCGGGAAAGACATAGCCAGAGGCCTACCCGTGGGCACCAAGCCAAATTCCGCCAGAGGCACCGACCTCGCTGAGCGAGTCCGGTCCATCCTCAGAAGCAAACACCTCACCCTCTCTAAAGTTTCCCTACTATCTGCGGCACCGTTCGGGCGTTCTTCGCGTTACTTCCTTCCTCACACTCTGTACCATGAGTTCCGGCTGGGAACCTTCACCCCAAGTCTTCATCAGATCTTTGCGCTCAGCCAGCTCTCCGGGTACCGGTTCTTTGATTGGCTGCGCGTGTTGGGATGTGACCTCGAAGACATTCCCCGATTGCAGGTTCTTCTGCCTTCAAAGCGCACGACGCTACTCGATTCCTCCTTCGTCGATGTTGATGCGTGGATTCCTTGGTTCCGAAACCGGTCCCGCGACTCTTCGGCGCCTCCGATTGCACCTCTGGCACAGCTTCTCGAAGTCACTATCCCCAGGCGACTTCGTTCCCTGTCCGAAATCGGCAATAGAGGCTTCTTGTACGCAAGGATTGGACGCCAAGATGCCTTGGCTTTCCCCGATCTGATTCCCGGAAGTATCGTTCGCGTGAACCCAAAGTTCTCGAACGGTCGCATCCCTACGTCAATTGGCGCAACCTCTTCCCAAATATTTCTGGTCGAACATAACAAGGGCCTCTTTTGTTGCCGCTTGCGTGTTTTAGAACCGGGCGTTATCGTCCCGATCCGTACGTCGCTTTCTTATGCCCAAGTCGAAATGAAAGTTCCGCGCGAAGCGCGGATTCTAGGCATTGTGGATCTCGAAATTCGGCCTATGCTTCGGGCCGAGCAGCCCGAAGTTCCAGAGGACCTCGGAAAACATTGGAAGCCACGACCGCTCGTCACGGACAAAGAATTTGGCCAACTCCTCCGGACCTCACGTACCAAGCTGCATCTGTCTCTTCGGGAAGTTGCGGGAATGAGCCACAACATTGCAGGTCTGCTTGGGGATGAAAGATATTTTGTTTCGCCCAGTTCTCTCTGCGACTATGAGCTTTTCAACGCGCCACCGCGTCACTTTCACAAGGCGATTACTCTCTGTTCTCTGTACGGCCTGCAATTTCACGTGTTTTTGAAGGCGATTGGAATTGCCTTGGCTGAAGCCGGCACGGAACCGATTCCCGATCATTTGGCTCGCAGAATTCTACGCACGGAGCCCTACGAAAACTCGAACGACAACGACACGGCTGATCGGAATGGATTCCTTGAACAGATGCTTGAACGATGCGAGGAAATTCCGTTCTTCCTGCGAGAATCCATCGAGCCATTGTCTGGTTTGCAAGATGCGTCGATAGACGACTTCTTCTGGATCGGCGGCGAATATGATGTCCTTCATCCTTGTCTGGCAAACGGGCTGTTTGCCCTCGTGAACCGTCGCGAGAAGAGGCCGATCCATTTCGCGACGAAACCGCCATGGCAACAACCGGTGTATGTGATCCTGATGCGCAACGGGACGTACTTGTGTGCATGTTGTGGCCTCGAGAATGGCACTCTGGTCATCCATCCGTACTCCCAGCAGTTCCATCGTTCCGAACATTTGCGCTATCACCAGGATGCCGAGGTGATTGGCCGAATTGTCACGGTAGCAAGAAAGCTTGAGTGAACCTGTCGGTTTGCCGGACAAATGGTGTCGCTGTCCGTTAGGCGAGTCTTACTGATTGCCAAGACAATATACGCAATTGAGCGAAAAGCGAACGCTGCACTCATTTTGTGGACAAGCTTTCCGTACCTGGCTAGTCTCGGTTTTCAGGTGTGACTGTTGTCCTCGCTCTCGCATGCGCGAACCCGCTTGAGATCCTGGCTGGCGACCGAGCTAAACTGGCTTTCAACACAGATTCGACCACTTCTGCACTGGCATCTGGCTAGTTTCCTCTGCATTACAGCCGGGAGTCTTCTCGCTCTCCTCACTCCACTTGTCCTCAAGTGGGTGATCGATAGGCTCATCCCTCAGAGACGACCGGGATTGCTCCTATTAGCGGCTGGCCTGATTTTTCTAGGCTACCAGGGCAGAATGGCACTCACGAGTCTGGGCAGCTATTTGATGCTGACTGCTGCCCAGAAGCTCACCCTCAGCTTGAGAATGAGCCTACTTCGACGACTCGACTCCCTGTCGGCCGAATATTACGAGGACACGCCGGTCGGCACCGTGATGTACCCTCTCAAAGAGCCGATCGAAGAGGTCTCGTATTTCGGCTCCGATCTCCTGCCCGCAATCTTGCGTATGTTCCTGACCGCCAATTTCACGCTAGTGACTATGTTCGTGCTCAGTCCTATGCTTACGCTGGCCGTTCTCCCTCTCGTTCCGGTCTTTCTGATCGCGCGACAGCGCTTCCGCCGAAGGCTCGCGGCCAACGCGGACACTGTGCAGAGCAATCGGTTAGCTTGGAGCACGTTTCTTGAAGAACATCTTTCTTCGGTGATTCCCATTCAGCTTTTGGGACAAGAAAAACGCCAGGAGCGAAGGGCCTTCCGCCTCCTGGCTCGTGGAGTCAGGTCACAACAAGAACTTTTCACCACCAGCATTTGGTTTACGGTGTGGAGTTCCCTGGCAGTCGTTTCGGCCATGTGCGGTGTCATTGGCTACGGCGGCGAGATGGTCCTGTCCGGAGCCTTAAGCATCGGCGGGCTCGTTGCTTTCTATGGCTTAGTTACGCAACTCTTTGATCCTCTCAGCGGCGCCGCCGATCTTTACGCGCGAGCACAGAAAACCTTCGCCAGTATCCGGCAGCTGAAGTCGCAACTTGACTTATGCCCAAGCGTGACTGATGCCGCTGGTGCCGTTTGTCTCTCGGCAGCGCATCCTTCCCAGATTGATTTTGCCGAGGTCAGGTTTGGATATCGAAGGCAAAAACAGATGCTCCACATTCCTTCACTTCGAATCTTGCCGGGCGAACAGGTCGCCATCGCTGGGGAGAATGGTGCCGGAAAGAGCACTCTTGCAAAACTTATAGCACGACTCTACGACCCCGATTCCGGATCAATTTGCATCGGAAGCGTAGATATCCGGAACATTCAACTCAAGGATCTGCACCAGTACGTCTGCTATCTGCCGCGCGACCCCATTCTGTTTGACGAAACGCTGTCCTTCAACCTTCGCTTTGTGCGGCCGGCAGCGGCTCACGGTGAAGTACTAGAAGCCATTCGCAGCGTGGGGCTCTGGCAATTTGTTGCAGCGTTGCCCCACGGCTTATGCCAGCCGATCGGACCTGGAGGCTGCCAACTTTCCGGTGGTCAGCGCCAGCGACTTGCCCTCGCAAGAGCAATTCTGCAACAACCTCGAATTTTGGTATTGGATGAGGCAACTTCCTGTCTTGATCCCTCTTCAGAGAAAGTCGTTCTCGGGAACATTCGGCGAATTTTAAGATCGTCAACTCTGATCGTCATCTCTCATCGAACTTCAACGTTTTCTACATTCGGTAGAATTCTTGTTCTTTCTCGCGGAGAAATCGTTGAAGACGGCAATCCCCGTTCGGTCAAGCTTTCTGCGAGTCGCGCCGTCAACCAATCTTTTTCCACAGTCTCTACCATAGACGAAAATCTCCGAGAGACTTCTCTCTAACTACAAGCTGCGGCGGACCTTGTTCCTTGCATGCCCTATCGTAGGGGACTTCAGAAATGGCAATGGTGATTAAAAAGCGGACACATTGATTCTTCCCACGCAAGAAATATACAACGCATCTTGTTGTCTGTAAGCAACTTCGCTTCGCCCATGCTGGTTTACCGAACCTTTCCACCTTTTACTGGCGTTCAGGTGGCGAAGGGTGGCACAGTGCACTCCAGTCTTTCGATTTATCACGCAAAGGATGGGATAGCAATGTACAGACTTCCTGACACAGTGCGCAGCACACACAACCAGGACGGTGCAATTCTGTTGGACATCCGACAAGGCCAGATGTTCAACGTCAACTTCGTTGGGTCGCGCATCCTCGAACTTCTGAGGAGTGGGTCCACCGAATCAGCGCTTGTCGATGAGATCAGCCGGGAGTTTGACGTGGACCGGGACCTTGCCGAGAACGATGTGTGGGAATTTCTCCAGGACCTGAAGAAGTGTCACCTAGTCGAAGAGCGAGAAGCGAGCGTGGCGGTCTGAGCTTGGGCCAAGATCATGGAATCGACACGAGAGTCGGGTCGGCAGATCCATCGCGCCCTTGTGGCGGGAATCCGCTGCTCACCAGTTGCAGCCTGGCGGTGTGAATGAGGTGTACACCATGTCGTTCCTTGTGTTGAAAGCGTACTTGAAGCTTGTTTACTTCGACTTCTACTTGGCGCGAGGTAACTTCGCGATGCTCTACGACAAGGTTCGCAACTATCCGGTTGAAAAGACGACCCCTGCTGCTAACGCAGTGGAGTGCGTTTGTTCGGCCGTCGACATGGCTTGTATCTGGTACTGGAAAGAAGCACTTTGTCTGCAGCGCTCGGCAGCGACGAGCTGCCTCCTCAAGAGCAACGGGATATTCGCCCAAATGGTAATCGGGGCGCAACAGTTGCCATTCAAGGCGCATGCCTGGGTCGAGGTGGATGGTCGCGTGGTCAACGACAAACCATACGTGCCAGAAATGTACGCAGTCTTGGATCGATGTTAGTAAGCGACGGGTTAAGAACTCTGGGCAAAGGCAACTATTATGAGCGTCCAGTTTGGAAGATGGAATTTCGAAGGCAGACCGCCTGCGCCGGACTACATCGAGAAAGTCAGCGCTACTCTCGCTCCCTACGGCCCCGACAGTAACGAATCCTATTCCAAGGGTGGCGTAAAGATCCTCTATCGTGCCTTCCACACCACGAAGGAATCGCGTCGTGAGAAGCAGCCACATATTTGTCCTTCCGGAGCTGTGATCACTTGGGACGGCCGCTTGGACAATCGTGCGGAGCTCATCAGCGAGCTGAGCGATTCCTTGACCAATGGTTCCACGGACGTGGCCATCGTCTCAGTGGCCTTCGAAAAGTGGGGCGCCGATTGCTTTGCCAAACTTATCGGAGATTGGGCCCTCTCCATCTGGAACGCTGGCAACCGCTCGCTGATTCTAGCCAAAGATCCCATCGGCACGCGCCATCTTTACTACTCTTTCGACAACGATCAGGTTACTTGGAGCACGACTCTCGATCCGCTCGTCCGGCTTGCGGGTGAAATCCTCGCTCTCAACGAAGAATACATCGCCGGTTGGTTCTCCATGTTTCCGGCCGTGCATTTGACGCCGTGCGTCGGCATCCATTCCGTCCCGGCGTCCTCGTTCGTGCTTCTCCGATCTGGAAGGCACACGGTCAGCAAGTATTGGGACTTCGACCCCCAGAAGCAAATCCGTTACCGCGCTGATGCCGAATACGAAGAGCACTTCCGTGCTGTCTTCGGCACAGCTGTCCAACGCAATCTTCGTTCCGACAGCCCCGTCCTCGCCGAGCTCAGTGGTGGCAGGGACTCCTCCTCCATCGTCTGCATGGCCGACGCAATTATCGCTCGCGGTGCCTCCGATGCGCCTCGTCTCGATACCATCTCCTACTATGACGACTCCGAACCCAACTGGAACGAGCGCCCCTATTTCACCAAAGTTGAAGAAAAGCGTCGCCGCATCGGTTGGCACATCAACGCCGATTCGCAGGATCAGGAACAAGTCCTCGCATCTGAACCACCTCCCGAATCTCCTCGCGGCCGCTTTGTGCCAACTCCTGGCTACGACGGTCGCACTTCTCTGCAGTTCAGGATGTGTATGGCCTCGCAAGGAAATCGTGTCGTACTTTCTGGCATCGGTGGTGATGAAGTTATGGGTGGTGTGCCCACACCCGCGCCCGAGCTTGAGAATCTTCTCGCAAGAGCACAATTCGCCGCCCTCGCTCATCAGCTGAAAGTCTGGGCGCTAGAAAAGAGAAAGCCCTGGTTCCATCTGTTCTGGGAAGCCGCCCGCGGATTCTTCCCTCCCGCCCTCGTGGGTGTCTCGAAACACATGCGCCCGGCCCCATGGCTGCGGTCCAGCTTCGTGAAGCGCCACTGGGCCGCGCTGACCGGCTACCCCTCCAGGACGCAGTTATTCGGTCCTCCGCCAAGCTTTCAGAAAAATGTGAGCACGCTTGACGCGTTGCGAAGGCAACTGGCGCGCACCGCTTTGCCGTTCGAACCCCCCTTCGAGAAACGCTATCCCTATCTAGATCGCGGCCTGCTGGAATTCATGTTCTCGATCCCACGGGAACAACTGGTCCGCCCGACCCAACGCCGTTCCCTCATGCGTCGCGCACTCGGCGGTATCGTGCCGGACGAGATCCTGAACAGGAAGACGAAAGCATTCGTAGTCCGGTCGCCGATGGTAGCCATCTCAAAGGACTGGGCCCATTTTGCAGAGATGACTCAGAACATGCTTAGCAGTTCGCTCGGAATTGTGGACCCAGAACGCATTTCGGTGGCCTTGCAGAGGGTTCGGCGGGGCGAAGAAGTCCCCATGATCGCGTTGCGGCGTACGCTCTGCATTGAAGATTGGCTCAAGGATCTTCGCGCGTTGGGGATCATAAACCTGGATACAACCTTGAACCCTAAGCTCAGATGGCACGCTTCTATCCAAGGCTAACAATCGCGAAGAACATATCGAGATCGAACAAGAAAGAAGGGAGCAAATCATGAGCATCCAGTTTGGAAGGTGGAATTTCGAAGGCCAACCGCCTGCCCCGGATTACATCGAGAAAGTCAGCGCGACCCTCGCTCACTACGGCCCTGACAGCAACGAATCGTATTCCAAGGGCGGCGTAAGTATCCTCTATCGCGCCTTCCACACAACCGAGGAATCGCGTCGCGAGAAGCAGCCGCATATTTCTCCATCCGGCGCCGTCATCGCCTGGGACGGCCGCTTAGACAATCGCGCCGAGCTTATCAGCGAACTGCGAGATTCGTTGACCATCAGCTCCACGGATGTTGCCCTCGTCGCGGCGGCCTATGAAAAGTGGCACACCAACTGCTTTGCCAAACTCATCGGGGATTGGGCGCTCTCCCTGTGGAACCCGAACGACCGCTTGCTGATTCTGGCCACAGACCCAATCGGCACGCGCCATCTTTACTACTCTTTCGACAACGATCAGGTTACTTGGAGCACGATTCTCGATCCACTCGTCCGGCTTGCTGGCAAAACCTTCGAGGTCAATCAAGAGTACATCGCCGGCTGGTTCTCTTACTTCCCCGCCGCTCATCTAACGCCCTACGCCGGCATCCATGCAGTCCCATCATCCTCGTCCGTCCTCCTCCGACCCAGAAAGCACACCCTCAGCAAGTATTGGGATTTCGACCCGGAGAAGAAAATCCGCTACCGCACGGACGCCGAGTACGAGGAACATTTCCGCACCGTTTTCGCGAGGGCCGTCCAGCGCAGACTCCGTTCAGACCGCCCAGTTCTCGCAGAACTCAGTGGCGGAATGGACTCCTCCTCCATCGTCTGCATGGCCGATACCATTATCGCCCGTGGCGGCGCTGACACGCCTCGTCTCGACACCATCTCCTGGTACGACGACTCTTGCGACCACATCGAACCCGACACAAACGAACGCCGCTACTTTACGAAAGTCGAAGAAAAGCGCGGCCGCTCCGGCTACCACATCGATCTCCGCTTTCTAAAGAAAGGTGCCGACTCACAGAAATCGTTTTCGTCCGAGTTTGACAATGATCGCTTTGCGGCAATTCCGTGTCCCAATATGGCGCTCTCTGAAACTTTCAAGCAGTACGCGGCACACATGCTTTCCCAGGGACATCGAGTCACGCTCTCTGGAATCGGAGGAGATGAAGTCACTTCCGGGGACGTACCAACCCCGACACCCGAGCTTCAAAATCTTCTGGCACGCGCCCGATTCTTCACACTTGCTCATCAACTGAACGCCTGGGCCGAGAAGATGAGAAAACCTTGCCTCCCTTTGCTCTGGGGAGCCACTCGGGGATTTTTCTGCCGCGCGCTAACAGGCCTGTCCAACGATACGTGCACCCCTCAGTGGTTCCATCCAGGTTTCGTCCGTCGAAACTACGCCGCTCTTTGCGGTTATCCATCCAGGGTCAAGCTGTTCGGCCCTTTGCCAAGCTTTCAGGAAAACGCCGTAAGACTGAACGTCTTGCGAAGGGTGCTAGCGTACTGGACCCTCGATCCAAAACTACCCCGTGAAGTACGTTTTCCCTATCTTGATCGGGATTTTCTGGAATTCCTGTACGCCGTCCCACGAGAACAAATCGTCGGCGTGGGCAAGCGCCGCTTCCTGATGAAGCGTGCTCTTGTCGGCATAGTCCCGGACGAACTCCTCAATAGAAGGCGAAAGGTGTTTGTCCCGCAAGAGCCAAAGAAAGACGGTTTGAGGGAATGGCCCAGCTTGGTGGCGACAGGGCAACAGCTCGTCTGCAGTTCCGTAGGGATCATTGAACCAACTCGATTCTTGGAAGCACTGCAGAAAGCCCGGCGCAACGAGAATGTTCCTCTCAGCAGCCTAAGGAAGACGCTGATGTTGGAGTCCTGGTTACATCATCTGACCGTCCACCGAGTCCTGACGAACTCGATGCACGCGAAGAGACAAGGCTACTCCCCAGGTCATGCGCCTGAGAAACTCTCAGCGCCCGCTCAGCCCAACAGTTCAGCTAGCTAGCTGTGTACGTCAACTCCACTAAAGGAAGGAGGTGAACACCATGAAATACGAGACTCCAGAACTGACTACATTGACGCTTGCGATCAATGCTATTCAGGAAGGTAAGACTCCACCTGTCGGCAACGATACGATTTTTCCCGATGAGCAGCCCGTCGGAGCGTATCAAGACTGGGAGTAAGTAAATCTCTGCCGGAGTGTCCGATATATCGGACACTCCGACAGCCTAAACAGGTCAGCCAATACTTCGCGTCTTATCCTTCCATCGGACGAAACCTTCCTCGCTTATCTTAGCTTAACTAGTGGCAGGCACTCGGAATGACGAAAGCGGTTCTATAGCAGGCATCTTAAAACACATGACCTGATCTGCTGAACTCCGGACTAATTCGACGCAGGTTGAGGCATGGCGAACTTTTTCTCCTCGTTCCCTTGTTGTATTTTACGCAGCTCGCGCCAGCGCTTGTATTGCTTGGCTTTAGCGAGATCAGTATCCTCATGATCTTGTAGCCAGAAGCGGAACCAGTCCACCGATCCGCCCTGCGATGCTATCCGAAAGTCTGGATTCGTTAGAACGTGCTCATACGGTAGCGTACCGTTGCCCATGTTCAGTATTATCAAATCCACTGGCTTATGTAGATAGCGAAGTCCGGCATACGGTTCCCACATAAGCGAGAGCAAGGTAAAGCGGCCTGCTGCAACGACTAACAGCGGTGCGGTCACTTTGTCAAGGTTGAAGCCCGGAGATCGTTTCAGCCATTGCTGCAACCCTTCACCGAAGGGCTGGGCGCCGATCACTGCGTCAAATTGGCGAGGAATAGTACTATCTACGTATCCTACCGTTAACATGTACTGGAGATACGTTACCATTTGGCCGTCGGTAATCGAGGCTGCTTTGATGTGAAGGGAACTCGTCGTGAGCGTCTCCATCACGTAGAAGCAAGTACGGCTGAATCCAATGATGCCGATCTTTTCTGGATCTACCAACCCCTCGGACACTAGCTGTTTTGCGCCAGCTTCGTAGCCAGCGACGACGCAAGATCCTTCAGAAGGGGTGTTACTAGCGCAATTTGCGTCATCCACTTGCAACACCACGATCCCAGCTGTCGCCAGTTCCCTGGCTGCGTTGGCTGTGCCATAGAAGCCCGCGGGAACAAAACTCGACTCCAGGAAACCATGCGTCTGAATCACCAGCGGGAAACGCTGTCCCGGTTCGGCTTTGCTTGGTTTGTAGAGCCCACCTTCCCAGGCTCGCCCTTCTTTGTCTTTCCATTTGTAAACGTTCGCTTGTCCCATGTCGATGTTTTTCAGGTGCGGATTTGGATCCCAGATGACTCGTGATGCCGCTTTTCTACTGGCAACGAGCAGCGGAGGCCGATCTAGTCCCTCCTCGATTTTGACTTCTAGGCCGTTGTGCCCGACCTCAGGTTCTGCCTTGTTTTGTCCGACAACCTGCCAAGTGCCGTCCGCTCCACTTCGATATTCTGTGTTTCCGGTACGGTGCTCTGGATAACTGCTAAAGGTGACCATGACGCGGTGCTTATCTCCGTCGATAAACCGAACGTTCTTCACGAAATGGTAGCCCTCTTCGACACCGGTTTCGGTCGGACCTTTTAACGACTCCACACAGGTGTGGGTGTAGGAGGGCAGATGTACAACGGCAACGCACGGCCGAGATGGAACATTCTCTTTGGATTCAAGGAAGGTGCCGGGCAACAGAATTGCTTGGCCGTCACTGGACCAGCTAGGACCGCCGGCCGTCACCCAAGCCCCAGGAAAGCCGTACGGCGCGTTCGTCAAAGATTGAACCGAGCCCTTTCGCAGATGGATCTGAATGTACCAGCGCACAGAGTCTCTACCCGATTGCGGATCCTGGTGCCCGGCGCGGATTCGGTAAGGATCGGATGCAAACGGCGGCGGGTATAGGCTTTCCCAAGCCACAGGAATCTCAGGTACCACTTGCAGGGCGACCAAGGATTGGCCGTTGGGCGACAGTGCAAGACCTCCCTCGGGTACAACGAATGGCGCACCATTCATCTTTACCTCGAAGCGCTTGCCGTCAACAACCGCCCAGAGACGACGGCGACTCGATCCTAGTATCCAGCCTGTTATCGGATCGTCCGGAAAAAATAACTCGGCAAAAGAACGACCAGTTCCTACAATCGCAGTCGCCTGATCTTCCTCACGCAGTTTCCGCAAAGGGGCCGAATCAGCGACCGTGTAGACGTAGTGTTGACGGTCTCGTATATCAAAGTCTTTGACCGTTTCCCGCCTGGAGGTCAATGTTTCTATTTTCTTCGTCCGGAGATCGGCCAGTATGAGCCGCTTGTCGCCGAAAAAGCCCGAGCCCGCCAAGAACGCCGCCCCGCTGGAGTCAGGTAACCATCGCCAATTGTTGATGATCGGACCTTCCGTGCCAGAACGATTCACGGTCCACATAGGTGATGGCGGCCGCGATTCATCGGAGTGCTCCAGAAACTTTTTGACATCCTGGCTGCGGTAGAACCTGAGAGAGTCCTCAACACGGTTCAGGTCCAGACGTCCCCGCTCCGTCCAGACAGCGAAGTACTTACCGTCGGGCGAGAATCGAAGCTCACCCCCTGTTATCCCTATCACATGAAAAAGTGTTATCCCAATATCGTCTGATACGGTGAAAGGCCTCTTTATTTGCTGGGCCGACGCAACGGCCGACTCCGTGCGGCTAAGAAAGGTCACGACGAGGATAAGGAACATGGTAGCTTTAAGTTTCATCTAAGGAGATAAACCTTTCTCGTTAAAGCTATGCATCGACGAAAAACTTGAAGAGGGACTCCTCCCCTTCCTTCGAAATTCGGGGTAAGCGCTCACAGAATAACGGCTGGATTTAAAATACGAACTTCAGAGCGAACTGCATAGAACGCGGGCCGCCCTGCTGATACAGTGGGCTCAGGACACCCAGCGAACTAGCAAGCGTGGCAGTAGCTTGACCGAACTGCGGGTTTGTGCAACCAGGTATACCTGAAGTACCGCCGCAGTACGCGCCAACGCTCCCGAAATTAGGATGGTTGAAGATATTAAAAGCTTCCGCGCGGAACTGCAGTTTCAGATTCTCGTATATCGGAAATTCTCGGCGGACGGCCAAGTCCATCTGCCAATCCCCGAAGCCTCTAACAAAGTTGCGCGGAGCATCACCGTAGCCGGAACTTACATTGACGAAGGCATTGGGATTAATCGCCCTTCCTCCCGGGCATCCTTGTCCTGGTTGAAGGTCGTGCAAACCTTGCAGGACAGAATCGCAATTGGCGTCGTAGAGATAGATCGGCTGCCCCGGAACAAGGTTTAGTCCTCCATAATAGATCTGCCCATTCGGTTGCAGGATCCCGTTTCCCGCCAAGGTCACTGGAAAGGCCGTTCGCGCCGTAAAGCGATCATCGAGACCCCAGTGATGCAGCACGCTGTTTAGGAAGCCGTTATTTCTCACGTTCGGTAGATCGTACGAGAAAGCAGCCGAAAGGTTATTGCGGGCGTCGAAATCACAATTACCTCGCTGGTACCCTGTAAGGTAGTTCTGAGAGCCATAGTCAAGGCAGTGGGACCACGTGTAGGAGGCCAGCGTCGTCAATCCCCGACTCAGTCTTCGCCGAAACTGAATCTGCAATGAGTCGTAGTCTGATGTCAGACCATTCTCAACAAAATAAAAAAAGCTTGAGAGTGGATTGCTGGCGGGCTCAAACTCGTTTTCCTGTAGCAATCTCGCCGCATGCGAACCCACGTAAGACACAGTAAAAGCCTGCGACTTGCCTAGTGCCTGCTCGATGCTGGTATTCCACTGAATCGTATACGGAAGTTGCAAATGAGGGGCTACACCGTACACGCCGTTAGATTGTGGTGCAACAGGTGGGTTGACGATGGGAGGAACCGCCACGGGACCAGGAAAAGATACGGGCGGATATGCTATTGCGCTAAACCCCGGCCCTTGGAAACCTAGAGACCCCAACTGTTGACCCGTGTCGAAGAAGAGCCCGCCACCGACACGCACGACGGTTTCCCAGCCCAGCGCATGACAAAGGACGTACGCGACGCCCAGCCGGGGCGCGACGTTGCCATATGTCGTCTTCCAGAGGGGCGTGCCTTGCGGAGCCAACGTCCAGGTGCTCGGGCTGGAACCTTGAACTGTATAGGGCTTTAATCCTTGCGTCACGCCCGGCGCGGGGTTCATTTCCCAGCGCAGTCCTAAGGAAAGCGTTAAACGCTCCGAGACCTTCCATTCGTCCTGACCAAAAAGGGAGAAGTTCTCATATAAAGGGTAGGCAGGGGCATAAGCTAAAGCGATCGTAAAGGAGTTGTTCGTCTCGACTGCAGATTCGCCAAAATACAAAAACGAAGCCAAAGGAGTAGCCGGAACCGCAAACGGAGCCAACCTACGATAGTCGATGCCAAACTTAAACTGGTGGCGACCCAACGTGAGGCTTGACGCGTCAACCAAATTCCACTGATTCTGCCTGCCAGACACCTGTTCCTGAGAGATCTCAAGCTGGTATCCACCGTAAAGAAAGCCAACCCCAGGCTCCGATCCGCCACTCAGTCCGGTTAGTCGGGCCAGATCCACAGGGGTGCTGCCCCCGAGAGCGTCAATGGAAGTATCATTTGTCGTCGCGTTCGAACTGTAATTAAAGCGCACTTCGTTACTTAGGCGCGTCGAGAAAATGCTGTTGACGCCCAGTGTGTACGTCCGCAAAGTATAGGCTGAGGTTGTGAGGTTACTGGGAGTCTCGAATAGCTTGGATGATCCCCGAGTCGCCGAACTGGAAGACGTATCACTGAAGCGGAAGAAAAGTCTTAATTTATCATTTACGCCGTGGTCGAACCGCACGCTTGTGGAATCGATCGAACCCGGGTTAGACCAGCTTCCTATGAATTGGCCGAACCCGTTCACTGCATCTTCCAGCCCATGGGGGCTGGGCAACGGAAACGCATTGATCACTGGCAGAAGTGCGCTCGCGGCTGGATTCCTGCCGGACGGACATGCACCCGTACCCCTCATGCAAAGGTCCGGCACGAAGTTTGCCGTGGCCGCTTGGGGCGCTGTCAGACGGAGCCCCTCATACGACACAAAGAAAAATGTCTTATCTTTTCCATCATACAGGTTGGGAACCCCGACCGGTCCACCGAGCGTGCCACCAAAATCATTCTGCCGGAGGGAGGGTTCCGGCGTGCCAAAGTAGTCATTGAACCAGTCCTCGGCATCCAAGGCGCCATTGCGTAAATAGTCGTAGGCCGTGCCATGAAATTGATTGGTGCCCGATTTTGTCTCAAACGCGAACTGGCCCCCAGGATTGCGTCCGTACTCTGCGGAATAGGTTGAACTCTGCACACGAAATTCCTGGAGGTCGTCCACCGAAACCAGCGCTTGCGTGGTTCCCAAAGCGGTAGCGGCAGGAAGAGAACCGCTGGGGCCTGCCCCGGCGGTCATGTATACCGCGGCTGCTCCCACGTTGGAGCTAACGCCGTCCACAGTGTAGTAGTTCCCTTCGGTGCGCTGGCCATTCACACTGAACTCGCCGGTCCGACCAAGACCCGACGTCGTAGTTGTGGGTTGAGGAGTTTGCGTCACCACGCCCGGTGTGAGCAAAATCAAATCCTGGAAGCTGCGGCCATTCAGCGGCATGTTTTCCACGTACGTGTTGTCGATCACCGTGCTGACCGACGCGTCCGTTGTATTGATCATCGACGCGCCGCCTTCAACCGTCACGGTTTCGAAAACGGCACCTACTGGCAGGGTAAAGTTGATAGACAGCGCGTCTTGGATGTTGAGAACAATATCGGGTTTGATGAGTGTCTTGAATCCCACCTTGGAAACCTGAAGCCGGTACGGTCCTGGCGGGAGATTCGGCACCACATAGATGCCGTCCTCATTGGTCTTGCCAGAGTACTTCACGCCTGTGGCATCGTTTATCACCAGAAGATCGGCCCCGCCGATCACCTTGTTGGATGGATCCAGCACGCGGCCGTTGATGGTTCCATTGGTGGACTGTGCCGTTAGGGGCAGGACTAGCGATATGGCGAAAGCGAAAAGACAAGCGACGCGGGGGCAGCGCATGCGCACGGTGATTCTCCTGTGGCCGACGGATTCGGAAATCCTATTCGGGTCTACGGAGAGGGGGCTCACTTGGTACCGATCCTTCCTTAATTAATTGGAAGCGTGCAAGAGCCTGGAAAGATGCAACCGCGATTAACGATTAAGGATGATTTGGGTCGACTCGCAGATAAGCAAAAAGCAGGGGTTTGCCGCTTGGCTTGCGACTGCCACCATTCGGCTCGATCGTAACGAACACAGCATCAACTTGTGCTAGCAGTTTCGGGTCGTCCAGTTTCAAGACCCACCGCTTTTTTGAAGCATTGTCCTCGTAGAAGATACCAAGGGGGAATGCTTGCTCCCGCTCCGATCCGCGCTGGCCCCACACCTGGAACGTGCTGGCCTTTTTCGCTACAGTCTGCTGATCCAAGTCATATGCATAGAAGATCAGAGATTTCCCCTTCGTGTAGAACACGCGCCCGTAAGGTTTCTGGGTCGCTCCGGTACGGGCCACGTCGTACACTTCCGCGACATACAGATCCCGCGCACCCATAAGTTCC
>Ga0182024_10007154_pt1 | contig 24151 bp, 23 predicted proteins | sample P32metaG_FD_120480 | JGI IMG/M metagenome (GOLD analysis project Ga0182024, IMG submission 120480) | Permafrost microbial communities from Stordalen Mire, Sweden - P3-2 metaG (Illumina Assembly) | ecosystem: Environmental > Terrestrial > Soil > Wetlands > Permafrost | place: Sweden: Stordalen...
CAGTCCGGCGAGCCCGCCCAGTCCGGCGAGCCCGCCCAGTCCGGCGAGCCCGATCAGCCTGAGTGGATCGAGGTCAGCCTGATTCCCGAGACGCTGGAGCGGACCACGCTCGGCCGCAAGCAGGCCGGCGAGACAGTGAACCTGGAGGTCGACATGATCGCCAAATACGTCGAGAAGCTGCTCGGCGCCGGGGCCAGGTCATGATGCGCGAGACGCCGGAAGAAGCCGGCACCAGGCTGGATGACGTTGAGCGGGCCATCGCGGATATCGCCGCCGGGCGCGCGGTCGTCGTCGTCGACGACGCTGACCGGGAGAACGAGGGCGACATCATCTTCGCCGCCAGCAAGGCGACTGCCGCGCTGATGGCGTTCACCATCCGGCACACCAGCGGCGTGATCTGCGTCCCGATGCCGGGCGACGAACTCGACCGGCTCCAGCTGCCACTGATGACGGCGCAGAACAAGGAGCGCATGCGGACCGCGTTCACCGTCAGCGTGGATGCGCGCGACGGGGTCACCACCGGGATCTCGGCGGCCGACCGGGCCAGGACCGTACGGACCCTGGTGGACTCGGCGACCGAGCCCTACGAGCTGGTCCGGCCGGGGCACATCTTCCCGCTGCGGTATCACGAGGGAGGCGTGCTGCGCCGGCCGGGACACACCGAGGCGGCAGTCGACCTGGCCAGGCTCGCCGGGCTTGCCCCGGTCGGCGTGCTGGCGGAGGTGGTCAACGACGACGGCTCGATGGCCAGGCTGCCGGCCCTGCGTGCGTTCGCGGACGAGCACGGGCTCGCGCTGATCTCGATTGCGCAGCTGATCGAGTACCGGAGGCACTCCGAGCGCATGATCCGCCGGGTCGTCGAGACGAGGATGCCGAACCAGTTCGGCGAATGGCGCGCGTTCGGGTACCTGAGCTCGGTCGACGGGACGGAGCATCTCGCCCTGGTCCTCGGCGACATCGGCGTTCCTGGCGACGGCGCCGTGCCTGCCATCGGTGGCGCGTCAGTCAGTGACGGCGCGTCAGTCAGTAACGGCCTGCCTGGTGGCGACGACGGCGTGCTGGTTCGGATGCACTCGGAGTGCCTTACCGGGGATGTGTTCGGCTCGCAGCGCTGCGACTGCGGCGACCAGCTCAAGGCGGCGATGGCGATGATCGCCGCCGAGGGCCGCGGCGTCGTTCTGTACCTGCGCGGCCATGAGGGCCGCGGCATCGGCCTGGTCAGCAAGCTGCGGGCTTACCAGCTGCAAGACGGCGGCGCCGACACCGTGGACGCGAACACCGAGCTTGGCCTGCCCGTCGATGCGCGCGAGTACAGCACGGGCGCGCAGATGCTCGCTGACCTCGGGGTCCGCTCGCTACGGCCGCTGACCAACAATCCGGCCAAGGTCCTCGGCCTGTCCGGGTTCGGGATCAAGGTGACTGGCCGGGTGTCGCTGCCTGTCACCCCGACGCCCGACAACCTGCGCTACCTCATGGCCAAGCGGGACAGGCTGGGCCATCAGATCGACAATCTGCCCATGCAGGCCGGCGATCTGGAGCCGCCGAACGGGGACTTCGGGCCGGTGACCGCGGCCCGTCCCAGCCCGGCGGGGACGCGATGAGCGGGCCGGGCCGCCCGGCGGGCCAGGTGGTAGACGGGGCCGGGCTCAGCCTGGCCATCGTCGCCACCCGGTGGCATGCGATGATCACCGACAGCCTGCTGGACAGGGCAGTCGCCGCGGCTGCTGCCTGCGGGGTCGGCGACCCGCTTGTCGTCCGGGTTCCCGGCGCGGTCGAGCTGCCCGTGGTCGCGGCTGAGCTCGCCGCCAGGAACGACGCGGTCGCCTGCCTCGGGGCGGTGATCCGCGGTGGCACGCCGCACTTCGACTACGTCTGCGACGCGGTGACCTACGGGCTGACCCGGGCGGCGCTTGACACCGGCACGCCGGTCGGCAACGGCGTACTGACCTGCGACACCCTGGAGCAGGCAGTGGACCGGTGCGGGCTCGCGGACAGCAGCGAGGACAAGGGCTGGGACGCCGTGGTGGCGGCGCTGGATACCGCCCTGGTGCTGCGTACGCTGCGCTCACCCGGAATTGGGCACGCGGTTGACGACGGGTGTTGCGTGTAGGTTAGGCTACCCTAACTATCTTGCCCTCATCCTGGAGGACTGCTCATGCTCGCCACGCTTGTGATCTTCCTGCGCGAGGGTGTCGAGGCAAGCATGATCATCGCGATTCTGCTCGCGTACCTGAATCGCAGCGGTCAGCGGCAGTATTTCCGTGACGTGTTCGCGGGCGTGGCCGCGGCGCTCGTGCTGGCTGGCGCCGGCGGAGTGGTTGCCTACGAGACCATCCGCTCTTACGACGGGTCGCGCGCGCAGACGATCTTCGAGACAGGTACCTACCTGCTGGCCGCGGGCGTGCTCACCTACATGACCTTCTGGATGCGCTCGCACGCTCGCGGCATGTCCTCGGATCTGCGCGCCCGGGCAGATGCCGCGATCAGCCGAGGCGCGCGCACCGGCCTGGCGTTGCTCGCATTCCAGGCAGTGGGCCGCGAGGGTCTCGAAACTGTCGTCTTCACGCTGGCCATCGCCTTCTCGACGACACAGCGCAGCGCGGTGCTCGGCGCGGTGATCGGCCTGGCGATCGCGCTGGTCATCGCGTTCGTGACCTACCGGCTTGGCCACCGGCTGAACCTCGGCCGCTTCTTCACGATCGTCGGCGCGCTCCTGATGGTCTTCGCCGCCGGCCTTCTCGTCGACGCCGTGCAGAACCTTCAGCAACTCGGCTGGCTGCCGCTGGCAACTCACCCGCTTTGGCACACCGGCAATATTTTGAACGAGGACACTGCGGTCGGCGACCTCGCGCACAGCTTCTTCGGCTACGCGCAGAGTCCGACCGTCCTGCAGGCTTGCGTGTACGTGCTCTATCTCGCCGCCGTACTCGTCGCCTTTTTCAACCTCCGCCGGCGCCTCTTCGGAGTCCGCGCTGGGAGGTCAGCGGGCGAATCAGCAACGTAGTCTGGGACCACAACATAAATGTCCCGAGGTGGCGCGTGCGAGACATCATTGATCCGATCGTGAAGTGGTGGCAGGCCGGAGATACCTTCGGGCTGGCCACCGTCGTGCACACATTCAGCAGTGCCCCGCGGGAGCCAGGCGCCGCCCTGGCGGTATCCGGCGGGGGTGAGGTCGTCGGCAGCGTCTCTGGCGGCTGCGTGGAGGGCGCTGTTTACGAACTCGCCGGCGAGGTCGCGGCGAGCGGGCAGCCAGTCCTGCAGACCTACGGCATCAGCGACAATGACGCGTTCGCTGTCGGCCTGACCTGCGGCGGCATCATCGACATCTTTGTCGAGTCCGTTGATCGCGAGAACTTCCCTGAGCTGGGCGATATCGCGGCGGCCGTCCGGTCAGATGAGCCAGTCGCAGTCGCCACCGTGATCGACGGTCCCGGCAAGATCGGCGCCCGGCGGGTCATCTGGCCGGCAGATGATCAAGGTCGGCCCGCGCCGGGCACGCTCGGCTCCGGCGACCGGCTGGATCAGGCCGTGGATGACGATGCGCGCGGCATGCTGGCGCAGGGCGTGACGAGCGTCCGGCGCTACGGGCCGGACGGGGAGCGGCGCAGGGACGAGCTCGGCGTTTTCGTGCAGTCGTTTGCCCCGGCGCCGCGGATGCTGGTGTTCGGCGCGATCGACTTCGCCGCGGCCGTCGCCAGGGCAGGAAAGTTCCTCGGCTACCGGGTGACCGTCTGCGACGCCAGGCCCGTTTTCGCCACCGCTGCGCGCTTCCCGGACGCGGACGAGGTGGTGACCGACTGGCCGCACCGCTACCTGTCCAGGATCACGGTGGACGAACGCACCGTCATCTGCGTACTGACCCACGATCCCAAGTTCGACGTTCCGCTACTTGAGGTCGCGCTGCGCACTCCGGCCGCCTACATCGGGGCGATGGGCAGCCGGCGGACCCACGACGACCGGCTGGCCAGGCTGCGCGAAGTCGGGCTCACCGAGGACGAAGTGGCCAGGCTGCGCTCCCCGATCGGGCTTGATCTCGGGGCCAGGACGCCGGAGGAGACCGCCGTGGCGATCGCCGCTGAGCTCATTCAGCTGCGGTGGGGCGGGTCCGGCATGCCGCTCACCGGCACTACCGGGCGGATCCATCACGGCTGAGCACCGCCGGATGCCGGCGCTGACGCTGCCCAGCCCGGCCCTGGCGCTGCTCAGCCCGGCGCTGACGCTGCCCAGCCTGGCGCCTTAGGGTGGGCAAGCGTGGAGCCTTACGTCGCCGGGATCCTGCTTGCCGCGGGTGCCGGGAGCCGCCTCGGCCAGCCGAAGGCAACCGTCGAGGTCCGCGGCGAGCCGCTGGCGCGCCGCGGGGTCGCGCTGCTGCGTGACGGCGGCGCGCAGCCCATCGTGGTCGTTACCGGGGCGGTGGCCGTCGACCTGCCGGGCGTGCTGGTCGTGCACAATCCCGGCTGGCGCAGCGGCATGGGCTCGTCGCTCGCGGCCGGGCTGGCGATGGTCCCGGACAGCTGCGAGGCGGCTGTGATTGCGCTGGTTGACCAGCCGCTGGTCGGGCCGGAGGCCGTGCGGCGGCTGATCGCCGCCTACCGGGCAGGCGCCCGGGTCGCGGTCGCGGCCTATGACGGCAAGCCGCGCAACCCGGTGCTGATCGCCCGCGAGCACTGGCCGGAGGTAACTGCCCTGGCCGTCGGCGATACCGGTGCCCGGCCCTTCCTCCGGGCGCATCCGGCGCTGGTAACGCCGGTGGAGTGCGGCGACACAGGCAGCCCTGACGACGTGGACACCCGGGCCGACCTGGCGCGCATTGAAGGGCTGGCCGGGCAAGGGGGAGCCGGCGCCGATGGAGCCAGCACCGGGGGAGCAGGCACCGGGGGAGCAGGCACCGGGGGAGCAGGCACCGGGGGAGCAGGCCAGGGCCAGGGCTAGCGCACCTGGATGCCCCAGGCGTGCGTCACGCTGCTGCCCGGATCCAGCGTGATCAGGTCCAGCCCGGTGACGAAGGCGTTCGGCGGGCAAGTCATCGGCTCGACCGCCAGCGCGCGCCTGCGGTGCGGCGCGTCCAGCGCGTCCCCGGTGAATACCTGCAGCCAGCGGTAGCCCTCGCCCGCCCACAACGCGACCTGCTGGCCCGCCGCGCTGAGCCGGGTCCAGGCCAGGCCGTCGGCGTCTGTGTCGAGGCCGGTGAACGCATGGTCGAGACGGGTGCCGCCGATCGCGCGGGCCGCGCGGAAGTCCTGCGGCGTGCCGGTGACATCCTGCGGTGCCGCGGCCGGTATCCCGCGGGAGTCCGCAGGCAGCCACTGGGCCGCGGGCAGGGCAAGCTCGCACTCGTCGATGGCGGGCGTGCCCGCGCTCAGGTACGGATGAGACCCGGTGCCGTAGGGCGCTGGCCGGGTGCCCGCATTGCGCGCGGTGATGCTGACCTGCAGCCCGCCGTCGGCGCTCAGCCGGTAATCAGCCGCGAGCTCCAGGCAGAACGGGTAGCCGGGCCGTCCGTGCAGCAGGTGCCTGAGCAGCACGCGGCCTGGCTCGTTCTCGCTGATCTGCCAGCCAGCCCAGCGGGTGAGGCCGTGAATGGCGTTGCCCTTGGCGGGCTCGCTCAGATCCAGCTGGCAGCCCATTCCGCTGAAGCTGTAGTGACCGCCGTCAATGCGGTTCGGCCAGGGTGCCAGCAGCTGGCCCGCGGCCGCCGGCGGCAGTTCATCGGGCTCATATTCCGAGATGACCGGCCGGCCACGGTAACTGAGCTGGCGCAGGCCAGCGCCGAGCTCGGTAACAGTGGCACGGTAGTCGCCGGCCGAGATCTCGTACTGCGCGCCGGTCAGCGGGATCGATGTCTGCTTTCCCATGGTGCCTATCATGCTTGCCGGGCCGCCGGGGCCAGGTACCAACCCGCGCAATAAAAATGCCGGCGGGACTGCCTGGGAGCGGGGGACCGGCAGCCCCGCCAGCAACTGCACGATAACTTCCCCGGCGCCCCACGCGGGCGAACTTGGCCAACACCGTGCGTTCTGGGGCGCCGGGCCGGTTTCCGATGCGGCATGGTCAAGTTCCGGCCGGGCATGGCGTGCAGGGCTTGCGCGATGCCTGGTCACGATGCCTAGTGTCGGCAGCAGAGACAGGCCGGCCGCGCCGGTGCCGGCAACGCGGAGGAGAGCCCGACATGCGAGGACCGCTGGACGGAATCGTCGTGCTGGACATGACCAGGGCGCTGGCAGGGCCGCACGCGACGATGATGCTCGGCGACCTCGGCGCGCGGGTGATAAAGATCGAGCAGCCGGGCACCGGAGACGAGTCGCGGCATTGGGGCCCGCCATTCGCCGCCGCGCCCGGTGCGGCAGGTGCGAGCCGGCAGGCCAGGCCTGGCGGAGCGCCGGCCGGTCCCGACAGCACCTATTTCCTGTCCTGCAACAGGAACAAGGAGTCGGTGACCTGCGACCTGGTGGCCGATGAAGGCAAGGACCTGCTCCGGCGGCTGGCGGCCCGCTGTGACGTGCTGGTGGAGAACTTCCGCCCCGGGGTGCTTGACCGGCTGGGGTTCTCCTGCGAGCAGTTGCACGAGCTGAATCCCCGGCTCGTCATTTGCTCCATCACGGGTTTCGGCCATGACGGGCCGGAGGGAGCACGTCCTGGCTATGACCAGATCGTGCAAGGCGAGGCGGGGCTGATGAGCGTCACCGGCATGGACCCGGACCATCCCGTCAAGACCGGGCTGTCGATCGCGGACGTGCTGGCCGGGGTGCACGCGGCGCTCGGCATTGTCGCGGCGCTGCACGAGCGCACGGTCACCGGGCTCGGGCGAGTCGTCCGCACGTCCTTGCTGGCGTCGATCGTCGGCGCGCATGCGTTCCAGGGCACCCGCTGGACAGTCGCGCGGGAGGTGCCGACGGCGACGGGCAATCACCATCCGTCGATCGCGCCTTACGGGGCGTTCCGGTGCGCGGACGGTATGATCCAGGTGGGTGTCGCCAACGAGGGCCAATGGCGGCGTTTCGCCCCGGTGGTCGGCATCGACCCGGCTGACCTGCGGTTCGCAGGTAATCAGCTGCGGGTCGCCCGGCGCGCGGAGCTCACTACCGAGATCGAACGTGCACTAGCGCGGAGCGGCCGCGCGCACTGGCTCGCGCTGCTCGCGCAGGCGGGCGTGCCCGCGGGCTCGATCCGGGCGATCGACGAGGTGTACGAGTGGGACCAGGTCCGGTCCCAGGGCCTGGTCATCTCGGTTGACCATCTGGCACTCGGCCGGATCGAGCTGCCCGGGCCGGCGCTGCGCTTCGACGGCGTGGCCCCGCGCGATCATGCGCCGCCGCCGGTTCTTGGCCAGCACGACGCTGCCGTGCGTGCCTGGCTCGACGAGGAGCCGCCCGCTGCGCCGGCAGGCTGATCCGGGCCGGATCGGGCTGGCCAGGAATTGCGCGGGATATCGCTATCGAGAATTGTCCGCATATCGCCTGGCAGCCTAAAACAGGAAACCGTAGCCGCCATCGCACGGAAGCAGCCGGAGCCGGATCGCGCGGAGCAGACCCGGCTGAATCGGGCCGAAACGCCGGGCTATCGGTGCGGGATGAGCAGGCCAGTCCTGACTGCTTCCGCGGCCAGTACGCCGAAAAGGTAGAAATAGGCGGACTCTTCGTCCTCGAAGAAGCGCACCTCGTGCCTGGCTCCGCCCGCCGCGCTGAATACCTCGTAACCAGTGGCTGTGTCGATCAGGCAGAGCGCGCCGTCGACCTCTTCGCCGACCGCGTAGGCGGCGGCCGGGATGGCGGCAAGGGCCGCGAGCTCGGTGAAGATCCGCTGGGTGGCCATCCGGGATCGCGCCGACCTCCGGCGGCCAGGAGATGCGGTCGCCGATGACGTCACCGGCAGCTCTGAGGTCACCGGTACTTCTGCCGTCGCCGGCACTGGCGGCCCCTCCGGCGCGGCTTGCATGTCCGGCGCGGCCGGCCCGAACGGAGCCGCGAGCAGGTCCAGTGCGGCAGCTGCGAGAGTCGCGGTCGGCGAAGGCTCCCTTGCCAGCGGAGCATCACTGGCCGGAGGGGCCTGAGCCAGGATGTCCTGCAAGGTCAGGGGTGCCGGATTGGCCAGCGGCGCCTGCCTGGCGTGAGGTACCTCCGTGGCCAGCGGTGTCGGCGTGGCCAGCGGTGCCGGCGTGGCCAGGGGTGCTGGCGCGGCCACGGGTGTTTGCGCGGCCAAATGCGTCTGCGTGGCCGGCGCCGTCCACGTCAGGCGGGTCTGGCCGGGGCGCGCCGCGGCCGAAGCCGCGCGCAGCGCTGCCGCTTCAAGCGGCAGGGGAGCCGCACGGGCTGACGGGGCGACGGTGAAGTCAGGCGAGGGCGAAGCGGGGGGACGGCCGGGCAGCGCCGTGGCGCCGAAGGCGGGCGAGACGGGGGCAGGCGTCAGGTCATTGGGCGGGAAGAGCACGCCGAAATCTGTCGTTGCCGGGCCGTAGTCGGCGCTCAGCGGGCCGTAGTCAGCGGTCGCCGAACCGTAATGGGCGGCCGCGGGGCCGTAGTCGGCGGTGGCGGAACCGAAATCGGACACGGCGGGACCGTAGCCTGCCGCGGCCCGCGGCTCAGCTTCGCTCCTGCCCGGACGGCCCGGATGCACCGGGTAGTCCGAGCGCTCCTCGGTGACGTCCGTCACCTCCTCACGCGGCGTGACCAGCTCGAACACGCCACGGTCCACTTGCCAGTACCCGAGTTTCTGGGCCCGGAAGGAATCATGGCCCAGGTAGGCAATGTGCAGCCGGTCGCCAAGATCGTCGAGCACCATGCAGCGCTGACCCCGGTAGGTGGCCATCGGCCTGGACTCCCAGAGCGCCTGGACATCCTGGACCCGCAACTGCTTGCGCCAGTGCCCGGTGGCCGGCTCGAAGCCGAGCTCTTCGGGCGGCGGGCATGCCGCGAACAGCACGACATCGCCGTCGGACGGGCCGATTCCCGCCTCATAGGGAGCGCCCTGATAGGTCGCCATCAGCCGGTAGCGCATGATTCAGATCCCTCCGGACGGGCGCAGCCACACCTGGCCGTCGAACCGGGCGATGAACTCCTCCGCGCCCGGGGTGATCCGGTACATCTCGGCACCGACTGGCACCCGGATCGGATCGGTGTAGTACTCCGCCACCCTGCGCGCCAGCGAGGAGGTGAAGCCAGTTCCGGTGAACGGCGGCTTGCCGCGCCAGTCGCCGCCGTGCTCGGGGGAGTAGGGCACCTGGTAGGACCCTGCCCCCACGGCACTCCAGCGCATGACGTAAACCTCCGTGAGATCAGGCCCGAAGTCTGAGCCGTCGTAGCGAAGATCCAGCGCTTCATAGAACTCGGCGGAGTCATCAAACGAGCTGTCCTGCACTCGGTAGACGAATCCGGCGATCACCGAACGCCGGCCCGTCAGGTAAGGCTCCACCAGCCGGGGCGGGATGGCCTTCTGCATCAGCGTACCCGGCTGAATCGGCATGGATGCTGGATCGACCTGGCGCACGCGCTCCCCTGAGTCAGACTCCGGTGCAGTCTAACGAGAGTCTCATATCGGGAAATAGGTCCTCAACTGCTTCGCCCGACTGGCCAGCCCGGCTGGCCGGCTGGCAGGCTGGGCTGGCCGGCTGGGCTGGCCGGCCGGCTGCGGACCGGCCGCTGCCGGGGACACCCGGCGCGGGCGCACCGGCCGGCGGCCGAACTACAGTAGTCCCGTGCCGGGGCTGAGCAGCGTGGTGCACCATTTCGGTGCTGACGACGGCTCCGCCGACCCGGCGGCCGCCGCGGCACTCGCCGCGTTCGCCTCGGGCACCGGGACCGAGCATGCCGCGCTCACGTCGCTGGCCAGCGTGCGGCTGCTGGTGCCGGTGGTGGCAGCCACGGCGGAGGATTCCGGCGACCGCGCACCGGCTGGCGACCTGGCACCGGCTGGCGGCCGCGTACCCGCTGATGACCGCGCGCCTGCTGGCGGCCGCGCACCCGCTGGTCATCGCCTGCCCGGTGGCAATCACGCCGAGAAGGCCAGCGAGATGAGCATCCCCACCCTGATTGGAACCGATGGCCGGCCCGCTGTTCCCGCATTCACCTGCCTGGACGCATTGGTCCGGTGGCGTCCCGGCGCCCGCCCCGTGCCCGTGCAGGCGAGCAGCGTGTGGCAAAGCGCCGTTGCGGACTCCTGCGCCGTGGTGCTTGACATTGCCGGGCCAGTACCGCTGGCCATTGACGGCGCGCGGCTGGCGGCGCTCGCGGGCGGCCAGGCGGTCCCGCGGCCGCACCAGGATCCTGATGTGCTCGCCGAGCTGACGGCCATCGTCGCCGGGCAGCCCGCGATCGACTGGGCCCGGCTGGCCGACGGCGGCACTGACGGCGACCTGGCTATCGAGCTCGCCTTCGCGCCGGGACACGCCGGGTCTGCCGATGAACTGGCCCGGCTGGCGGGCACGGCCTTGCTGGCCAGGCTCGGCGGCAGGCTGCGCAGGGGGATCAAGGTCGTGATCAGCCCGCCACCTTCCGCCAGCGGGTAAGACGCCGACGCACTGGGCAGGCCTGCCTGCATGGCAGGATCGGCACCATGCTGCGCTGGCTCACCGCGGGAGAATCGCACGGCCGGGCGCTCGTCGCGATCTGCGAGGGGATGCCCGCCGGAGTGCGGATAAGCACGGCCGACATAGTGGTGGCCCTCGCCAGGCGGCGGGCCGGATACGGCCGCGGCGCGCGGATGAAGTTCGAGCAGGATGAGACCGAGATCACCGCCGGGGTCCGGCACGGCTGCACCCTCGGCGGCCCGGTGGCCATCCGGGTGGCCAATACCGAATGGCCGAAATGGGACGTGGTGATGTCCCCGGATCCGGTGGACGCGGCTGAGCTCGCCGAGCTCGCCCGCGCCGCCCCGCTGACCAGGCCCCGTCCTGGCCACGCCGATCTGGCGGGCATGCAGAAGTACGGTCACGACGACGCTCGCCCCGTGCTGGAACGGGCGAGCGCCAGGGAAACCGCGGCCCGGGTAGCGCTCGGCGAGCTCGCGCGCCGCTTCCTGCGGCAGGTTCTGGGCATCCAGATCGTGAGTCACGTCGTGTCCATCGGCACGGTCAGCGCCCCCGACGGGGTGCTGCCAGGCCCGGAGGACGCCGGCCGGGTCGACGACGATCCGGTGCGCTGCCTGGACCCGGCGGCAGGCGCCGCGATGCGCGCGGAGATCGACGCGGCCCGCCGGGATGGTGACACGCTCGGCGGCGTCGTCGAGGTTGTCTGCTACGGTCTGCCGCCGGGGCTGGGCAGCTACGCGCACTGGGACAGGCGGCTGGACGGCCGCCTCGCCGCGGCCCTGATGAGCATCCACGCGATCAAGGGAGTCGAGGTTGGCGATGGCTTCGCCACGGCCCGCCGGCGCGGTTCCGCGGCACACGATGAGATCGACGGCGGCCCGGCCGGGATCCGCCGCCGCACCAACCGGGCGGGCGGGATCGAGGGCGGCATGAGCACGGGCGAGGTGATCAGGCTCCGCGCGGCGATGAAGCCCATCTCCACGGTGCCTAGGGCGCTGGCCACCGTGGACGTGCGCACCGGCGAGCCCGCGAAGGCCATCAACCAGCGCAGCGACGTGACCGCGGTTCCGGCCGCGGGTGTCGTCGCCGAGGCCATGGTCGCGCTGGTACTGGCGGACGCGGCGACCGAGAAGTTCGGCGGCGACTCCGTCGGGGAAACGGCACGCAACCTGCGCGGCTACCTGGAATCGCTGGTGATCGCATGAGCCGGCCAGCCGCGAGTGAGCCAGCCGCGAGTGAGCCAGCCGCGAGTGAGCCAGCCGCGGGCGGGCCAGCCGCGGGCGGGCCAGCTGCGGGCGGGCCAGCTGCGGGCGGGCCAGCCGCGATCCTGATCGGGCCGCCGGGCGCGGGCAAGTCGACCGTCGGCCCGCTGCTCGCCGGGCTGCTGGGCGTCACGTTCCTCGACACGGACGGCGATATCGAGGAAGCGGCCGGGAAGCCGGTCGGCGATATCTTCATCGAGGATGGTGAGCCGGCGTTCCGCGCGCTCGAACGCGAGGCAGTTGCCCGTGCTGTCGCTGCCCATCCCGGCGTGCTCGGCCTCGGCGGCGGCGCGGTGCTCGATCCCGGCACCCGGCGGCTGCTGGCCGGCCAGCAGGTCGTCTACCTGGAGACCGGATTCGCCGCCGCGGCGAAGCGGGTGGGGCTGGACAAGGCACGGCCGCTGCTGCTCGGCAACCCGAGGGCGCAGCTGAAAGCGCTACTCGAGCAGCGGCTGCCGATCTACGCCGAACTCGCCTGGATCACCGTCGGCACGGACACTAGGTCCCCGGCCGAGGTAGCTGACGAGATCGCCCGCCAGTTCGAGAGCGCGGACGCGCGCGGGTGAGCATCACCCGCATCCCCGTCGGCGGCGAGCGCCCATATGAGGTGGTTGTCGGCACCGGCGTGCTCGCCGAGCTGCCCTCGCTGGTGGGCAAGGATGCCCGGACGGTGATCGTCGTCCAGGCCGGCGGCCGCGGTGAGATCGCCCGGCCCGCCTGCCGGGTACTGCAGGACGCGGGCTACGAGGTATATGCCGAGGCGATCCCCGACGGCGAGGCAGCCAAGGACATCGAGGTCGCGACCGGGCTGTGGTCACGGCTGGCCGCGCACCGGGTGACCCGCAGCGATGTCCTGGTCGCGGTGGGCGGCGGGGCGGTTACCGATCTAGCCGGGTTCACCGCCGCCACCTGGCTGCGGGGCATCCGCCACGTTCTGGTGCCGACGACGCTGCTGGCCATGGCCGACGCGGCGGTCGGCGGGAAAACCGGCATCAACATCCCCGCTGGCAAGAACCTGGTCGGCGCCTTCCACCCGCCCGCCGGGGTGCTCGCCGACTTGTCCGCGCTCGCATCGCTGCCCGCGGCGGAGTACCGCAGCGGGCTCGCCGAGGTGATCAAGGCCGGCTTCATCGCCGACCCCGTGATCCTCGGCCTGATCGAGGCCGACCCGGCACGCGCGGCGGCCCCGGCCGGGCCCGCGGAGCGCGAGCTCGTCGAGCGGGCAGTCCGGATGAAGGCCGCGGCGGTCTCCGCTGACCTGCGCGAGGCCGGGCAGCGGGAGATGCTGAACTACGGTCACACGCTCGGCCACGCGATCGAGCGCGCGGAGCGCTACCGGCTCCGGCACGGCGAGGCGGTATCGATAGGCATGATTTACGCAGCAGCCGTTGCCAGGCTCGCGGGCAGGCTGGATGCCGCCACGGCGGACCGGCACCGGCGGCTGCTGTCCGCCGTCGGGCTGCCGACCGGCTACCGGGCCGACGCCTGGCCGCAGCTGCGGGAGGCGATGGCGGTCGACAAGAAGGCCCGCGGCGCACGGCTGCGGCTGGTCGTACTCGACGGGCTCGCCCGGCCGGCCATTCTCGAAGACCCGCCGGAGGAACTGCTGGAGCAGGCATATGCGGAGGTGTGCGGGCAATGACCCAGGTACTGGTGCTCAACGGCCCGAACCTCAGCCGGCTCGGCTCCCGCGAGCCCGAGGTCTACGGCACCGCATCATTCGACGACCTGGCCGCGGCCTGCCGGCAGACCGGGCGGGAACTCGGGCTCGATGTGCAGGTCAGGCAGACCGACGACGAGGCCGAACTAGTCCGCTGGGTGCATGCCGCGGCCGACTCGAGGACACCGGTCGTGCTGAACCCGGCGGCCTTCACCCACTATTCGTACGCGCTCAGGGACGCCCTGGCCATGCGGACCGCGCCGCTGGTCGAGGTACATCTGTCCAACCCGGCCGCACGCGAGTCGTTCCGGCACACCTCGGTCGTGGCCGGCGTGGCGGACGGCACCGTGGCCGGCTTCGGCGTCCTGTCCTACCAGCTCGCGCTCCGCGCGGTCGCCGCGCTGATCTCCGCGCCCGGCTAGCCCGGCAGGCTCGATCGCGTCCGACCCTGCACCGTGCGCCGCATCAATCACAGCAGTTTCAAGATCAATTTAGCGGTTCCGATATCGCCGGTTGCTGCCGGTCGGATCTTAACCACTGACGATCCTGAGCCCGCTCGTGCGGCTGGCGCGCAAGCACGACGGCGGGCGCGGGCGGCCCGGCTTGGCCGCGGGCGGCCGTGCTGGCAGGCTGGCGCCTGCGCACCTACGCTGGACGAGCGTGCCGACGCTGGCGCGGCAGCGATCCGACGGCGAAAGGTACGGCGGAATGCGCATCGGGATGTCCCTGAACTACGCGGGCGGATTCGCCGAGACCGTCGTCGAGCTTGCCGACTATGAGAAGGCCGGGCTCGATATCGTCTTTGTTCCCGAGGCGTACAGCTTCGACGCGGTCAGCCAACTCGGCTTCATCGCCGCGAAGACGGAGCGGCTGCAGATCGCCTCGGGCATCCTCCAGCTGTATTCACGGACCCCGGCGCTCACCGCCATGACCGCCGCCGGGCTCGACTACGTGTCCGGCGGCAGGTTCGTGCTCGGCATCGGGGCATCCGGGCCGCAGGTGATCGAGGGCTGGCACGGCGTGCCTTACGACTTTCCGGTGGGCCGTACCCGCGAGATCATCGAGATCTGCCGGGCCGTGTGGCGCCGTGAGCGGCTGCAGTATGCCGGGCGGCACTACACGATTCCGCTGCCGCCGGACCAGGGGACCGGGCTGGGCAAGGCACTCAAGCTCATCAACCACCCGGTCCGCGAGCGCATCCCCATCGTGGTGGCCGCGCTCGGCCCCAAGAATGTCGAGATGGCGGCGGAACTGGCCGAGGGCTGGGAGCCGATCTTCTACTTTCCGGAGAAGGCCGCGTCCGCGTGGGGACCGGCGCTCGCGGCCGGCACGGCGCTGCGTGATTCGTCACTCGGCCCGCTCGACGTGGTCGCGCAGGCGGGGCTGGCAATCGGCGAGGACGTGACCGGTTACCTGGAGCTGGGCCGGCCGATGCTGGCGCTGTACATCGGCGGGATGGGCGCCAGGGGCCGCAATTTCTACTACGACCTGGCGGTGCGGTTCGGCTACGAGGCGGAGGCCGCCGCGATCCAGGACGCCTACCTGTCCGGGCGCAAGGACGAGGCCGCCGCGCTGGTGCCCGGATCGCTGCTGGCCGGGACATCCCTGATCGGCCCGCGTTCACTGGTCGCCGAGCGGGTGGCGGCGATGCGCGAATCCGGTGTCACGACGCTGAATGTCGCGCCGCTCGCCGCCACGCATGCCGAGCGCGTCCGGCTGATCGAGCAGGTCCGCGATCTCGCCGGGTGAGCGCGGCACGGGCGGTGCAGCGGGCCTGCCCGCAGGTCTCGCCACGGCGGCCACTGCTGCCCGGCATCAGATGCGGCGGGAATGTCGCATTTCGGATCGCGGTATGTTACAAATGGCTGCGCTCGTCGTCCCGCCGGGCAACGGAGGTGGCGGTGCTTGAACAGAACGTCACCCAGGAACTCGCCCGTGAGGCCGCCGGGCTGCTGAGCATCGCCGACGCATCGGACGTCAGGTCGCTGCACAGGCTCACCACACTTGCCGCACGCCAGGTGGCTGCCTGCTCGGGGGCAACGGCAGCGCTCTGGCGCGACGGCGAGCCGGTAGAGATGGCCGCTACTCACCCGGACCTGGCCGAGCTCTTCGAGCTGTCCTGGCGGGGCAGCGCCGGCCCCTGGGCGGAGGCGCTGGCTACCGGCGAGACCGCTTACTGCCCGGACAGTCTCGCGGAGGACCGGTGGCCTGAGTACGCAAGCGCGGCGCTGTGCCGCGGCGTCCGGTGCTCCGTCACGCTGGTCCAGCCGCTGGGCCCGATGACCGTCACGATGTCGCTCTTCGGGGCACGGCCGCGCTCGCTGGATCCGGAGCGGATCGCCATGGCCGAGCTGCTCATCGCGTTCGGCGGCGCCACCATGGGCAACGCGTCCATGTACGGGGACTCGCAGCGCGCGGCGCTCCAGCTCCGCGAGGCCGCCGAGTCGAGAACCGTCGTGGACCAGGCCAAGGGCATCATGATGCACGCACTCGGCTGCAGCGCGCAGGAGGCCTTCGACCGGATGCGGGAAATCTCCCAGACGCGCCATGTCAAGGTGACCGAGGTGGCCAGCACGATCATCAAGGCACACCGGTCAGTGAGCGGGCCGCGGCCCGCTGATCAGGCCACGGCAGGCGATCGCCGCAGTAGTGACCGCTCGTAGACCGCGAGCGTCTCCCGGCCGATCCGATCCCAGGAGTAACGGGCACGGGCACGGTCGGCCGCGGCAATCCCGTATCCCTGCAGCAGCATGGGGCTGCCCAGCAGCTGGCGTATCCGCCGGGCCAGCAGCCCGGGCTGCCCCGGCCTGACCAGGACGCCGGTCGTTCCGTCCACGATGGCGTCCTGATGGCTGCCGCCCGCGGCCGCCACCACCGGCGTACCGCACGCCATTGCCTCCAGCGGGACCATGCCGAACGGCTCATACAGCGTGGTGTGCACCAGCAGGTCAGCCGAGCGCAGCAGGGCCGGCATGCGAGTGCGGCTGACCTGCCCGGTGAACACCACCCGGTCGCCGATTCCCAGCGTCATGATGAGCCGGACCAGCGTCCGGTAGACCGGATCCTTGCTCAGCTGCGCGCGGGGCGGTCCTCCGGCGATGACGAGCTCGCAGCGGGGTACCTCGGCCATGGCGCGCACGATGTCGTCCAGCCCGGAGCGCTCGTCCAGCGGGGCCACGGCCAGCAGCCTCGGCCGGCCGCTGCGCTTTGCCACCGGGCCGCTGGGGAGGAACTCGTCGGTATCCACGCCATAGGGCACGACCCTGATGGCGTCCCGCGGCACGCCGAGGCGGGCAAGCTCGGACAGCTCGCCGGACGAGCCGGCCAGGACGGCGCTCACGCTCCGGGCGATGAGGGCCTCGAGCCGGAGCCTGGCCGCCGGGCCGCCTGCCGATGCGCCGTAGTGCCGCTGCTCGGCGGTGCCGAGCGAATGGAAGGTCTGCACGACTGGCACCTTGACGTCGCGGGTCGCGGCGAGCGCGGCAAGGCCGCCGGTCCAGAAGTGGGAGTGCACGACATCCGGGGTGGACTGCCGCCATCGCTGCGCCAGGTGACCGCTGAACGCCGCCATGTGCGGAAGGACCTTGTCGGCCGGCAGCATGGCCGCCGGGCCAGCGGGCAGGTGCTCGACGGTCACTCCGGGCGCCACGGTTGCCCTGGCTGACAGCTCCGGAGCGTCCTTGCGCGCATAGATGGTGACCTGGTGCCCGAGCCCGCCCAGCGTCCGGGCGAGCGTGGACAGCCCGAGAGCCTGGCTGCCGGGATCGGCGGCCGCTGTGCCTCGGGCGGGAGTGAGCTGACTGGCCTGCTCGGCGACGAGGGCAATCTTCATGGGGCTGTCTCCTTCGGGATTGCCACGACGATGACGCCGCAAGTCGCGAAGGAGATCCAGGGAAGCCAGGCAGCGACAGGTCCGCCGCAGCAGCGAGAGGCCTTCCGGCAGGCACGCTCCGCGACCACGCCGTGGCGGCGTGGGGGCGTGCCTGCGTCATAGGCACCGTTAACTTCCGTCATTATGTCCCTGCGCCGATGCGCTCAAACGGGGGGCCGCATTTCCGGACCGATCGGCCGGCTGCGCGCCTAGACTGCCTATCCCGCCCGCTGGTCCGGGGGCGGTCCCAGGAGAGCATGTACCCGCGGCGCAGATTGGACCGCACTATGCCGCCTGCCAAGGGCATCCCCACGCCCGAGCGGGAAATCGCCGAGCTCAGGGAACGGTCAGGCGCGCTCCGCCAGTCCGCCGCCCTGCCCGGAGCGCGGTTGCCGCAACTGCTCGATGCCGCTCTCGCCGAGCTGGACGGCGCCATTGATACCGCGACGGCGCTGCAGGCCGGCCTCGACCCCGGCGCAGCGGGCGGACCGCAGGCTGGCGCTTCCGACACCGAACGCCGTCTGCTGGGAGCCATGTTCCAGGACGCGCCGGTGCCGTTGTTCGTGCTCGACCGCGACGGCACCATCCGGCGGGTCAACAGGCGCGGGGCGGACCTGCTCGGCGCCGGGGCCGGCTACGCCAGCGGGAAGCTCTTCACCGCGTTCGTGGCTCTCCCGTCGCGGGCAGCGGTCCACTCCCAGCTCGCCGCCGTCGCGAGAACAGGCAAGCCGCGGCGCCTCTCGTGCCCGCTGCTGGGCCCGGATGCCGCGGCGCATGTCGTACTCGCGCTCGACGTGCTGGATCTTGCCGGGGAGCCCAGCCTGCTCATCGCGGCCGCCAGCATCGGGCACGGCGCGCCAGATGCGGCGCAGGATGCGGCGGGCGGCGAGGCGGGCGCGGCCGCCGGCGGGGTGGATGGCGCGGGCGGCGAGACAGGTGCTCCCGGCGGCAAGGCGGCGGCCCGGGCCATCGAGGCGATCACCCACCGGCTGGATCTGGTGACCGCAGCGACCAGGCTTCTGCTCGAGAATGCCACGTTCAGCGAGTCGGTTGCCCTGCAGCGGTGCGCCCGCCTGCTGGCAGCGGAACTCGCCGCATGGGTCATCGTCGACGTGGACCGCAGGCAGCGGCTCAGGCGGCAGGTCGTGATGGGCCCGGCCGACCACGAGTCGCAGCAGCTTGCGCGGGCCGTCGCCGCTGTCGATCCGCAACCAGGATCGGCGCCGCGCCAGGTGCACGAGTCGGGCAGCTCCCTGCTGATCGCGCACGCGGAGGATGTCGGCATTCTCGGTACCGGCGCAGGCGATGTCCCGCTGCTGATGCAGCTGGGCGCGACGTCCCTGCTCTGCGTGCCGTTGAGCGACGGGGAGCATAGCTACGGGGTGCTGACCCTGGCCCGGCGGGCGAGTGAGCCGCATTTCGAGATCGCTGACCTGGGCCTGGTCGAGGAACTCGGCGAGCAGCTCGCGCTGGCCATCCGGGTGGACCGGATGTTCAGGCGGCGCACCGAGATCGCCGACTCCCTGCAGGCGAGCCTGCTCCCGCGCGAGCTTCCGGACGTTCCCGGCGTCGAGATCGCAGCTGCCTACGTGGCCGCCACCGAGGGCCTGGAGGTGGGCGGCGACTTCTACGACGCCTATCTCATCCCGGGCGGCTGGGGGATCTCGATCGGCGATGTCTGCGGCAAGGGCGAGCACGCCGCGGCCGTCACCGCGGCCGCGCGGCACGCGATCCGGGTTCTCGCGCACTGGGACCCTGATCCGGCCGGCGTGCTGCGGCAAGCCAACGAGCTCATGCTGGCGGAGGAGTACGACGGCCGGTTCGTCACCGCGTGCGCCGCGCACTTCCGGTGGCGGGACGACGGGCTGCATGCCGTGCTCGGCAGCGCCGGCCACCCAGGCCCGGTGCTGGTCCGGGCCGACGGGGCGGTGCGCATACTCGAGGGCGGCGGGATGCCGCTCGGCCTCTTCCCCGACGCGGAGCCGGCTGCGCAGGACATCGAGCTGAGCCAGGGCGACCTGCTGTTCCTGTATACCGACGGTGTCACCGGGGCGCGCAGTCCTGAGCTGGCCTACTTCGAGGAACGCCTGACCGATGCGCTCGCCACCCTGGCCGGCCGTCCCTCGGCAGAGGTCGTCTCCGCCATGCAGGCGCTGGTGGTCGAGTTCAGCATGAACGATCTCCGCGATGACATGACCATGCTGGCCCTGCGCGTCGGCGCCGGGCCGGCGCCCTGATTACCGCGGCCGGCGGCCCGGGCCTGCCCGGCCGTCAAGCAGCTCGTCAAGCGGGACGGGCGCAGGATCAGCCCAGCCGTCGACCCGGATCCCGGCCGACGGGCCGGCCACGGTCTGCGGGTCGTCGGCCGGGTCCCCGGCCAGCTCGGCGTCGCGCAGGATCGCCGAAGCCAGGGCGGCCGGATCACGCAGCACGTACTGCGGGTACGGCATGTCGCCGATCTCGCCGGCCACGGGGCCGCCGGTGCTTCCCCGCACCAGGACCCGCCTGCGCAGCCAGCCGGACGTGCGCCGGGGGACGAGGAAGCCGGCCACGCCCGTCAGCATGACGACCCAGCCCGCAATGTTGAGATTCAGCCCTGGCGGGCTGGTCCTGACGGCGAAGGCGAGGATGGCGCCGCCCGCCAGCAGGGTCAGCCCGGTCGCGGTTTTCATGCTCCTCCTACGGTGGCTAGCTGGTCTTCCGCGGTTAGCTGCTCTTCCGGCCCGAGCAGGCATTCCCGCAGGTAGCTGAGTGACTGGGTGAGCAGCCGGGACACGTGCATCTGGGAGATGCCGAGCGTCTCGCCGATCTCGGCCTGCGTCTTGTTGCGTAGAAGCGCAGCAGCAGGATGCGCTGCTGACGCTCGGGCAGCTCGTTCCAGTGCGCGGAGACGGCCGCCATGTCCAGCGCATGCTCTACCTGGCCGTCCACGTCGCCGAGCAGATCGGCGAGGCTGGCCGTTTCGTCGTCGCCGGACAGCGGCGCATCGAGTGACCAGGCATGAAAGCCGAGGTCAGCGCGCTTGTCGTCGTCCCAGTGCGCGAGATCCTGCGCCGGCTCCGCTGCCGGTACCGCCGCCGCGTTACCGGCGGGCGTCACCGGCCGATCGCAGATCGACAGGTTCGTCATAATTACCTCCGTGCAGCCCGGGTGGCTGACTGGTCGCCAGCCTGCCCGCTCAGCGCTGGTCGCCAGCCTGCCCGCTCAGCGGGAAATAAACATGGCGCTGCTGGGCAGGGTGCCGGGCAGGGACAAGTCAGGAGGTCACGATGCCGGGTGCGGAGCGACGGAGCCGGGACGCGGAATCCGCGGCCGGGCCGCGCGTGATTGTCGTCGGGGGCGGATTCGGGGGGCTGTCGGCCGTCGCCGCGCTTGCGCGCTCTGGCGCGCGGGTCACGCTGGTCGACCGCAACGCCTACAGCACGTTCCAGCCGCTGCTCTACCAGGTAGCGACCGCCGGGCTGACGCCGTCGGATGTCGCCTACCCGCTGCGCGCCGTCACCCGCAAGAAGGCCGCCAGGTTCCGGCGGGGCGGCCTGGCGAGCATCGACCTGGCGGATCGCCGGATCACGCTGACCGAAGGCAGCAGCCTCGACTACGACTACCTGATCCTCGCCACCGGCGTCGCTGCCTCGTTCTTCGGCATCACCGGGGCCGAGCAGCATTGCTTCAGCCTGTACACCCGCCGCGACGCCATCGCGCTGCGCGACCAGCTGATCGCCGAACTCGAGCGGCGCAGCATCCCCGGTCAGGCCGAAGGGCTGGCCGTCACCATCGTCGGCGGCGGGGCTACCGGCGTCGAGCTGGCCGGCACGCTGGCCGACCTGCGCAACATCGCGCTGGCCGCCGCCTTTCCGGACGTGGATCCGGGCCGCCTGCAGGTCCGCCTGATTGAGCAGGCACCGTCGCTGATCACGCCGTTCGCCCCGGCGCTGCGCGACTATGCCTACCGGCAGCTGCGCTGCCGGGGCGTCGAGGTGCGGCTGGGCACCGGCATTGCCGCGGTGTCCGCGCACAGCGTCCGCCTGGCCGGCGGCACCGAGCTGCCCAGCGACATCACGGTCTGGGCGGCCGGCGTCAGCGCGCCGGAGCCGGTGGCCGCCCTGGGCCTGGCGCAAGGCCACGGCGGCCGCGTCATCACCGAGCCCGATCTGCGCGTGCGCGGGCAGCACCGCGTCTTCGCCGTCGGTGACATCGGGCTCATCGACGGCCAGCCGCTCGCCCAGCTCGCCCAGCCTGCCATCCAGCAGGGCCGGCATGCCGCGGCGCAGATCCGGCGGCTGATGGCGGCCCAGGACACGATCCCGTTCCGCTATCACGACAAGGGCACGATGGCCACCATCGGCCGCCGCTCGGCCGTCGTCCAGCTGCCGTACCACGTGCGGTTCCGCGGCACGCTCGCCTGGCTCGCCTGGCTCGGCCTGCACCTGGTGACACTGCTCGGCGGCCGCAACCGGCTTTCCGCGATGGTCAACCTCGCCTGGCGATACCTCACCTGGCGCTGGACCGGCGGCGTGCTGGTCGGCGACGAGCCGGCCGAAACCGGCTAGCCGGCCGAAACCGGCTAGCCAGGGCGCGCCGTACAGTCATGCGCATGGCCGACATTCATGCCGCCCGCAGGGCGCGGCTGCAGGAGCAGGCGGCCGCGCTCGGCGCCGACGCCGCCCTCATCACCAGCCTGGTCAATGTCCGCTACCTGACCGGCCTGGCCAGCTCGAATGCGGCGCTGCTGCTGCCGTCCGCCGGAACCGCAGACACCGAAGCCGCGGGCACCGGGACCGCGGGCGCCGGGACCGCGGGCGCCGGGACCGCGGGCGCCGGGACCGCGGGCGCCGGGACCGCGGGCACGGGGACGGCCGTCCTGGCGACGGACTCGCGCTACGCGCCCGCGGCGGAGCGTGCCTGCCCGGACCTCGAGCTGGTCATCGACCGGTTCACCGAGCCCGCGCTCGCCGCGCTCGCCGCCGCCCGCGGGCTGACCACGGTGGCGTTCGAGGAGCACGAGATGACCGTCGAGCGTCACCAGGCCCTGGCGGGCGGCGGCAGCGGCCTGACGCTGGTCCCGCTCGGCCGCATGGTGGAAGGCCTGCGGATGGTCAAGGACGACGCCGAGATCGCGCTGCTGGCACGCGCATGCCAGATCACCTCGCAGGCATTCGAGGCAGCCGTTACCGCCATCAGGGCCGGCCTGACCGAGCGTGAGTTCGCGATCATCCTGGAGCGCGAGATGACCGACCGGGGCGCGGAAGGGCTGGCCTTCGACACCATCGTGGCCAGCGGGCCGAACGGCGCCACGCCGCATCACGTGCCCGCCAGCCGGCCTTTCGCCGCCGGGGACCTCATCACGATCGACTGCGGGGCCCGGTACGGGGGTTACCACGCGGACATGACGCGCACTGTCGCGATCGGCGAGCCCGCGGCCTGGCAGCGGGAGATCTACGACCTGGTGGCCGCCGCGCAGCGGGCCGGGCTCGAGGCGGCCACCGTCGGCGCCGAGGTGGCGGCCGTCGACGCGGCATCCAGGGACCTGATCAGCGCGGCGGGCCACGGCAGGCACTTCGGGCATGGCACCGGCCACGGCGTCGGCCTGGAGATCCACGAGGCGCCGATGATCGGATACGGGCGGACGGGTACACTAGCGGCCGGAGTTCCCGTCACCGTCGAGCCTGGCGTCTACCTGCCGGGCAGGGGCGGAGTCAGGATCGAGGACACTCTCGTGGTGCGCGCCGGCCCTGGCGCGATCCCTGGTGAGCTGCTCACCACGGTAACGAGGGAACTGCTGGTCCTCTAGCCAGCTCGCCCGTCCTGCTCCCAGGACGCCCGCCGCCCGCCGGCCCGAATACAGGCCCCCATGCAGGAGACACGACAGACTTGGCCACGACGAACGACCTCAAGAACGGCATGACGCTCAACCTCGACGGCCAGCTCTGGGGCATCGTGGACTTCCAGCACGTGAAGCCGGGCAAGGGCGGGGCCTTCGTGCGCACGAAGCTGAAGAACGTGCTCACCGGGAAGGTCGTCGACCGGACCTTCAACGCCGGCGTGAAGGTCGATGTGGCCAGCGTGGACCGGCGGGAGATGCAGTACCTCTACCGCGAGGGCGACGACTATGTGTTCATGGACGTGCAGGACTATGAGCAGCCCCGGATCCCGGCGGCCACGGTCGGTGAGGCGGCGAACTACCTGCTCGAGGAGCAGACCGCGACGGTGGCCTTCAACGAGGGCGTGCCGCTGTACGTGGACCTGCCCGCGTCGGTGGAGCTGACGGTCAGCCAGACGGACCCGGGGGTGCAAGGCGACCGGTCCACCGGCGGCACCAAGCCGGCCACCCTGGAGACCGGGGCGCAGATCCAGGTCCCGCTGTTCATCACCACCGGCGAGAAGGTCAAGGTCGACACCCGCACCGGCGACTACATCGGCCGGGCGTGACTCCCGGACCTTCCGGCCAGCGGCAACCTGACGGCCGTCATGTCGGCACGCGGTAAGGCCCGGAAGCGGGCGCTCGACATCCTGTTCGAGGCAGAGATCCGCGGCGAGCCCGTCCTTGACCTGCTCGACGAGCGATCGCAGTCCGCGAGCCCGCCGGTGCCCGAGTACGCGGCGGAACTCGTCCGCGGCGTGCAGCAGCACCGCGAGCAGATCGACGAGATGCTCGCGGAGCATGCCCGTGGCTGGACGCTGGAGCGGATGCCCGCGGTGGACAGGAACATCCTGCGGATCGGCGCCTACGAGCTGTTCTGGGCAGCCGGGGTGCCCGATGGCGTCGCGATCAGCGAGGCGGTGCTGCTCGCCCGCGAGCTGTCCACGGACGCGTCACCCGCGTTCGTCAACGG
>Ga0182024_10007155_pt1 | contig 24150 bp, 25 predicted proteins | sample P32metaG_FD_120480 | JGI IMG/M metagenome (GOLD analysis project Ga0182024, IMG submission 120480) | Permafrost microbial communities from Stordalen Mire, Sweden - P3-2 metaG (Illumina Assembly) | ecosystem: Environmental > Terrestrial > Soil > Wetlands > Permafrost | place: Sweden: Stordalen...
CCCTATTCCTAACTATATCTTTGAACATTCGGAGCTAGGGCGGGCACCCGCTCGAAGGACGATCTGCCCGCGACCGCTCGATGAGGCTTTGGCCACGATTCCCAGGCGGCGTGCCGCCGGATCGGTCCTTACAATGGGGTCTCTAAAAGTCGCCTCGCGGGTCTAAGTAGCTGAATTGGCAGGCGATTCGCTGGTTCGCGTCCCGAAATTTCCCACGATGTACCGGCTGGTACCGCCAAATTGCCTGAATACAGGAATGGCCATTTCATTTGTCCGTGTGAACCGTCAAATGAAATGGCCATTCCTGTATTCAGGCAATTTGGCGGGACGGGCCGGGATATTTAGGGAAATTTCGGGACAGGAATCACGCAATTCGCCTGCTAATTCAGCTACTTAGAGCCGCGTCCCAGCCCCGCAAAAGCACCCGCGAAGCATCATCCAGGCACAGAGCCGCCTGAAAAGTTGCGTCAAATGAAATGGCCACTCTGGAACTCGGCGCGGCAGCTTACGCATCCTAAATGATGCGTACCCGTCGAAGTCGGCCCGAAGTTGGAACTGATGGCCAAAGCATTTGACCAAGTTTCCGCCAGTTCCAACTTCGACGATTATTCAACGAATACAGGTAGTTAGTAGCGGTGAATAGGCGCTTTCAGGCTTCGGAAGTTGGAACTGAAGTTGGAACTGGTAAACCGCTGAACCGGGTTGCTTTTCGGTGCCATCGATAAGGTCTCGCGGCCTTTGTCGGAGCTTCGATGCTTGCAGGAAAAGTTGCGATCCGAAGCCTCCATTGGTGGCCAATGTCGATTAAGCTGGGCTTATGGGCCTGCTCAAATCGAATGGCCGTGCCAAATCACTCTCTCCCAGATAATGATTCCTTTCCGGTTTTGGGGGCTGGTCTCGATGACGCCTGGATAAGCAGGGTTGTCGCATTTCACGATGGCGGAAGGCTTAGCGGTGAACTCCACCCGCCGTGCAAAGAGTCGGTCTACCAGCTTGCCTTCAGCATCGAAGAGAAACGTACCGTGAATCTCCTTCGTTAAGTCGGCGTCGCGAAATCCCTCGCCCGTTAGAATTTTCTCGCCAGGCTCCGCCCGTGTGCGCGCTATAAGGTAAACCCCGTTCTTCGCCTCCCTCCAAATTTGCTGATCGACCTTGACAGCGAGAAGCATGTCGCCTTTCCTCGAAGTCGGTTCCATAGAGTCGTCTTTAACCAAGAATAGTGACAGCCAGCCCTCCGCCCAAGGTCCGAAATTCGTTTCGAGCCACTTGCGCTCGAAGACAAGCGGCGGCCTATCCCTTGGATAGCTTGGTTTTATGTATCCTGGCGGGCCATTCGGACGCATCTCGCCGCGGCCGGTGATGAGCCAGTCGAGATTCACATTAGCTATCGAGCTCAGTGCCGCCAGCTTTGCCAATCCAGGCTCAAACTTGCCGGACAACCACTTATAAAAACTCGAACGCGACACTCCGACGGCTTGAGCGACCTCATTAATATCCATTCCCATCAGGGCCTTTCTGAACCGTTCCGCGAACTCAGAGACTATCACGTGATTCGGCGTCTGATCTTTTTTCGTCGGAAGCGAAGTCCGCTTCGCTGGTTTTTGTCGCACTGGAGGCATATCAAGTCTTATTCTGGTTGACATCTAGTCTCATTTTATGCACACTACCGGTCGTGCCAGACGGTTTACATAAGCGTGTCCGCGCACGCAAGGAGATGCAAGATTGGCATCCAGCGGATGTGATCGCCGCGCTTCACAAAATTGGCCTGAGCCTTCGTCAGTTGGCCTTCTCTAATGGCTATCAGGGAGACACCTTGCGCGCGGCTCTCATCCGACCATACCCCCGCGCCGAAGGGATTATAGCGCATAGCCTCGGCCTGCCTGTCGCTGCGATCTGGCCGGCGCGGGAGCGTCTGCGTGCGCAGCGCCGCGACCGTAACCTGCGCGGACCGATCGGTGTGAGTGAGTCTACATGAGTCGCCTGGTTTCCAGCGCATCGCTCGTCGAGTTGTCTGGGATGCCAGGCACAACCAGGGGCGTCAAGAAGCTTCTGCAAAGAATCGGTTTGAAGCCGGAGAAACGGGCGGGGCTTGGCGGTTCGAATCAGTACGACCTTGACCATCCAGCGACTCAGAAGTTGCCGGCTGTTACGCAGTTGGCGCTGGGGAAACTTTTCGATGGCGACGCCTCGGCGCGATCAAACCATCCCGGCGGTAGCGCCCTGCATGTCGAGGGCCCGCCGGATTCCAATGCAGTCATTCTCGTAGCGCCCGGCAAAACGCGCGAAGCATCGCATCGTCGTGGATCTGATGAACATGCCGATGCGATGTCACGGGTTCCGGTGACCGAATCCCAGCGGAAATCATTCGATTGTCTGCGTGAAATTATCCGCGATTTCGATCACTTCCATCAGCTTCGCGGAGGCCTGTTTAAGGATGCGTTGGCCGATTTCGTTGTGAGCTGCAACGCCGATCGGATCGAGTTCTCCGACGAAACGAGCCTATTTCTGAAGCGCCGCAAGCCGTTAACCACGCGGACGCTTCGACGCTGGCGCGCCGATCTACGGCCACCGCGCACTGGAAACCGTCGCGGCGCGAGCAGGCTCAGGGCTGAGCATCGACGCTTCATCGAAGCCCTGATCAATGACCACGCTCGTAGCTCTCACATTTTTCAAGGTTTTCTGGCTCGTTTCGAAGACCCGCTGAAGCGCGGTTACGATCGCGACGGTCGCAAGCTACCGTCCGAAAGCACAGTCGGCCGCTACGCCCAGAAATGGAAGTTAGCGAACCGCACCTTTCTCGAATCGACAGCCAATCCGAGCCGTTTCCGCTCTCATCGCCGGTTTGCGATCGCGCAGGCTGACGGCGAAATCGTACATCCTAATTTGGAATGGCAAGTAGACGGCACTCCGGCCGATGTGTTGCTCCGGGACGGCAGGCGGTCGATTCTTGCGGTGATCGACGTTTTCACACGCCGGGCCATGTTTCTCGTCGCGCCGAGCGAGAGCACCGATGCCGCGCTGTTGCTGGTGCGCCGCGCAATCATCGCTTGGGGTGTGCCCGCGCGGCTTCGCGGCGATAACGGCTCCGGATTCGTCTCACAGCGGTTTCAGTCGGGGTTAGCCGATCTTGAAATCGAATATGTGCCATGCGCGCCCTATTCGCCGGAGCAAAAAGGCTTTGTAGAGCGCGCGTTCGGATTCATGTCGCAGTCATTGCTTGAGCGGCTCCCCGGCTTTAAAGGGCATTCCGTCGCGGAGCGTCAAAAACTCCGCGAGCAGGCTTCTTTTGGACAACGTGCCGCGTCTGATCGCAAGCTCTACGAGATTGCTCTTTCGTCATCCGAGCTTCAGCGAACGTTAGATCGTTGGGCGGATGATTTTGCTGGAAACCACCCGCGTTCAAGTCTGTCGGACTTGTCGCCGAATCAAGTTGCCGCATCATGGCCCGGACCAATTAGACGTATCGAGGACGAGCGCGCGCTGGACTTGCTGCTCGCGCCTGCGCCGCAGAATCCCTTTCGCTGTGTCGGCAAGCGCGGCATCTCCGTTGATGGCGCATACTTTGCGGCGCCGGAGTTGTCCGAGTTCGCCGGCCAGTCGGTGCGAGTTTTCGTCGATCCGGCCGATATGGGTCACATTGTTTGTTATACGGCCTCCGACCCACGCCAATTTATTTGCGTCGCGACGAATCTCGATCGGCTAGGCGTCGTGGCTCGCCAAGAGCTGGCGTTGGTCATGAAGCAGCGGCTTGCGCGGTTCGTCTCCGGCGAACGCAAGCGGCTCTCGAAAATCGCGCACGCGGTCAAACCTCATCTGGTCTTGGGCGAAGTGATCGATCACGCTGCCGCGACCGGAACACCGCCCCCCACGGGCGAAATGCTTGCGAGAGATGTTGCGTTTTCGACTCACGCGTTGGTGGCCGCCAAGGTCGCATCCGATGCACTGAGGCCTGTCGAAGACGCCGAGGCCGTCGAGACTTATCCGCATATCGCGACCGCTCCCGCGATATCCACGGTCTCGCGCGGCAATGAATTGTTCGCCAAATACCAGATGCTACAGAAGCGGTTGCCTGAATCGCTGGGCGAAGAAGATCGTTTATTCATGGCTATTTTTCCAACCCGGCCTGAATACAAAGTTCGCGCGCGGAGACTCGCTTCATGAAGGATGTATTTGTCGAAACCGACAACGTGATTCGCGGCAGCGAAGCGATCGAGCGCGCCCTTTCGGATAAGCAATTTGGTCCGGGGAACGGCCGACGGATCGTTTCCATTGAAGGCCCCGCCGGGACTGGCAAAACCGCTTTTATGAAACGGATTCTTCCCGAGTACAAAGGCGTAATGGTCCGCGCATGCGAGACTTGGAAATCTCCGCGCCCGATGCTCTCCGACCTAGCCTTTGTGATCAATGGCTACTATGTAGCCGAGCGTAGCGTACACGATCTTCTGGTTCGCGTGACGGAAGACGTGGTTTGTCGTGAACTGAAAGTCCTCGTGTTCGATGAGGCCGATTATTTCGAGAGCGGCGGCCGCTACGAGCTGCTGAATCTGGCGCGCGACATCGCTGACATAACCGGCTGCCTGATAATTTTCCTTTCGGTAGGCCGGCTTGCAGCTCGTTTCGCCCGGCCGGGTCCTTATACCGCGACTGTGACAAGCCGGCTGGCCGCCCGCGTGCAATTTCGCCGCGCTTCGCTCGACGACGCTATATTACTCTCGGAAGGGTTGCTCGAAATAGTGTTCGAGGATGACCTGGTGGCCGATTGTCTGACCCGCTCTGAGGGTTCACTTCGCCTGCTACTTAGTCTCTTTCGCGAAATCGAGGGAATGGCTGTCGCGGCGGGCATTCACCGGTTGAGCCTCGCGAAGTGGAATCAGATGAGTGCCCTCTCAGGCCTTCCCGCAAGGGCTGAACGTCGTACAAAACCAAGCAGAACGGGGAGTGCGGTCAGCATCGTAGCTGACCGCTCGAATATCGCATGATGGCTTCTAGCAAACATGCAGCACCCACGGTTGCGCCGCTCACGGCTTCTGAGAATGAAATCATTCTCACTGAATCCGAATGCGCGCATCTGCTCTCGATCTCGCCAACCACGATGTATGCGCTGCGCAAGTCCGGTTTAGGGCCATCGTTTTCCAGGATTTCGCCCGGGCGCTCGGCGTCAAATGTCCGCTATCTGAAATCGCTGGTTGTTCAGTGGCTGGTGTCACGCATTGAGACGGCGCCAGCCGATAGCTCGGTTGATGAGGGCGGCGAGGAGTGATTCCGATGACGCCTCACGAACACGATCGCACGCGCCGCATCGAGCTGGCGAAACTGCATATCGCCAGGAAGAATTGCGGTCTCGACGACGACGCCTGGATCGAGCTGGTGGTGCGCGTCAGTGCGGATTTTCGTGGTGGGATCGAGGGTGCGGTTACTTCATCGGGCGAGATGAACGCCGCCGAGCGGCGGGCATTGCTCAATCGGTTGACGAAAATGGGCTTCCGCGCGGCGCCGCCGCGCGGCAGAGAATCCGACTGGATCGAAACGAAAATTCCGCATCTCAGAAAAGTGCTCGCGCAATGGTTCGATCTGGTACGCATCGGCGCGGTGCAGACCGAATCGGCGAAGCGGTCACTGCGGAAATTCGTCAAGAAAATGACCGGAGTCGATAACATCCAATGGCTCACGGCGGAACAGGCCAACGCAGTTATCGAAGCGTGCAAAGGCTGGAAAAACAAGTTCGAGGCCGCGCATCAGATCGTGAGCAAGGAAACGCCTCCGCCGCCGCCGTCTAAGAATCCGCTACCGGCGAAGGTCAAGGCGGCCGCCTATGAGATTATGCGGCGCGCATCCGAGGTGCCCGATCCAGCGGAGGGTATCAACCGCTTCCTGACGCTGCTTTCCGAGCAAACCTGGTCGTCGCCTGAAATCGAGACGGCAGTTGCGGAGCTGGTTCAACAGTTTGGCCCGCGCGCGCATGCCGCTTTGCTCAAGTGGAATTACTCCGGCGTGCGCAAAGAATTGATTCTACTGATCGAGAGGGTCCGAGAGCAGGAGCCTTTGATTTGCGAGCGTCTGTTAGCGCAAGTGCGGCCCGATGCTGAGGAGAGCGCGACGGCCGCGCGGCGCAATGAACCTAAAAATCGGAAACACAGGTGATAAACAAAATGGCTGATTTGACTCCCGAACAAATCGCACTCCAGGCCGAAGGGGCGAAGCTCGAAAGCGGAATCGCCTCGATACAGAACCTGGAAACCAGATCCCGCGCCGCGTGGAAAAAGAATATCGACGGGCGCGTGTACCCGACAGCGGATCGGGCGCGCCAGGCTGTGAGGGCGCTGGCTGACGCTCTGCCGCGAGTATTGCGGATGATCGAGACCGGCGATTATAGCGGGCTCGTCCGCTTGCTCGGCGAGGTAGACGAAGAGTGCCGGCGGCTGGCTATTCCCGAAAAGAATCCGAGCTATGAAGACCAGTTGAGGGATGGCGTGGCGCTCCGGTTAGGCGGCCTTGGTTGGATAAGCGAAGAGTTGGACGCGTTAAAGTTATTCTGGCGCGGCGGCGATCGCTTTACCGATACCGGAATTTCTTCGGTGAGATTTAACGATCGGACAGTCCTGCGATGCGAGGTTCGCGCGCGACTCCGGGGAGACGCTCGGCCGGCTTCGGAAAGGAATGAGCGTGAAGCGCTTTTACACCAGGCAGCGAACGTGGATCGCGTGGCGCGCGGCGAATCGCCGAGCCATCGTTCCTGGTAGTCACGAGCGATCACGATGGATGAGGGCGCTGGTGAATGGCTGAAAAAACTGGGACTGCATTCGGGCCGGCGATTCCGCTGTTCCCCCCGGCTGCACGGGCGATCGGCGCACTGTCGATTCCGCTCCGGACCGAACCGAACGGAAATCAATCAATGCATAATTTGACAGAAGACGACAAAAAGCTTTGTGCGGCTTTCGGACTTTCGGAGCCGGAGTTAGTAAGGCAGCGAGCCGTACTCGCGAATGAGCGGAAGGCCGGCCGATCGCCGGCTTCTTTCCCCTCGCCGACCGGTCGTGCCGTACAAGCCCAATATGGGCTGACAGACGACGAAATGGCCGTCTGCCGAATGTCGGGCATGAAGCCGCGAGATTATGTCCGAGAGAAGGCGGCGTTTCGCGGCAATACAACTGCGCTCGCGGCCAAAGGAAATCGGGGGTCGCCGGCGGCAGGGATGTTGCGCGCTCATCAGGAAGTCGATCGCGCGCACGACGCCACCTATGCCAATGCGGCCGATCACGGCGATGCGTGGATGCAAGCCCCTGACGGCGAACTTTTGAAGATCGCGATATCCGAGCTTCAGGCGTTTAACCTCGACAAGGAAGCCGCCACCTATAATCGGCTGCTCAATGGCGTAATGCACGCGATGGCTCTGCTAGCGCGCATCGCGCCGGCCTACGCGGATACCAAGGATTTCAAGGTTTGAGGAGGATGATGTCTATTTGTTGGCAGCCGGAGCGGGCGCGGATATGGACCGCTCATGACGGCCCGATTCCGGGCGGTCCGTACAGCTTTATAACCGCCAGCGCGAGCTGCACGCCGGACTCGGCTACCGGCCTGGTCATCCTCGAACTGCCTTAAGGGCAGACGATGATGAAAGCATTGCCGGCGGGAACCGCGGCGTTTGCCATCGCCGTAGTGAGGGGCGCAAGGGTTCTTTGCCGTCCCTCGCGTTTCTCGTTCCCGCCGGCATGTTCAATTGCCGTCCGCGCATGGTGTCCAGGGAGAGCCTGGAACCGGCACTTACAGGCCGCATGAAACACGCGGCCGGCGGTTCTCATCTCGATTCGAGGAGGCAGTGCGCGCGCCGCGAGAGCCGCGGCGCTCCCACAGTTGCCGTCCGGCGTTCCGGGGATTTTCCCGGCGCGGCGCGCGCGAGAGCTTTTCGATCTCGCCGTCAGGCTGGCAGGGGCGGGGAGCCTCAGGGAATAGCGGCTGGCGCGGCGGAACCTGCCCTAGAAAGCGTTGGCAACGCTTTGGACGGGGCCTTGTAAGGGTTTGGTGGAATAAGGGGTTGAGCGGGGGCGGGGCTGAGGGTGATGTCGGAGACTTTCAAAGGCGCTGCGATTGATGAGTACGACACGCCGAATGCCGCGAGCGCTGAAAAGCTCTGCGCCAATTGCGACAAGCCGATCGCAAAGCCGCGATCCAATCAGAAGTATTGTCCCGGCGGCATCTGCCGGAACGCCGCCTGGCGTTCCGATCATCCGCGCCGCAAACGTCCCGTGCGCAAGCCATCCAGGCGGCGAGGGACTTTCATGGAGCACGTCATCTTCGAGGGTTTACTCGGAATGGTCTGAACCATTCCGTCAAGTCGTGAAGTGAGGTTTTAGTTCGGCAGGTAATCAATTCAGAGATATTCGCGAGGAGAAATTTCAAAATGGCAGCAACGGCAAAAGTGCGGATTAAATCGAGGCTAGGAAAGGCGGAGGTTCCTAGAGAGGTACGCGTACAGTTCGAAATGATGCGGGCGGAGATGGAAACCTACCGCAGAGAGAACGGCGTTGAGTTCTCATCCGATCAATTCATTGACCCGGAATTGAAGGCCGGTCTCGAAGATGCGCTCGATGAGATAGTAGTCGCTGGTCTCAAATATGACTCCTGCCGAGGCGCACTGGCAATCCTTAGAGAGTCCGGCAGGTATAATTCTCACGCCGAGCAATCGAAGCAGACTGCGTACGCGGAACTTGTCGATAGTATGTATTCGGCGAGGGACGACCTCCTGGAAGCGCAAGGAAATCTCATTGGGGCATGCCAAGACATCGAGATATATCTGGTGAAAAAGTGCCGTGATAGTCAGCTCGATACGATGAGGACGCGGTCGTTTACAAATGAGGTCGTCACCGCACTTGAACAGTCCTGGGGACATCTCATTCCTGAGGGTGAAGTGTGGTCACACGCAGATCGAGTGGAAATAGTCGCTAAAGCAGCGATTGCATTGTCGGTGTTACGGACGATTGCGAAGGCCGAAAAGGCGGAAGATACGCCCGAAAGAAGAGCGTCGCGCGCGCGAGCCCAAGCAGGCATGGAGGATGAGAAAGCATCACATTCAGCGCGGATGGACAAGCTGCGCGATTGGATAGGTGATGACCGAAGGACTCGCAAGGTCGAAGCGCGATGAACGAAACGGCAATCGCGTGGACTGACTATACCTGGAATCCGGCGAGCGGATGCGAGAAGGTCTCGCCCGGCTGCAAGTTCTGCTATGCCGAGACGATCGCGGAGAAATTTCGCGGTAAGGCCTTTCCGAACGGCTTTGAACTGACGCTCCGTCCGCACAAGCTGGGCGAACCTCTCAAGTACAAGGAGCCGTCGCGGATATTCGTAAATTCGATGAGCGATCTTTTTTGGGAGCCAATCGGCGACGACTATCGCGATCGCGTCCTCGAGGTGATCGAAGCTACACCGCAGCATCAGTACCAGGTCCTCACCAAACGCCCAGAAGAATTGCTGCGTTACTCACTTCGCCGCGAGCTGCCCCCGAACTTCTGGGCGGGAGTAACAGTCGAATCGACGCACACGATGTCTCGCACTGATCTATTGCGCGCGGTTAAGGCGGAGATTCGTTTTCTCAGTATCGAGCCTCAGCTCGACGACTTGGGACCATCGCTCGATCTAAGCAGGATTCATTGGGTGATAGCGGGCGGCGAGTCCGGCCTTCATCTGCGTGATGCTGCATTGCGCTCGCGCCGAGGCATGGCCGAACCCGGAACCGGCGCGGACGATGGTCGGGGCTGGCGTCCGATCGAGGAACGAATCGATTGGGCGCGGCATATTCGCGACAAGTGCATCGAGGGCGAAGTCGCCTTCTTCTTCAAGCAGTGGGGCGGCCTCAACCCTAAGTCTGGCGGCCGCATCCTGGACGGACGCACCTGGGATGAGTTCCCAAGGACGGCGGCCGTCGCAAGGATAGAGGAGTACGCCTGACATGCGCCTCAAGCATCGCAGCGAAGTCGCAAAGGCAATCCCACCTTGCTGCTCAAAGTGCTCGATAACCTGGGCCAGGTTGCGGACAAGCAGAAGCAGATCGCGAACTCGGGCGGTGCGCTGGGCACGGGCTTTGGTATTGCGACTGGCGATATGGCGGACAAGACCACGCTGATGCACCAGAACATCGACAGTCTTTACGACGCGATGTCGTCGCCCGCGCTGCCGTTTTTCACCGGGGCGATCAGCCGTTTGACCGGCGTAATTCAAGGTGCGACTTCCGCGAGCGAAAAGCATTCGACAGTTACCAGCGCCGCGGTCATCGGAATGTCAATACTCGGCACTGGCGTTTACTCCGCGGTCTCGGCGATGTCGACACTCGGCGCCGCGTCGGTCTTTGCGGGTCAGGGTTTCAAGGCCGTGGGCTGGGCGATGAAATTGATGCGCTCGGATAATTTCAAGGCGATCTTGAGCGCGATCAACCCAATCACCATCGGAACCAAGCTCTGGGCGGGCGCGCAATGGCTGCTGAACGCCGCGATGGACGCGAATCCGATCGTCTTAATGGTTGCCGCCGCAGTCGCGCTGGTAGTCGCAGCATACGAAATTTACGAACACTGGAGCGCGATCGCCGGCTTCTTTAAAAGAGCCTGGGGCGACATCAAGGGTATCTTCACCGAGGCCTGGGGCTGGATGAAAGACGCCGGCCTGAACCTGATGAAGAATCTCGGCGAAGGGATACTCGCCGGTATCGAATGGCCGTTTAAGGCGGCGGAAAAAGTCGGCACGATGATCCTCGATCACTTCAAGATGCATTCGCCGGCGAAGATTGGCCCGCTGCACGACTTTCACGACCTTGGTATCAGCGAGACGATCGCCCGCTGGATAACGCCCGCGCCAATAGTCGCCGCCGCTCGGCGCACGGCAGCGGTCGTCGCGTTCGCGGCGCCGATGATGCTCGGGGCGGGCGTTCCGGCGATGGCGGCCACGGGGGCACCTGGTGGTGCACCCGGCATCGTCATCAATGCGCCGATCACTATCAATGCCGGCACGGGCGACCCGGCGGCGCTCGAAAAGATCGTGGTCAAGGCTTTCGAGCGTCATCGCTACGAACTCGTCAAGATCATGGAAAGCGAGTTAGAACGGCGTGAACGGAGCAAACTGTGATGACCAATCGCCGCGCAGCAGGGAGCACGGGCGCATGATGGCGTCGAGCGAGGATCGTCCGTTCGTTTCGCGCAAGCGGTTGATTGATCTGCTCGGGGCCGAGGCGGCGGCCCGCGTCGTCGACGTTTTCGGCGGCCGCCGCGTCTACATGCCCGCGCCTGACACCGATTCGTACACGGCGATGGTGCAAAGGTTCGGCGATACCATCGCGCGCAAGTTGTGCGTTGAGTTCGGCGGCACTCAGGTTTTTTTCCCGCAACGCCTGGTCGGCAAGCGTTCAGAAATCCTCGCCCTTCGCGCCGCCAAAATTACCCCGTCCGAGATCGCTCGACGTACCAAAGCGACCGAGAGCTACGTCTATTATGTGCTACGCCAGGATCGGCCCTGACGCCCCATAGGGAGATACCCGCTATGCTGCATGAGTTCCTTTTCTGGTGCCTCAAATGGCTGATGACGATCATCGCCGTCGGCTCGTTCGTCAATATGTGCAAGACCGTCAACCGCCCGCTCGCCACCCGCTCCATCGTCGTCGGCCGCAAGCGCTTCAGGAAGACCACCACCGACAACGTCCTCGACGGCGCCGGTGCAATCTATGGCTGCTGCTGCTTCGCCGCGATCGCGGCCGTGCTATGGCTCTCGTGAGGGGATATTGTTATCCCGTCTGGTCCTCTATTCCGGTACATCTTATATAAGTCCAGCTAATGCCCGCACTGGGTTGTTGCTCAGTGGCGAGCATGATGGTTTTGCTTATACTCGGTGGCGAGCGTGAGGCTGAAAATTGCCGCTCAGACCGATGGCCATTTCATTTGACGCAAATGTCCATTTCATTTGACGCACCACAGTCCGTTCACACACATCCGTTCACAATCTATATGCACTCTTGACTGTGGTGGGGTGAGGTGGGAGATTGTGGGTCATCGGGGAGGAGCGCGGTGTGTTCAACGGTCGATTCGACCACGCGATCGATGAGAAGGGGCGGGTAAGTATTCCCGCTCGCTTCCGCGAGGTATTGCAGCGCGAAGGTCATGACCGGATGTATATCACGAACTTCATTTTCGAGCGCGAGAAAATACTGGAACTCTATCCTCCCGCCGAATGGGAGCGGATGGTCGCGAAATTCGCCGACCGGCGCACCGGCGACCGCGCGGCGCAGCTCTTCGAGACCTTCTACATTGGCGGCGCGCACGAGGTTCAGGTGGACCGGCAGGGACGGATTCTTATTCCGCCGAAGCTGAGGGACTTTGCCGGCCTCGCACGCGAGGTGACTTTTTCGGCGAAGCACAATCGGTTTCAACTATGGAACCGCGCGACGCTCGACAAGATCTTGAAATCGGTTGAGGAGCAGTGGGTGGCTGATCCTGAGTTCCTCGCGAAGCTTGATTTTTAGGGGTTGGGTGCGATGCGCCTGGCAGAGGAAAAAGGGCAGAGCGCGGCGAGCCGTCAGCATGTGGCGGTGATGGCGGATGAGGTGGTGAGGCTCGTCCGCGCTCTGAACCCTATGATGATCATCGACGTGACGGTCGGCATGGGCGGTCATGCGGCGGCGCTGTTGCGCGCGACCGACGCGCATTTGCTCGGGATCGATCGCGACGCCTCGGCGCTGGCGGTCGCGGCCGCCAACCTGGCCGAGTTCGGCCCGCGAGTGACGCTGCGGCAGGCGGATTTCGCAGGCTTCGACACGGTGCTCGAACAGTGCGGGATTGCCTGCGTGAGTGCGATCGTTGCAGACCTCGGGATGAGCAGTTTCGCACTCAACGATGCGGCGCGCGGATTCAGCTTCAGGCTCGATGGGCCGATCGACATGCGGATGGATCGCGGCCAGCAGTTGCGCGCCTACGATATCGTGAACGAAGAAACCGAAACCGAATTGGCGCGGATTATCCATGAATACGGCGAGGACCGTGCCGCCCGCCGAATCGCGAGGGCGATCGTCGAGGCCCGCCGCCGGCGCCCGATTGAGACCACCGGTGAACTTGCCGGCTTGGTCGAGAGTGTGATTCGGCGTAATCGGCGCGGCGGAATTCATCCGGCGACGCGGACCTTCCAGGCGCTGCGAATCGCGGTCAACCATGAACTCGAAAGCTTGGCGGCTCTGCTCGATCGCGGCCCGGCTCGTCTGCGCGCGGGCGGCCGGATGGTCGTGCTCGCATATCATTCGTTGGAGGACCGGCCGGTCAAGCAGCGCTTCCGCGACTTGGTTCAGGGCGGCGGCTTTGCCGCGGTGACGCGCAAGGCTCTGCGCCCCGGCGCTGATGAGGCCGCGAATAATCCGCGCGCCCGGAGTGCTCGTTTGCGCTGTCTCGAGCGTGTGGCGAAATGAAGCCACGCATGCGGCCGACGGCGCAACCGTCGAAGATCATCCCGGCGTTTTTGGCGCTCGCGATCGTCGTTGCAGGCTTCGCCACGCTCATGGTTCGCTTGGAGGTGACGCAGGAAGGCTATCGCCTCTCGTCGCTGCGGATGGAGATCCGTAATCTCGAGACCGAGAACCAACGCATGAAACTCGAAACCGCCGGTCTCGAGTCGCATCAGCGATTGCGTGCGCTCGCGCCGAAATATGGCCTCGAGGCGCCGGCGTCCGGCCACGTGATGATGGTGCCGTGAACCAGGCATTCCAAAGGCGCCGCGTGCGGATCGGAGCGCTGACCCTCGCGCTGGCCGGATTATTCGTGCTGGCGGTGATACGGTTGGCGGTGCTGGTGTTGATCGACGGGCCGCGGCTGGCTTCGCTCGCGCATGAGGAGCATACGGCGGCGATGCAATTGGCCGCGGTGCGCGGGCCGATCGTCGATCGCGATGGACAACCGCTCGCGCTATCAGCCGAAACGCGATCGATATACGCACGCCCGCGCAAGTTTCTGGAAACCAGTACGGCGGCTGCGCGGGCGCGGCTGGCGCAAGCACTCGCAATTACGCCGGCGGCACTCGAGGCGAAACTGAAAAAGCCCGCGCCCTTTGTATGGCTTGCTCGGCATCTGCCACCCGATCGTGCGCGCGCGGCCGAGGATCTGGGCTTCGAAAGTATCGGTGGGGTCGATGAGTACGCGAGGTTTTACCCGGAGAGCAATCTGGCCGCGGCGGTGGTGGGGCTGGCGGGAACGGATGGCCAGGGGCTCTCCGGGGTTGAGTTGCAATACAATCGTTTGGCGCGCGGCACACCAGTGGAGTTGCACTTTTATCACGACGCGTTGGGCCATCCGATTCTGGATTCTCCGCTGGGCCTCAAGAATGCGCAGCCCGGCGCGCGGCTGGAACTGACCATCGATTCCTCGATTCAGTCGGCCGCCGAAAACTATCTCACTGATCAGGTGGAGAAGAGCGGCGCGCGCCGCGGTGCGGCGGTTGTCCTCGATCCGTTCACTGGAGAAGTACTGGCGCTGGCCGATATCAACGGCGCGGCGGCTCAAAAGCACGACCGTCTTCATGATATTGCCATCGAGGATGCGTTCGAGCCAGGCTCGACCATGAAGGGCATTCTGGGCGCGATCGCGTTGCAGGATCGTGCGATTGCACCGAACCGGCAAATCTACTGTGAGAATGGCGAATGGCATCTGGCGGGCCGCACGATCCATGACGACAGCCCCCATGGCTGGCTCGATTTAGGCGGAATTATTGAGGTCTCCTCGAATATCGGCGCGGCGAAAATCGCGCTCGCGCTAGGCGCCGATCGCTTTTACAACGGCTTAAGTGCCTTCGGACTCGGACATCGTTCGGGTATCGATTTGCCGGGCGAAGGGGCCGGTCTGCTGGGGTCACCGTCCAAATGGCGGACGATCGAGCTGGCCGATCACGGCTTCGGGCAGGGCGTAGCAGTGACGCCGATCCAGCTTGCGACCGCTTATGCAGCGATCGCCAATGGCGGTCTCGTGATGCGGCCATATGTGGTCGCGGCGGCCTATGATCCTTCTGGCAACGAAATCTTTCGTCGCACGCCACAGGTAGTGCGCCGAGCCATCGCACCCGGTGTCGCGCATCAGATGAACCTGCTGTTGCGCAATGTCGTTAACGGCGCCGATGGCACTGGCCATCTCGCGCAAGTCGCGGACTTCACGGTGGCGGGCAAGACCGGTACAGCCCAAATGATAAATCCAACGACTGGCGGCTATTACCAGAGCCGCCTGGTGGCGTCGTTTGTTGGTTTTCTGCCGGCGGACGATCCGCGCTTGGTGATTTTGGTCGTTCTCTACGATGTCTCGCACGGCCATTTTGGCGGACTCTACGCGGCGCCGGTATTCAGCGAAATCGCGTCAGCGGCGCTGCAGCGGCTGGAAGTTGCGCCGGCTAAAGTATCGACCGGATACGACACCGCGAGTTTGCTTCCGTTCGCCAATGGCGCCGATCCGATGACCGGCGATGCGCCATTCAACCGAGCGCTTCCCAGCGAGTCGAAGCCGCTCACCAACAGTTCGTTGTTAGACGATGGTAGTGGCGAGCCGGTCGCAGGTACTTCTTCTGAGTATAATGGCGCAACGACCGGCGTCGCGCCGGATTTTCGCGGCGAGAGCCTACGTGGTGCCTTCGCAATCGCGCGTGCTCGCGGAATCGGCATCGAAACTTCAGGCGGCGGCTATGTGGTGACGCAAAGTCCGCGGGCGGGTGAAGCGATCGGTCATGCGCCGATTCGACTGGCGCTGTCTGAAGCTTCAGCGCTAGCGACGGCTCCATCGCAACCTACAAACCGACGTCCGCATGCGGCCCGATCGAAACCAACGGGGCGCTCCAGCCTGCACTTGCGGAGTGGTCGATGAAGCTCGACGAATTGATTGCGGGCGTCCCGGTGCAGCAAGTAATGGGCGACTCCGAGGTCGAAATCACCGGCCTCAGTTACGACTCGCGCACGGCCAAGCCGGGCGATCTTTTCTTTTCGACGGCGCGCGATGAAGCACAAAATCGCGCCAACCTTGAGGATGCATTCAAACGCGGGGCGCGCGCGGCGGTGGTGCGGGGATGGGATGGTGAGGCGGCGCGCTCCGCGTTTAGCTTGGTTCAATGCGATCAGCCACGGGTCGCGATGGGGTTGGCGGCGTCGCGTTTCTTCGACGCGCCCAGCCGGCGCATCGATCTGATCGGCGTTACTGGCACCAGCGGCAAGACCACGACCACCTACCTGCTCGAATCGATCTTAGCGGCCGCGGGAGTTTCATGCGGGATTATCGGCACGATTGGAATCTTTGCCGGCGGCCGCAAGCTCTACAGCGGACTTACGACGCCTGAATCAATTGACTTCGAAGGCGCGCTGGCAGGAATGGAACGCGCTGGCGTGCGCGCGTCAGCGGCCGAAATTTCGTCGATCGGGCTGGAGGAGCGGCGCGTCGACGAACTCAGTTTTCGGGCCTGCGTCTTCACCAATCTCGGCCGCGATCATCTGGATTATCACGGCACCATCGAGAATTACTTCGCCGCCAAGTTGAGGCTGTTTACTGAGATACTCCCCCGCAGTACCCATACGGATGCAGTGGCGGTGGTGCGCGGCGATGATTCATTTGGACGCCGCGTGCTCGACTCAATCGGCGGACGCAAGCTCAGCTTCGGCTTCGAACGCGATTTGGACGTTCATCCAACGAGCTTCTTCGCGGACATCGATGGTCTTCGCGCGACCATCAGCGCCGCTGGACGCATCTTTGAAATCGAGTCGCCGATGATTGGCGCAATCAATCTGCTCAATATCCTCGGGGCCTCCGCTGTGTCGGTGGCCTTGGGCATCGAAACGGATGCGGTGGTGGACGGTGTGCGGCGATGCCCAGGGGCCCCCGGCAGGTTGGAGGCCGTGGCGGGTCCGGCGGGTGTGAAGGTGCTGGTCGACTATGCGCACAAGCCCGATGCGCTCGAAGCCGTACTGGAAGCGTTGCGCGCGCTCGAACCGCGCCGGCTGATCTGCGTCTTCGGCTGCGGCGGCGATCGCGATCGTGGCAAGCGTCCGATCATGGGCGAGATCGCCGGGCGTCTCGCGGACACCGCGATTCTGACCTCCGATAATCCTCGCACTGAAGATCCACTGCGAATTATCGAAGAGGTTGAAGCCGGCTTGCTGCAATGCGGGCTCGGGCGCATCGATGAGGGCGTCGCGGCGCTGGGCACAATCGGTTACCTGGTCGAGCCCGACCGCCGGCCGGCAATCGCGATGGCAATGCGGGTCGCCGCAATTGGCGATATCGTCGTAATCGCCGGCAAAGGTCATGAGGATTATCAACTCGTGGCGGGCCGCAGGCTCGATTTCGATGATCGCGAGGTGGTTCGCGAGATCGCCGCTGAGATGGGCGGTGCGGGTCGTGCTCACGGAAACTGAGATTGGTGCTCGATGGTGGCGGGGGAGTGCGGCACGAGCAGTGCGTTTTGGCGGCGCGATTCGCTCCGGATGGCGGACGCGTGCTGCAGTGGTGAATCACTGCGGATAAGCGCGGTCGGCATTCTTCGCATCACACGCTGGCAGCATCCGGCGGATGCGCTTTAGTTTTCTGGTGAGGGAGATCACACGGGAACGGTGACATTCCGGGGGGAAGCCTTCGGTCCGGGCGGCGGTGGGGGATGCGACGCTGCGGGGCCGGCCGGGGCTTGTCTCAGGATGTCACTGATCATCCTGCAATTGAGTGCGGGGGCGTTGGCGGCGACGCCATTCTCAGAACTCGATAACCTCTTCCGCATGATGAGCCGTAATATTCCCACACAGAGTTGAACTTGCACCATGAAGCCGAGTCGGAAAGTCTAAAGCACGATGCTCTATCTGGCGTTGTTTCCATTGCATCTGCGCTATCCGGTACTGAACGTACTGCGCTACCAGACCTTTCGATCGGTGCTCGCGGGACTGGCGGCGCTGGCGTTGTCGCTCGCACTCGGGCCGCTGCTGATTCAGCGATTTCGCGCCGCCCATATCGGACAGACGATTCGCGAGGAGGTCCCGCAATCCCATCAAAAGAAGGCCGGCACGCCCACCATGGGCGGACTGCTGATCCTCGCGTCCTGCCTCGTTGCGACGATTCTGCTGGCCGACCTGCGCAATCCCTACGTCTGGATCGCGCTGTTCGTTATGGTGGCGTTCGGCGCAATTGGCTTCAGCGATGACTACCTCAAGCTTAAGCGCGGTCGTGGCCAGGGGCTGAGTGGAGCCCAGAAACTCTTTTGGCAATTCATCTGCGCTTTCGTGGCGGCGGTAGTGCTGTTTTCGGTATTGAAGCTCGATACTCATTTGACCTTTCCATTTCTAAAGCGCTTGCATCCGAATCTGCATTGGTGGCTGTACGTCCCGTTCGCGATGGTAGTGATTGTCGGATGTTCCAACGCGGTCAACCTGACCGATGGCCTCGACGGGCTCGCGATCGGCCCGGTAATGACCACGGCCTTTTGCTATTGGGTGTTTACCTATGTTGCCGGAAACCTGAAGTTCGCCGCCTATCTCGATGTGCCGCACGTCGAAGGCGCGGGTGAGCTCGCGATCTTTTGCGCTGCATTGATCGCCTCGTCGATGGGTTTTCTCTGGTACAATGCGTACCCGGCGTCGATGATGATGGGCGACGTCGGAGCGCTCTCACTTGGCGCTGCGCTGGGCACCGTCGCATTGCTGGCCAAGCAGGAGATGATTCTGCCAATCGCAGGCGGCGTCTTTGTGCTCGAGGCGGTATCCGTCATCATGCAGCGCTATTACTACAAAATGACACATCGCCGAATCTTCCGGATGGCGCCCTTGCATCATCATTTCGAACTGGGCGGATGGCCCGAAACCGTCGTCGTCACACGCTTCTGGATAATTTCGATCGTCTGCGCGCTGGTCGCGTTGAGCACTCTCAAGTTGCGCTGAGGCCACATTCCAATCGATGGAGTTCAACGGCAAACGCGTGATGGTAATCGGTCTCGGCATCAGTGGCCGGGCGGTGGCCCGATTGCTCGCCGCGCGCGGCTCCCAGCTCCTGATGACCGACCGCAGCGCGGACCTTACGTGCGAGGATTTACCGGCGGGCGTGGTGCATCTGGGCGCGGAGGATCCCGCTTGGTTCGACGTCGCAGATCCCGCACCTCCCGTGGACCTCGTGGTCGCGAGCCCGGGCGTGCCGCAGACCTCCACCCTGATGAGTGCGGCGCGCGCTCGGCGTATCCCGATTATCGGCGAGCTCGAACTGGGCAGCCGTTTCGTCAGCGCGCCGATGGTCGCAATTACGGGCACTAACGGCAAGAGCACTGTGACGGTGTTGGTCGGCGAGATCTGCAAAGCGGCTGGGATGAAAACCTTCGTTGGCGGGAATCTCGGGACGCCGCTCGCCACTGCGATGGGCGTGGATTTTGACGTCGCGGTGATCGAGGTGTCGAGCTATCAGCTCGAGTTGATCGAGACCTTCAAGCCGCGCATCGCGATCCACCTCAACCTTACCGATGACCATCTCGATCGGTATCGCGACCTCGGCGAATACGGGCGCGCTAAGGCACGGCTGTTCGAAAATCAGGACGGCACCGACTGGGCGATCCTCAATCGCGACGACCCTCAGGTCTGGAAGCTCGCGCGCGAAGTTCGTTCGCAAGTGTTCAGTTTTGGCTTCGAGCGCCCTGCCGGTGGGGAAACCTCGCGTGCAATTTGGTACGACGGTAGTGGCTTTGCTTTTGTCAATGCCCATCATACTGGGCGAATCGCGCTGAGCGGTTTCACGCTGCCGGGACGCCACAATCTACTCAATGCGATGGCGGCTGCGATGGCGGCACTGGCGCTGGGAATCGCCCCGCAAACCATCGAGCATGCGTTGACCGCATTCACCGGTCTGCCGCATCGAACCGAATTTGTGCGCGACGTGGACGGCGTCAAGTACGTCGACGATTCCAAGGGCACCAATGTCGGTGCGGTAGTCGAGGCCCTCGCCGCTATCGGCGGCCCGGTAATTCTGATCGCCGGCGGCGTCGATAAGGGCGGCGATTATGGGCCGCTGCGCGCGCCGCTGATGGAGAAGGCCAGGTTGCTCATTTTGATCGGCGCGGCGCGCGACAAGATGCGGGCTGCGCTCGATGGTGCAACCGCGATCGAGACTGCGTCCGCGCTGCCCGAGGCTGTCAGGATCGCGGCGCTGTACGCGCGGCGCGGTGACACCGTGATGCTCTCGCCGGCGTGTTCGAGCTTCGATCAATTCAAGGACTATGCAGAACGTGGGCGCGTATTTCAGGAGCTGGTTCGGGCGCTTTGAGGCGGTCGCGTACCGCCGCCCCGATCCGTGGCTGTGCCTCCCAGCCACGGTACTGCTGGCGTTGGGTCTATTGATGGTGCTCAACACCACTTACTTTCTCGGCCAGGAAAAAACCGGGGATCCGTTCCATTTCTTCAAACTCCACATACTGCACATCGCGGTCGGACTCGCGATCCTGGCGGCGCTCTCGCAACTCTCGCTCAACGGACTGCGCCGGCTCGTGATGCCGCTGATGATCGTCGCGGTCGCGCTCCTGATTCTCGTGTGGTTTCCCGGATTCGGCGTGGTGCGCGGCGGCGCGCGCCGATGGGTCCGGCTGGGTCCGGTGCTGGCCGAGCCTTCCGAACTGGTTAAGTTCGCCGTGGTATTTTTCCTCGCTGACTTTCTCGCTAAGCGCCAGGACCTGATGTCCACCTTCGAGCGTGGGCCGCTCCCGGCCTTCCTGATCGTCGGACCGATCGCGCTGCTGGTGTTGAAGCAGCCCGACTTCGGCACCACCGTGATGCTCGTGCTGGTGCTGTTCGCGCTGCTCTTCGCGGCGGGCGCCCGCGCCAAACATCTCGGTGCTGCCGGCGGCCTTGCGCTTGCTGTTCTCATCCTTCAAGCGGTAGCGAAACCCTACAGAATGCGGCGGCTTACGTCCTTTATCAACCCGTGGGGATCGGCGCGCGGCGCGGGCTTTCAACTCACGCAATCGTTTATCGCGCTGGGCGAAGGAGGCGGGTGGGGTACCGGACTGGGCGCTGGCCGCCAGAAAATGTTTTACCTGCCGCAGGCTCATACGGATTTCGTCTTTGCCGTGGTGGTCGAGGAATTCGGCATGATCGGAGCTCTCGTGGTGTTTGCCCTGTTTTGCACAATCCTCTTCCGCGGTATGCGCATCGCGCACGAGGAACCCGATCCCTTCGCGAGTCTGCTCGCGGTTGGGCTCACCGCGATGCTCTCGTTGCAAGCGTTGGTCAACATGGCGGTCGTGATCGGCCTCGTGCCGACCAAGGGACTGCCGCTGCCGTTTCTCAGTTACGGCGGCACTTCGATGGTAATGGCGATGGCGGCGCTCGGAACGCTGCTCGCCCTCTCGCGGCGTCCGGCGGTGCGATGAAAATCATTATTGCAGGCGGTGGTACCGGCGGTCATCTGTTTCCCGCCGTCGCCTTGGGCGAAGAACTCAAGCGCGAGGATCCCGGCGCCGAGGTGCTGCATGTCGGTGCGGTCAACGGCCTCGAAGCGACCTGGCTGCCGCAAAGCGGCCTCAAGTACGAGCTGTTTCCTGTGCGCGGCCTGCGCGGCAAAGATCTGCTAACCAGGCTACGCGCGATCGCCGAATTCTTTGCCGCCGTGCGACGCGGCCGTGCTTTGCTCAAACGGGTTGGCCCTGACCTGGTCGTTAGCGCCGGAGGGTACGCCTCCGCCCCGATGGCGATGGCGGCTATAATTTCCCGCCTTCCGCTGGTTCTCATGGAACAGAATACCCGTCCGGGACTCGCCAACCGGATGCTATGGCGCTTTGCGCGCAAAATCTGCGTCGGCTTTGCCGATACTGCAGCATTCTTCGACGCCTCGCGGGTCGAGGTCACCGGCAACCCGGTGCGTCTCAGATTTATCCCGGGAGCTCTGCGAAAAACCTCGGTTCCACTTCAAATCCTTGTTTTAGGTGGGTCGAGCGGCGCACATCGGCTTAATTTAGGTGTAATAAACGCTTTCGCAATTCTGGAAAAAAGTGTTATAAAGCTACGGGTAGTCCATCAGACTGGAGAGGCGGACGTGGAGCTGGTGACGGATGGATACCGCGGCCTCGCATGTGCGGCGGCCAAGGTCATCCCCTTTATTGACGATATGGCGACTGCGCTCGATTGCGCGGACCTCATTATCGCGCGTGCGGGCGCGATGACCGTGTCGGAAATCGCCTTGGCTGGCCGGGCCGCTATCTACGTTCCCTATCCGTTTCATCGTGACCGCCAGCAAGAATTAAATGCGCGAATGATTGAGCGTATGGGCGGTGCAATAATTGTTTACGATGACGATAGTCTAGGTAAGAATCTCGCTGTGGCATTACGCGACTTTGGGGACAATTCGCCGCGCTTAATCGAAATGGGCCGCAAGGCAAACGGCGCCGCCAAGCCCGATGCCGCCGCACGCATGGCACGCGTGTGTTTTGAAATCGCCGGGATGGAGCGACGAGCCGCGTGAGCGCAGGTGTTCCCACAGGATTGTTGACCCGCCCACGGCGTCTGCACTTTGTTGGTGTTGGCGGCGCAGGCATGAGCGGTATCGCCGAGTTGTGCCAACGCCTGGGCTTCGAGGTTAGCGGTTGCGATCTGTACGACAGCGCGACCACCGCACGCCTTGCTGCATTGGGAATTACGATCGAACGTGGCCATCATCCGAGCCATCTGCGAGCTAATCTGGATGCGGTCATAATTTCGTCGGCGGTCAAGTTTTCAAATCCCGAAGTCGCTGCTGCACGTGCGCTGAAAACTCCGGTGATCGCGCGGGCCGAAATGCTCGGCGAGTTGCTGCGAATGGCACGCATGGGCGTCGCCGTCGCCGGCACTCACGGTAAGACCACCACGACGTCGCTCATCGGCTTGATTCTGGAGGAGGCCGGTTTCGATCCGACCGTCGCCATCGGCGGCAATCTTCGCGCTCGCGGCACCAACGTGCGGCTCGGACGCGGCGACTTCATGGTGGCAGAAGCCGACGAGAGCGATTCGTCATTTCTGTTGCTGCTACCGACCGTTGCGGTGGTCACCAATATCGATCCCGAGCATCTCGATCATTACGGCACCATGGATCGAGTACGCGAGGCATATTTGAATTTCGTCAACCGCGTGCCCTTCTATGGCGTTGCGGTGCTCGGTCTCGACAACGTCAACGTACGCGGGTTGCTGCCCTCGGTACGCAAGCCCGTGATGACCTACGGGGTGGCGGCCGACGCCGATTTGCGCGCGGATAAAATTGCCATCGACGGGCTCTCGACGCGCTTCGAAGTGCTACGAAATGGCGCCGCGCTCGGTATGGTGACGATTCCTTCGCCCGGGCATCATCTGGCGCTCAATTCGCTGGCCGCGATTGGGGTCGCGTTGGAACTCGGCATACCCTTCGAAACTGCGGCGCGTGCGCTCGCCATGTTCTCAGGAATTTCGCGACGCTTCGAAATCAAGGGGGAGGCTGCGGGCCGCTTGCTGCTGGACGATTACGGTCATCACCCCGCCGAGATTCGCGCGACCCTCGCCGCGGCGCGTGCTGCCTTCCGCCGGCGCATCGTCACGATCTTTCAGCCGCATCGCTTCACCCGCCTGCGGGATCTCTTCGATGAATTTCTCGGCGCGTTCGATGATACCGACGTGCTCTACCTCGTTGAGGTCTATTCCGCCGGCGAAGACACGATTGCGGATGCGACCTCGCGCCGTCTGTATGAATCATTGCGCGCGCGCGGCCATTTGAACGTGCGTTATCTCGGCGATGAAGCTGATCCCGCGGCAGCGGTCGCGAGCGATTCCGTTAGCGGCGACCTGATTGTCACCCTTGGCGCCGGCGATGTTTACAAAATCGGCGAACGAGTGCTCACGGTGCTCGGCGATACGGCCGCGGTCGAAACGGTAAGATCCCGCGGCGATGAAATTCAATGAGCGCGCTTGAACACGAATTGAAAGCGCACTTCGGCGCGCGCGTTGAGATGGCGCGCCCGCTCGCCGGCCTAACCTCATTTCAAATCGGCGGTCCCGCCGATCTGTTCGTCACGGTCGAGAGCGACGGCGAGTTGATGACTGCGATGGCGGCGGCGCATCGCCGCGAAATTCCCGCGATGTGTCTCGGTGCGGGGACCAATCTGCTGGTGAGCGACCGCGGCGTGCGGGGCCTCGTCGTCAAGCTCGGC
>Ga0182024_10007156_pt1 | contig 24146 bp, 19 predicted proteins | sample P32metaG_FD_120480 | JGI IMG/M metagenome (GOLD analysis project Ga0182024, IMG submission 120480) | Permafrost microbial communities from Stordalen Mire, Sweden - P3-2 metaG (Illumina Assembly) | ecosystem: Environmental > Terrestrial > Soil > Wetlands > Permafrost | place: Sweden: Stordalen...
CGGCCCAAGCGGTATGAATGGCGGGCCGAAGGCCAGGTGATTTTGGAGAAGGTGCGCCGCGCCCGGCAGGCTTTGGCACACCCATTGAATGTTAGTAAAGACACTTGTGATACACTGCACTAGTTGCAGGTTAGGGCACAAAACGATAGTTCTCAAAATGATAGCCCTCTGTCATTAATTCTATGATACCCAAGGTTATGAATCCGACCCAAGTCAAGATAAGCGACGACACTGTTAAACCGGTAGTTTTCAAGACGGTTGGCCATTCTGCGAACAGCGGGGCATCGTAAAAAGCGGCAATATAACAAATGAATGGCGGAAGGAGGGCGGCGGTTGTGAAAATATCCGCAATCCAGCGACGAGACGGTGAAAAGAGGTCGATTGATGGGACAAGCATTAGCGCCTGCCATACAAGTATCAACCCAAGTCGTTTGAAATGTTTTGAGCGCATGTCGAAATTACCCATCATTTCCAAGACAGTCTAATCCTCAATTCCGAATGCGGCAATCTGATTTACATCCAAAACTTCCCTGATTTGTTAAAATCTCAGCCCCGCGATGCGCAAACTGCCGGACAGGAAACCAAGTAAGATTAGGATTAAGATTACGAGCCGGAAACGGCTGCAAAATAGCTTTACAGTCGGGCAACCCTTCAGCACAGTAGGCGCGTGTCTGCTCATGTTTTAGACCACGGCCACGCGGCCCTGCCCCGGCAGGAATCCGATTTGGATTCGTTCAGTTTGCTGGAATTGGAAACCGCCATTGGCCGGTCGCAAAATTATCTGCTGCGCGAACAGAAGCCGGAGGGCTATTGGATCGGCGAGCTGATGGTTGATTGCACCCTCGTGGCCGACGTGGTTGCTTTTCATCACTGGAACGGGTCCGTCAACGAACACTGGCAGCGGAAGGCGGTCAATCACATTTTCGCATTGCAGCTATCGGCCGGCGGCTGGAGCAGTTACCCGGGCGGCCCGGCGGAAATCAACGCCACGGTCAAGGCCTGCCTCGCCCTGAAACTGGCCGGAGTGCCCTTGACCGATCCGCGCATGTTGCGCGCGCGCCAGACGGTTCTGAGCCTGGGTGGGATTCCGCGCCTGAACACCTTTTCCAAACTCTATCTCGCCGTGCTCGGCTTGTTTCCGTGGGAATATGTGCCGACCATTCCATGCGAAATCATGCTCATTGGAAAATGGTTCTACGTCGATTTCTACGAGATGAGTTCCTGGAGCCGCACGATGATGGTGCCGCTCTCGATCATCAATCATTTTAAACCGACCCGTTCGTTGCGCGCCGCATCGACGCTCGATGAATTGTACCCGCACGGTTTTCACGAGCGCGATCTCATGCTGCCCCGCGATCCGCAACGCTTCACCTGGCGCAATTTCTTTATCTGGGTGGACAGTGTCAACAGGTTCGCCGAGCATTTTGCCAGGCGCAAAATCCATCCTTTCCGCAAACGCGCCCTAAAAAAGGCGGAGGACTGGATGGTGACCCGCTTTGAAGGCAGCGACGGTCTTGGCGCCATTTTCCCTGGCGTGCTTAACTCCATGATCGCCTTTAAAGCCCTCGGCTATCCAGATGAACATCCGCTCGTCCGCCGCTGTGAAGAGGAATTGGCCAAACTTACCCATGAAACGGAGCACGACGTTCGCATCGAGCCTTGTCGTTCACCGGTTTGGGACACGGCCATTGTCGCCATCGCGCTGCACGAGTCCGGATTGCCCAGCGATCATCCGGCGTTGGTCAAAGCCTGCGAATGGCTGATGGCCCGGGAAGTCCGTTTTGTCGGGGATTGGCATTACAAAAACCCGACGCAAGTCGAACCGAGCGGCTGGGTCTTCCAATTCAACAGCAAATGGAATCCGGACGTGGACGACACGGCCATGGTCCTACTGGCCCTGCGGAAGATTCCGACGTCCGATCCGCCGCGGCGGGACGCCTGCTTCCAGCGCGGCTTGAATTGGATGCTGACCTTCCAGTGCAAAGACGGCGGCTGGGCCTCCTTTGACAAGGATTGCACCAAAGGCATTTTGGAAAAGGTGCCGTTCGCCGATCACAACGCCATGCTGGACCCGGAGTGCGCCGACATCACCGCCCGTATCCTGGAACTGCTGGGTTACGAGAATTTCACGATGGAAGATTCGCAGGTGCAAAAGGCGCTGGAATTCATCCGCAACAGCCAGGAGGCCGACGGCTCGTGGTATGGGCGATGGGGCGTCAATTACATTTACGGCACATGGCAGGTCCTGCGCGCTCTGCGCGCCCTGGGGCTGGACATGTCCGAACCGTGGATTCGCAAGGGGCGGGAGTGGCTGGAAAGCGTGCAGCACGAGGACGGCGGCTGGGGCGAACTGTGCAACACCTACGACGACCCGGTTTTCAAAGGGCAGGGTCCCAGCACCGCATCGCAAACCGCGTGGGCCGTGATGGCTCTGTGCGCCTTCGACGAACCACACCGGCCCAGTCTGAAAAACGGCATCGAATACCTCATCCGCACGCAAAACTCTGACGGCACCTGGAGCGAGGCCGAGGCCACAGGGACGGGATTTCCCAAAGTGTTTTATTTGAAGTACGACATGTACCGGAACAGTTGGCCATTGCTGGCCCTGGCCACCTATCGCAACATGCTGCCCCGCGTCCTTGCCGAAAGCGGCCGGGCGCAAGAGCCTTCGACCGTGATGGCATCCGCGTTGCAAACCTGGAGCATCAAGCACTTAAGCGGTAACATTTCAGACAACAGACCGGACCAGTAACGTTCTTGAATCAAGCGCCTCAACGTGGCTGGTTTCAACCGCCCGATGATATTGTCCGTGTAAAACACAAGGTAGGGTTATACCCCATGGCGGACGCATCGTCGCACCGGCTATGCTCCAGGCGTGAAGACACAAAAAATTCTTCCGCGACCAAGACCAAAACCGAAGAGTGGCCCGCGCTTCCTGGCCACCCTTTAGCCCTTAGCGTATAAGTGAGGAGTGCATAATGTGGGATGCTGAACTGTCCATACTAAAACGCATTCTTGGCTCCGCTGAACCCCGAACGCATCCGAAGCCCAACTCCGCACTTTGATAGATCGGTCCAAAAATCCGAAAAATCCGCTACAATATTTATGGTCAACGACTTAACCCGCAACAAAATCAGCAACACGGCAGCTACAGACCAGCAACATTTTATTGGATTTCAGCTTTCCGTTTGTTCGTCGCTCTTTTTGCGCCTCGTTGCGTCGCGTTAAATTCCTTCCGCATGAATTCTGCGCTGGCAAAACATTGGCTGCTGGATCCAAAAATCACTTTTCTCAATCACGGATCTTTCGGCAGTTGCCTCCGCGCTGTCCTGGAATTTCAACAGGGTTTGCGTGATCGCCTGGAACGGGAGCCGGTTCAATTTCTGGTGCGCGATCTGGAAGGTTTGCTGGACGAGGCCCGGGCGGCCCTAGCCCGATTCGTCGGCGCACGGTCGGAAAACCTGGTTTTTACGGCCAATGCGACGGGTGGTGTCAATACCATCTTGCGTTCATTGGTGTTTGCGCCAGGCGACGAGCTTCTCGTCACCGATCACGAATATAACGCGTGCCGCAACGCTTTGGAATTCGCGGCGGGGCGGGCGGGTGCAACCGTCGTTGTCGCTCCCATTCCGTTCCCGCTCGAATCCACCGAACAGATTGTCGAGCCGATCCTTGGCCGGGTGACGCCGCGCACGCGTCTGGCGTTGATCGATCATGTCACGAGTCCAACGGCGATGGTTCTGCCGGTTGCCCGGCTGGTCCGCGAATTGGCGGCGCGCGGGGTCGATACGTTGGTGGACGGTGCGCACGCGCCGGGGATGGTGCCGCTGGATTTGTCCGCGCTGGGAGCCGCTTATTACGCGGGCAATTGCCATAAATGGCTCTGTGCTCCCAAGGCGACGGGTTTTCTTCATGTCCGCCCTGACCGGCAGGAATTCATTCATCCCCTTGCCATCAGTCATGGGTTTAATTCGCGGCGCACGGACCGGTCGCGCTTTTTGCTGGAATTTGGCTGGACGGGGACTTCCGATCCGACGGCTTGCCTGACCGTGCCGGAGGCGCTGCGTTTCATGGGTAGACTTTTGCCGGGCGGCTGGCCGGAAATCATGGCACAAAACCAGGCGTTGGCCCTGGCGGCACAAAAAATATTTTGTCAAATATTGCAAATCGGCGCGCCCTGCCCGGAAGAGTGCATTGGCTCGATGGCCGCCGTGCCTCTGCCCGACAACTCGCCCAAAGAACGGCCGGCGGCCCCGCATTTTCTAGACCCCTTGCAGGAATCGCTTTTGGCCAGGCACGGCATTGAAGTTCCGGTGATACCGTGGCCCGGGTTTCCCAAGCGGCTGCTGCGCATATCCGCGCAACTTTACAATTCGCCATCCGATTATTACCTGCTTGCGGAAGCTTTGAAAAAACCTTTGCATCTAATTTGAATTCGAATTATTTTTGCCGGGCCATGAATGACTCTTCCGCGCGCCGCTTGAATCGCCGCCGCTTTCTGCGTTCAGCGGGACTGGTGGCCGCCGGCTTGGGCGCACTGCCTTCCGCCACGACGTTCGGCCAAAACACTGTGACCATGCCGTTTGCCAACGGGGTGCGGGACTTGGTCAGTTATCCGCAGAAACGACCGCTCATACGATTGACCGCCCGTCCGCCGCAATTGGAAACTCCCTTCTCGGTTTTTAACGAATCCGTGCTCACCCCCAATGACGCGTTTTTTGTGCGCTATCATTTGTCGGAGATTCCGACGGTGATTGATACCAACAAATTTCGCGCGGAGATCAAAGGAGAAGTTAACACGCCGCTGACCCTTTCGCTCGATGATCTGAAGAGCTTCGAACCAGTCGAGATCGTAGCGGTTCTGCAATGTTCCGGCAACAGCCGCGGTTTTGCAAACCCGCGAGTGGGTGGTGGCCAGAGTGGAAACGGCACAATGGGCAACGCGCGCTGGAAAGGCGCTCGCTTGAAGGACGTCCTGGCCAAAGCCGGATTAAAAGCAGGCGCCAAGCAAGTCACTTTCAATGGTCTGGATGGGCCGAAGCTCCCGGCTACGCCAGATTTCGTCAAGGCGTTGGACGTCGATCATGCCATGGATGGCGAAGTGATGCTGGCTTACGAGATGAATGGCGATTCGTTGCCCATGCTCAACGGCTTTCCGCTCCGGCTGGTCGTGCCGGGTTACTACGGCACTTACTGGGTCAAGCACCTCAATGAGATCACGGTTATCAACAACACGCTGGAGAATTTCTGGATGAAGACGGCTTATCGCATTCCCGACAATGCTTGTGCGTGTGTCGAACCGGGGGCGAAGATGATCAATTCTGTTCCGATCAACCGCTACAATGTGCGTTCGTTCATCACCAGTCTTGCCGACGGCCAAACCATCAAGGCCGGGCAAAGCGTCGAAGTTCGCGGCATAGCCTTTGACGGCGGCTATGGGATCGACAAGGTTTTGTTTTCAGACGGAAAGAACGGATGGCGCGACACTCAACTCGGCCAGGATTTGGGGAAATATTCATTCCGCGAATGGAAGGGTCAATTCACACCCGCTGCCGGCGATCACGAATTGAAATCGTGCGCCACCAACCGCATCGGCCAAAGCCAGCCGTCCGCACCGTTGTGGAACCCATCGGGCTACATGCGCAATGTGATTGAAACCGTCCGCGTCAAAGCTGTGTGAACCGTTCATGAAAAAAATCTTAATCCTGCTCGGTCTGGCCGTGCTTCCAGGAGTAAACGCGGAGGTGATGAAAATCACGCTGCCGCCGGAAACGGCCTTTTTCAAACCGGCTGCGGGGGTGCAATTGGCCAACGGCCAGTGCATGACCTGCCATTCGGTCGATTACATCACGATGCAACCGGCAAAAGGTCTCGACTTCTGGCAAGGCGAAGTGAAAAAAATGAAGGACAAATATGGCGCGCCAATTCCGAGCGATCAAATGGATGGGCTGGCCGCTTATTTAGCCGTGAGTTATGGAACGGGTGTTCCCGCACCCGCGCAGGTTGCTCAAGTTGCCAACCCGTCAGGGCCGATCGATCCTCAAGCCCTTGCCCAAAAAAGCGGCTGTTTTAATTGTCACAAGCTCGATGCAAAACTCATTGGCCCTGCCTACAAAGATGTGGCGGCAAAATACCGCGACAAAGCCGATGCGATGGACAAGGTGTCCCATCAAATCACTCATGGCGGCTATGGTCAATGGGGAGTGTTTCCGATGCCGGCGTTTTCCGAATTTACTCCGGCGGAGGTTACCGCGTTGGCCCATTGGGTCCTAACCCAAAAGTAGGCGGCGATCAGCCGATCCCTAGCACCTTGATCAAGAAGAATATCAGCGCCGTTATGACGAGTGCGGCGACTAAGCTGGCCAGAAACGGCTTTAAACCAGTCTGCTTCATGGCGCTGAACTTCGTTTCCAAGCCCACGCCCGCCATGCTGATGACGATGCAGTATTTTGAAAGCTGGTCAAAGGTGGACGCCAGGTCCATCCGGTAATCGCCTCCGCCAAAAAAGCCTGACTTAACGAATTGCAGGTCGGGTAACAACCCAATTGTCCGCAAAAGAGCCATGGCCAAAAATCCAAAAACAAACATGGGAAAGAGCCGGAAGTAGCTGATGTTCTTTTTGGCCATGCCGCTCTTATCTCTTGCTTCACCTCGCGCGTGCAGCCAGCCGACCACAAAGACCACCGGCGCCAGCAAACACACCCGGGCCAGCTTCACGATGGTCGCGGTGCTTCCCGCCTTCTCGCTGTAGGCGAAACCGGCGGCAATGACTTGCGGGGTTTGGTGAATCGAGAGTCCAGCCCATACGCCAAAGGCTTTGGCGCTCATGCCGAAGGCTTCCCCCAATATCGGTAGCACAAACATCCAGATCAAACCGAGCAATGTCACCGTGGCGACTGCGAAGACCACGTCTTTTTCGTCCGCCTCAATCACCGGCGCGGTGGCGACGATGGCCGTTCCACCGCAAATCGCGGTGCCGACCCCGAGCAGCAGGCCAAGTTTTCGCGGTAATTTCAACTGATGCGAGAACCAGAGCAATAAAGAAAATGCCACCACGGTTTCCAGCACGCTCAATCCAACGCTGGCCGCACCAACCTTGATGATTGACCGAAAGTCCAGTCGCGCCCCCAGCAGGATGATGCCCAGAGGCAGCAACTTTTTTACGGAAAATTTGATGCCGGGACTGCAGCTTTTCGGCAGATGCCAGGCGTTGCTGATAATCATTCCGAAAATTATGGCCAGCATGACTGGCTCGATGGGGTGGCGTCCGCCCGGCAACGTAAACGGCCAAACATGGATCTCGCTCATCCAAATCGCCGCCAATGTCAAATACAGCGTCAGACACAGTCCCTGAAGAATAGAGGAACCAGGCTCAGGTTTGGCGGATTTGCTGGGGGGGAGCGTCAGGACATCATCGGAACCCCCCTCCATGCAGTCCAGGTATTCAGCCCATGAATAATCTTTTGTCGGATCAGCAGTCAATTCAGCCATAGATAACGCGGCCCAAAATAACAGCCCGGTTGCAGCCTTCAATCTAAAACGCATTTTTTTCGTTCCAAAATTTCCACGGAAAAAGTGTCGAATTCCCGATTCGGCGGCCATTTATAAGATGGACGATGACCGATGACATGGAATTGGTGAGGCAATACGCCGAGCACCAAGCCGAGAATGCGTTCGCTACGCTGGTTTCGCGCCATATCAACCTCGTCTATTCGGCGGCGTGGCGGCAAGTGCGAGACCCGCATCTGGCGGAGGAAGTCGCTCAGACGGTTTTTATCATCCTGGCGCGCAAGGCGGGATCGTTGGGCCCGCGAACGATTCTTGCCGGCTGGCTGTTTCGGACTGTCCGTTATGTGGCCGCCGCCGCGCTGAAACAAGAAGTCCGTCGTCAACATCGCGAACAGGAGGCCTATATGGAATCAGCCACGTTGGCCAATGGAACAGATCCGCTGTGGGAACAATTATCGCCGCTGCTGGATGAAGCCATGGCGGCGCTGCGCGAGCAGGACCGGGACGCAATCGTCCTGCGGTATTTCGAAAACAAAAGCCTGCGCGAAGTGGGGGCGGCCCTAGGAGTGGATGATCAGGCGGCGCACAAACGCATCATGCGCAGCCTGGAAAAATTGCGGGCCTTCTACGCCCGGCGCGGAGTGGCGCTGCCGGCGGCAACGATTAGCGGGGCCGTGGCGGCAAACTCGGTGCAAGCCGCGCCAGCGGGACTGGCGACAACAGTGACAGCGGCAGCGGCGAAAGGAGCCGCAACCGGCAGTTCAACACTTACCCTTCTCAAAGGAGCATTGAAAATTATGGCGTGGACAAAGGCGAAAGCAGCAATCGTGGTTGGCGTGGTGGCGTTGCTCGCTGCCGGGACAACCACTATCACGATCAAAGAAATTCAGGCGCACACAACCTATCCGTGGCAGGTGCGAGGGGACGGCAAACCGCCGAACGACCGCTTCGCGACGACACCGCCGCAGGTCAGGATCCTCCCCACAAAATTTCCCAATGGTGGCCGCGCAGGCGCTTGGCAAAGCGCCGAAGATAACGGCAAAGATTCCAGATTCATTGGGATTAAGGCAGTTTTTCCGACCATTATGCAAATCGCATTTCAAGTTCAATATGAGGATCGGATCAATTATCGGACCAAATTGCCTCAGGGCGAATATGACTTTATCGCCAATCTTCCTCACGGTTCGCCCGCCGCGCTGCAAGGGGAAATAAAAGACAAATTCGGTCTGGTTGGAAAATTTGAGACGGTGGCAACAAACGTCTTGCTTCTCAAAATCAAATCACCCCATTCGCCGGGCCTTAAACTTAGCACGACTACACCAGGCTCAACCCATATCAACTCTGGTGCAATTGCAGTCATCGCTGGAACGATCCCCAATTTGGCGGCTACATTGGAACTGAATCAATTGAAAATCCCTGTGATCGATCGAACAGGCCTGAAGGGCGCATTTGATTACGATTTGGAATGGGATCCAGACGGCAGCCTCGATAAGTTGAACCAGGCGCTGGTGGAGCAACTCGGCCTAGAGCTTGTGCCAGATGTGGAACCCGTCCAAATGCTCGTGGTCGAAAAGGCCAAATAATTTGAGTCAAATCCTGCAAAAATAGGTCAATGAGGTGCTGGACATGGTCGATATGGTATGGTATGCATTCGAACCCGTTCATAAGGGAACGGGTGCCCGGTAGGCTATGGCCCCGCGGATTAACAAAAAATGACGAATAAAATGAAATTAAAACAAGCTGCGTTTTTCATGATGGGGCTGTTGCCTCTGGGTGTCATCGCCCAAACCGCGAAACCACAAACTACAACAGCGCCACCCCTCAACCCGCCCGGGAACGTAAGAGTCCTACCGCAACCACCTTCGACCGCAATGCCGGAAAAAGGCAAACTGAGCTATGCCATTGGGATGTACTTCGGCAGGAACATCACGAACAGCATCAAAAAAGGCGACCTCACTGTAGATACCGATACGATCCTTGCGGCAATCGCGGATGTGGTTAACGGAAAGACGACCCGCATGACAGAGAAGGAGGTTATCGGTGTTTTCGATCAACTTAAAATGGCGATGCAGGCCAAAAAGATGGCGGAGGAAGCGGCTGTCAAATCGAAGGGCGACGCTTTTCTAGCCGATTTTGCCAAAGCTCCCGGAGTCACAACCCTTCCCGGCGGGCTGGAATACAGGGTGATTAAAGACGGCACCGGCGCCATGCCGAAACAGACCGACTCCGTGGTCATGGCTTATCGCGGCACGCTGGTTGACGGAACGGAATTTGACCGCAACGATAATTTTCCCACATCGCTCCGGGGAGGCGTCATTGAAGGATGGCTGAAGGTGTTGCCTTTGATGAAAGTGGGTTCCAAGTGGGAAGTCGCCATACCTCCGGCCATGGCCTATGGACCCCGCGGCAGGCCACCCAAAATCCCGGGCAATTCAGTACTTATTTTTGACATGGAACTAAAGGCCGTCACGCCAGGAGCTGCAACCGCTCCGCCGGTTTCATCCGCTCCTCCGGCAAACTTCAATCCAAACACCTCCTCGTCGTCAACGCCGGTGGTGAGCGGGCAAATAATTAAAGTCCCATCGGCGGATGAATTGAAAAAAGGCGCTAAAATCGAAGTCATCACCAACAGTCAGACGAGCGCCGTAAATCAGCACTAAAAAGCGACTGCCGCAAGAATTAAATTCCCAAGGCCGCACGCGAGTGCGGCCTCTTTGTTGCTATTTGACTTGATGGGGTCGATGGCGGGTTTTAGGATGATCATTCTTGAATTATGCAAGTGACGGATTCAGTGAAGGAAAAACAATCTAAAAGAGATCCCGGCCACCGCGGTTCCAGCGCCTCGGATCTCATCACACCGGCGCGGGTGATTTCCGAACTGGAAAAGCACATCCTGGTCGATGGTTTCAAACTGGTGGTGGATTTGGAAAAAAGTCGCGGATCCCGCCTGGTAGATGCAGCGTCCGGACGCAGCTTCATTGATTTCTACTCGTTCTTTGCTTCGATGCCGGTGGGCTTCAATCATCCCTACTTTGACGCGCCGAATGTGCAGGCCGATTTATTGGCCGCAGCGAGGGTCAAGGTCGCCAGTTCGGACGTTTATTCGGTGGCTCTCGCCACGTTTGTGGAAACTTTTGCTCGCGTGGCGGGCCTGCCTCCGCTCAATCGGTATTTCTTCATCGATGGCGGCGCCCTGGCGGTGGAAAACGCGCTCAAAGCCGCCATGGATTGGAAGGTGCGAAAAAATCTTGCCGCTGGCAAGGGCGAGCGGGGCACGGAAATCCTTCATTTCGTCGGCGCTTTTCACGGGCGCAGCGGCTACACCATGAGTCTGACCAATACCGATCCCCGCAAAACCGACTTGTTTGCAAAATTTCCCTGGCCTCGCGTCAATAATCCTTTCCTCGATTTTTCCCTGCCCGAAAAGGAGCGGCGGCAAAATGTCATCGAAAAGGAAAAACAGGCCGAGGCGCAGATTCGCCAGATCATCGCTTCCCGTGGCACGGACATCGCGGCCATCATTATTGAGCCGGTGCAGGGTGAGGGGGGGGACAATCATTTTCGCGGGGAATGGCTCAAAACGTTGCGCCGCATTTGCGATGAAAACGACATCCTGCTTATTTTCGATGAAGTGCAGTCCGGCATGGGTATTTCCGGGAAGACTTGGTGCTGCACGCATTTCGATGTTTTGCCGGATTTGCTGGTGTTTGGAAAAAAAGCGCAAGTCTGCGGAGTCATGGCTGGGCCGAGGCTGGATGAGGTCAAGGACAACGTCTTCCGGCTGCCCAGCCGCATCAATTCCACCTGGGGCGGCAACTTTTGCGATTATGTCCGCTCGACGCATTTTTTACGAATCACGGAAAAGGAAAGCTTGGTGGATAACGCGCGTGAGCAGGGGGCCTATTTTCTGGCGGAACTGCGAAAATTTGCCGCGAAACATTCCGTGCTCACCGCGGTGCGGGGACGGGGCTTGCTTTTGGCCTTCGACCTCCCCAATCGCGAACTGCGTGACCGCTTCTGGAACGGAGCCTTTGAACTTGGTCTGCTGGTCTTGCGTTGCGGCGATCATTCCATCCGGCTCCGCCCGGTGCTCGATTTGCAAGGCAGCGTCATTGATGAAGCCCTGAAAATAATTGATGGCGAGTGCCGCCGTCTGGCCTGATATGAAAGAATCCTCCACCGCTCTCTTCAAAAAACTCGGTTTGCGTTCGGAGAATGCCGGCGTCTTCTGCGGCGAATGGATCGGCAGCGGGCCGGTTTTAAAAAGCGTTTCTCCCATTGATGGCAAAGAATTGGGGGCCGTGCATACGGCCACTGCGGCTGATTACGAGCGCACGGTCGAGCGTGCCGGGCAGGCATTTCAAAGCTGGCAAACGTTGCCGGCGCCGAAGCGCGGAGAAATTATCCGCCAATTTGGCAATGCATTGCGCGCGGCCAAAACCGACTTGGGAAGATTGCTCACCCTGGAGGCCGGAAAGATTCTGGCGGAAGGCGAAGGCGAAGTGCAGGAAATGATTGATATTTGCGACTTTGCCGTCGGCCTTTCCCGACAGCTCTATGGCTTGACCATTGCTTCCGAACGTCCGCGACACCGCATGATGGAGCAGTGGCATCCGTTGGGCATTGTTGGCATCATCAGTGCGTTCAATTTTCCCGTGGCCGTTTGGGCCTGGAACAGCGCCCTGGCCGCCGTTTGCGGAGACGCCACGGTGTGGAAGCCGTCGGGCCAGACCCCGCTTTGTGCCATCGCCACCATCAAAATCGCCGAGCGCATTTGCCGCGCCAACGGCGTGGATCCGGCCATCTTTAGTTTAACCATAGGCGGGCGTGAGGCCGTCGGGGAAAAAATGGTCCAGGACCCGCGCATTCCTCTGATTTCCGCGACTGGTTCCACCGGCATGGGCCGCGATGTCGGCCAAAAAGTCCAGCGCCGTCTAGGCCGCGCCCTGCTCGAACTGGGCGGTAATAACGCTATCATCGTCGCGCCTTCGGCCAATTTGGACTTGGCCACCCGCGCCATTTTGTTTGGGGCCGTCGGCACCGCCGGACAGCGCTGCACAACCACCCGCCGAATTATTGTCCATCAATCCATCGAAGCGGAACTGACGAAGCGGCTGGTCAAGGCCTACGCACAGGTGCCGATCGGCAACCCTCTGGATCCTGGAACGCTGATGGGCCCGCTGATCAATCTGGCCGCGGTAGATGCGATGCAGGACGCATTGCGGCGTTTGCGTGAGGAAGGCGGGAAAATTCTTTGTGGCGGCAAGCCGCTGACCGGGAAAAAATATCCAGGCGGCCGCTATGTGACGCCGTGCCTGGCCAAGGCGGGGCCGCGGTTCAAAATTGTAGCGGAAGAGACTTTTGCGCCCATCCTTTATCTGATCACCTACCGAAAAATGGAAGAGGCCGTGGCGTGGCACAACGCCGTGCCGCAAGGTTTGAGTTCCGCGATATTCACCAATGATCTGCGGGAGGCGGAATCTTTTCTTTCAAATTGCGGCAGCGACTGCGGCATCGCCAACGTCAACATTGGGACGAGTGGCGCGGAAATCGGCGGCGCTTTTGGCGGCGAGAAGGAAACCGGCGGCGGCAGGGAGAGCGGCAGCGATTCCTGGAAAAACTACATGCGGCGCCAGACTGTCACGATCAATTACTCTTCAGATCTTCCGTTGGCGCAAGGCATTCGCTTTGGCGGCTGATCGAGGACAAACTATTATCTTTCGCCGCGCAGTCCCATGCGGATTGGCGGCGGCACGGGAATGGCTCGCGACCCAACCGCCGCATTCGGGATGGGCGGCGGCGAGGGAGCTTGTGTCGGTGCGCCGGGCGCAATTTTCAATTCCGACATCTTTTCTTTCAGTTCAGTCGCCACCTCGCCGATTTTTGTGTCAGGAAATTTGAGGTCACCCAGATTGGCGCCGATACGGTCGGCCAGGTTGCCGATCACTCCGCCGAGCTCCGGCATCTTCACTCCCGGCGGTGAGGCCTGCGGCCGCTCCAGTGCATTGTAACCGTTTACCACCCAATCCAGTTTTCCGGTGGCGATATCCACCATCAAACCTTGCACTGGAATCCGCGGACCGATCAGCGGGCTGCTCCGGACGAGTTCAACGGATTGAATGACGTTTTGACGTTCGCTGGCAAACACGCTGAAGTATTCGGTCAGATTTTGCGGCAACTGATTCCGCTCGACTCCCAAAGCTTTGAATCGTTCGATTAGCTCGGCGATGCTGGTTCGGCATACCTGGCAATCGGTGTGCCCGATGATGGCGATTTCCCGGCCGCCCTTCACAGCACATGCCAGCGCCAAAGAGCGCGTCATGCTGCTGAGCGGCCCGGTGATGATATTGCCGGCGTTGCGCAACCAGATAAAACCTTCCGCGGGCAAACCCATCACGCCGGGAAACAGCCGGTTCAAACGCGGGTCAATGCAGGTCATGGCCACAACCGGCAATTCGCGGGCATAATCGGCCACATGAATGCCCGCGCTCTGGTCACCTGTGAGCGCCCGATGATTGGCGTCAATAATGGCATCAAACAATCGCATAAAATTTCAATACATTACACCGGAGGTTGTTTGCCTTCGTCCTTAGTGTTGCCCATTGCATTTTTCAAGGCCGGGACTTGTTCGAGGAGCTTTTCAAACTTAATTCCAGTCAGGCTCTCAATCACGGGCGGCAATTGGCTGATGATCTGCGTCACATCGGCGGTCATTTTGCTCGCCCCACCCCCCGGACCTCCTCCGCTATTGATGATCACAATTTTTTCGGTCTTCGCCAGCGGCTCGCTTATTTTGCCCGCCAGTTCCGGCAGGATGCGCATGATCATTTCGATCACGGCCGCTTCGTTGTATTGCTTGAAGGATTCCGCCTTGAGCTTCATGGCCTCGGCGGTGGCCGTGCCTTGGGCTTCGATGACGGCGGCTTCGGCCAGGCCGCGGGCCTTGTTGGCATCCGCTTCCGCCAAACCGGTCGCTTTGACCACGTCCGCGGTGGCGAACCCTTTTGCCTTGGCGGCGGCGGCCGCGCCGGCCGCTTCTGTTTCGAGCTGGAATTTGGTGGCGTTGGCAAGCGTTTCGACACGGTACCGTTCCGCATCCGCCGGCTTTTGCACGTTGGCCTCCAGTTCGCGTTGTTTGCGCAGGATCTCCTGTTGCTGCAACTCGATCTGCTTTTGTTTGTCAACAATGCTGACCTGGACCTCCTCCGCCTTGACCAATTGGCCGGTCTTGAATTTCTGCAAATCATAAGCGAGGTCCGACTCCGCTTTCTTCTGGTTGACTGCCGCCTGGAACGTGGCGACATTGGATTGGTAATCCCGCTGCGCTTCCGCGATCTTGGTGTCGGCCAGGAATTTCGCCTCCTGCCCGGCTTGGGTGGCTTGGGACGAGCGAATCATGGCATCCCGGTCCGCTTCCGCCTGCGCGATGACCGCGTCGCGCTTGACTTGGGCGATGCGCGGTTTGCCCAGCGCGTCCAAGTAGCCTTGCGCGTCCCGAATGTCCCGAATGGTGAAACTGACAATCCCCATTCCCATGTTCGCCATGTCACCGGCGGCGACTTCCTGGACTTTGGAGGCAAATTGGTCCCGGTTTTGGTAAATATCTTCAACGGTCATCGTTCCGAGAATGGCGCGCAGATGGCCTTCCAGGGTTTGCGTGGCGACATTTTTGATGTCTTCAATCGACTTGCTCAGCACTTGCTCGGCTGCGGTGGCAATCGAAATGTCGTCGCCCTTGATTTTTATCTGGGCCACTCCGTCCACCTTTACCGGGACGCCTTTGCTGGTGTAAACCTCCGGCGTCTGCACATCTATGGTAAGCAACTCCAACGATAGAACATCGACTTTTTCGAACATCGGAATGACGAATGCGCCGCCGCCTTTGACGATGCGAAATCCGCGCGTCCCGACGGAGCCGTCCGGCTCGATATATTTGCGCTTCCATCCAGAGACGATGACGACCTGGTTGGGGCCCACTTTCGTATATCGGCTCGCCCAAATGGCGATGAAGATAAAAATAACGAGGACGATTCCCACCGCGGCGCCAATAATAACGGCGGAGGTGGGAACATTCGGAAAAAGGTCGGCAAGAATGGTTGTCTTCATAATTCCTAGGGCTTGGGACGGTTTTTAGATGGCTGAAACGTAAAACTGCGATTCGGCGATGCGGGTGATTTTGACGGTTTGGCCGTTGCCGACGGGGGAGCCGTTCTGCTCCCGGGCGGGGGCGGTGTAGCGGGTCCCGGCCTGCACGTAAGCAATCTCACCCACCCCCGAGGGTGGAATGGGCGTGATCACGGTGGCGGTGCGGCCCACCAGTGAGCCCACGCGCGATTCGCTGGAGCCTTGCGTATGATGAAACATCAAAGCAAACAGCCACATCACGCCCGCTGCAATAATCAGGCCGCCTAATATTGACAGGGGCAGGCTGATCCAAACATTGCTGGTCGCATTGATTCGCGAAAAAATTAATCCCAATCCGCCAAACGCCGTGACGAACGAGCAAATCGTTGTTGGACTGAAAGGGGAAAGACCCGGCATGCCCGAATGATCGCCTCCCGCCTCTGCGTGACCACCCGTCCCAAGCTGGACGTGCGTGTCGTGCCCTCCGAAAAGATGCCCGAAAAATGCGCTCAACAAAGTGAAGAGCAATCCCACGAAAAAGCAAATCGCATAGACCATTGTCTCTGTATCCATAAATTGAATCCTAACGGATTCACCGGGAAACTCCCGGTGATAGTCCAAAGACTATCCAAACTGGGCCCTTTCGTCACTTATAAAAAGGCGGCGAACTTATAATGGGTGAAATTGTCAATTGAACGGAACATGACCAGCTCCGTCCCTCTTTCTTTGATCTCGACTTATAGTGCGACTTTAGCCATCGTTTACCGAACTATGATGACGCAGTCTCCCGTTGGTTCACGAATGAGTCGTCGCCGCTTTATCGCAGCCAGCGCGGCGCTGGCTTTGCCTGCGGTTTTTATCTGCTCGGCCGCGGATCAAAGGCGCATTCCCGGCCCGTCCGATAAAATCAATTTGGGCGTGGTCGGTTGCGGGGGACAAGGATCCGGAGACACCCGGGCCTTTCTCAACCAAACGGATTGCCACGTGGTCGCCGCCTGCGACGTGGATAAAAAACACCTGGCCAATGTTGTCAATGCGGTCAACCGTCAGTATCAGAACAAAGATTGCAAGGCGTATCATGACTATCGGGAACTGATGGCGCGGCCGGATATTGATGCCGTCCTGCTGGCCGTACCGGACCACTGGCATGAATTGGTGGCCGTGGAAGCCGCCCAGCGCGGCAAGGATATTTACGGCGAGAAACCGTTGGCCAAGACCGTCGCCGAACAGCAAGCCATCGTCCGGGCGGTGCAGGCCCACGGCTGCATCTGGCAAACCGGGTCCTGGCAGCGTTCCATGCCCAATTTCCACAAGGCGGCGGAAATCGTGCGCAACGGACTCATTGGGAAGATCACGCATGTGGAGGTCGGACTGCCCAGCGGGCATAACGATTCCGGCCACAGCGGCCAATACCGGACACCGAGCGATCCGCCGCCGGAACTGGATTATGACATGTGGATCGGGCCTTCAAAGATGAGGCCTTACATCCGGTGCATGATACACAAGAATTGGCGATGGAATTACAACACTGGAGGTGGCCAATTGATGGACTGGGTCGGTCATCATGTGGACATCGCCCACTGGGGACTGGGCTTTGACAATTCCGGACCGGTGGAAATTGAAGGCCACGGCGATTTTCCGCCGGTCGATGCGATCTGGAACACTTGCACGAAATATCGCATTGAGCTGAAGTATCCCGAAAACATCGCCATGACAATCGCCGGCGGTTACAAGGACATCGTCGCTGGCACGAAATGGATTGGGACCGACGGCTGGGTCTGGGTGAACCGAGGCGCATTCAAGGCGTCCAACGAAGATTGGGAAGACATGAAGGAACTGCCCGAAGCATTGCGCAAGACCAAACTCATCATCTCCAGCAATCACCAGCGCAATTTTCTCGACTCCGTCAAGTCCCGCCAGCCGACCATTACGCCTGCGGAAACGGCGCATCACTCGGCCATTCCCGGCCACCTCGGATTGATCTCCATGCTGGTGAACCGCAAAATCAGATGGGATGTGCAGACCGAGAGTATTTTGGATGATACGGAGGCAACCCAGTTGCTCACCCGCCCGTTCCGGCCACCGTGGAAACTTGGCTGATATTTTATGATTAAGAGACTACTGGTATTGATTTGCACGATGTTCGTGTTGGACGGCGCGACGCCTCAGCCGCAGGCCGATCCCCTCACGCCTGCCGAACAGCTTGGGTGGCAATTGGCAATTCACGAGCGCACGTTCCAGGATTTCACCGTTTACGAAGCCATGGACAAAACCGCGGAGCTGGGCCTGAAATACATGAGCCTATCCGCCAGCGTCAAGCTGGACAGCAAAACCACTGTTGCAACGGCAAACCTTACAGATGCACAAATCGAAGCGATCAAGAAACTTTTGGACGCCAAGGGTCTCAAGCTGGTCAACGCCTATGTCCCGTTGCCTGGCAACGAGACCAACTGCCGCAAGGAATTCGAGTTCGCCAGAAAAATGGGCATTGACGTTCTGGTGGGAGAACCGACCGAGGGAGCCTTGGACACAGTTGAGAAGCTCTGCAAGGAATACAATATCAAGGTCGCCATTCACGATCATCCCAAACCCTCGCACTATTGGAATCCGGAGACGGTGCTCGCCGCCATCAAAGGCCGGAGTCCCTTGATGGGAGCGTGCGCCGACACCGGGCACTGGGTCCGTTCCGGTTTGGACCCGGTGGAATGCCTTAAAATCCTGCAAGGGCATGTGATTTGCCTGCACTTCAAGGATCTGGCGGAGAAGAATCCGAAAAGCCACGATGTGCCATGGGGCACCGGTGTGGGCAACTGCAAAGGCATGATGGAAGAATTGCAGCGCCAGGGTTTTCACGGCGCGTTCTGCGCGGAATACGAATATCATTTTGACAGATCAATGCCCGAGTTGGCCGAATGCGTGAAGTTCTTCAATGACACCTGCGCGGAATTGATTGCTGCGCGGCCCATTTCCAAGGGCGGTTCGCGTTAGGGGTCAGGTGGTTTGCGCTTGGGAAATGGTGAGAAAGTTTTCGATTTGATCGATGACCGTCGTGTCGTTGAACCTGGCCAGGACTTCGGCCTGGGCAGTCTCAGCCATTTGACAACGCAACGCGGGGGAGATTTGCAATTCCTGCATGCGGGCGGCGAGTTCTTCGGCGTCGCCGGCGGGATAGGTCAGCGCATTTTCGCCGTGGCGCAATAATTCCTCCGCGCCACTTGAACGCGCGCCAATCACCGGCAGGCCGCAACCCATCGCTTCCAAGGCGGTGAACGGAAACGGCTCGGCCCATTCGGGAGTGTGGAGCAAAACGTCATGCCGCTTGTAAACGGAGGGCAGGTCCGTGTTTTGATTGGAGACATTGAGGAACTCCACCGGCAACTGGCTGCTCACCACAAAGGAACGCAAATCCGCCACGTAACTGGAATCGCCTCGCCCATATATGCTGAGCGCGACGTCGAGTCGGGCGGCGCGGGCGATCTTTAACGCCTTCAGCGCAGTCATGACGCCGCTCTCCTCGGTCAGGCGCGCGATGATCAAAAATCGTTTCATGGGGACGCTGGCCGGTTTGATGTCGCCGATATAGGCGGCCGTTATGCCGGGATAAATGACTTCGGCGTGCCGGACACAGAAACCGACTTGTTCAGTGAGATGCTTGAGTGTCTGGCTGCAAAAGTAGATGCGGTCAAAGCGAAAGCCGGCGATGGAATTCGGCTCAACCGCGGCGCGGTCCTTGCCTTCTCCAAAAATGCCGGGAACGCGGTCGTAACCTCTCATCAAGCGGGTGGGAGCGGTGGAATCAAGGCGGATTCGTTCCCCGCTCATTTCGAGGGCCTTGCGTTTGGATTGCGTCAGCAACGGCAGGCTGGGCGCGTTCCAAAAATGCAACCACGGATCTTCCCGCACGTTGGCCGAAAGCCAGTGGTCGAACACATCATAGACCACGGGCCGTTTCGAATTGTAGAGTGTAAAGAGGAGGGATTTGGATAATCCGAAGAGGCCGAAAACGTGGACGACATCGGGTTGGAATTGATCGAGCGTTTCGCGAAGCACGTCGTTGTTATGACATTCCAACGGCTTGAGTTCCATGACTCCGCTGACGGACGGATGCCCGAAGACGCCGTTGAGTTGCAGCCTCCGCTCCACCTCGCCGTCGCGCTGCTCGGTGCGCAGGCCGTGATTAGATGTCAATACAAGGATCGTATGGCCGCGCAGGCGCAGGGATTCGGTCACCGTTTGACAATGATGATCGAACGTGCCGGCATGATGCGGCGGGTATAAATTTGTCAACACTAAAATTTTCATACGCTCAGGCTGGAAATTACAGGCTGGAGCAGGATTTGGCCAGTCCGGCGATTTGAAAGCAGGCCCAGTTTACCAGTTGCCGAAAGCGGCGGTGGCGGAATTGGTGGCGTCGGACGAAGCGGAGTAGGTTTGCATTGAACCGATATTCCGCCAGGTCACCGAGCCGTCGAAAAGCTCGATATTCCCGCCCTGCGCGCCCAAGCTGGCGCTGTTAGCTCCGGGAGCCGGAACGGCGGAGGGGCTGGCCATGGCGGCGCCTGCCGCCGTGTGCGGCGCCATATTAATGCTTTGGTCAAGCGTCCAATAATTTGCATCCGCCAAAAGTTCGTTGGTCGCGGGGGTGGAGGTGAACTTGAGCGGCGAGACCGTATAATCCGCGCCCTTTGTCGTGGCGGTGACGGTGCGAGCCAGGTAACTGTAACCAATGATGTAACCATTGGCATCGTGAGCGCCGATGATGTTGGTTTCGGCGCTGAAAACGAGATTGGGACAATAGAAAATATTGCTGCAACCGCCGGCATAGTTCATCACCAAATTGGTGAAGGTCTCGTCGGAAAGGCGAATGGAGTGGTAATTGCCAACGTTGTCAGCCGGGCTGGGCAGGATATCTGCATTGTCATCCGCGTAATATTGGCAGACATACCACAATTGATGCAGGTTGCTTTTGCAAACGGCGCGGCGTGATTTTTCTTTCGCGCTCGACAACGCGGGCAAAAGCAGTGCTGTCAAAATGCCGGTCATGGCGATGACCACAGCCAATTCCACCAAAGAAAATCCGGCGGAACTCACGTGCTCGTCATTCCTGCGATGAAAGACTCGCTTCATTGTCATGTCTCAACTGGTCTTACTTAAAGCTACTATGCGCTTTTCTTTTATCAAGTGCAATAAAAATCTTTGCGAGGAAAACCCTGATTTGAAAGGGGTTTGACACCCCGCATCCCCGGATTATTCTCGTCTTATGCTTGCGCATGCGCCAGCCTGCATCCGCCTCCGAGGCGTGCGGCAAAACAACCTCAAAAACATCAACCTGGACCTTCCCTTGCGCCAATTGGTGGTCATTGCGGGGTTGAGCGGTTCCGGCAAAAGCTCATTGGCCTTTGAAACTCTCTTTGCCGAGGGGCAGCGCCGGTATATCGAGACCTTTTCCCCCTACGCCCGCCAGTTCCTCGACCGCATGGATAAACCCCAGGCCGACAGCATCGAAGGCATCCCTCCCGCCGTCGCCATTGAACAGCAAAATACCGTCAAATCCACCCGGTCCACCGTCGGGACCATGACTGAAATCACCGATTACGCCAAATTGTTTTGGCCCCATTTGGCGCGGCTCCATTGCCGGCGGTGCGGTGAGCCGGTGCAAAAGGATTCGCCGCAAAAGATCTGGACAACCATGCGCGGCATGGCCCCGGACAGCGAAGCCTTGGTCACTTTCAATCTGGCGTTGAGCGGGAAATTCTCCCTCGAAGAATCGCTGGCGCTCATTGCCCGCCAGGGCTATCAGCGCCTTTTCTTTGATGGCGAAGTCGTCCCGCTTGAACAGGCCCCGGCCCGCATCAAGGCTTCCGCCGCCGCCAGCGTTACCGTGGTCCAGGATCGGGTCCGATTGAGCGCCCAAAACCGAGCCCGCTTCGTCGAGGCGTGCGAGCAGGCCTTCCATTTCGGCAAAGGCAAGCTGGCCATTCATCCCCTTTTGCCGGAAGCCCGCGCCGTCCTTTTCTCCAACAGAATGCATTGCGCCCAGTGCGACCTGGAATACCCCGCGCCCACGGCGGCATTGTTCAGCTTCAATCATCCCATCGGCGCCTGCGCGGCCTGCCGGGGCTTCGGCCGCATTATTGCCATTGATTACAATGCCGCGATACCCGACCGCTCCAAGACCCTGGCCGGGGGCGCGGTCAAACCCTGGCAAACCCCCTCCAATGCCGAGTGCCAGGAAGAGTTGCTCAAGTTCGCCCGCCTCCGCAAAGTGCCGGCGGACGTTCCCTTCCGGGATTTGACGCAAAAATGCCAGGACTGGGTCATCGACGGCGATCCAGACTACAACAAGGACAAGGCCCACACCTGGCCGCACGCTTGGTACGGAGTGAAGGGTTACTTCCGCTGGCTGGAATCGCGGGCTTACAAAATGCACGTTCGCGTCCAGCTCGCGCGCTACCGGATTTATGAGACATGCCCCAATTGTCACGGCGCCCGCTTTGGCCCGGATACGCTGCTCTACCGCATCAACGGCTTGACCCTGGCGGATTTCTATCGCTTGCCGGTTCGTCAGGCGTTGCGGTTTGTCGATTCCCTCACGGCCAAGGGGCCGCCGCCCAAGGTTTCCGATCCCATGACCGTGGCCCTCGGCGAGGTCCGCTCCCGCCTGGCCTATCTTGACGAGGTCGGGCTGAATTATCTGACCCTCGACCGCCAGACTCGTTCCCTTTCCGGCGGCGAAACCGAGCGGGTCAACCTGACGGCCTGCCTCGGCTCGCGTCTGGTCAACACCCTGTTTGTGCTGGATGAACCCAGCGTGGGTTTGCATCCGCGCGACACCGCCCGCCTCGTCCGCATTGTCCGGCAACTGCGCGACGCCGGCAATACGGTGGTCGTGGTCGAGCATGAAGCCAGCGTCATGCGCGCCGCGGATCAAATCATTGAATTGGGACCGGGCCGCGGTGAAGCGGGCGGGGAGGTGGTGTTTCAAGGTACTTACAAGGAAATCTTGCGCGCCGCAAAATCGTTGACCGGCGCCTACCTCGGCGGCCGGAAGCGAATTGAAATTCCCCAACGCCGCCCGGTTCCAGGAGGACGGAAGGGCAAGCTGCTGCTGCGCGGCGCGACTTTGCACAACCTGAAAAATCTCACGCTCGAAATCCCGCTCGCCCGGTTTGTCTGCGTCACGGGTGTGAGCGGTTCGGGCAAGACCACATTGCTCCGCGAAGTGCTCATGCCCGCGCTTCTGGAAAAATTGCAGGATGCGCCGCCCCTCGCGCCGGAGGAAGAAAGCGATGAATCTCCCGACGTTCCCGCCTCCGCCATCCATCGCCCGAAACTCAGCCTGGAAGGCTGGGAGGGACTGGGACGGGCCGTGATCGTGGACCAATCTCCCCTGGGCCGGACGCCCCGTTCCAACCCGGCGGTTTATACCGGCGCGTTCGAGGAGATTCGCGACTTTTTTGCCCAGAGCGAACCTGCCCAGCAACGCGGTTTGGGTTCGAGCGCCTTCAGTTTCAATTCCGCCCAGGGCCAATGCGAGCGCTGCCGCGGCGCGGGGTTTGAAAAAATCGAAATGCAGTTTTTGAGCGATATTTTCATTCGTTGCCCGGAATGCAATGGCCGGCGTTACCGTCCGCACATTCTGGAAGTCACCATCCCGTGCCGCCCCCCGTTTCCAAAGCAAGCTTCTTGGAACATCGCCGACCTGCTGGAAGCGACGGTTGATGACGTGATACAATTCCTGGCCGGCTTCCCCGAATCCCGCCCCGCGCGACAGGCGGCGGAAAACCTCAAACTCTTGCAGGAACTGGGTTTGGGCTACCTGCGGCTGGGCCAGCCGATCAACACCTTGTCCGGCGGCGAAAGCCAGCGCCTCAAACTGATCAAACACCTCGCCCAAACCGCCGCCGCCGCTGCGCCCGACGAAAAGCCGGCTATCTTCCTGTTCGACGAGCCAACGACCGGGCTGCATTTCGACGACGTCCGAATCCTCCTCAAAGTCTTTCAAAGACTGGTGGATGCGGGCCATTCGGTCCTCGTCATCGAACACAACCTGGACGTGATCAAATCCGCCGACTGGGTGATCGACCTCGGCCCCGAAGCCGGTGACGAAGGCGGAAAGATAGTGGCCCAAGGAACCCCGGAAGCCATTGCCAATACACCCGCGAGCCACACCGGCCAGGCCCTGGCCGCAGACGCGTGACATTATAAACTTTGCACTCTGCATTCTGCACTCCCCACTTGCGAGGCCCTGGCGGCAGACGCGTGACGTTGTAAATTGGTCTGACTCACCTTGACTGAGCCTGACTGGGTTTGGCCGCGTTTGGTCAAGTTTAAGCCATAAGTCATTCATTGTAATATGTTTGCATATTAATTCTTGGTACCGTCGAACCCGTATGTGTTTAGCGCCTGCTTTATTTGACAAAAAAAGGGGCTGAAAATTATTTGCACACCGGGAAAGATTTTCCTGGTACTCTGGTCAGGCCTGTGTTGTAAATGGTGGCGTTGAGCGATCC
>Ga0182024_10007157_pt1 | contig 24145 bp, 25 predicted proteins | sample P32metaG_FD_120480 | JGI IMG/M metagenome (GOLD analysis project Ga0182024, IMG submission 120480) | Permafrost microbial communities from Stordalen Mire, Sweden - P3-2 metaG (Illumina Assembly) | ecosystem: Environmental > Terrestrial > Soil > Wetlands > Permafrost | place: Sweden: Stordalen...
GCAGCGGCGCGATGATAGTCCACTCGCCGTCCGTCAGATCGAAGCGTGCCATCAAGGCCTCCATTGGGAAGCCTTGAATCACTACCCATCATCCGCCACAAGAGCTTTGAGTACAGAACCTAGGCCCCATTCACACTTTCGATCTTAATGAAGCCCGCGCGCGGGCTCGCAAGGCGCGGCAACAGCTGCACGACGGTCTTGATCCATTGGAAGTTCGGAAAGCCGAGCGGGCCGCTGCGGCCCTAGCGGAGGCGCGGGCGCTAACCTTCGAGGCGGCGGCCCAGGCCTACTTTAACGCCCACGAGCGAGGATGGAAGAATCGCAAGCACCGTGCCCAATTCCTCTCGACCCTTAAGACCTACGCTTACCCCAAGATTGGCAAGCTATCCGTCGCAGCCATCGACACCGGCTTGGTTCTTAAGGTGATCGAGCCAATCTGGCATGACAAGACGGAAACCGCGAACCGTGTGCGTGGTCGCGTCGAAGCCGTGCTCGATTGGGCTACTGTGCGCGGGTATCGAGTGGGCGATAACCCTGCCCGCTGGCGCGGTCATCTCAGCGAGGCCCTCCCCGCCCGCGAGAAAATCCAGAAGACTGTCCACCACGCCGCTTTGGCCTATGACGAACTTCCCGAGTTCATGATGGCACTAAGCCAACGCGACGGAGTCGCGGCGCGAGCACTCGAATTCACGATACTGACCGCTGCGCGAACTGGAGAGGTTGTTGGGGCGACATGGGACGAAATCAACTTGGAGGAAAAAAGCTGGATCGTGCCGGCCGGACGCATCAAGGGTGGCCGGGAGCATCGCGTCCCGCTATCCGAACGCGCCCTCAAGATACTCCACGCGTTACCGACCGAAAAAGACAACCCTTTCGTCTTTATCGGCCCCAGGCGCGGCGGCTTAAGCAATATGGCGATGGCAGCCGTTGTTCAACGTATGGGGCGTGACGACATTACAGTCCACGGTTTCCGCAGTACGTTTCGCGATTGGTGCGCCGAACGGACCAACTATCCGAATCACATCGTCGAAATGGCGCTGGCGCATGTTGTCGGTGATAAGGTCGAGGCCGCTTACCGACGCGGCGATCTGTTCGCAAAGCGGATCAAGTTGATGGCTGATTGGGCGAGGTTCGCCACGACTAAGCCGGCAACCGAGTCGGGCGACAAAGTAGTGCCGATGCATAGGTTTCCGGCATGACCCGAGATCACAAGTATATCGGGCCAGCCAAATTCATCAGTGGTCGGGGCACCACCAAAAACCGCCTAGCCAAAGCTGAACGCAACTCGATTTTAGACATCAACACCAGCTTTAGCTTGAATCGCAAGGAGGCGCGTGACTCGTACAACGAGAAATTCGGTCTTCGCTTTGACGACCCGTCGCTCGATGACGAATTTGAACGAATTTTCCAAGACGCGATTTCCCAGGGCAAAGATAGTGTCGCCGTGCCCACGAAGCTCGCGCTCGCCTTTGTTATACGCCCGCGAGGGCGCGGCAAGGGCCGTAAGCACCCACCAAAGGAACGTGCCGCGGCTCGAATAGAGAGGTCAGCAGTCTCACAAGCCAACCGACGTTGGGCCGAACTCGTTAACGAGCGTCCGACGACGTCGAAACATGCAAAGCATCAAGCTGCGACCGAAGCGCAGGCAACATTTGGCCGATTAGCTCGCGTCGGAGTGGAAACCATCAAGCATAAAATGAACCTTAAAGAAGGCCAGACCGCCCTCAAACGTCGTTAGTCGGACTAACGACAATCTTGTTTCAATTGCTCAGCGGCGACTAGCCACGTATTTGTTCCCGAAGAGGCGCGGAAAGCGCCGCCGGGACTCGTATCGCGATGGCAAAACCGCACGTGATTGTTCGCCGAAAGGACCTGAAGAAGTACATTCCTTACGGCCACACTCAGCTCGACAATCTAATCCAAAGAGGCCGGCTGAAGGTCGTCAAGCTCAGCGAGAACGGACGCGCCGTTGGCATCTCGCTGGCATCTATCATCGAGTACCAGCGGCGCGTCATGGGTCTCGAACCGATCGATGACAATGGGCCCGCCGGCGCGGGCTGATACCGCAAGCCTATTTGACATTTCGAGTTCGCTCATCCGCGCAAAGCGCCGCACGCTCGCCATGGCCCAGCAGCGCCAGGCGCACACATCCACAGGGCCAGAGACCACGAACATGAAAACACCATTCGACGCAGAAAACGAACAGCCTGACGAACCGGATTGGAACGAACTTATCGATGCATTGGAAGCCGCCGAGAAATGGCTTACGAGCGAGAAAGGCCTCGATGAAGCGAATTGCATTTTGAAAACCGAAGCAATCGCCCTGGCCTTGGGGGTTCTCACCGGAACGAGCTCGGAAAAAACCTACGACGATCTGGTCCGGGACTTCTTCGAGCGCGTGAATCGCGCCACGTTCTGGCTCGCAGGGGCATGTAAAGACTCGGGGCTTAGGGCCTGGATCGGACGTTTCTGCATCGATTCCCGGCTGGAATGGGAACGCATGCGGAAAATCGCTGAGATAGCCGGTACAAATCAGAGGGCTTAACAGCGCAATTTGTTGGCGGCGCGCCAGACCATCTAGGGCGCGTCGCTCCAAATCCAAATAGACGCTGTCAGTATGTTTAGACGGAAGGAATTGCTCATGGCCACTCGCGACATCCCCGCCGCCGTACGGCCCGCGCCGGAGTCGGAATTTGAGATTGACCTCGACGCGGCGGTCACGTTTCTCGAATCGCTGGGCGCCAAGGCGCTGACGTTCCAAACCTTCGGCGAAGGTGAGAGTAAAGGCGACAAGCGGCTCGCACGCATCCTTCACGGCACTCTCGACGAGTGCGCCGACAAGTTGTCGGACTTTAATCGTCGCGGCGCCGGTGTATTCGCCTCGCTGAACCAAACTGACCGCGAGGGCCGCGAGCGTTCCAATATCAAGCGCGTCAGGGCGGTCTTTTTGGACCTAGACGGCGAGCCACTCGACCCGGTTCACCGATGCCGATTAAAGCCGCACATTGTGGTCGAAAGTTCGCCCGGGAGATACCACGTTTACTGGCGTGTTAAGAGCTTCGCCCTTGATGGATTTGAAGACGTGCAGCGCGCAGTGGCGAATCGCTTCGAAGGCGATTCGGCGGTCGCACTATTGACGGCATGCGCCCGGTTGCCGGGTTTCTTTCACCATAAGGGCGAGCCGTTCCAGACTCGAATCATCGAGATCAATGACTTGCCAACTTACACCGCCGAGGAAATCCTGGCAGAATTTCCTCCCGAGGCGAAGTCGCATAAGCCGCCTCGAAGCCGTGCCAGCGGTATCGTGCTGCCGCCCGGCGCACCGCTCGTTTGGGCTGAGGAATTTCTCCGGCACTGCCGATCGGTAAGAGAGATGACTTTGCTGCGGGCTTACCGGGGAGCCTTTTATGAGTACACCGGCACGCATTATCGCGAACTAGCGGACGAAGCCGTTGAGTCGGAAGTTTACGCGTTTTTGAACAAGGCCCAGATCGAGGACAAGAAGGGCTATGTGCCCTTCAATCCGACGCGGAGCAAAGTTGCGGAGGTGGTCCATGCTTTGCGGCGTGGCACCGCGACACTAATTCGACGTGACCGCGAAGTCCCGTGCTGGCTCGATCAAAGCGACACGCCTGCCGAAAATTTAGTTTCCTGTCAAAATGGAATCCTAAACCTCGACACACGACAGTTGATGATACACGATCCTAATTTCTTCACGATGAACTCCTTGCCGCTCGATTTTGACCCAAACGCACCGAAACCGCAGCGTTGGATTAAATTCCTTCAGGAGTTGTGGCCCAACGATGAAAAGGCCGAATACTGCCTGCAAGAAATGTTTGGCTATTTGCTGGCGAACGACACGCGCCAGCAAAAACTGTTCCTCATCGTCGGCCCCAAGCGCGGCGGAAAAGGGACTATCGTCTTTGTCCTCGTCAAGCTCCTGGGCAAGGACAACGTGGTGTTCCCGATGCTTCGCAATATGGCGGGCGAGTTCGGTCGCTGGCCGCTTATCGGCAAGACTCTCGCCGTCATAGCGGATGCGCGGCTCGGCTCAAAGGCAGACGTGCACGCCGTCGCCGAACAGTTGCTCTCGATCTCAGGCGGCGATCCGCAAACGATAAATCGCAAAAGTCAAAGCTTCTGGACCGGCTATCTGGGCGTTCGGTTTTTTGATCACGACCAACGAACTTCCCACCATCGCCGATGTCAGCGGTACCTTGCCCTCGCGCTTCGTCCTGTTGAAGCTGGAAAAGAGCTTCTATGGCCGCGAGGACCTAACATTGCAAAGCAAGCTGCGCGCGGAATTACCGGGCATTCTGAACTGGGCGCTGGATGGTCGGGACTACCTGCGGAAGCGCGGCTATTTCCAGATGCCGGCGTCGTCCTTGGAATCAATGCAGCAACTTGAGGATTTGGCGAGCCCGGTTGTCGCCTTCGTGCGCGATCGATGTGTAACCGGAATGGATCGACGTATTGAGAAGAGTAAACTGTACGGCGAATATAGGACGTGGTGCGACGAACAGGGTCAACGACCAAGCTCCCAGATCGTTTTCGGCCGCAACCTCTGCGCAGCGTTTTCGCAGGTGCGGCCCACCCACACTTCATTGGTGCGATACTATTCTGGCATCGCCGTGGCGGATGACTCTGATGAGTAAAGCGGGCCGGATAGGGCGGGTAGGGCCGGATGTTTTGCATTCTGTCCGAGTCTTTACGACCATGATGCCGTTCCTCACTCCTATTCGGATCGGAATTGGAATTATCCGGCCCTACCCGCCCTATCCGGACCTACGGCGATTAGGCTAGGATTTCACGGCGCAGAAAGGGGAGACCCAATGGGGCTACTTTTCCGGGACACTGATGCCAGACGGATTCGCCGCAGGTCCACGCCGTGCGAAGAACTGGTCAAGCATCTCACCGCCCTGGAGCAGTACCGCCAAAACGCGGGCTGGCACTTACGCGTCATCCAGAGGCTGCTGGTTAAACACCCAGAGCTAGACCGGCTCGTGCCAAATCACATTAGAAGTCCTGCACGTCTCGTCGTAAAGAACGACGCTCGGCGGCGCACGCAGCGGCGATGGGGACCCGGCAATGATGCAGCTTGAGATACGATGCGTACGGCATTGGGCATCATAATTGGCCTCGTTATTGGCTGTGTGATCGGAGTAATCGCTGTCGATTATTTTAATGATCGACAGGTGCAAGTGATTCAAAAGGCAAGCAGAGCGGCGCCTAGCTATAGTGAGAGTTACTTTGTCTGTAAGCCCGCCCAGGCCGACAAAGGAAGTGGACTTATTATAAAAAGCGACTCTACCGGCGCGAAAGCGATTGTGTTTGCATGGAAAACTGACGCGGATACCTTTTCAATCGAACAGACAACGGATTTGCATTACCTTGCAAATGAACCAAATTTCAGGGCAAATGAAGCGTATACTTCCATTGATCTAAATCGCGTTACGGGTGAAATGATCATAACGGATAGACGACCCACTGCTGCTATGAAGTTACTACAGTCTATCTGCGATAAGAGGACACCAGTCGATCAGTGCGTTTCACAAATGAACAACATTTCGGGTGGCGACACGAGTGATTGCTCAAGAATGGCAAACGACCTTATAGTATGTCCGTACTTAAACACGGTAAATAACATTTCAGGTCGGTTTTCGTATCGATGCGCTAGCGCTGAGCGTCGATTCTAAGCAAGGCTTTACGCGCGGCTGCGGCCAGCCCCGAATAAAAGTTTGCTCACCCTTACGCGATGGAGCGCGGCGGTCGCGTTGGCCGCCTGCCGGAATTGATCGGACTCACTTTTTTCCCGGAGACGACCGCTAACCCCCGGTACAACCCCCTGGCAAGCTATACCCGCTGTACAATCGGCAGTATAATGCCGGCATGAAGCCGGAACTTTCGCCCACCTCTCGCCGCGTCGTAGCCCCTCGTCCGCTGACGCTTCGTTCCCGGGTCACAAACGGAAAAACACTATTCGCCAAAGGCGGCGATATGCGCGGTCCCTGGGCGCGGCGATTACGGGATGTGTTCGAAGCCCACCTGTCCGATCTGGGCGGCCCCGACAACGTATCGGAAGCCGAGCGCAGCATAGTGCGCCGCGCGGCGGTACTCACCGTAGAACTTGAACGCATTGAGACGCGCTTCGCCGTCGGCAGAGGCTCCGACGATGATCTTGACCTTTATCAGCGAACGGCGGGTAATCTGCGTCGCTTGCTGGAAAGCGTCGGCCTACAGCGCCGCCCGCGCGACGTGGAAAGCCTCGACCAATATCTAGAGCGCGTCGCCGCCCCAGAGCCCAACACCGGCGCAGCCGAGGCCGCTCCGGCCCTTATGGCGCCCGATCCTGAAAGCCACACCGCTGGGCCTTCTAACCCCGGCGACGAGGCGTCCTCGTGAGGCCCTCGATAACAATGCGGGCGGCGCTTGCTGACCAAGCCTTACTCGGTCGGGCGCTAGCCGGACCGTCCTGGCACTCTTGGCGGATTATGCTCATAGCCGCTGCCGGTGAGGAACTAAGCCGGGCAGAGCGCGAGGTATTCCAGCGCTTCACTGGCCGCGCCCAAGAACCGGGCCACCGTGTCGAGGAAGCGGAATTCCTAATCGGCCGTCGCGGCGGTAAGGATCGCGCGGCTAGCGTGCTTGCGACATACCTCGCCGCATTGATCGATTGGTCGCCGGTCTTGGCTAAGGGCGAGCGCGGCCTTGTGCTGTGCATCGGCCCCGATCAAAGGCAAGCCAAGATCACCCGCGACTACATCGAGGGTGTGTTCGACGCCTCGAAAATCCTAACAAGGTTGGTCGTCAATCGCACCACCGATACACTCGAATTGTCGAACGGAATTTCCATCGAAGTGCGCGCAGCTTCGTTCCGCCGTCTCAGAGGCGTTACGTGTGTTGCCGTTATCGCAACCGAGGCAGCGTTTTGGCAAACCGAAGACAGCACCAATATCGACGCTGAAATCCTCAATGCTGTGCGGCCATCGCTGGCGACGACATCCGGCCCCTTAATTCTCATCACCACACCGTACGCGCGCCGGGGCGAGGTTTGGAACATCTACCGGCGCCACTTCGGCCCAGATGGCGATCCCCGCATTCTTGTCGCGCAAGGTACCAGCCGGGACTTCAATCCGACACTGAGCGAAAGGTTTGTCGAGCGCGCATTGGAGCGCGATCTCGCAGCGGCCAGCGCGGAGTACCTGGCACAGTTCCGCGTGGACATCGAAAGCTTCGCACCGCGCGAAGTTGTCGAGGCCGCCATCCAGACCGGCCGATACGAATTACCGCCAGTCAGCGGCGCGCATTACGGTGGCTTTGTTGATCCGAGCGGTGGCTCCGCCGACTCGATGACCCTGGCCATCGCCCATCGCGACAAGGAACGGGGCGTGCTCGATGCGGTCCGTGAGCGCAAGCCGCCATTTTCGCCCGATGACGTGGTGCAAGAGTTCGCCGCGTTGTTGAAGAATTACGGCCTCTGTCGCGTCCAGGGAGACCGATACGCGGGCGAGTGGCCAGCGGAACGCTTTAAGGTTCACGGCATCAACTACGAGCCCGCCGAGCGAACCAAAAGCCAAATCTACGGTGAAGCGCTGCCATTGCTAAACAGTGGACGTGTCGAGTTGCTCGATCATCCGCGCCTAGTCGCGCAATTGCTTGGCTTAGAACGGCGCACGGCTCGCGGCGGACGCGACTCGATTGATCACGCGCCGGGCGGACATGACGATGTTGCCAACGCTGCTGCTGGCGCGCTTGTGCTCGCGGCCGGACAACTCAGCAAAGCTGATAGCTGGGCGCGCTGGGCAAAAGTCGATCTCTCCCGGCTCGATCTCGACATCCTGTACGCCCAACAACGGCAGCGGGCCGGAATGCTCTGAAAGAAAGGACAGTTTGAACCATGAAGCGAACCAGAGACGTGACGCAGCCTTCGCACCCCCGCTACGAGGGACCACCTGACAAATCCCCGGGCGCGATGAAGCCCGGTACCATCGAGGCAAGCCCGACCGTGCCCAAGCGACTGGCGCCTATCAAGGCGGCCACGCCCGTGTCGGGCTTCGCTGGGATCGGTGGCAGGGATTTGAAGAGCACGACGCCTCCGGCGCCGACCCCACGACCATCATCCAACACAATCGCCGCCGCCAGCCGCATCGCCGCGCCGCCGTCGACGTTCAAAATCCCGGAGCAGGTTTCGGCCGCGCAGCTGCGCGCCGAGAGCTCGCGCGGGGCTTTGGCGGCTTCGAGGCCAAATTCCGGGGTCGTCGTCTCCCGACCGTTGCCGCCCGTTGAACCGCGCACGGCAGTCAGTGGCGTCAACAATGGAAGCATCCGCTCGACTGAAAGTCCGCGACAAGCCTTCACACTCCCGAGCTGTGTCAGCGCCGAGCAACTCCGGCAAGACAGTTTCCGGTATGGCGGCTCACGCAGTTCGACCAAACGCTAAATCAGAAGGAAAACTCCAATGACGAAATTCCGAACAGTCGGTCCCGCCCGAACAGTCGGTCCCAGCTTCAGCATGGCCGGCCGTCAGCGCACCCGCGACGACGAAGACCCGGACACCATCGAGATTCACAATCACATTCCGGAAGGCGACAACCAACGCGACGATGAGGGTGAGGAAGGTGACGAGAATGGCGTGATTGCCAGATATCCGGCAAGCTCGCATCACGTTCGGACCGAGGGGGACGAAATCGTCGTGTACGGCCGTCCGCCGCGAGAAGGGAGCGATATGAGCGCCGCCGAGGCGAACCTGTCGTTCGACCACGCCAAGACCCACGACAATCGCCCGCCCCGAACCTTGGCTGCCTTAAACGAGTTCTATCGCAGGTATTACCCTCGACGCAGGACAACGGCCGCGCGATGAATCGCATCCGCAAATCTAGCCCGGTCGCTCCCGTGCAGCCCGGCCAGCGCGCTGCGCTACAGGTCGCTATCGCCGCACGGGTGGTGGCGGAAGAGCGACTGCGCCTAGCTCGGCAAGCTGAGAGCCGAGGCAGCGAGCTCCTGGACGCAGCCGAAGCCAAGCTCGCTGCGTTCGGGGACATCGATACGGCTATCATCCAACATCGAGCGGCGAAGTTCAAAACCGCCGCGGCGGGTGGTCCAGCACCGGACACGCGCCTGCCTGACGATCTGGAGACGCGGCGGCGCGGACGAGATGAAGCTCGCGACGTGCTTGCGGCGGCTAAGGCGGCTCACGACAGTCTCGTCGCCGACGTTGCCCAAGCGCAAAAGGCCTTCCAACGCGCCGAGCGACTGGTTGACGAAGCCGCCCAAGCCATACTAGCCCAGCAGGCCGTCTTACTGGCTGCGAATTTGAAGGCCACTTGGGCGGGCGTCTGGCACCTGTTCGACACGCTGAGCGCATTGCCGGGATCAAGCGAACAGCTTCCCGCCGAAGCCGTTAGAATCCTGCGAATGTTGCCGGGGATCGACCACCGACAATGGGCAGGCGGGAAGAATGCGGCCCTCGCACGAGCGAAGGAGCGCTGGAAGGCCTGGTTCGCAGCTTTGCTTACGGATGCGAATGCGCCGGTGCCGGACCTTGTTGACGACGGGGCTTCATCCGCGCCCGTCCACCGGGTCGCCTGACCGAGATTTCCAATCGCCCCATGGTACCTCCTTCGCTTGGGGTGCGCGGCAAGTCGGATGAGTGCCGCGATACAAATAACCTCCGACCGCTTACGCGCGACGTGGAACATCGCGGCGGTAAGCAAACGCGTTCGTGGTTCATCGACCGGCCGGGGTTTAACGCGCCCCGGCCGGATCGTGTGGAAAATCAAATTCGGGCTTTAATCCGAAAGGTCATCGATTTGAAGCCACACCGTGCCCTCGCGTTCATTCGCCCATTCGAGGGTGTATGAAAGGTCGTGTTTTCCGGAATTGAGGAATGCTGTAGCTTTGCAAGAACGCTTCTTGTTGATTGGATCGTAGGTTATTTGTTCTTCGTCTTGTATGTCGTAGACGGTGATATTAAGCACTTTTGAAAGGGGAGCGCTCTCCAAAGCCTTTTTAGCCAAGTCCTTCGTTGTCGCGCTTGTGCAAGCGGGTAACGTGTAGGTCAAAGCCATTTTTTGCCCGTCTGGCAGGTCTTTAGCATGAAGGTTAAACCACCAAATAGCGCCACAAAAGCCAGCTAGAACTGTTGCGAATCCAATAGGCCGATCCCAATGCCTTAAACGGCCAAAGAATCCCACCTTAATTGGTATTGGCGGTGGGTTTTGTTTTATAAAAGCGGAAAGTTCGGTGTTTTTTATGGGCTTCCAGGAGCTTCCGAAGCTAGCATTCCAGACAAGCGCGTCCTCGCCGATCAGGCCTCTTTCCAATAAGTCACGGACGTGTTCAGCGGTGGTAGGCTCCGCATCTCCATCATGGGTCGCATAAAACCACTGTATTGAAGGTCCCATGAGGCTGCCCCAAAGACGGCTCTTTTCAATCTCTTATCTGCGTATTGTACCTTAAAAGCGGTCGCCTTAAAACCGTCAACACGCACTATTTGCGTCCGTGAAACGGACGCACAAGGGACCGCTTCGAGACGTACTGGCGAAGAACATGCGCCGGCTCCGGGCCACTCGTGGCCTAAGCCAAGAGGCGCTCGCCCACGAGTGCGGTATCAACCGGACCTATCTCAGCGCGGTGGAACGCTCGGAGCGCAACGTTTCAGTCGATAATATCGCCCGGATCGCGAATGGGCTCCAGGTCGAGCCCTGGAAGCTGCTCAAGGACGAATGATCCAGCGGGACTCGGGTCAAGCGGGCTTATCAGTTGCGGCCCGGCCGTTCTAGACATTCCCAACAGCCCGATATTATGGCGCAAACGCCGCAAGCGGCGTATTGATCTGTTCCAGTGGATAACCCAGGCGCAATATTCGGCATTTTGGGACTTTTGGTTGGCCTTCTCGCAACTGCGGGATACGGCCTGATGAGCGTCGCCCAATACAGGGCTGCGCGCGTCGCCTTTAGCGCGACGGCCTTATTTTTTTCTGCAATTGGGATAGAACTCGGGCTTGTGATGGCATGGCCCCTATCAGCGAAAATTATCGTGGCTGGATGCTTCGGTTTCGCGGCGGCCGGGGCGCTCGTCTATGCTTTTCAGTCTGTTTCTTTTCTCGAAAAGCTTAAAGTCGAAACAACCCCGACTCCAACCACCCCAGCCAAGCCGGAATCCTATATTATTGCCGACTGCTTCGAGACTGATTATCCAAAAGAATATCCTACAAACGGCATGATGTACGTAATGGTAAAGGCGGGCATCTCCGCTCAGCTAGCCACAATGGCCGGTTCTCCAGGACAGCCGTTAGTTCGCCCTCAAAGGTTTTATCGTATCGCGAGATGCGACCTCTCAGTGCACGGCGATCTTCCACTTTTCAACGTCACCATGATCTTCAAACTAAGTATCAACGAATTTTTCGTCGAAAAACAAGATACTGGTTATCGAGGTCGTTCAGGAAAATTTATCGAAACTAAGGAAGCACCTATCAATATTCGAAAAATAGACGTGTATCCGGCTTCTTTCACCATCTACTTTGAGGATCGCGGCGGGTTTTGGACCACGATTGACCCGCCCTCTTTCGCATCCTCGGTCAGTAGCCTGCGCTCGGGTGGGGGTTATAACGTCGAAGTACGACGCACTAATAACCTTCAATTGAGTATTTTTCCGGTGATGCCAGACCCAGAACCGCCAAAGCAGTAACCTAAGCCGAACAACCCTAGTATACCCGCGACCGAAATCGCGATGAGCGCGAGCGCGACACCGCAGCAATCGCGTCACTTAGTGCGACGCTTGCGGCGGTCGCTTTCGGGGGAGAAGCGGACATCGCAAATTGAAGCAGTGAGGCCCTCTTTTGACCCTGAACCGACCTCGCCACCATCAAATGACGCAGTGCGAAAAGATTCACCTGCTTTGATATTGCGGGTTCCCTAACTCCGAGCCGCGCGGGCGATTTTGTTTCTTCGCCTAGTTGGCGTTGGTGTTCTGCACCTGCCAGGTCGTTCCCACGTTGCCGAGGACGGTTGAAGACGCGACCGTTCCACCGTTCATGAACCACACCGCGAGATTGTCGCTGCTGTCCTCCCAGAGGATGTCGCTCTTGCCGTCGCCGTTGAAATCGCCGGTTTGGACAATGCTCCAGGTGTTCGGCACGGCGCCGAGACTCGCCGTCGATTGAACTTGCGCGCTGCTGTTGAGAAACCAGATCGCCACCGTCCCGGAATTGCTGTCTCGGAATAGAATGTCGACATTGCCATCACCGTTGAAGTCGCCGAGACCGACGACCCGCCAATTGCTCGTCACGGCGCCGAGGCTGGTGGCCGCGACCTGTGATCCACTCACCTGCCAAAGCGCTAGGTTGCCGGAAGTGTCGCGCCAGAGAATGGCGCCGCTGGTCGATCCGATGAGGCTCCAAGTGCTGGGGTCGACCGTGCCCAGGATCGCCGTCGAGGTGACCGTGCTTCCGAACATGGACCAGACCGCCACGTCGCCGGCCGTGTCCTGCCAGAGAATGGCGCCGATGCGGTCATTGGACATGTCGGCGGTCCCCTTGACGGTCCAGTTGGTCGGCACGTTGCCGAGACTTGCCGTCGAGGAGATCGTCAGCCCATTCATGAACCAGATCGAGAGGTTGCCGCTATTGTCGCGCCACAGCAGGTCGGCAATGCCGCCGCCGCTGAAGTCACCCTGGCCGACAATCGAATAGGCGTTCGGCACGGTTGCGATAGCCGCAGAACTCAAGACCGAGTTGCCGTTCATCAGCCACATCGCCACGTTGCCGCTGGTGTCGCGCCAGAGAATGTCGCTCTTGCCGTCGCCGTTGAAGTCGTGAGTGGCGATGTAGGTGAACTGGTCGGCCGCGCTGGTCGCGCTCGTTCCCCCTGCCGTCGTCACCGTCACGTCCACAATGCCGCCCCCGGCCGGCGCCGTCGTGGTGATCGATGTCCCGGTGCTGGCGACGTCGAACGAGGTCGCGTTGGTGCTGCCGAACTGGACGGCGGTCGCGCCGGTGAAGTTGGAGCCGGTGATCGTCACGCTGGTGCCGCCGGCGGGCGGACCGGTGTTGCCCGCGACCGCGGTGACCGTCGGCGGAGCCGCGGCGCCATAGCTGAATTGGTCGGCCGCGCTGGTCGCGCTCGTTCCTCCTGCGGTCGTCACCGTCACCTCCACCGTGCTGCTGCCGGCCGACGCGGGTGTGTCCGCGGTGATCGAGGTCGCGCTGTTGAGGCTCGCAAAGGACGCGGGCTCGCCGCCGAAATCGACCTCAAACTCCCCAGTGAAGTTGGTGCCGGTGATCGTCACGCTGGTGAAGCCTGCGGCCGGGCCGGTGCCGGGCGAGACCGCGGTGACCGTCGGCGCCGGCGGCGCCGCCGCCCCATAGGTGAACTGGTCGGCCGCGCGGGTCGCGGTCGTTCCAACGGGGGTGGTCACCGTCACGTCCACCGTGCCGCTGCAGGCCGGCACGGTCGCGGTAATCGAGGTATCGCCGTTGACCGTGAACGAGGTGGCGTTGGTGCTGCCGAACATGACCGCGGTCGCGCCGGGGGCCGCCGGGGTTTCGCCACCGGGTGGGCCACGGAAGCCGACCCCACCGATGGTGATGGTGTCGCCATCTTTGCCAGCAATGGGACTGACGGAGGAGACGGTGGGAGTTTTGTAACCGACGGGCATGCATGTAAAGTACACATATATGTCTGCCGGGGCGGCATTTGTCTGATTAACGTCGAAAATTCCGTAAGGCATTAATGAGCCTGACGGCGACTTCACCAAGGCGGTGTGCGGGTCGGGTGGGAAGGGCTGATATTCGCTTGAATCAAAGACACCCAACGCACCTCGAAAGAGTATGATCCCCTTCACGTTGAAGTCCCAATCGTAATCCACTGAGATTTTATCGCCGTTGTTAAAGAGATTGTTTCTATGCTCTTGACCGTTACCTGTTATATGAACGTCCCAGGCCTGCCCCATCATCCCAGCGCACCCGGGCGAGATCGCCGGTGCTGCCTTCGCCGGGCCAGCGCCCGGGATCATCAGGCCGGCGAGCGCGGCGCCGAACAGGACGGCGGTGCGGATGGTGCAACCTGGTGTGCTGATCGCCATGGCAATCTTCCGTGGGCCCGGCGGCCCAACCCCGCGGCTGGATTTGCCGATCTCAAAGCGGTCGATACGCGTTTCGATAAGAATGCTCGCCTGCCGTCGGCACCAACGCTGCCTTTTTTGCGGGACTGCGGCACGTCTGCGGCTGTCGGATAAACTATATCGATTTCCCGTAGCGCCCGAAAGGGGCCGCGTCACATCTCATTCGCAGCGCGAGAGACCGGTTGTGGCCCTTAACGGACCTGCCACGGCGCCAGTCTGGAGTCGGCTTTTGGGGGCCAAGCGGACATTGAGAGTCGCGTCCATTTGGCGACGATCCTGCCATGGGCTTCAACGAGCGCCGGATGGAAAGCGAGCGAGTCGCCGCTGCGGCGAAGGAGGCGGCGGCTCGCCGCGCGCTTGGCCCGCAGATTCTCGAAGATGCCGTGCGCCTGGTCGCGACTTGAGAACGCCCGGCAGGAAGCCGTTCTGTTCCTGGCGTGGTTTGTTTGGACGCTGCCATAGCCTCCGGGGTGAATGAAGGTCGCCCACGGAAACCGGCGCGCGCCGCTGAATCGCCTACGGGGGTTTATTCGGGGGTCGATCGCAAACGACAGCGTTTTATGTAGTAATTCCAATAGGAATTGGCGGAGGGGGTGGGATTCGAACCCACGATACGGTTTCCCGTATACACGCTTTCCAAGCGAGCGCCTTCAGCCACTCGGCCACCCCTCCGGACACTTCGAAAGCACGCAATATAGCGAGAGCGGTTCGCGCGACAACCCGCGTCGCGCGCGGACCTCGGAGACCGTCTGCCCGGCCGGCGAGCCTCAAGGACGCCGAGCTCGAATGGAACTTTTGCGGCGCCGGACCGTTGTCATGGCACTTCGGACCAAGACGATGCAAGGAGGATGTCATGGGACGTGGTTTATTGCTTTGGCTCCTCGGAATTCCCCTGCCGATCATACTGCTGATCTGGGTGTTTGGCGGCCTGCACGGCTGATTGCGGCCAAGCGAAGCGCATTACCGCAAGCGATTTTAGCGGAGGCCCGGCTCGAGCCGGGCCTCTCTTATTCGGCGTTCGGATGTTCGGTCTCCGGGACCGCTGAGTGCTCGCTTCGCTACTGACTTCCTTGAGCGCCGGCCGTGCCCTACATTACGGTCATGGCCTCGCCCGGCTACGACTATCTGGTCCGCCCCGATCCGCGCGATCCGCGGCTGACCGAGCGCGTTACCGGCGTCGATCAGTCCGGCGCCGCGATCGAGACGTCGGTCACGGTCGAGCGCGCGCTGACGATCTTCCTCAATGCCCAGGAGATCGTCACCGCCATGACCATCAACGACCATCCCGAATATCTCGCGCTGGGGTACCTCCTCAACCAGAACATGCTCAAGGCCGACGACGTCGTCACCGGCATCGATTACGACGACGAGCTGTCGGTCGTCGTGGTGCGCACCAAGCGCAAGACCAACTACGAAAAGAAGCTCAAGAAGCGCGTGCAGACCTCGGGCTGCGCCCAAGGCACCGCGTTCGGCGACCTGATGGAAGCGCTGGAGACCATCACGCTGCCGGAGGCGGAATTACGCACCTCCTGGCTCTACACGCTTGCCCACAAGATCAACACCACGCCGTCGCTGTACCTGGAGGCCGGCGCCATTCACGGCTGCGTGCTGGCGATCGAGGACCGGCCGCTGGTCTATATGGAAGACGTCGGCCGCCACAACGCGGTCGACAAGATCGCCGGCTGGATGTTCAAGCACCGCGTCGGCGCGGCCGACAAGATTTTCTACACCACCGGCCGGCTGACTTCGGAAATGGTGATCAAGACCGTGCGCATGGGCATTCCGATCCTGATCTCGCGCTCCGGCTTCACCGCCTGGGGCGTCGAGTTGGCGCGCAAGGCCAACTTGACGCTGATCGGCCTCGCCCGCGGCAAGCGCTTCATCGCGCTCGCCGGCGAACACCGCATCGTGTTCGATCAGAACCTCGCCTTTGTCGAGGAGGAGAGCGCCCGCCACCGCCGCAAGGCCGCGGTGCATGACGATTAGATTTTACGCCTTGTCATGCTCCGCCAAGGCGAAGCGTCCAGAATCCACCGCGAACACAGTGGTGACTGGATCGCTCAGTCAAACCGGGCGATGACGCCAGAGAAGACCCTCGGTCTGATCCTCGCCGGCGGCTTGGCGCGCCGCATGGGCGGCGGCGACAAGCTTCGCCTGCGCATCGGCGAGGCCACCATCCTGCAGCGCGTCGTCGCCTGTATCGCCCCGCAATGCAGCCGCCTCGTCATCAACGCCAACGGCGATCCGGCCCGCTTCGCCGATACCGGACTGCCGGTGATCGCCGACACCGTGCCGGATTTTGCCGGCCCGCTCGCCGGCATTGTCGCCGGCCTCGACTGGGCCGCGGCCAACGCGCCGGACGCGGCGTGGCTTGTCAGCGTGCCGGGCGACTGCCCGTTCCTGCCGAACGATCTCGTGGCGCGGCTGCATGAGGCGCGCGCCACGGCCGGCATGCCACTCGCCTGCGCGCGGTCCGGCGCATGGCGGCACCCGGTCGTCGGGCTTTGGCCGGTGCCGTTGCGCGACGATTTGCGACGCGCGCTGATGGACGAAGGTTTGCACAAGATCGAGCTGTGGACGGCGCGCCATGGCGTCGCCATCGCCGCATGGCCCGACCAGCCGATCGATCCGTTCTTCAACGTCAACACGCCCGAGGACGCCGCACGCGCCGCGACAATCGCGGCGCAACTGACATAACGTCATCCCACCAGCGAGGCGTAGGACAAAAACCCGACGATCGAACCCGGCTCGACCGTGGTCACGTCCTCGCCGAGCTCGGCCAGGCCGTCGGTCTCGGTCAGCGACGTGATGACGCCGGCGCCGTCCTGGGCATGCTTGACCGCCTCGATGATGCCGTCGGCCCCCGGACGCAGCGCCACGCGCACATATTCGCGCCGGCCCTTGCGTTTCTTGTAGCAGAATGCCGCGCGGGCCGGCATTGCGATCAGCGGCTCGGGCAACGCGCCGGCGAGCCGCAGCAGCAGCGGCCGCACCAGCCGCACGAAGGTGACGAACACGGCCACCGGATTGCCCGGCAGGCCGACGAATGCCGCACCGTCGCCGCGCTTCGATCCGGGGATCACGCCCATCGCCACCGGACGGCCGGGTTTGATGGCGATGCGCCAGAACACGATGCGGCCGACGCTTTCGATCGCAGTCCGCACATAGTCGGCCTCGCCGGTCGAGACGCCGCCTGACGTCAGCACCAGGTCGTGATTGTCGGCGGCGGCGCCAATCGCGTCGGCAAGCTGTTGCGGATCGTCGCCGAGAATGCCGAGGTCGGTCACGTCGGCGCCGAACCGCGCCATGAGCCCGGCCAGCAGGTAGCGGTTGGAATCATAGAGCGCGGCGCCGGACAGCCGCGCTCCCGGCTCGACGATCTCATCGCCGGTCGAGAACAGCGCCACGCGCACGCGCCGGCGCACGTCGAGCCTGGTGAGGCCGAGCGCCGCCGCCAGCGCCACGTGCTGGACCGCGAGGCGGCGGCCGGCCGGCAACGCGACCGCGCCGGCGCGAATATCCTCGCCGGCGAGACGGCGGTTGGCGCCGCGCTGCAGGCCCGGCGGCACCACGACGGCATCGCCCTCGACGCGGCAATCTTCCTGCATGAAGACGGTGTCGGCGCCGGCCGGCATCGGCGCGCCGGTGAAGATGCGGATCGCCTGGCCGGCGGCAACGGCATGCGCCGCGGCGTGACCGGCGGCGACCCGATCGACGATGACAAGTCGGCTCTCGCCCGCGGCATCGAGATCCTCGGCGCGCACCGCATAGCCATCGACCGCGGAATTATCGAACGGCGGCACATTGACCGGGGCGACGATATCGTCGGCCAGCACGCGGCCGGCAGCTTCGCGCAGCGACACGGTTTCCCGCTCGCCGACCGGCGTGACGCGTTCGGCGATCAGGCGCTCGGCGTCGGCGACCGGCAGCAGCGGGCCGTTGAAGGCGAAGCAATCGTCGCGCAGCTGCGCCATCAGTCGGGCTCCAGCGTCCTGTCGTCTTGGCTGCCGATCCGGTCGCGCGGCAGCGCCTCGGCGGTCAAGACGTTGGCGATCGTTTCGAGATCGTCGAGCATCACCACCGGCACCTGCGCCTGCGGCAGCGGCGCATCGGTGGCGATGGCGACGACGCAATCGTCGTCGGGGTAGATGAGCGGCTTGCCGACCACGGCGCGGTACACTTCGAGCTTGGGATGGGCATGGCGCTTGAACCCTTCGACAATGACCAGATCGACCGGGCTGAGCTTGGCCAATATGTCGGCGAGCAGCGGCTCGGGCTCCTGACCCAGTTCATGGACGATGGCCCAGCGCCGGCTCGAGACGATCGCGACTTCGCTGGCGCCGGCCTGGCGGTGCATCCAGGAATCCTTGCCCGGCTGGTCGGTGTCGAATTCGTGGTGCGCATGCTTGACGGTGGCGACCTTGAGGCCGCGACCGACCAGCACCGGAATGACGCCGGTAACCAGTGTCGTCTTGCCGGAGCCGCTCCAGCCCGCCAGACCGATAATGCGCATGCCGTTTCCACCTGGCCCGTTTCGGGGCGCGACCCAATCTATAAGGGCCCCCAACAAATATGGGTATTATTCGCCAGCCGGTTCCATGCCCAGGGCGCGAATGCGCTGGCGCGTTGCGTCGTCCCGCAGCACGTCCAAAAATGCCTGCACGGCCGGTCGGCCGCGGCGCGCTTCAACGAGAAGAAAATCATAGTCCTCCGGCGCGATCGGCAGAAAAGCGAGCCCGTACATGCGCGCCACCGGCGCGATGGCGACGCCCCAATCGGCGCGGCGCTGGGCGACGGCGGCGGCGACCGCATTGTGCGAGCGCGGCTGATTGGCATAGCCGGCCGGCCGCGCGCCGCCGAGCAGGCTGTCGACCAGCACCCGCGTGCCCGAGCCGGCATTGCGGTTGACCATCAATATCGCAGGATCGGCGAGCGCAGTTTTGAGCGCGGCGCCGGCCGTACCGTCCTCGAACCGCGCGTCGCCGGGGCGAAACACGAAACCCTGCATGCGCCGCCAGCCCGGCACCCGTGTCAGGCCCGGTGCCAGCAGGTGCTTGTTGTAGATCCCGGTCGCGGGATCGACGAGGTGGACCGGCGCCAGATCGCATTCGCCGCGGCTCGCCGCCGCTACGCCGCCCAGGCTGCCGACCGCGAGGGTGCGGGCGACGAAGCCGCGCTCGGCGAGCGCCCCGACCACGACATCGAGTGCGATGTCGTGGCTGCCCATGATGACGAGATCGGGCGCGCGCGCCGCTTCGCCGATCAGCGTGACCTCGGCTTTGGTGTCGGCATCCAGCGCCGAAGCCAGCGCGTCGATCGCCAGAAAGCCGTCGGCTTGGGAGAACGCGGTCACGGCGCCGGAGCCCTTGCCGGTCGGAAACGCGATCGGGCCGTCGTCGCCGCCCACCAGCGACACCAGCACGAATTCTTCGCGGCCGAGCTCCGAAGGAATGCGCACCGGCACGCGTGCCGCGACCGTCCGCGCGGCTTCCGGCGGCAGGCCGGCCCGGGTGCGGATGACCGGCGCGACGAAGGCGTGAAAGGTGAAGATCGCCGAGGTCGGGAAGCCCGGCAGCACGATGAGCGGCTTGTCCTCGATGACGGCAAGGCACAGCGGCTTGCCGGGCTTGAGCGCCACGCCGTGGACCAGAATGCCGGGCGTGCCGAGCCGCGGCACGATGCGGTGCGACAGATCGCCGGCACCCTTCGAGGTGCCGCCGGAGAGCACGACCATGTCGCAGGAATTCAGCGCGGCGCGCATGGCCAGTTCGAGCGTCACCTCCTCGTCCGGGAACGCGCCGAACGGCACGGCCTCGCCGCCGGCCTCGGTGACCGCGGCGGCGATGATGGCGCCGTTGCTGTCGTAGACGGCGGCCGGCGTGAGCGGCTTGCCGGGCTCGACCAGTTCGTCGCCGGTCGAGAGCACGGCGACACGCGGGCGGCGCACCACGTCGACCGCGGCAAACCCGCAGGCCGCGAGCATGCCGATCTCCCGCGAGCCGATGCGCAGGCCCTTGCGCAACAGCGTTTCGCCGCGCGCGATGTCCGAACCGGCATAGGAAATGAATTGCCCGCTGGCGGCGGCGCGACGCAGGTCGATCGCCGGCACGAGATCGTCCTCGAGCAGTTCGGTGTGCTCGATCATCACCACGGCATCGGCGCCGCGCGGGATAACGCCGCCGGTGGCGATGGCGGTGGCGGTGCCGGGCGCAACCTCGATCGCGGGCTCGACGCCGCAGGCGATCACCTCGGCATTGAGCTGGAGGCGTTTCGGCGCGCCGTCGCCGGCGCCCGCGGTATCGGCGGCGCGGACGGCGAAGCCGTCGACATTGGAGCGGTCGAACGGCGGCGCATCGACCGGCGCGATCACGTCGGCGGCAAGCACGCGCGAGAGCGCCGCGGCGAGCGGCAGGCTTTCGCCGCCAAGCGGGGAGCGATCGATGCACGCTTCGAAGCGCCGGCGCGCCTCCGTGGCGGAAATCACTTCGAGGAACTGCTCCTGGCGCGCGGCACGGCGGACTGCGTCGAGGATGGCCGCTGCCCGCCCGCTGCTGCGTTTTGTCTTTATGTCCATGTTGCGTTCAAAACCATGGCTGCACGGCAACCAGCGTTCCCGCTGCAAAGCCTTCGCTGTCGGCCGGAACGACAATCCATCCATCGCTGCGCGCGAGCGAAGTAAAAGACAGATAGCCAGCGCCCAGCGGCTCCGCCATAGCGCCCGCGCAGGCGACAGGGATCAGTTCCGTCATTCCGATTGTCGAGGTGACCTTGCGCTTGAGGGGCAACGTAGCGGCTGTGAACCCAGCAGCGCCACCGGCGAGTTTGGCGATCAGGTGCCTGCCGATCAAAACCCACGTTGTCAGCGCAGCATCCAGACGACCGGGAACGAGCAGAACCGGCCGCTTGCCGACAAAGCCGAATGCCGCTGTTTCCCCGGGCGATATCGCGATGCCGTGCATTTCGACCTGACCGAGGCGCGCTAAATTCCGGACGGCGGTATCTCTGCGACCGCTGCCGGTGCCGCCGACCGCAATGATCGCGTCGGAGTCTGCCTCGGCAAGCGCGGCGTCGAGCATGACCTGGTTCTGCGACACCGTGGCGCCAACCTCGAAAACCGCGTTGACAAGCATCCCAAGCGCCCCATGGATAATCCGGTCTGCCGCGCCGCCATGGGCGATGCTGATACGCGGCTGGCGGATCGATATAGCCTCGATGCGGGCCGCGGTGATCGCCGCAATATCGATCGCACGCAGGCGCTGACCGGCGCGGCGCAGCGGCGTTTGCGGCACGGCGTCGCCGCCCGCGACCAACACACCCTCGCCAGGCAAAACCGGAGCCATGGCCTCGGCGCCCTCACCGCGCAGTGTCACCGCGTCGAGCGGCAAGACCGCATCAGTGCCCTCAGGCATCGGCTGGCCGGCGTCGCGCCTCCTAGTGGCGGTCAGCGTCACCGGCGCGTAAGGTCCGGCGTCGGCAACGGCGGCGGAGTCGACGGCAAAGCCGTCGCGCAGTGCAAGCGCCAGCGGCGGGCGCTGCGAAGCCACAACGTCCTCGGCGAGCGTGAGCCCGTGTACCGCGGTTGGCCGGAATATTTGAGGCGAGACCGCTTCAACCCTCGCCTCGATGAGCGCGAGCACGGCGGCAAGCGGCGTCAGCTTGGTAATGCGCTGAATGCTGGAATCGTCGATCATCGCCGATATGATAAGGACGATTAAAGGATTCGACGACTCGGAAACGCCCTTAAAGAATGACCGAAAAGACCCTCAATCTGCGCGGCCTCAAATGCCCGCTGCCGGCACTGCGTACCCGCAAGGCACTGGGCGGCATGGCCTCCGGCGACATTCTGGTCGTGGAATGCACCGACCCGCTGGCCGGCGTCGACATCCCGAATTTGCTCAATCAGACCGGCGATGCGCTGGAAGATACCCGCAAGGAGAAGAAGCTGATGACGTTTCGCATCAGGAAGAAGTGAGTTCGTTCGCCAGGGCAAGGTTCATTCCATCTTCAGCCCGGCCTGGAGGATCACCGGCTTCCAGCGCAACGCCTCGTGCGCGACGAAGGCCTTGTAGGTGTCGGCGTCCATCGGCGCGACGATCATGCCTTGCTTGAGAATGCGGTCCTGATTTTCCGGCAGCGCCATGCCGGCATTGATCGCGCGGTTGACCTTTTGGACGATGTCGTCCGGCACGCCGGCCGGCCCGGCAAGCCCGAACCAGTTGGTCGCCTCGAGCTTGTAGCCGAGCTCCTTGAACGTCGGCACGTTCGGATAATCCGGCAGCCGCACGCTGCCAGTCTGCGCCAGCGCGATCACGGTGCCGCCCTGCAGCTGCGCGGCGGCCGAGGTGACGGTCGGCGTGGCGAAATCGATATTGCCCGCCACCACGTCGAGCTGGCTTTGCGCGGCGCCCTTGTACGGCACCACCTGAAACTTCAGCCCGGCTTCCTGGGCAAAGGATTCGGTGACCATCTGGCCGGCGCTGGCAAATCCCGACACGCCGTAGGTCAGCGGCTTGGCGCTCGCCTTGGCCTTGGCGACGAAATCCGCAAATGTCTTCACGTCGCTTTTGGCGCTGACGATAAAGACGATCGGCGATCCCGCCAGATAGGCGACGTGGCTCAGATCCTTGAACGGATCGTAGCCGATCTTGGAATTGATCAGCGGATTGATCGCGGTGAGCGACAGCGTCGTGATCACGAAATTGTAGCCGTCGGGCGGCGAATGCGCGACCAGATCGACGCCGATCACGCCGCCGGCGCCGTCACGGGTCTCGACATAGAACTGCTGGCCGAGCGCCCTGGTCAGCTGGTCGGCGGCCATGCGGGCCAGGATGTCGGCGGCGCCGCCCGGCGCGAAGGTGTTGACGATGCGGACCTGATGGGTCGGCCAGTCGTCGGCGGCAGCGGGGGCAACAGCCGGCACTGCGCTCAGCGCCGCCGCGGCAAGCACCGCGGCGCGCACCGCCGCAAGGCTTTTGCTCATTCGGCGGCGACCCGATGCGCGGCGACGCCCGTCGCCTTTACCACGACCTTGATGGCGTCCTCGACACGGTCCTTGGCATAGCGGATCGCCGTCGGCAGATCGTCGAGCGCGAACGTGTGGGTGTGGATCTTGGTGGCGTCGAAGCGCTTCTGCGACATGAAGGCTTCGGCGCGGTGGGTCGCGCTCTTGCCCTCGCCGCGGATGCCGTAGAGATAGATGTTGTTGCGCACGATGTGGGCGACGTCGACTGGCGTCTCGGCATGCGGGAACGCGGCGAGACAGACCTTGCCGCCGCGATTGACCATGCGAATGGCCTCGTTCACCGCATTGGGCGCGCCGGAGCATTCGACCACGTAGTCGACGCCCTGGCCGCCGTTGAGCCGGCGCACAGCCGCGACGGCGTCTTCGTTGCGCACGTTGACGACATGATCGGCGCCCAGCTCGAGCCCGATCTTGAGCCGGTTGTCGCGGGTGCCGGTGAGGATGACCGGATGCGCACCCATCGCCTTCGCCACGGCGACGCCAAGAAGACCGATCGGCCCCGGCCCGGTGACGACGACGCTCTCGCCGGCGACCAAACCGCCGAGCTCGGTGAGCCCGTACATCGCCGTGCCCGCGGTCACGACCAGCGTCGCCTCTTCGTCCGACATGGTGTCGGGAATGCCGACCAGCGTGTTGATGTTGTTAACCTGGTATTCACAGAAGCCGCCGTCGGTGGTGAAGCCGTTGGCGCGGTGGCCTTTGTCGACGTCGCCGTAGTTGAGACCGTAGTTCAGGCAGGACGTGTACATGCCCGCGCGGCAGCGCTTGCACTGCCCGCAGCCGGCATGGATTTCCACGGTGACGCGCTGGCCAATCCGGTATTCGTCTACGCCGGGCCCTAGCGCCACCACGGTGCCCATGTATTCGTGGCCGGGCGTGAAATTCTTGTTGAACGGCATGCCGCCCTGGATCGACGCCGGCGGTCCGTGATCGATGATTTCGAGATCGGTGGCGCAAATCGCGATCGCGTCGATGCGCACCAGAACCTCGGCGCGCTTCGGC